>JGI24527J20359_1000004_pt1 | contig 320499 bp, 105 predicted proteins | sample LinPmetageLP52_FD_20359 | JGI IMG/M metagenome (IMG submission 20359) | reverse complement strand
TGCGCCCTTACTGGCTTTTTTTGCTTCACGATCAGCAGTAAAAGCGTCTTTATGACGGCCTTTTACTACACCAAAATCATGACCACACTTTGCCAGGTCAGCATTGAAATCAGTAACACATACACGATAGAACATAGTAACGCTCATAATATTTCCTCTTTACGTATTAAAGGCAGCTCGAAAGCGCCTGTTTTGATTGTGGCCGATGGCCGATTAACCATTCCACTATATCAAATTTTGGACATAAAAAAAGCTTCCTGTTGGGAAGCTTATTTATCACTAGAGCGAATCGATTAGACGGTTAACGTCCAGTTCAAATTCATCTTTATCCGGCATCACTGCCAATTCGTTCGCTTGGGTATCTCTCTCAACAATCCCCCAAAAGCAATCAGCCAAACTATCATAAAGCTCATGCGTCCTGATATCACAAACATCAATATCAAAGTCAGCCATGATCTTGTGAATGAGGTTTGAATAAGGGTATAGGTCTAGTAAAAAAACATCTTCACCAACCCCGATAACATCACCTATCGCTAATTCTTTTTCACTCATGGCTTTTAGTAACTCTGTAGCAAAGTAAAAGTGTACAAGGGCTTTTGTTGCATTTTTAGTATTCATACGTTTTCCTCATTACGTGTTGAAGGCAGCTCGAAAGCGCCTGTTTTGTTTGTGGCCGTAGCCAAATATGCCTTTTAACTATATCAAATTTCGGTCATAAAAAAAGCTTCCTAATGGAAGCTTATTTTCTATGCCAAATCTACACTTCAGACGAACCAACCCAGCAATCGTCCTTTTTATCCCCCAAATATGCATCCCAGCCAAATTGCAGGGTTTCATAACCGGTCGTTAAGGATTCGCTGATGTGTTCCAGTGCGTCATAGGTCCACCCTTCATAGGGTGAATTTTGTCTAACCACTAAGTTTCCGTCCAAATCATAAAGGTACAAATCTTTATATCTGTTTCCTTCCAGTAGACAAGGTTCACGCTCATTAATAGGCCGTGCAACAATCATATTTACCTCTTTACGTATTGAAGGCAGCTCGAAAGCGCCTAGTTTATTTGTGGCCGATGGCCGATTCAGAATCTTTAATATACCAGCGCTATTCGCATAAAAAAAGCGCCCTCAAGAGGCGCTTTCTGTTATATACACGTCACTACCTTGCAATAGTGCCTGAGTACAACCATCAGTAAACGGTGAATCATCATCACGACGAAAGAATGAACCCATTTTGTACGGATTATATGTAATCGCACATTCAGTTCCATCTAACGTCTGCACCATTTCCGATGCATCTACAATGATGCCTTGGCAAAAAGCGTGGACGTTCTTGCGCTTTTCCCTCAAAACACGTTGCCTGGACTTCTCAGAGACTACCAGTTGGCAATTTTCGAGTAATACCGAACGAGCATAACCAATCACTTTACCTTTATCTTCACCTTCCATAGCCAGAATTGAATAGAACTCCGGTTTGTTTAGATTTCGATAAACCCTAACTCTCATTAGGCGGCGGCAAATACGATCAGCTTTACCCACTTTTGATTCAAACTGCCCGTCTTTAAACAGTGAATTGCGTAAACATTTTGGCTCGATGCTCGATGCTGCAAAATCACCTAACGGCAAATCCATAGTTGCTTGAAACATGATGCGCTCCTATACCACATTAGGCAGCAGCGCTGCGGTCTTCCCATTTAACACCATGCCCCTGTGCTACCAAGTTGTTCAACCAGCTGTGCAAAAACGAGTTTTGCGACTTTTTGGCTTTCACATTAACTTTGCCAGGAAGGGGATATACTACCTCGTACATTGGAGGAAGACTCATTTCAAATGAATAGGCTTCAACCATGTTTGTATCAGGGTAATAAAGGATTTCCATAATTGGGTCTGAGCATAAATCACCACATTGAACAAAGTAGTGTGCAATTGAAAAGCCAATACACTTTTGGTCGTTAAAACCATCAGTAAGCTCATTGCGCTCAACCACTAAGTCCATCACACCTGAAGAGATACTTTTACGGTATGAAGGGACCGTATTATCTTCCAGAATAATTCCAAGCTTTACCATTAGATCGTAGTTTTTCTCAAATACAGTTTTCATAACTTTCCTCTTTACGTATTGAAGGCAGCTCGAAAGCGCCTGTTTTGTTTGTGGCCTAAAGCCAATAATCACATTCAGTATATAGACCATCGACCAATAAATCATCTTTGAGCAATAAAAAAGGCCGCTTAGCGGCCCTTATTTATTTGAGAAGATTGAAACTAAAGTCAGCAAGGCGTTCAGTGAACTCGACATAAATGTCACTCTCACCGTCCCAGTCTTGTTTAACCTTGATATAGTCGTTGAACTTACCTTCAGCCTCTTCTTTAGTCGAAGCCATCACAAACTTCAATTCATCTTCGCAATCACAAACCCTACCGACGACAACAAACACATGCTGTTGCAACTCATCATCACTTACATCAACAAGTAATGGCGCTATAACCCTTTCCCAAACAGGATAGACTTGTTCGCTTGTGATTCGCTCGTTATCGCCTTGAGCGAAACAAATTGTGTCATAGCCCCCATCATAATTATCCTGTAACCAATCGCCAAGAGCGATTAAAAGCTTACGATTAGGTGCTGGCATTACCTTTTCCATTTGCGCCCAGGTAACTACAAATCCAGATTCGCAAGGAATAATTAGGTTTTCAATGCCTTTGGCTGTTAAACATGATGACAGTTCATTAGCTTCATTTAGTGTTGTTTTGGTTTCAGTTTTTATTACTGCTTTCATGGTATTTCCTCTTTACGTGTTGAAGGCAGCTCGAAAGCGCCTGTTTTTGTTATGGCCGATGGCCGATTTAGAGACTCCAATATACCATGTAACAGGCATAAAAAAACCTCAGAGTATGAGGCTTTTTATTATCACTTTTTAACGAAATAAAAATCGGCACAAGCTACCATTTCATGAATAGCCAATACATTACCGTTAGGGTCTGTATAGTCTAATTGCATTTCATGACAGTCGTAATTTATGTTCTTTTTTAACGAATTACTGACAATTGAATTATTAAACTCTTTTTCACTTGCTTGTCTAAAGGATTTTAGATTTACGCTCATAATATTTCCTCTTTACGTGTTGAAGGCAGCTCGAAAGCGCCTGTTTTGTTCATGCTGTATAAAAGCTATATCAATATAAACTTAGAACGAATTGCAGCATTAATCAACCTACTTTAAAATTAGCAATGACCATCACAGATATTTTATATATACGAAATAAAAAAGGTCCCGAAGGACCTTTATCTTATTGAACGGTTATCCCCTTTTGTTTTAATAACGTCCGAAAATAAAACCGCTGGTTGTCTTTGCACTCTGCAAGCGCCGCGACCGTATTTTGAACAGACCAAGGAACCTTAATATCGTCCAACCGGTTAGCCCAAAACGCGAAATCACTTTTCACTTTGTCGTGGTAGACACAAAAACAATGCGTATAAAAACCAAGTAAACTATCAAACTGGTGACTGTTAATTAGCATTACGCGCCCCTTCGGTTTCGATAAATTCCTGAACCAAAGAAGGGATGTTAATTAGTTCCTTATTGATAGTGCGAGCCTTGTTTTGACGATGTTCACATAGGTCTACTACATACCCTGCAAACGCCTCAAGCTTACTTTGAGTGGCAGCTATAATATTTTTGGGTTCACCAAACATATCGAAATAGGTACGAAGAACAGGAACATGCTCAGCATGCACTTCTTTCGTCCAATCTACCGAGTAGTGAAATTCCCATCCAAGATCCGCAATACCCGTTTCCGTGTATTCGGCAGTTCCATCGTCAATGCTACCATGACACTCACCCAATAACGCTTGGTCATTGGCAAGCTCTTCTGTATCAGCCCAAACTAACTTGGTAACACTCTTTTCGTATTCACCAGCACGAATTGTAAGTTTAACTACATATGCTTTAGACATATTACTTTCCTCTTTACGTGTTGAAGGCAGCTCATAGAGCGCCTGTTTTTGTTATGGCCGATGGCCGATTTAGAAACTCCAATATACCATGTGTTAGGCATAAAAAAAGCTTCCCGAAGGAAGCTTGTTTATTACTATGCGGTTTCTCCTAACAAATCAAATTGCTCTACCGGCATGGCCGTAGGCTTTTCCTTTTCGTCCGGAACCAGCAAATCAGCACATTCTTTTATCGCGTAATGCAATTTAAGTTTTTGCTCCCACGCTCCCATGTAATACGCAGGCGTTCTGAACACCTTAGTAATATTCATCGTGAGTGTGTTACCGATACATATTTCAGCTGGAATATGCAAAAGCGTAAACTGAACATAAGCCATCATTGCAGCTACGGGATCAAGGTCAATCGCCTGCACCCAAAGGCACTGTTGATAGTTAATCCCTCTTTCACGTAACGCTTGCGCGTATGCTATCACCATACCACCTGAACCCACGGCAGGCTCATGAAGCGTTATCACTGGCTTGTCTTCTATACCCGACACATTTAACTGCGCCATTAATAGGGACAACTCATAAGGGGTGAAAAACTGGCCGATCTGCGAACTGCCAAGTTCCAACTCCATAAACAATGAGCCAAGAAAGTCACAAGGCTTTTCTTCCAGCCCCATGATGACATAACCCATCAGTTGCGCCATACGCTTCATATCTTCTTTATCGTACCGCTTAGCAATGCGTAAATAGTCTTCTTCAACCTCTTGGCTGAAAGCAACGGCATTGTGTAGCGCATACGCCTGACAAGTGATCACATCCCTAAATACTTCGTAGCGATGGTGATAACGTGCGGTTTCTTTGAATAGCTTGATAAAGGCCTGTTTATTTGCAGACATATTTTTCCTCTTTACGTAGAAAGGGCAGCTCGAAAGCGCCCATTAAAATTAGGCATGCCTAATTTGGCATACCTGGCAAACGGGTTATACAGGTTGATATTCGTCTTTTAATGGACTCTGAGGCTCTTCGTAATCCTCACTCATAGTATGCAAGTACGTACCATTGAGATTGACGCAGCAAACTTTAATACCGTTTTCAAGTTGGTACACTGGTCTACTCCAAAAATCCTCATAAAGAAATGTCGCTGTTTGCCCGTTCTTTAACGTTAAATTATTCATGATATTTCCTCTTTACGTGTTGAAGGCAGCTCGAAAGCGCCTGTTTTATTTGTGGCCGGAGGCCGATTGATAAACCCCAATATATCAGCGTACCATCCATAAAAAAAGCCTCTAACGAGGCTTTGGCGGGAACATACTACTCAAACATAGTAATAATTAAAATAATGTTCACTGATATACCCCACAGCCACCCCCGCAGCTACAAAATAAAATATTTTAACCCTGAATTTAACTTCAGGTCGCTCATCGACGTAAAAACCAACGCACCCAAACATTACGCCAACAGATGCAGCCCCTGCACCAACAATAAAACAAATGATACGGTAATATTCAATTGAGCTGAATTTAGGTTCTACAGGCGAAAAAAGAAACATTGAAACTAAAAAGGAACCGATAACAATGTAAATCAGTGAAAGGCTGAAGTAGCCATTCTCAAAAATTTCCGTCAACTTTCTCATCGAAATATACATACCTCCCCCTAGTACATATTCCAAAACGAATCACCGGCGCGCATTTTATCTGAAGCCTTGGGTGTTAATTCATCAGCAAGCACAGATACTATATCGCCATCCACATATGAGGCTTCCAAATCATTGTGTACCATCACTTCAGCGAATGTTTTAAAGTGTGGATGAAGACCGGCACATTCCTCCCAGGACACAACCGAACGACTGAAATACACCCATAAAACACTTCTATAGGCCTGCCCTTTCTCAAGAGCTGTATTAGCCTCAAATAAGCGCGTATACGCCTTCTGCTTGGCTCTTGTTCTAGCTTTGTAGGAAGTCAGTATTGGACCATGCTTTTCCTTCGCAAAAATGAGCTCGCGGCATATTTCGGCATGCTCACTTAAAGGACTATAAATCTCACTGCCACATTTATTGCACAACTCTCCGGCCATAGTGTTTTACCGAATCGATTTAACATATCCTGACAATATCAAACTTAGATCTAACACCAGTGCAGAAAACTACCCTCAATGAAAAGGGGTTTTTAAAAAACAAAAAGCTTCCCGAAGGAAGCTTTACTTATAGATTACCAGTGCGGAATTGATCGCTCATCATCACAGCGAGAACATTTCTCATAATGCTGATCTAAATCATGATGCATAACCGAGCGGCTATGGCTGTAATCATGAAAATTATATTTGCACAAAGTTTTACCAAAGGTTCGATAAAACCAATCCACGACAATGCGCTTGAGCCACTTTAAGACGCGAATACACGCCCATACTACTAAAATCACCAGCGACCAAAACAAAATAAATTGAATGGCAGGATGAATCATTTCAAAGTATTGCATAACATTTTCTAACATAGGTTTACCTCTTTACGTTTAGGGGGCAGCTCGAAAGCGCCCAGTTTGATTTATGGCCGAATACTCAACCAACTACGATGACTATGTTAACACATTTTATTAAAAGCGTTCTTAGGTTACTTAATCCAACTGGGAATTTTTATTTTATCAATATCTGACTGTTTTATTGCAGTCGGCTTTTCATCTAAATAGCACCCCAAGCACTGTTTTTTCCAAGGAAGATATTTTTCACGAACAAACTTACCTTTACAGCAGGGACACTCCACAATTTCAAGCCTATACGAGTAAGCATTTTCAAGAAACTCTATCCAGATTGACTTTATACCGCTCTCAGCTTTATCTCTTACTTCTCCTTTAACAACATCAAGCATTACGAGCTTCTTTACATAATCATCTTCATGATATAACTCATGAGGGATTAGCCATTCTTCTGATGAACTTTCTAATAACGTATCAAAAACATTATCATGTTCAACTAGGCGCTCTAGTAACCTACCAACTTTCACTAACTCTTCAGCTGAAACATAAAAAGCAAATATATAGTCGCTCTTTCTATGCCAGCGAGCCCCCACACTAACAGGTTCTAGCTGCTCAAATGTAAACTTCAATCTTAACTTGTCAGGCCAATCGCTTTTCTTTGATATTTCAAAACTTAACATAGCCGGAAAGTCGCCATCATCATTAAAGATCTTTTTCAAATTTGGTGCGCCTTTGCGAATATAATCAACTGACAAAGATATACAATCCAAAAAAGAGCTATATTCCCAACTACCAACAATCGCTATTGAGGGCATAAAGTCTACGTAATCACTCAACCCCTTAAAGCAAATAAAATACTGACTACTATTACGCTCTGCCCAATCTTCTTCTGGCTTAGCTATATGAAGCTCAATTTCCTCTTCAACCAAACATAAATACTCTACTTTCATTACCGTACTTCAGATGTTGATTTACTGTATAAGTAAGCCTAATACACTTACTTACAATCATAGAAACTGTTGATAAAAAAGTTTTTAGTTCACGATTCGTCACGTTACTTCATCATTCATAATTTAAGCTAATTAAAGCTAATTAAAGCTAATCATGCCGTAACGTTTAATTTACAAAACTGTTTTTTAACCCTTATATTATTTTTAACATCAGAGTCTGATAAAAGGCTTTAGCCGTTCAATAACCAAAACACTTGCAGACAAAGGCAGTTTAGGGTGAACCAGTTTCTAAACACTTAATCTGACATAGACAGACCATCTACATTTATTTATTTAACATGCAATGTCACAGTTGCTTATATTTTGTGATCTTCTCCCCTTACCCTTATTCTTATTGGCTTACACAACATCAATCCATTCTCAGAGCGCATTTTTACCAACTCATAATGTCACATTATACTTGTTAACTTAGTTTTACGGACACATAATGATTTTATTGCCCATTATGCCAGGTTTATAAACAATGCATTCAAAACACCTTGTTAGCGCGTCCCCTAGCCTTCAAATTGCCACTGACGGCCCCATTGTGGACATCAACTGGTATTACCTAATGAAAACCCGCGCTGAAGTGATCCAAGCGAACGATTCAATGCCTGCTTATTTGCTGATGCCTGAAATCACCGGCTTAATAGACAATGAGCTTAACGCAAATCGGCGCATGGCTTTTGAAATGATGTGGATGTTAGGTTGCAGGGTAAGTGAGCTCTTATTACTCACCCCTAGACATTTTGTGTTTAACGGACAGAGTAGCTATGTGAATATGCCAACGCTCAAACGCCGAACACCAGACCAAACCAAAAGACGACGGAAACGCCTAAACGATTCGGATACGCTGGGTAATTTGCCGTTGCGTCAGATCCCGATTACCGATGCTCAGTTTGTGGCTCGCCTGCAATCCCACATCGTCACAGTGCGCCTTCCGGAAAACCGGCGGTTTTTTGGTATTACAAGACGAACAATCAATCGCTGGGTAGATGAAGCGGTATCGAACTATGAAGCGCAATATGGACCTTTTCAGGTTCACCTAAGCCCTCACGTCTTCAGGCACAGCTACGCCGTGAATGCAGTACTGCACTTCACACCGCTCAAAATATTGCAGGTATGGTTAGGCCATGCTTCACAGGCCAACACAGAAATTTACACGAAAGTTTTGTTTTCTGACTCGTTCGAGTTCGCCAAACGCATTGCATGGAGGCCAGTAATACAAGCGATAGATAATCCCCTATAAAGCAACCATATTTTTAACGTTCAATAAACTAGAGGAACTTTCGGGGGGATTACGTAATCAGAGTAAGAGGCCATAATTCACTATGGCTCCTTATAAAAGTTAATACTTCAGAGGTCCCCACCTGCTTTCATGTAACTTTCTTTCCATATGCTTAATCGCTTCTATTTCAGACAAGCCATTATTCTCCATGACAGCCAACCTTTGTCGCCGTTCATGTGCTTCATTGGCGCAGAGGATTAATGCCAATGAACTAGCACAGAATCGAAATACCTGATTCGATTCTGTGTTAGTACGATTGAGAAATATTCCTTCAACATAACAATGCTGTTTCTTCTCCATACTCAGTATTTGCGATTTCTGTTTGCTCGTAATATTTTTCAATCGAGACAAGCCCTCAAACTCATGAGGATGCATTGCCAGAATTTCCCAATACTCAAATTTATTTAACAAACTTGTAGACTCTTGGGGAATTTCATCCACATTTTGAGTCGCCATCCAGACCCAAGTGTTTTTCGTATTTAAATGAGCAATCCTGTCAGAAAACTCTTGCATTGCGTTAGATAATCCAATAGCTCTTAAGTAATTATGAACTTCATCCATCACTATGATTGTATCGCGGCCCCCGTTATCACTGCTGACTATATGTGACATATGCTCCAATAGAGCCAAAAGCACTTTTGACATTGCGTGCTCTTCACCCATTTTTAAAAATGGCTTAAAATTAATAGACAGTATATCTGGCAGACAATTCATATCTTTCAGAAAAGCACACCCTTCATCATCATTGTTATAAGCGGAGTCTTTCAACATACTTTTTACGAAACCCTCATCAAACTCATAAAATTCAGACTTCTTTTCATAACTTTCAAGAAGAAGGTGTAAATTATTATATGCTCCGCAACAATCAAAAATCACAATTTTGGCATCATGCTTTTCTTCATAATCCATAAGCTTTTCCATAAGGTTCACTGTCTTACCCGAACCAGTAGGACCCACAAGCATTAAATTTGCGTTATCTATTTTGTCATCAAGAATATCTATTTTGCAGGAACTACCATCACGATGAAAATACCCATCACCTAACTTATACTCTGTCATACATACAACCCTTTTAAATTAATATTCAATAAAAGACTATCACCAGAAGTTATATACATCTTCTAAAAACAGGGGGGAATTTAAAGGGGTTTTCACACCACTGAGTCACTATTCTTTGTGGCTATATCTTGTGGCCATCATAGATATTTTTAACTATGCTCGATACAAAAACCCCCTTAATAGATACTCTAAAATTAGGCATGCCTAATTCTATAACCCTCTATTTTCTGACCACTTCACCAATTCATTCACTGCAAATTGTTTGTCAATATTCACGTCGATAAAGCTATCACCATCGATTTCCCCTAAATCAACTAGCGCCCACAGCAATTCAACAAATGAACTTACTTTTTTGTTTTGATATCGCTTTACTCTAGCCACTACTCGCTTTGCTTGGTGTCTCGCAATTTTTTGTTCTTTAGATGAGAATTTCATAATCACTTACCACCTCATTACGTTTCAAAATAGAAGCGATCAATATCTGGATATAACTGAAAGCAAAAAGCTTCATCTTGTCCCAGTGTAAGAATATATAATGTACTACCATCCACTGTTTTTTCTTCGCATTGACCACCACGGCCTACTACGTATTCCCTTGCTACCGATAAACCTTCATTAAAGGTCAGACGCTCTCCTTGAACGTTAGTAAGATACTGATCTAAAGACATTGGCATTCTCTAAAAGCAATGGTCGCTCAACAACGGGGATTTTTCCCTACGGGAAACCAGGGGATAAAAGGTGTATTCCCTGATGGACAAACAGCGTTCCGCCGTATTGACCACAGGCACTACACACTTTTTCCCGCCTTAATCGCACGTAGTCACTCCCTAAGCTAATAACAAATTATTTATAAATAGGTTTTGTGATATGAACTCTAACCACGTCCGGAGAAGCCATGAACGCTAGTGGTAAATCACTAGGCTGCTGAGCAACAACCAGAACCTTCATATCATGCGACTTGGTAACGTTTATAAAGTTGTTCCAGTCTGATTCTGCACAAAGTAATTGAGCTTCATCAATTACAAGCTCCCCTTTGGTCGCGATAGGGATTGCATTTGAAGTAATTGGCTTATCGTGAAGCATCGCTTTTCGGATAGCAGTTTCTTCCAGTAAAGAGTCAGGACAGATTTTATTTGCCAGAACGGATTTACCTACCCCACTGTCACCGGTTAGCACTACAACCTTGCCATCTTTAAAAGCACGGTCGATAGCATGTTGTATCAGATGAAGGTCATAAGCCTCAATGCTTGACCAGTTAGCCGGTAAAGGGGCGTTTTTATTGCTGCTAGAGCCTTGATAACTTTGCATATGGATATCCTCTTTTCGATTAGGCATGCCTAATTTGTAAATTCAGGAGAAACCATATCAAAGTGAGTTTCTTTAGGAGGGTAAAAACAAGGGTAGGTTTTAGGGGGTTTTATTTCGCTCTTTGGTAATCCTCGCCTTGATCACCTTAACGATCCTCTTGGCCTCTTCAAGTTCCTCTTGGTATATAGATACATCAGCATCATCAATACCTTTAGATAGTTTATCTTCATACCATTTAACTGATTCCTGCTCACTCTTCAACGCATGTTTAAGCGCGGCCAGTTTGGTTGTGTAAATGCCATAAGGCAAGCGCTCACCCACCTTGAAACTTTGACGATGTTGCTGAGAAATTGAGGACAGCCAACCAAAATCACCGTTTTTCTTAGAACGCTTACCCCAGGTTATATCCTTTACTTTCTCAGTAAGATTTACATACACATCATCGTTCCGGAAAGCCTGAGATAAAGCCCGACCATACCTTGTTTGGCTACCGCGCTTTTTTTGTATCGACCGAACAACCCATTCATTAACATCCAGTATTATTCGACCTTCCCACTCATACCCCATTGCGCCGTACAACGCTGCGCCAACCTTAATTTTTGAAGCAGGATAAATTTGTCTTTCCATATAATTACTACCCTACCTGTAGATAACGAGTTTCAGCTTTAGAAGAAATCCACAGAGCGCATTCAAAGCATAAAATAGAAATTAAACCTCTTACCCAAATATTAATTGATTCAAATTCAAGCCAGAATATCAGGACCCATAAACCAGAATTTACAGTAAGCATTAATACCTTTGTTACTTTTGAAAAACCATGCTTAGTTGCAGCAATCCGTATACAAGTTACAGATACACTAAGCACAAGCAGTAAACCTAACGCATAAACTAACATTTCACTCTCCTACTCTATATAGGCCAATTTAGCTGAATCTTGACCCGAAACACCGGCATGGATAGATACCCCAGCCCCGTCACGCTTACCATTCAAATAGGCATCAATTGCACGTTTATCGTCCTTAGCTTGCCGTGCTTGATAGGTAGTGATATTTAAGTTTTTATCTTTCCAACTCTTGATCAGGCCTTTTTGTTCAATTGGCACAACAAGCGGCTGTACCTTTAAACTAACTTCTGAGATCCATCCTAAACAATACCAATCAGCTCGATTAGTCTTCGTGGCCTTCTTACAGTTTTTATGAAGGCCAGCAATGAACACCTTTCTATCTGTCATTAACTGACGGTATAGAACGTTGAAACAATACGAAGCAATTTCATCGTTTGGCATAATACCAATGAACATTACAGCCCCTCTTCGCTTCCACGAAGCATGATCATATTCTTCGGTTAGAACATGAGTTACACCGAATGCATCATCTACCGCCTTTAACAATTTCAGGACCCAGCCAGGAGGATTAAGTTTATCTATCAATGTCGTAGTTGAACCAACTTCACTCAACATGACATCGCCTATTTCAAAGCCATGCTTACGCATCATCGCTTGAGCTCTTGATAAAGCTACAGCTGCCTCATTAGGATTAGGCGACTTAGCCAGGTTAAGAAGTTTCTTAATTTTTTCGAGGTATTTTTTTTGCTCATCAGTCATCACTAAGCCTTCAGGTAACTACACGTTAGCCATTTGTCTAAAAAAGCGAACTTGACCATCTACCGATTTTTCTAATGAATTACGCGAACGAAACCCAAGCCATAAACCAAGCGCACCACCGATTAATAAAGACCACAATCCCATCCCAAACATTGGCTCAATAGACCAGCCGAATTGATTATTTAACAATCCTGGGCCAATAAAGAAGGCAAGCATAGAAACGCCAGAAACCCCCATAGCAGTTTGCTTCAACGTGTTAGTTAACTCAGTTTGAGTTGCACCATACACAATCGTCGCCTGACAGCCCGTACACACACGAACACCGAATTTTGATTGCGTGTCACAAAAAGGACACTGAACTGTATTATCAGTCATTTAACACTCCTTTAATCTAATTTTATAAGCCATACTGTACAGCCTATAAAAGAAGTTTACCAAACTCATCAAAAAATGCCATAATTAATACATTATTTAGCCATCGGCTAATTGAAAAAAGAAGGGCGCTTTCGAGCTGACCGCAAGCCAGCATTTACATTGTCTCTTCCAGTGGGTTTTCAGTGGGCGTTTCCATAAGCGTCCAGCGGAAACCCACTGGTGACTTGGAGACAAAAATGGAAAATGTATTGGCAGTAATTGAATTAATCGGCGTATTGTTTAAGTGTGGCGTAATTGCCGGTGTAGGGTTCTACATACTAGGACGTTATCGTGCTTATCGCGAAGCGACTGTGGTTAGAAGAGCTTACAATAGAACAATACTTCGTACTTCAAAAAAAAGGGCTCATGCATGAGCCCTTTTTTATCTAAATCGTTACCATTCAAACTAGGTAAGTATAAAGACAAGCTACTATATTCCCCTTAAAACCTTTATTTTGTACCCCTACCGTAAACTCTCTTATGGAAACTTTGGGGTCATCACCAATTATATATAGGCATGCTACGCCCTGAATTGGGTGGTGACATAGATGCTCGAAATAACCATAGTCCTTTTTACACCAGCGATTAAGATCACCTTCAACAAGCTTTTTTACTTCACCTTGTAGGTAATCCTCTATGTTTGGCCGGTGTTCTTCATCGATATCATCAAGCTTATACTGGCGTATGTACTCCACTGTTTTATTAAAATTATCAGACTCAAATCTGACCTTCACTTCACTCATTTGTAACTCTCTCGCTCATAGCGCCATATTCACTTATTTGTATTCCATTATTTTAAGCCAAGATTGCGTTGTTAGTAATTGTACCTATGGCTAAACTTAGCAATAAACATACTACTAAATCATGAAAACAATATGGATTATAGAATTATTGTCCGTTTATTTAGATTCGACGAAGCTTTTAAGTCTAGCTGCGTGATCTATATCAAGCAAAGTACCATCATCTAACTTGGCATGACTGGCGTAGTCGCAAAGCAATTTATATGCCGACTCTGGATTGTCGGAATAATGACGCAGTGCTTTAGTAAAATCCATATTAATGGAATATACGACCCTTTTACCTTCTGGCAACTGAACATGCACTGGCTCTATGCCGGTATTTTGTTCACCAACTGAACCGCTCATGAAATATACCCCGCCTCTGACGGCTCAAACCACGCTAACATTTGCTCTTCAGATAAGCTAGGAATAGGAATATTCAGAGAATAGGAGCAATGCACTACTTCTTGTGCAACTGAACCTACAGCTTTTAAAGCTCGATGAGCTTCAACCAGCTCCTCCCTTTCAGGTAGGCGTTCGGGTATATCCGGATATGACTTAGTAACAACTTCTGCTTGACGCTTTAACGCACTAAGCGCTTTCTTTAGTATCTGTACACGCTCTTGTTTCATCCCATTACTCTCCATCAATTGTATGAGATAAATTAGAACAAATATCTAGGGGGAACACGCAGGAAAAACCCCTGCTACTTATCAGGAGTTTTAGACATAAAAAAACCCAGTTAAAACTGGGTTATTTATCGACTAGCCAAAATGTGCGCGAGTCACTTCATATTTCATATTGCGAGCTTGGCGAAACTTATACCAAACATAAAGCAAAACAGAGATAGAAACGACAGACGTGAACATAGACTGTATCATATCGATGATATACATAGGATTTCCTCTTTACGTGTTGAAGGCAGCTCGAAAGCGCCTGTTTTTTTTCATGCTGTGAAAAACAGCTATAAGAATTTCTAGTTTAGCCCCGACGATCCACCTGGTCAACACCTATAAAATTAGGCATGCCTAATTTATTAAAATCCTTCCGTCTCATAGTCTATATAACTTGAATCATCGATTTCAAACCTTTCCCGCGCACGATTCGCAGCTTTTTTTGCAGCTATACATCCACATGAGATAATCTTACCAGACACTAAATTTGCACCTTGAACAACCTTATCTTTAGTTCCACAATGACAGTTACATAACCAATGCGCCTTCTTTTTTTGAAGATTCAGATAAGTGACTAATTTCCTCGCCTCTGGCTCTTCGTATAACGATAAGCTTACCGAACTCTTTACCATCCAATCGATTCAACCCCATTGTTATTACTCACTTTTAAAAGTTAAAGTTATTGACTTGCCCATCACACCCGAAAGTTATCCACTGTTTCAGTGGACAACCCAGTGAATAACTACTTACAGTCTACGCCCTGAAAGGATTTCAGCAGCACTCTTCCTCTTTCATCGCCATACGCAGCAACGTAATCAGTTAGATCTTTGTATTTATTTTGCTTTGCCACTTCATCAAACTGAGGAATGATCATGAACGTCTTACCTGGTGTCGCTCGAAGTGTTGTTTCACAAACTTCTACGCCCTTATTAGGCCCATCACCATACTGATCATTGTCGGCCACCAGAATAATTGCAGAGTCGGGACACATATCGCGCAACACAGCGACAATGAGCGGGATATTATCAGCATACATAGCGGCAACGCTGTAGGCCTCTGTGAGCTTATATGACATCCCCGCATCAGCTGGGGCTTCCATTACATAAATATCCTCACCATTAATAGGTGGACGGCACGGCACAGGGAAGCATGCACCCGATGTATCCAGCCCCTTACGAAACGTTTTAGCACCCAGTTCCGGATAGATACGTTGGATACCTTTGAATTTCCATTGCGCCAGCTCAACCAACTTCAACGCCGTAAACTGCCCAGTCAGCTTTCCCATTGTGGTTTCACCAGTAAAGAGCTCAACCCACTGGAATAAATCGGCAACACCTTTTTTAGCAAAGTATGGGCAAGGGGCTTGAAGCTTAGACATCATTTTAAGCCACCGAAAATCCTTATTAACAGCTTCAGCTTTTAAAGCCCTTTCCTCTTCTCTTCTCTTTTCTGCATTCTTCAGATACTCATTTCGTCGAGTATTATCCGGCTTTACTCTCGATACCCTGGACCCACCGCGATATGAATCATATTCGTCCATCAAGGCTTTATAACCATCAAAAAGCACAGGTTCTGGAAAGTGCTTACGGAAGTTATTAAAGCGAACAGAAGGGTATTTGATGGTATAGCTCTCCCCATCTACTTCCCAGGTATGAGTATTTTCAAAACCAATAATTGAAATTCTGTTGTTATCTGCTTTTTCAAGACCAGTAACATCACGGCCTTTGATTACCTCACCAGACAACGTTACGTTAGCTCTTGATTCATACCAATCAATTGACACTTCTTCTGCTTTATCAGCAATTTGTGACGCGAACTTATCTAACATCAGGTAGGGATCATTACGGTAGTAGGCTATTACAAAACCATAAAACCGACTATTGTGTTCGCTTTTTTGTTCGTTTGAATTAGGCATGCCTAATTTTCCTCTGCTTATTACTATCGCCCTCATTCGTTCTATCGCGTACAATTAAAGGGATATATGCCTCTGGTCATTTACCAGAAAGAAAAAGAAGGGCGCTTTCGAGCTGACCGCAACCGGCCTCTGTGCCAAGGAGTATGTAAAAACCCAATATTTCATGGATGAAGCGGTGTGGCTGTTCCCACGGTCACACCGCAATCTACATTTACTCTTTTGCCCCTTTTTGTGAATGCGCCTCCAAATATTCCACGCACTCACCTTCCAAAAAATCTTCGTTCACCAGTGCGGTAACAATTTCATCTTCAGAAAAGGTATAACGCGACTTCAGGATCTTAATAGATTCCATAGCCTTTTCATGCTCATCGGCCAGCCGATGCTCATGGAACTCATCAATAATATCTTTAATCACTAAAACTGCTCCTAACGACTCAGGGGCAGAGTGAAAGCTAAATTTTATTTTTCGTTTAACTTTCTCTCTAACTTCAAAGGTTCAACAATGCCAAATGCTTGCAGCATTAAGCGCCAGGTACTGTAGTGAATGTGGTATGCACGACCTTCACGTTCAGTAAGCTTGTTAATCTTGTCTGTATTAAAGATACGAAGTGAATCAAGGAGCTTAAACCAAACATCTTGCGATATTTCCATTGGCTCTTTTTTCCATGCTTCATTATCCCTGGTTGCTAACGCAACCTTCATTTCTTGATTACCAAACTTCAATCGATGTGCGATTTCCATTGGATCAAGTGACAAGATATTCATAAAGGTTCGCAACTCTACAAACGTAGGCGCTCGCCAATTTTCAACACCGAATACACGTTCATCGATAGTGACATCATGGCTACGCGCTGAACGGTTTGTAGTGAAAAACTTTAACTTTGACTCTTCCACACCAAATTGAACGGCCAGCTGCTCAGCTGTGTAGCCAGTCCATGCAATGAATTGTCGAAGAACTTTTGGTTTAGGAGGCTCAAACCCCTCACCTAACGGCAATAACGTCTCAGGAGGCAGCTTAGGGGCCTCTATATACTCATGCAGAGAACGAATACCGCCCTTATCCAATAAATCCATCCATTGTTCATGTGTAACGTGGAATGGATTGGTAGGCTGCGCCTTGTGGCTATGCAACAAGTGCTTTACCAATGGCTCTTCCATACCGAGAATTCGAGCGATAGCCGAATCTGACATACCTGAGCGAGTTGCAAGAACGCGCACCTCTGAGATATTAGGCTTTACCCATTCCTTAGCGTCATGGCTAAAGATACGAGAACGAAGGAAAGGCTTTTGAGGCTCAAGCTTTACCGGCGTTGCAATGCCAAAACTTTCAAGCCATAAACGCCAAGTGGTGTACTGGATACGTTTGCCTTTAACGTAGTTACGGTCTGTAAAATAGGTTCGTAGATGTTTGGGGCTCACATCGGCAAGCTGCGCGAGCTCATTGGTGGACCAACCCACAGCATTTTTGAACTCAGCCAGTTCCGCTGTTGTAGGCGCAACCCATCCATCACCAAACGGCTTCAATACGTCTGGATGCATAGAATTTTTCCTAACAAATTTTTGATACAAATTAGCAAGCACTTTCTGAGTGCCAGAAAGCAGTGAATTGAAATCTGCGATTAAATCTTGATCTAAATATTGAGTTTGTAACATTTTCATTTCCTCTTTACGTGTAACAGGCAGAGGTAAAACCCTCGCCTTTTTTTGGAACCTAACAGCATTGGTTAGGCACTGAAACATTGGCACATTTTTTAACTGGTATCAACTTCTTTTTCACCAGGTCTGCACCTGTGGATATTTTTTCCGCGCAAAATAAGGAAGAGCGAGTTACCCACATACCCACACTAAATCTACGAGTAAAAGAAAGCTCTCCGATGCGCGTGGATATGTGGATAACTCGCTCTCTTTTTTCCTACGGCTTCAATGTAACAAGTTCCATTGCGCCTTTTGCGCTGCATGCCTTCGGCATGCGTGACCCTTAAAAACCATCGAGGTTTTACGGGCCATCGTCCTTGCTTCGCAAGGCCGTCGCTCACCCGCCCGTTGGGAGGGGCATCACGAGCAATAGCCCCTCCTTTTTTGGCGGCCCAGCCGCTCTAGGTTGCGCTGTCGCGCTAACCTAGAGCGGCTGGGTTCGTGAGCTTTAGCGCAAAAGGCGCACGGAAAAGCTATCGTGCTTTTCCTGAACGCATAAATACTTTTATAATTATAGCATGTTGCACGGTATTTACGAACGGGATTTTTAAGGCTATTATGAACGCATAGTTTGAACGGTATATGTGAACGCTTATGAAACAAACCATAAAGGCCTCCAAAGACGTATTGGCAGTAGAGGCGGAAGAAATTTTAAGGTTAAAAGAAGACATCAAACAGAGGCGTAAGAAGCGCAATTTTTCGCGCTCTAAATTGCGAAAATACTTTGCTGAAGCAAAAAGGTTAAAAGAGGAATTTGGGTTTTCCTTTGATGATATCGCCCTTTGGTTGCGTCAAAAGAAGCGCATAAAAATGACAACTGATGGAGTCAGATCGTCGTATCGCCGCATAGAAAAGGAACTCGAAAGCGACCAATCTGAAGAGTAATTTCTATGGCAAAAAAATCTCTAAGACAGCAGGCAGCAGCAGTAATACGCTCAAAGACAGCCTTCAATACAGATAGCAAAAAAGGTGGAAATGCCGATTCCAAATCGGTCCCAGGGAACTATAAGTCTTTACAATCATTACGCTCCGCTAACGAAACGGTATTGGCGTTAGCTAAGATAGCAGAAGATATGAATGTTCAGCGGATCAAGCAAATCACGCCAGATAACGCAGAACAATACTTAGGCTTAAAACGAGACAATTTTGCTTCACAAAAGGCACTAGATAGGGACAGAAAGGCATTATCTATTGCGCTTGGTGTTGAAATTCCACGACTAAAAGCTGTATCTGAACAGGTTTTAAGCTCACGCGCTTACAGCACTGAACAAATAAATAATGTCACCAAATCTATGACTGATAGAAATGCGTTGGCAGTAAAGATAGCGCACAATGCAGGCCTTAGAGCTCATGAGCTATTGACGCTCAAACGCGCAGATGAAGGTACAAAAACAACATCAAGAACATGGACAGAAGACCGGTTCGCTGGACGGGATGGTACTGTTTATCTTGTGACAGGGAAGGGCGGTTTGACAAGGGAAGTGCTTATTTCAAATGACTTGGCAAAAGAGTTGGAAAGCAGAAGGCACGAACAACCACAAACGAAAATGGACAGAGGGATTAACTACCTTCAACGCTATGATATTGGGGGCGGTAACGCCCTGTCCTGTTCATTTACACGCGCCAGTCAACGTGCATTAACATTTTCTCATGGTCTTCACGGTGTAAGACATCGGTATGCACAGGAACGCATTGATGAAATCAAGCTTAAATTCAATGTAGATCATGACAGTGCCAGAGATATCGTTGCTCAAGAGCTTGGACATTTCCGTGGTGATATTACTGAAGTGTATTTACGTTAAGAAATTAGGCATGCCTAATTTTTAGAGCTAAACCAATAGACAGTTTTAATCCTCATAAAGATTAACCACGGCAGAAATCTATAATAAAAAACCCCGCCTAGGCGGGGTTTAATTATTAAACAGCTAACTTTTTATCAAGATTGATAAAGCGCTCTGTAATATCGGACAATTCAGCTTTTTCAGAATCGACCAATTTATAATACTTGTCTCCAATTTGTCCAACCCACTGAACCAGGTCAAAACAAATACGTTCACTTACATGAAATACTTCAACACCAGAAACCTTTCTCCAGCGACAAGGTGGTAAACATTCAAGTAACCACCAATAATCTTCTTCGCTGATCTCTTGCTCTTCCTTCATTTGCTCTTGTCTGTAAAGGTTTATACGAACATCCTGTTCTTCTGAACTAATTACTTTCAAGCTAACTTCAGGCTTAATCTTAGTCATATACTTTTCATATTCAGGCCAAGTCATATCTACATCACCATGTAAATAAAGAGCACCGCTGTACGCGACACGCTCGACACCTTCCGGATCTGTATAGATAACGCTTTCAGTTGCATAGTAGTTAGAAATAGATGCGTTTGCGTCAACAATGTATTTTGTATTGCTCATGGGGTTTACCTCATTACGTATTGAAGGCAGCTCGAAAGCGCCTGTTTTGTTTGTGGCCGTAGGCCGGTTTAGAAATTTAAGTATATCATTAGACAAAAAAAATGCACCTCGAAAGGTGCATCTTGTCTAGTCATTACTTGTTTCAAACGTATCGTGTGGTCTACCGCAAGCTTCTTCTAACTCTTCATCCGGAGTGATTAAAAGTCGGCGTAAAAGACCGGCGCGTAGCTCAGCACCAGTAACATTATCACCGTCATTATCAGAAACAACTTCAAACGCGATATCAAACGCATGGTTGAATTTACCTTTGCGATCAGTAGGCTTAGCTGAATTATATGTTACAACATAATCAACTGACTGACCGCAACGTTGTCTCTCATCGAGACGAGTAACATTGTGTGCTAAACCAGCATCAACTAGGTACTTTTCAACATACTCAAAAAGTTTACCTTCAGAATATGGATACCATGCTTCATTCCTGATACCCGTCAATGTTTTTTCAGTGAAGTGAAACATTTTGATGTTTGGCAAAACGATAATTGTCATTGCTTTACGTACTGACATATTAAGTCCTCTTTACGTGTTGAAGGCAGCTCGAAAGCGCCTGTTTTTGTTGTGGCCGGAGGCCGATATAGAAAATCCAATATACCATGTACTAGATATAAAAAAACCCCAACATCGTGGGGTTTATTATTAATATTAACTGCTGATATTTGAATTATATCTACTCTGATAGTGATTCATCGGAGCAAACTTTAACTTCAAACCAATCAACATAAATATCTGGATGACTCTGTAAAGCTTCATATATTTTATCTTTAGCTTCCCGAATTGAGTCAACATTCTTAACCATAATACAACCATTTGTAGGGTGTAGATCTAACGTTTTCATATTAAGTCCTCTTTACGTGTTAAAGGCAGCTCGAAAGCGCCTACTTTTGTTGTGGCCGATGGCCGATATAGAAAATTAAGTATATCAACGGACAAAAAAAATGCACCCCGCAAGGTGCATTTATCTATTTCAGCCTAATGTGTTCGCCCAGACAATCAGGTTTCAACGTCCACAATATATACTCTGTATTGCTTACCGCTACTTCCCATTCATCATCAATAACAAACAGATCAACATCATCTTTATATCTCGAAGTGACTTTACCTTGAAAGTCACCCTTAGAGTTATATACCGGTAATCCAAAACACATAGGACACCTACAAGATTTGATATTGAAGTACATAGGGGTTACTGATCGCTTGCTTATACATTTCCTGCAATGCGTCTCTGGTGCATTCAAATACACGAACCACTTTTTTAGTCGGGCGCTGAATAACAATTTCCAGCATTCCTCGACCTGGCTTTGTTACCTCTGACACCCCATCCAGCAACTGTATTCCATCACTGTCAGGACCGTCAGGGAAGGGGACGTAAGCATTACGTATCGCATCACCAACACGTTTAGCTATATCTTCACCGCTATGCTCTTTGAAGATCTCAAGAACAGTCTTAAAATCTCCACGCCACTGATTCGTGCCAGTAAACATAGCTTCAAGCCCAAAGGATTTGTAGATAGGTTTAAGTTTCTTATCACGCTGAACACAAACTTCCTTCCACTTCGCATACTTCAACTGCTTCGCAAAAACATCACTGGGCATCCCCTCGATAGAACCAAGAACCGTACCGCCGTTTTTATTGTACAAAACAGTTTTAGTGCCACCGGTTACGCCGCGAAAATCATCACTCGTATGTTTCCAGATAAGATTGATATTCTCAGGTGTTTTTAATAGAACGTCAGTAGTCATACTGTTACCTCATTACGTGTTGAAGGCAGCTCGAAAGCGCCTGTTTTGTTTATGGCCGATGGCCGATTTAGAAACTTCAATATAGCACGAAAAAAGGGTAAATGTAGGGTAGGGGGACCATAAAAAAAGCCCCCTAACAAGGGAGCTTCACTATTACTTTGTTTTCAGAATGTTTAGCTCAATACCTTGTTGCGAGGCCACAGGGACCAACATGCTAAGCAGTATTTGTAGGTACTTCTCTCGCGTATCAAGGCGAAGTATCTGACGTTCTGCAATACCGGTATAAGGCTCCATAACACTAAACAAAATACGTTTTGCTTCTCGCAAAGTAGATTCCGCTACCAAGAACGGACAACACTCACCATCAGCTTTAAACCCCTTCAATGCCATTTCCCGTTTGTGATAATCGTAAAGCTCTTTAGCTGCATTGTCTGAAGCTAAATAAAGATCATCCCAACGAGTTATGACTTTACCAACACTTTCGGTAATTCGACCGCATTGACTGTCCTCAACGACTGGCTTGAACTTATCTAAAGCATCCTTCCGGATACCTTCAGATATAGGCGTAATCATTTCCAGAAAAGCGGTTGCACCTAAAACTGATATCAAAGCACTTGATACAGGCTTAGGCATTTCCTTTTGAATTGGGGCCATACGTTGTTGTAGTTCTGAAGTATTCATAAGTTTCCTCTTTACGTGTTAAAGGCAGCTCGAAAGCGCCTGTTTTTGTTGTGGCCGGAGGCCTAATTGAACACTTACAGCTTAGCAAATTTAGACAGCTGCAGCATAGTCATTTTCGACTATATAGATTGTGGCCATCATAGATATTTTTATCTATGCTCGATAAAAAAAGGCCCCGAAGGACCTTTATTTATTCACCTGAACCAGCGTCAATTGCTTGCCCTGGTTCTATTTCAGAAGTGTTTACTTCCTCTGTTTCAATCATTTCTCTCATCATATCTGGATCAGCATCTGGATATGATGAACAATGCTTTGCCCATCTATCTAGTAACGCCTGATTAGCTTCCGCTTCATCACGACCCAAACCAATAAACTGAAACGACCTTGTTTCTGCAATTTTAAGTAACATACCTACCCCTTTCGACAATGTTCAAGCGCTTCATGAAAATCTTCACAGCTACAAACACTGCCAATCTCTTCATGTGATACCTGGTACTCTTCCCACAATGGGTTATACCTTATGCTGTAACCATTACCGATCAAGAATTTATGTCCGGATTTTGAAAACGATTCAGCGGCAATTTGCCCTTTTCCCCAATAACTAGGCGTTCCCTGGGATAAAGGTGTGCGTTTAATGTGTCCATTAAAATATGCACGATAACCATCTGAAAACCCATCCAACTTACTAATCAAACTGATAGCTTCAGCTTCAGTAGCAAGCGCCCAAATCTCTTTAATCATTCTGGAACGCTTAGCCCCTCGAATACCTAATTCCTTGCAACGTATTTGATTATCCATAATGGCATACATCGAAACTGCAAACTCCTGTTCCAATGCAATCAAATCTGTCTCAATTTGCTGCAAACGAATTTCAGGGTTTATGTTTTTAGGTATAGGAGAAACCAAACCACCATATACAATATAAGAGTATTCGGTAAGCTCGCATAAAGAACCGGCCATTACACATCCATACAGTGCAGATAGAACCGCACTTCGAGATTGCATATCAGCACCCTCAGAACGTGCTTTAGCCATAATCGCATCAACATTATTAGCAAGTGTTATTGCATTCTGTTTCATACATCTTCCTCATTACGTGTTGAAGGCAGCTCATTGAGCGCCTATTTTCATTGTGGCCTGCTGGCCGATTAACCATTTCACTATACCAAATTAATTCACTATCACACCAACTTCATGCCTCAATACGTGCGATTTCATTTTTGTGATCTCCTTGTCTCAATCAAGGCAAGTAAAGCGCTTTGTTCATAAAGCGCCAATGCAAGGCTTCGCGCTTAGCTTACTCACCCGTTCAGATTCGCTTTGCTCACTTAGCTGCGGCTTCCGTTGAGCCATTTGCCTTTACTTCACTGCCAGCGCTATTTTTACAGCCGATTTCAACAAAAGGAGAATCAAAATGTTTACATCAGCACTCAAATTTACCGGAAAAATTTTCTTGGAGTCAGTTGACGAAGTTTTCTTTGGTAACACCAAAGATAAAAAAACAAATAGCCAGCTTGACCAACTCAATGATGGCTTTGGCAATATCATCGCTGACAACAACGATATGACTTGGCAAGAAGCTGAAACAGCTCAAAGTCTTGGTGAAATGTATGATACTTACTACTAAAAAATGCACCTTCGGAAATAAAAAATGCACCCGAAGGTGCATGTATATTAAGCATTGTTAGCTTTCCAGTCATCAACGATTCTGCTTTGTGCAAACTCATCCTTCATGTTTTCAATGGTCCATTTTCTGAATTCTAACTTGGATTCCAAATAAACTCTGATAAACAGTTTCGGTAGAAATTTGCGATAGCGCCTTACCAAATTGTCTCGTTTACTTTCCTGATATGCATACCAATAAACAAGCTCATCGGCTCCACTAAACGGCACATACCAAAGACATACAGCCGTGACAAACAAGACAGTAGAACTTACCTTGTTGCTATAATTTAACCACTTCATACATCACCCCTTGAATATTAAAATTAGGCATGCCTAATTAAAAAAGGACGCTAAGCGTCCTTTATCCGTTACCAATCGAAATGATTAGTTTTGGGGATTACCACCAAGTAAACCGGCAGCTTTTAAGCATTCGATTTCTTGTTTAGTAACGTGACCAACTAACTTTTCAGCTTGAACTTTCATCGCCTTGCGGTTCTGACCATCTTGTTGCCAAGACTCAACAACCAACTTACCTTCAATATCGACTTGATCGCCAGGATTAAAGGTATTTTTACATTGTTTGAGAAAGCGGTTAGTAACCTTAACATCGATAAACGACACTCGCTCAACCCATTGGTTATTGTTGTTTTTATCAAAGTAACCATCATCGTATGCGATGCTCATATTGCCAAAGTATTCACCTGGCTTTTGAGTTGATTCTTTGATGTCAACGAATGATACATTACCAGCGATAAGTACAAGATTTTGCTTTAAGTTTTTCATAGGATATTTCCTCTTTACGTGTTGAAGGCAGCTCGAAAGCGCCTGTTTTGTTTAAAAAAGTAGCATGTACATAGTAATACATGGTTACTTCTTGTGCAAACACAAAGCCTCGAAAACCCGCCCGAAAAAAACGATCTTTTTGTCATTTTTGATTAACTGTTTCTATTGGCAAGTCTACGAGCTCTTGGAACTCTACATGGGAAGGGCAGCTATAAGCGCCCACTTTTTACAAATTCGATTAGAAGGTTACACGCGCCAGTTCTTAAGAAAAACAGCTCAATATAATGAGCTGCGCGTGTAGGAACTACACGACTATCCTCTAAGGCTGTGTTCTGACTAGCAGATACACTGGATTATAAGCCTCCCAGGTCGCACCTGGTTGTACCATCGGTCAAAGCCTCCCAGGTAGGGGACGTTGTTATAGGCAACGAATCTCGGCGCGTGGCCTTTTTAAAACTGGATCAAATGAACGAAAGAGGGGGAGGGACGGCCTAATAAAAAACCTTGCCCATACTCACAACCTAGTTGCTCTGACATCTTACGCTGAGATTCTGTTTCAATCCCTTCAGCCAAGACATAACACCCTTTCACATTTGCGATACTTACTAATGATTTTACAATGGTTTGTTTTATTTCGCTAGACTCTACACCGTTAATTAAGCTACGGTCGATTTTCACGCCATCAATATCCAATTTATCAATAGCGACCATGTTGCAAAATCCGGCTCCAAAGTCATCTACAACGACTTTAGCGCCTAATTGTTTAAGCATATAAATAGAGCAATTCACTTGCTCATAATCTTCTATCTGAAAGTCTTCAGTTATTTCAATCTCGATACAAGATGCATCAAGATCACCACCTTGAGCCATATTGTAGAAGCACTGCAAAAATACACTTTTATCACCTTTCTCTAATTCATCAGGCGAAACATTAATTGCTAATTTCAAGCCCTTACCGTGGCGCTTTTGTTCAACACTCACTTTATTCAACATCACAGGCCATAGACGATTCCAGATAGTGCTTTTGTTGAGCCGGTCGATAAATCGACCTGGCCCAACAATTCCGGTTTCCGGATGACTCAACCTTAGCAAACATTCAAACCCTTTTAGTTTGTTTGAAGCAAGCGCGAATTGCGGTTGATAGTGATACTGAAAGTGTTCAGCCAACCGCGCATCGATGTGTTTGCTTTTACGAGGCTCAACGAGTCGAGCCGAACGTATGCCCGTCATTTGCCCATCTTCCCTTTAATGCCACCCATGCCTTTACTTGCCATGCTCTTACCCATTCCCTTAGCTTTATTGGTTGCAGCTGAGCCACCTTTTTGACCCGCACTACCAGCACCGCCAGCCATTTTTTGGAATGCGCTATCTGCTCCGGCCATACCTACCCAGCCAAGCGCTGTAGAGAAAAGCAAAGGCGCATAAAGGTACAAACCTGAAGCAATCCACTGCGATAACATTTGCGTGTTCACTTCATCAAAATCCACACCTAATGCTGTCATCATCGTGTCGTCAATAAGTCGGGACAATTCCCAAAAGAACGGCCAAAACATCATTGACATTACAACACCGTGGAACAAGCCAATGTACTTCCACTTAAATCCGGCCATTAACATAGCAGGCAAGTAAGAAATTATGATCACCATAATGATAAAGGGCTTTACCATTGGCATAGACAACTGAAGCATACTTGCACCGCTAAACTGCTCAATCGATTTGCCAGCTACACCAAGCGTACCCATCGCCCTGAAAGCCCAGTCAGTAAAACCGTCATCACCTTGAGTACCGTAATCTGTAGTTGAAAGGGAATTAAGCTCAGATAACTTGATTGGAGTAAATAAAGACTGCATTACCACAACGTCTTTTTTGGCAATGAAAACATAATTTCTATTTTTCACACGGTTCAACTGAGTCGTTAAGGTGTCGTAGATTTCATCTTCTTTATCTCTTAACCACTCTTCAACGCTTGCATAAAGCCTTGTTGAAAGCGCCTCTTCTGCAACATAAGGCGTATTTATCACCCCTTCACCTAGCCACCATTCTTTACACGTAGGAAAACCATAATCAGCGGGAAGCTGCTCACTTTCTGCCAGCTCGTTGATTGAGTTTCCGTAACCTGGTCGCGCTTTTCTTGAGTAAAAGCCATCACCATCGAAATTATCGTAATACCCTCTGTCCATGACCAGCTTTCGGCCCCCAGGCCAATTTTGCTCATCGCTTAAACCCATATCCCAGTCTGACAGATACTTTCTTCTTGCTGGGTTGTAACACCACTGAATAAACTCTTTGGTTTCATTAAGCAGAGCCTCATCAGAAATACGCTGAGACAGCATGCCGTCAGAAAGCAAACGAATATCCGTAGAACATGGCAGATCCTCAACCGCCCAGTTTTTAATACCTTGAGAAATACGAAGAGCTACAGCAAACAAAACAGGCAAACGTATTTCACGTCCACCAAGTTGAACTTCCATGTTTTCAGCAACAAATTCAGCTTCCTCCCCCAATATTTCAGTCGATATAGTGCCAGCGCCTGTCGTATCTGATGTACATTGCCGTGCGTAATACTTAATATCATCAAACTTGAGACGAACCATTGGATAAAGCGCAAGTTCTAAAGCAAGCAGCATAAAGAAGAGCCCCATTGCTACCGTTCGCAATGAGGATTTAGTATTAAAGTCTTCCATTGATGATTCAGACGCGCTTTTCACCGCTCCAAATATCAACGCAATCATCGGGAAGTAAACCAGACCTGTTTGAGCAAAAATATCCCACAGCACATCATAAATATAAAATGCAAGTGAGATACCATAAGCGTCTATCGTGCTATCAACTACCATGCGCCCCCCTTAAAACACTAAACCTAATAACTCTATCAGCACCAACGTTCCAACAACGTATGGATAGAGCGTTTTAAGAAAAAACACCTGACGAAGATTAAGACCTTGCACACGGCCAAACCACCTTACAATCTCTTTCCAATAAAAAATCAGCAAGACCACAATAGAAAGGCGCATGACTGTAAAATAATTACCAGCACCGTCTATGCGTTTCCCGACTTCCAAAACTGCTTCTTTCTGTTCCATCAAAGAGACAGCAAGGTTAAGCAAAAAGCTAACCCCCAATGTAGCGAGCAACAAAATCCCACCACCAATCAACAGCCATTTGAATACTGCCTTTCTCTCAATATTCATTACTGACCTCGACCTGTCATTTTACGAATGGCATCTGCCATATCTTCACTTGGGGCAACGCCGTTATACTTTTCACGTCCCGCTTTTCTGTTAAGCAGTGTCACGGCAACCGATTGTTTAGTAGATGCTCTTAATTCTGCATCTTGGCGAAGCAAGTCCATTTCTTCACCAAGCTCAGTAATACGCGATGTAATGATTTTCACAGCATCGGGGTTTTGCGCCACATGCGCTTCCTTGAGGCCAGAAAGCATGATTCGACGAGCGGCTATCAAGCGCTCAACCATATCGACAGTCGCGACCTCTTCAGCTAAACGCTCAACTAACGCACCTTGATATAGAGACTCACTTTTTAGAGCTTCCATAACTTGTTGGGTTATTGCATATCCAGGGGCTGATATTTCTTTCAAAGTATCAGGGTCATAAACAGTGATAGGGGTATCAAGCAAAACAAGCAGCCGATCTTCAATACGCCTTTGCTCTTGTTCCATTTTTGCATAAACCCCCGTTCCAGGGGTTGTCTTTAACCGCTCACAATCAACACAGGTTCTAATTGTTGTTTCGCCAACAATATCAGTCACCCAGTCAGCTGCATCACCAGGGCTACTCCAATATTTAACAAACCACGGCGCTCTATCATTATCAGGAATGCTCGACCGACTTTTAACATCACGGTTTGCTAACAAATTAACACCCGCTTTTACTGTATCTGCAACCGTATCAATAGGAGGCTGGTTTTTACCGGCAGCTTTATCGCCACCAACCCATTTTACTCCACCATCGCCTTTGTCTTTATCAACATTTTCTTCGACTTGAACTACATCTTCGGATTCGGGATTAGAATCACCCCAATCTTCAAAACCAGAAACTTCAACCCAACTACCAGGCGAACCGCCTGTACCATATCCTTCACGAATCATTTTATCGGTCATTTCTTCGCAAGAAGCTACTGAGGCATTAAACAACTCACTAGCCTCAAGTTTTCCTTGCTGAATAAACTCATAAAGTTGAGGGTCAGAACGCGCAATTTCCATCATCGGCCAATTAGAGATTGCACCGGTCACGCTGGCTAATAGATCATCACCCAACTTTTCAAGTTGACCGGTCACACCATTCAGGATATTGGTAACAGACAGTGACATATCAAAATCACCGCACATTGGCGTTTTCCAACGGACCCCAGCACCTACAGGTATATTTCTATTTCGACGCTGCTTGATTTTGGCTTTTCCACCAATTTCAAACACCAGTCTGGGATCTAATTTATCCTCTGCCGCTGAAGCTTTTGAAACCACAGCCCCGTTAGTCAAAAAGAAGGCTGTTACGGCCAATGCAATAACACTTTTTTTCATCATTATCTTCCTGTTGAATCTGTATCAATGGAGAACAAGAACACTTGACCTTTTTTCTCGCAGCATGTGTAAGGCCTCCATAACTGCCAAGCGTAATTACCATCGTCTGAACGTCTGTGCTGATATCCGTCATAAACGTATTCAGTCATGTTCGGCATGCCGGTATCAATTGTGCGGTCTTTCCGTGTAGAGTCTTCACCAAATATATGACATTGGCTTTCAGCTCTTGGATAGAGCATTTGCCATTTACCCTCTTTCGATGTCCACTCCTTCACTTGACCTGGAGGCCACCAACCATCCTTACTGTTCTTTTCACCAAGGAAGTTATATACATGAAGTGCGGAGCGGTCTGTAACTAAGTCAGCAGCTCGTTGAGCAAAGACAGCCGAAGCTTTATAGGTATCATTTTGCATCAGGCTACCAATACGGGGATAGACGTTGCCAAACCGCCCTGTAAACAAAAACGTTTCATTCTGCCCATCATTGCGCTCACCAACTTCACGCATACCTGGAACAAACGTGGCAAGTTTAAGGAATTCTGTATAAGGGAATTTCCAAGAGTAATAATCGAGCGTAGACACATAGTAAGGCTGGAATGGCTGAACACCACTTTCACAACCATAGTCGGTACTACCCAGCACTTCAGAGATAGGTAACAAACCAGGACTACCAATGATGTCAACATGACGAGAAATGATTTTAGATGACTGTTTACGCTTATCCTTACCCTTATCTTTAGAGCGGTCTTTAGCGGTTATGCGGTCAGCATTAGCCGGAGTGCTACCAGATTGCCCTAAAGATACAAGCTCAGAAACAAACGACATTTCACCCCACGGCGTTTCACCTGGCGTTTGATACACTTGCACAATAGCATCGGGATTGTAGTGCTTAACCTTAATGCTTGTTTCCACACTACAGCTAGGCGGGAAAGGCCTACACTTCAACCAAAAACAAACACCTGTTGGTCGCCATGCAACACAACTAAATGAAAGGCTTTCCTGTATTATTTCAACGCTATTGATATCTGCTTTAGCAGGCAAAGGCTTGAATGCAAAAACAAGCAGCGCGGGGGCCATCATAGACAACAAAAGCTTATTCATGAGTGCCACCTTGCTTTTGATAAATTCGCAAGGCCTGATTCACGTCAGTAGTTCCGTACACCACATAACGCTCATCAATGACTGTAGCAGGCAACTTATTCACCCCTAACCCATATGCTCTACCAACCCCCTGATAACCATCTACAATTGCTTGTATTTGTTTTTTACCCTCTTCACTGTTTGCATACTGGCTCATGAAGGCAGCTGCATCGTCAAGGTTAGTAGGTAGCTTTTTACTGATTTCACTTTGCAGATCAACTGGCTTGTCCAACTGATAATAAACAAGCTCTATTCCTGCCACTTCAGTTTCAGAAACGTTACCGGCACTATAATCATAGAATACTTCGATTTTTTTAGGCCATGCATCGGAAAACCCACCTTTAGGCTGCACACTGGAAACCGCGCAGGTTGATATAAGCGCCAGAACAAATAAAACATGCTTCGATAAGTACAAAGGACACCCCCAAATATTTTCTATAAGGGCATTGTCCAGTAATAAAGAAAGAAATGCTGGGAAAAACCCCAGTGACTTTTACAGGGTTTTTTAGGTAAAGAAAAACCCGCATAAAGCGGGCTTAACTTGAGATTTAATTAGGCATGCCTAATTTTTAATAGTAAGTATCGTAAAACTCACCACGCGATTGTGCATCCTCTGCCTCTTGGCGAGTCATATGCTCACCATTGACGAATACGCCACCAATACCGTCATCTAAACCGTCTAATTGACGCTTATCTTCTGATGTGTTGTCATCTGATTTAACAAAAAAACTAACCAAGAATAATAGCACAACGGCCATCACTCCAAAAAATCCTGCAACTCCCATAATGTCACTCCTTAGCTTTAAAGCTTTCCAAAGACTCAATAATTTCGTTGTATCTTTGTTTAACCCAGCTTTTCTTGATTGGTCCCCAAGAATGAAGTTGATAACCGCCAGTCTTTCTCGAACCAACATACTCAACTTCAATCCCCATATCTCGTATACCATTAATATTAGTCTTAACTGTGTTTTTAGGCCAGTTAAGCAAGCCTACTATTTCGACTGTGGAGATTGGCCCTTGCTCATCTATGATGTATGCAAGAATCAACCTCCTATAGTAAGCACTTTCAAATAGATTTTTTATTTGCATTGAAACCACTGTTTCTGAATATCGCCATCAGACCCAATAGTAACACAAACCCAAAACTTGTGCTGCCGCCACTCTTTTCGCCGCCAGTGTTACCACCAGTATCACCGCCAGAGCTTGCATTATCGTTGTCAGTCAAAGTAATAGTAACTGTACTTGTCGTCACTTCTACACCCGCACCTTCAAGAACAATATCAAAGGAAGTATTACCAGGTTCATCATCTGAATCATCCAGAATTTGAAGAATGAGTGTTTTTTCAGTTTCACCATCAGCGAATGTCAATTCTTGATTTAACTCTGTGAAATCAGTACCAGCAATCGCAGAACCAGCCACCGTGTAAACTCGTACAACAGCTACTCCTTCAGAACCAACACTTCGAGTTACCGTAAGTGTTACACTGCCAGCAGCTTCAGAAACACTAGTCGCTGACGCGCTTAGTGCAAACGTACCAGCATCAGGCTCAACCGCATCATCGTTATCAATGATGCCGACACTCACGCTCTTAATATCGTACTCAGCAGTTTCGCTAGGGCTATTAATTTCAATAGTCAAGCTTTCTTTCGTTTCTGCTTTTTGGTCATCAACGATCACCAAAGTAACTGATTTTTCAACTTCACCTTCAGCAAATACAAGCTGTTCATTTAGGGAAACATAGTCAGACCCAGTTACGGCACTACCGGCAACGGCAGAGACATTAACAACCGCCTCACCAGTACCACCAACGCGAGTTACAACATACACGCCTGAATCACCTTCATTTAACTCTGTAGGCCCAGTAACCGAGAACATACCAGCCGTGCCTGTTTGAGCGCCATCAGCAACATTTGCTGTTGCAGTATTCACATCGTCAATACTCAGTTTATAAGGGTATTTCATGGTAATAGAGAAAGATTCTGTGCTTTCACTCTCACCATCTTTTACCATTGGATAGACCACTTCAGTAGTGGCTGCACCCGCTTCAAACTCTGCAAGCACATAAGCATCAACAAAATCAACACCCCATTCAGCAGTGTCACTTTCCGCGAATAGCTTTACTGAAGCCGCTTGCGACAAGTCACCATCACGCTGCAATGTGATCACTACGCCATCTTCTTCATTGCCTGAAAAAGCAGTTTCAGCAAACGATACAACACCTAAAGCCTCAACACCCGCACGGCGCTGCGTGGTTGCCACAAAGTTTTCCTCCAGAACGCGAGCGTTGTTAGCGGTTGTGTCATTACCACAAACCTCACCACCGCTAGATAAGTCAGGTGAAGAATAATGATGCAACGTTTTGGCGGCTGGCGAAGCTGAGTACATGATCGTGTGGTTTCCACCACACATCGTTGCTCTTGCATATTCTGGACCTACATACGCTTTAGCCTCTTCGTGGTTCATACCAATATTATGACCAACTTCGTGTGCAAACGTAGTGTATTGCTCAGGATTAACATCATTGTCAACCATACTCGAATACTCACCGCCGATACCAGCAAGACCCAAAACTGTATCTTCAGGACGTTGTTCGCGAACATAAACTACCAAATCACCTTTCCATTTTTCCTGATAAGCAGCGTACTCAGGACTACCTTCGTTTAAGGCAGCCAAAGAGAATAAGTAATTAGCGCCATCCTGAACAATATTTCCATCACTATCGACAACATTTTGGTATGGCACACTATCAGAAATAGACTCTACCGGAATCACATCAGATACTGACAAGCGATAATTCAAACCATGCGCTTTATAGCTCTCGTTAGCAGTTGTAACCCACGCCTCAATTCGCTTGTGAGCCTCGTAAGCGCCATATTTAGAAAAATATGAAGGCTGATAAAACACAACAACATCTGCCACAACAGCACTTTCAGCTGCGGTGGCAGATATTGTTGAATAACTCTGAATCATGCTATTAGGTGCCACTTTCGGCAAATGCTGAACCTGACTCTCGTTAACGTAAATTTCACGAATATCTGTAGCTGCCCCCGCCGTTGCAGAAGCCGCCATTACCGATAAATATACTGTACTAATTAGTGTTTTCATTCTTAAAAGTCCCTAAATTAAAGCTCCCCTAAACTATACCGCTGCGGTATAGTTACGTCAAGGAAATTATTAGTTTTTTATATTCAGTTTCTGATTTACCAGGTAATAAGCTAGGTAAGACCTTGCTCATCATATACCTTCTAACCTCAGTAGGAATACGCTCTAATGTATACCCTCGCCCCTCCATTTTCGAAGGCCAACTCTCCGTATATTTAGTGCCGCAAAAGCTATTTAATTCTTCTATAGCTGACTTCTGGGTCTTCGTTTTTTTCTCGACTTCTAACCAATTAATAAATAAATTATTCTTTAGCAAAATAAAAATTCCTATTAAAAATAATGAAGCGCAAACCCTAGCATTTAAACAGTAAAGCGATTTTTACTTAAGAAAGGGATTCATACCCTTTTATTAAGATATGTTATTTAGGCTGAGTACCGTCATCGGCCCTTGTCCAATCTGAACCAGTTATTGAATAAGTTCTAGTTTCTCCACTAATGGTAATTGTAACCGTACTTGTAACTTTTCCGAGTGCAGGGCAACCTCTTCCACAAGAACCATAAATGGTACAAGAAGAATTTGAACCTGAACAACCACCACTCCAGGAAATTGATGGGGTTGGGCCTGAAAAACTAAACCGTTCGCCAGCATAAGTATCACCAATGCTAAATGTTATGGAGCTAGGCTGCCCCTCACTCCGTACACCTGACGAAACGCAGCCACCGTTAGAAACCAAATCATAAGCTCTAGTATCAACATAGCAACCATACTCTATATTTAAAAACGGATCGTTGGGCGTTGTATTCGTATATGAAACGCTGACACTATCCGACGCTGATATGTTGGTGTAATGACCGTTAGTAACAACTAATTTTATAGTGCCATTAGCAGTTTCTTGAGGACTTAAAGAAGATGAAACCCTGCAAGATGGAGAAGCACTCCCCCCTTTGGTGATAGTACCACCACTACATGCAGAAAAGTTCAACCCACTTCCAGATGTCACCCAGCTATAAGAGCAGCCCTGACGACACCCCGAAATTGAACCTGTTGCAGTACCAGAAAAGCTTGAACGCGCATCGGCTAAATTACACGAAGAACAGGTTAAATTCACACTTGGCGTTTCAGGTATACAGTATTTAGTCACATCAACACAATTATCCAGCTTGCTTCTTTGCTCAGTAATCAATAGGTAATTATTGTTAACCGAGCTTTGAGACGTATAAAAGTCATCATTACTAGTAAATGATCCCCCATTAAATTGATTTGCAGTAACAGTGTTATAGCTCGCGCTAGTGCCGTTTACACTGGTAATACTACCTGTATTAAAGTTAGCTGTAGTGACATTGATACCTGAAGCACTAAGAGCCCCCAGGACAGTCAGTTTTGATGCAGACGCATTACCTATGGATGAACTATTAGATTCAATAACATTGGTTTGCAGACGATTATTCACCGTCAGGTTTGATGCCGACACAGCCCCCGCAAGGGCATTACCAGAAGTGCTACCGCTCGATGCTTGCACCGTCTGACCTTTAAAGCTGTTGGTATCAATACGGTTACTGTTTAATTCACTAAATGTAGATGTGCCGGAGCTCGATACCGATGTACCAGAAGCGCTATTGGCCTCGCCACTATTAATGTTACCTGTAGTAACATCTAAATTAGTTACATTACCGTTAGATGATGACAGTCTGTTTAATCCTGCCGTTCCTGTTACGCTCAGATTGCCAATAGACCCGCTATTTGCTGAAACGCTATCAAAATTACCATTCGTGCCGTTCACCGTGCCAAACGTAAGCGTATTGCCACTTAACGTATTCACAGTGCCTGATCCATACAACAATGAATTACCTGATAAAGAACCGATATTACCGCTATTAAAGTCCAATGTGTTGCCAGATACAGAGCTTATAGTGCCTGAGTTGTAGATAAATGTATTACCGTCAAGTGCAGTAATCGAACCATTACTAAACGTGAGCCTATTACCGCTCACTGAATCAATGCTACCGCTATTATAATCCAGCGAGTTACCGGTAAGGCTATTGATTGCCGCGCTATCAGCGCTTATAGAATCAAATTGGCCGGAGTTTGCTGAAACAGAGTTAATTCCAGTAATATCGTTACCATTACCAACAATATCGCCATTCATAGACAGCGTACCGTTAGTTCTCACCGTTCCAGCATCAACATTTAGCTGATTACCCGCATAGGTAATGCTGTTGTTACCTAACTGAACCTCTTCAGTGTTAATTCTTTCTATATCGGCATTGGTAAACTCAGCATCGTCGAAAGTGGCTCGTTGAACATTAAGCGAACCAATATTAATCAGATCATTATTGTTAATGTCCAGGTCTACTTCTAACTGAGTACGTTGCGGGTTATCAGGATCTTCTACACGCTGTAGGTAATCGTCATAAAGCGCTGACTGGAAAGGTCTGTTGATAGTTGCTGTAACAGTAGTTCCAGCTGACGAACCACCTGGTATCTGGTTTGCTACAGCTTGCGCCAAAGACTCTTTTAGTAGATTTACTGTCAGGGTGTAATCATCATCTATTACATTGCCAAATATTTGCGTACACGCACTACCAAGCAAAGCAAAGCTATTGCCACCACATTGACTAGGATCACCAGTGAAATACCCACCGGTGACTAAATCATTTATTGTCGCAGGCCATGACATATTATCCCGATAATATGCCGTTAGTGCGCTCGATATTTCTCTGAGCTCTTCAGCCGTAGACTCATAGGTTTCCCTAGCACTTTCTGGCTGCTGCATTCGTGTTTTATAGTAAACCGTACTACCCAAAGCCAAAATGCCCACAAGGGCCATGATGAGCAATGAGCCGTGTCCGGCTTGACGTTTCAAGCTTCTCATACCGCTTACCCTTACTGACAACCGCCTGCGCTTTGGCAGGAGTTCCATTTGTTGATGTATTGGTCAATCAGAGATTTATTGTTGTTCACGCTACTTTGACTGGTCGTAAAATTAGAGCCGTTGAACGTTCCACCGCTAAACTGATTAGCAGTGACCGTATTGAAATTGGCGTTCGTTCCGGAAAGATTGGCGATAGTGGCGCTGTTTGCGCTCACAGTATTTGCACTGGCCGAATTCGCAGTAACATTGCCCGACACATTCATACTACTTGCTGTCGCATTGCCCAGCGTACTACTTGAGGCCTGTAACTGATTAGTCGTGGTTTTATTGCTAACTGTTACATTGCTCGCCGTGAGCGTACCACCTACCGAAAAATTACCGGTAACGTTCACACTACTAGCGCTAAACGAACCGGTGGTTAGGAAATTGGTATCTACGTTCGTCGCATTAACGGTCGCCAAATTTGCGTTTGACGCAGTAAGATTATCTACATCAAGGGAGTTAAACGACACTGTATTGAAATCAGCATTGTTGCTTGTGAGGTTAGTTACTGTTCCGTTATTGGCAGTAAAGCGGTTCAACGTAGCTGTACCAGTAACGCCCAGGTTGCCGAAGTTTGCGCTATTGGCTGATAGGCCATTAAAGTTACCGTTCGTACCGTTCACAGTCGTATACGTAAGGGTATTACCGCTTAACGTATTTACAGTACCAGAACCAAAAGACAACGAGTTACCGCCTAGACTATCAATGGTTCCCGAACCGTAATTTAATGTATTACCGCTTAGACTTCCTACTGAACCTGAATTATAAGATAGGGTATTACCACTCAATGAAGTGATCGTACCATTGCCATAGTTCAGAGTATTACCAGATAACGTATCAATAGTACCAGTATTGTAGTCAAGGCTATTACCACTCAATGAAGCGATATTACCTGTAGTAGCTGAAAGGTTAGTAAAGTCCCCCGTATTTGCCTCCAAGCGGTCAAAGCCGGTGATATCATTACCATTACCCACTATACTACCGTTCATAGATAGGTTCGCATTCATACGAACCGTACCGGCATTCAAATTGAGTTGATTACCCGCATAGGTAATACTGTTATTGCCAAGATGAATTGACTCAGCTTCCACCCTGTCAATATTTGCCGTTGTAATTGTCGCATTGGTAATGGTTGCCTGATTAGCATCCATTTCATCGATATTGTTGAGATTGTTGTTATTGACATCGATGTTTGTACCAGCTGCTAACTGGTTACAATCGGCACAACCGGCCACTGCTTTACGCGCAAGAAAGAATGACTGAATAGCCTCTCTTGATGGCGTTCCCATTTCAGTGCTAACGGTTTCACCATCAGCCGCCACGTTACCAAACGAAACTTTACCAGCGAGCATGTTTGCCAACTGATTACGGTTAGTATCAATACTAACCACCAAGTTATCGCCATTCGACCCAATGACATAGTTAGTACCAAACGGTGATACACCTGAACCAGTGTAATAGCCTGTGGCGATAAGCTCGTTTACAGATGCAGGCCACGCACGGTTTTCCATGTAATAACCATTTGCAGCCGCCTTGAGCTCAGAAATATCATTCTTCGCATCATCGGCTTGTGATATTGGTTGTTGCTGTTGAATTAACTGGGGACCGTATGTGACCGCAATACCAGATAGGATCGTCAGCACAATAATCAACTCAATAAGCGTAAAGCCTTGAGACTTTTTATTAGTTTTCATAATTAAACTCCTGCTTAACACAATGGCGTACCAAAGGCTTCTCTATCCAACTGCTTACGAACCCCATCAGCTGTGCGGCTAAAGGTACTATTTGCCGTCCATGTAACTGTCGAACCGGCGACTGTTGCATTCTCTGAAAACCCAGCAACAAAACCGGCATCAGTGGCATTATTAAAAACGACTGAAACCCGCAATAGCGGGTTCCTTGGTCTGATTCGGTCAATTACTAACTGGTAATTACCGCCCCAGGGATTGTTGAACCCCCCGCCAACAAGGATTCCTTCAGCCCTCAATTGAGCTTCTGTGATGGCGGGGAAAACAGCTTCAGTGCAATGGCTATGGTAATATTGATTCATGGACTCAAGTAATAACTGCGCGTCTTGATCTAACCGTTTTGCGGTAAGGACCCTGCCATTTACTTGACTAAACGAGCTTGCCCAAATCAACATTCCCGCACCGATAACAATGGTGATAAGTAGCTCTATTAACGTAAATCCACGAACCCGCTTCATGACATTAACCCTGGAATGTAACTGTCATTGTTGTACCGTTGAAATCGGAATTTACCGCAGATGTCGCATAGTCAGCGGCAAGCTGCGCCCCAATGTCAGCGTTTTGAATACCAGTAACTGTAACCGTGTAACGTGTAGCATCAGCTGCATCTACCGCGATAGTGTAGTTACCACCCCAAGGGTTACGCGCTGTACCGTCAGCCATACGATCAGATACATAGCCTTGGTCATCCAATACAGTCATTGAAATACCGGTAAACACGTTATTTCGTTGCTTATAAAGCGCTGCACCATTTTGTATTTCACTGATTTGCGTTCGCGTCTTGGCAGCATCACCAATACCAAACATTTGAGACAATTGAGGCCACATTGTAATTGTCAAACCGACAATCAAAATCAACACAATTGATAACTCGATTAGGGTAAAACCCTTTTGCTTTTTCATCATTTTCACCTTTCGGCTCCTTACTTATCGATATGACATATTAAATAGAGAAGATATAACGCCCATAAACGAGCTAATCACCATTAACAACGCAAGAGACATTGTTATCCATAGAAAGAAAGCTACGAACTGACGGGTTCCGATAAGCGCCCGAACCGCTTCATCCCCGCTTCTATCCGCTGCAATCGATATTGCAGACTTCTTTCTATCCTGGTCCGGTGAATTTGCAGCGTTTCGCAAACGAAACATGAGGCGCTTACTCAACAAACCAGAATTCAGAGCTTCACCCAAATCACTTTCACCAAACTGCGTCTCGCGAATAATGTGATTAAGATGATGAACCATGTAGCCATTAGAATTACGTTTAAGCTCAGTTGCTGCTTTATGAAGGTTGTAACGAGTCTCAACGAGAATCCCCAGCGTCTTCATCGTTTTCATGGCCGCAAAGTTTTTGTAAATATTCAAAGGGAAATAACCATCAAGAGACAGGCGCATTTTTGACGTGTTATTAGTGACAAAATGAAGCGCCGCAATAAACATCACCAAAAACGCCAAAAGTACATAAGGCCACATCACTTTCACCCATTCGCTAAAGCCAAGCACAAAACGCACAGGAAACGTCATTTTTTCCGGTGGCATTAGATCAGAGAATTGAGGCAATACGAACAAACCCATCACCATCATGAAAGCAAGAACCATAAAGAAATATGTCAACGGTTGTTTAACCGGTTTCCAAAACTCTCCCTTCGCTCTTTTAATCTCAGCCTCTTGCTTCAGATACTCATTCACTACGCGAGTTAAGGCCTTAGAACCGGCTTGCTGCCCAGCATCAAAAAGCGTAACCACTTCAGGGTCAAACCAATCCACCATACCTTCACTGATAGACTGACCACGCTTCAACGCTTCATAAATAGAGGTCGCGGCATTCACTTCTTGCTGCAAGCGCTTATCACCCTTACCAGCCTCCATTATTGAGCGACACGCCTGACTAGGGCTACACCCATCGTTTAACCAGCTAGAAAAGTCTTGCACAAACTCAAATTGACGTTGCTTGCTAAATCCCCACGTTCTGAAAAACCGCCTTACACGGTCCCAGGTCTGGTAATTTATGCCAGCGTACTCAAGTACGATTAACGCACCACGCTTTGCAACATCTTGTATTTGCTCTTTAGACAGCGCCATAAAAGCCCCCTTAATCTCAATGAATCCATTGTAAAGCGCCTTTTTGAAGAATGAGCCGGAAAAACAGGGGTAACTTTCGGGGGGTTTTTTTTGAGTCGCTTTTTTGGCGTAAAATCGAGTCGTCACATAGACGCTTTTGACTATGCTCGATAGAAAAAGGCCCTAAAAGGGCCTTTTGAAATTAGGCATGCCTAATTTTCATTAAGCTGGCTCCAATCCATTATTGACGAATTCAACGGATGGATATTTAACAGCGGTTTCTTCTGCAAAGAGATTAGTAACATGCTTGACAGCTTCATACGGGTCAATAACCCCCTGCTCTATCCGCATACGAGCACGCGCAGCCATACCTTTCCAACCGTTATCCAGTAGGTGCTTCTCAAGGGCGGAAAGGTCATGGTTTGCAATATGTTCGCGGCATTTGTCATCAAACATGATCAACTCCGCAATAAGTACCCTTCCCTTAGTACCAGTACCACCGCAATGTTTACAGCCATGTTCACTTCTGACATATGAATTTGTAAAGCCCTCTACCGACTTCTTAACTCTGCACTTAGGACAAAGCGCCGGTATCAAGCGTTGGGCAACGATGCAACGAAACAAGTTACGTTCAGCAAGCACTTTAGGGCTTACACCTTCATCAATCAAACGGCTTATACCACCAATAGCATCATTGGTATGAAGCGTTGAAACCATCAAGTGACCAGTGAGCGCCGACTTAATAACAATTTCCACAACTTCTTTAGAACGCATTTCACTGATACCGATAATATCAGGGTCTTGACGAAGAGCGTTTTTAAGGTGGTCAATAAAACCTTGCCCTTTGATTTCTGGAAACACCGGTTTTTGCACTGTATTTTTACGCTTAATTCGATACTCAACAGGATCTTCAAGTAACAGGATTTTCCGCTCATCATCTATCGTTTCATAGAGCGCAGCTAAGGTTGTAGACTTACCTGACCCCGTTGGGCCAGTAAGCAAAATTATCCCTGTAGGCGCTTCTGTAGACCGGATAAGCATACTGCGAATATCACCGTCCATGCCAAGGTCAGAAATGGTCTTCTTGGCCTCCTGAGACGTTCTAATTACACGCATTACAGTGTGTGGCCCTTCAAGCGAGCCACTTTTAGAGGTACGAAGATTGATTTTTTCACGCTTTGGCTTCTGACCACCTTTTGGATCAGGCACTTCAATATTCATATAAATTGAAACATCTGCCATTTCATTATCGTCTGTCACAGAGCGATAATCCGGCGACTTTGTATTCAGACCAGCGGCGATAATTGATATAGCCTGCTCTCTTCCCAAGGGGGTACTTTGACTAAACAAACCATCAATACGAAATACTGCTTCAGCACGGTCTTCATAAACATAAAAATGAATATCAGACGTACCGGTTACTACCGCCTCAGTAACAATATTTTCCAAATCCTGCAAAGCCGCACTATGCGTTTCATCAGCTTCAGACTTTTCGCCTTTCCCTTTTTTTGAATTCGCGTCATGTAAGATGGCGTGAATATCTTTAGGGTGCGAATAAATTACGGACACATCACTAATTGAATGCTTCGACGATAAAAGCGTTTCGATATTTTGAATTTCCAAAGACTTTCTATCGTGAGCTCGGCGCGTAGTCATAATCAACGCCGTTTTGTCAGTACCAGGAGGAATGATAACAGCAACAAAAACTGTATCTTCATCTTCTTGGTCGCCACTACCCTCATAGGCCATACAAACATCCAACAGAGGCTTGAAAAAGCGATATCCATTGTCTTTAAATGTGTTGTAGTTTAGCTGGGCAGCGCCAGAGATAACTTCTTTTACAGTAGCCATAATGCGCCCTTAATAAGCATAAAGCGTAACTTCATCAGATCCTTTCATAAGGACCACTTCATTTGATGAAACGCTCTTCACATCGACTTTACCAAAAAGGGTATAACCTTCCTTAGCTGGCACGTTTCGGTCCCCATAAGCGAGCCGAGCAACATAGTCAGGGCCTTCTTTGATGATTGCCCTTAAAGCAAAATCAGCAAGGGTTATTTCCTTCTTAATATCACTCAACTGGCTTACATGTTGACTAACCGGTGCATTACCTTGGTAAAGATTTTGGCCTGCTTGTGTATCAACTGACCCTTTTTCTGCCTCTCTCGCAAGCTCGACATCAATTTGTCCACGTTTACGACTCCAAAGATCTGCATCGTATTGGGCTTTTGCCTCTTCCGCACGCTCTTTTGCGCGTCGAGCTCGTAGCTCTTGAATGCGATAGGACTTCGCTTCAACAAGAAACGTAAACGCTTCTTCCTGGTTAGGGGAGTTAGCCACTATTTGCCGCGCAAGCGAATCAATGCTTTGAGAAATATGCCCCTTATCAGGTACTCTCGCCACCGATTTAACTTGAGGCTTGGACTCTGTTGCTCTATTTGCTTCAGGACTGTACTTCGACGCTGAAGCGGCATTTCCAGCATTACTATCATAAACCCGATAACCTATTGCAGTTGACAGAATGACCGCCGCACCTATTGCTAATACTTTGGTACGCTTGTTCATAATTTCTCTCCAAATACTGATATTTTTAAGCCGCCGGTAAAGCGCTCACTGTCGATGATGTATTGACCAGCATTAGGGTCTGCGCTATCACCACCGATGCTTACAGGCAGGTTTTTTGTAATTGCGCCCAAGGTCATCAAGTCTTCTTTGTATATGCCCCTGAACTGAAACATAAGTTCCCGTATTGTCCACTTTGTATCTGTACCTTTAGGCACATCACGAATAAAAGTAAGTTCTGCCCCAGGAATATATTCATTCACCGCATCGCGAAGGAAATGATGCACCTCTTCAACGTTGTACATTTTCACTTGGCTTTCATCTGTAGACGTGACGTTAGCACCAAGGCCTAGCAAAACAATTTCATTGGGATCAATCATTACGTGAAGCCCATTTTTGCTTGCAAAAGCTTTAAGCGTTTCAACATCGCCATTTTCAGTAGACATCATGCGGTAACTCACTTGCCCTTTCGTATGCGTAACCTTAGTGACTGTCCAGCCAGGTAACGTCATTAAACCAACATGAGCGTTATAATCCTGTGCCATACGATTCAGCACTTGTATGACATCAGAGGACATTGCTTGATAAAACGAAGCATAAGGGTCTACAACCACTGTTTTTTCAACAGTATCGCTTGTTAGCGAAGCAAGTTGATTCACTCCCATAAGGACGATACCAACAATACCTAAGTAAAGAAGCCAAGGCCTGCGACTCTTAATCTTAGACATCGCATCACGTTCAGCTAAAAAGGCAAACTCTTCAGTAGGTTCAAGCTTGTCAGTCAACGCCGCCGACAAATTTTCAATACGCCCACCAAAAATACTCTTTGCTTTTTCTAACACTCCATTTTCGAGGAACTGGTAGTTGATTAGCTTTACATTTTCAAGATTGACTGAACCCATCATCGATTCGAGATCAGCTTTAATATCTTCTGCTTTACCTACTTTGTCTCGCTTGATGTTACCCTCACGAACAATCACGATAATGTTATGTTCGTCGCTAGAACGCTCTACATACACAACATCGCTCATACCCGCTTTCAGGCAATATGAGTGAAACCGTGCAGCAAAATCATATCCATCGCGCTCAGACGTATAGGCAGCATGAAGAGAATCACCGGTTGAATAGACAGATAGATACCGAAAATCTAATTCCTTCGCCTTTTGACGAATTTTTTCTTCTCTGCCAGCACCTTTAAAGGTTGCCCTGAAAGGTTGAAATATCCAGCGATGGTCTTCTTTTGGGCTCGTATAAATTCGCATTCAACCCCCTACTGAAACACAATTCTTGGAGTGATAAGTATCAGCGTTTCCTTTCGGCTCTTAGTGCCACCAAGCTCACCGCCTAACGCCACAAAACCGCCTGTAGAATTTTCTGTATATTGGTTTTTATTATCACTGCTACCAGAAATAAGCAGGGTTTGCCCATCCTTTACAGCAAACTTCATAAACATATCTGAAAAGTTTGTTTCAGGGGCTTCAATGGCTTTATCGCCACTTTCAATACGTCTAAACTTACCGTTAGTGAGATCTGATAGGAAAGTAGATAATTGGATTACAACTTTGTCACCTACGTAATTAGGCAGCATATAAATAGTGTCACCGGTTTTTAAAATACCTGGCATGAGATTGTCTTGTGAACCTACATTCGCAGTAGCAGTACCACCACTTTGCGCTAAGTACGCAAACTCACCACCTTGGGAAAGTTTTGTTACCTGATTATTCAAGCTAACAACTCGACGGTTTTTAACCGTTGTCACTGCGCCATATTGATCAAGCACATTAAGTAGCACCTGTGAACCGGCATATTTTCCCGTTTCCTGACTATAACCAAGGATTGTCGGGGCCAAATCGTTATCTACTAACGTATTGAAGGCAGTTTGAAGCCCGAACACCCCCCCAGTAGCTAAGTCCTGCTTAATAACATTCCAGTTGATGCCGCGCTGATCACCTTCATTTGAAGTGAATTCGATTATCTGAAGATCAACCGCCACCATTTGGGTGATTTTATCGTTTCCACGCTTTAGGTAATCGGCTATTGCCGAAACATTATCGGGGTAGTCTTTCACCATTACAGAAGAAGTAGCTTGGTTGATGACATATTTTCCCTCTTCGCTTTTTAAAAGCTCAAGAGTGGACTTCATATCTTCCCAAATAGAAAGGCCTTCAGTGGAGAAATTGATATATTCGTCCGAACTCGAAAAGCCTGTATCAGTGACAACGGTGTTCATACCGCCACCGCCGTTTGCATTAGCCGAACCGGTTGAATTCTCTTTTGCACCAAACAAATATTCTGTTTGTCCAGCGATAAAGGAAACATCGAATTCTGCCGTTTTAAACTTACTCCACGTAAGCAAATCACCGTCAATCTCGTATGAATACTTTGTAGCGAAAGAAATTTTATCCAGCAAACCACCAATCGTACCTTTATGCACCAACGAGAATCTGCGGCCTTTATCCAGACTATCAAGGTAACGAATATTTACCCCTTCCCGCGCAAGGACATCACGCATTACTTCTTCAAGCGTATAGTCAAGGTATGACCCTTCTGCCTTCTGAAAGAACCACTGAGGCTTATCCTGGTCGCGCTCTTTTAATTCAGGCACATAAAATTCATCTGAATAACGAACGTGAGGAAGTTCTTGTTCATTGATAGCGTGTTCATACGCTTTGGCTACAACAGCCTCACCTTCCTGTTTCACTTCTTTGAATGATGAGACAGAAGACGCACAACCAGCCAAAAATATAACCGTGGCTGTAGTGATACTGAGTTTAAGTTTTTTCATTATTGACCCCTACTACAGCTTTTTAATGATAACGCTGCCGTTACCCTTGAAGTCAGCTACTAACTTGTAAGGCGCAAGAACAGCATTAATAACGTGATCTAATGAAGCTCCGGACAATGTGTGACTGTTAGGCCACATAAAGTTATCAGAGGCTTGCCACTGAATATCATCTGTAGAATCGATGAGACGGTGATGTATAAGCAATTCGACGACTTGAGGTTTCAACAAACCTTTGCGAAGACTAAAATCAACAGCACCGGTTTCCGGATAAAAGCGGTAAGGACCATCTGTAACTACAGCTGGAGGCGCAGGCTTATCGCTATCTACTACAACAGGGATGGAGCTTGGTTGAGGCGTATCGTTATTTGACATTGAATAAACCTCAACACTATCACTGGCTTCAACGGGCGTAACCGTAGGGATTTGTGCTACAGCAACAACCGGTTTTTGGTAAGCAGCTGCCACTTTAGACGAAACAGTGACCGCATCTTGATCCAAGAAATCCGAGGAACGGACAACACTATTTTGTGCAACAACCGGCACTGCAAAACCTAACGCCATGACAAGGCTGGCAACTTGCGATCTTTTCATAATATTTTCCCAATTAAATCTTTTTTCCAAACCTTGACCAGTCGCTCACCGGCCACCACTTCATAGTCACAACCAGGCATTAACTCGCCTATCACGTCATCAAGAAGTAATGAAACTTCGATACGAGACGCAACTTTCTCAAGCGTGACTATCTGGATATCGTTAAGATGTACATCAGAAGGCTCAGGTTCTTCGCCAATGAGTTGCAAAGACCACCCAAGTGCTTCAAGCAAACTTGCTGTTTGCTGCAAACCGTTAGTACCTACAGGTTGCAAATGACGCATAGTTGGGACGGCCATAAACAACCGCTCATCAGCTGAACGGTAAATACCATTAGAGCCATCTACCCACGAATAATCACCGTCATGCATATAAGCCTTTTCAAATGCACCCCAATTTTCCGCATGATAGATACCAACACGGTCGCGCTGTTCAAAACGCTCCAATGGTTTTACAAGCACTCTGTAATCAGCATCAATGTCTACAGCATTTACAATGGAATAAAGACGCGACACGGCCAGAGTAAAGTCTTCTTGTTTATTGCCAGAGGCTACAACAACGACCACAGGACGCTTTTCATAATCGTCCAACACGCTACTTAATCGCTTCGTGAGCGCGTATCGATTGTTAAATACAGATTGACCCGCATCGAACTGTACAAATATGTCTGCGACTGGATGCACACGTTCTTGATGTACAGAGGAACACCCTGACACCAGTAAAAACGCTGCATAAACGCAGAGACTGAGCTTTTTAACTTGTTTCATGACTCCACCCGACTTTTTTTGATGAAGCCATTTTATTTGTGTCAACAAAGGTTTGCTGGGAAAAGCTAGGGGAACTTTCAGGGGGTTTTTCTGAAGACAAAAAAAGCGGCCAATTTGACCGCCCTTTGCCCAAAAATTTTTAAAAATTAGGCATGCCTAATTTTGTTATCGATAAATACCTCGCGCTTTATCGAGAGCCTTAGCTACCATTTTCGCAGCGTCCGTCTCAGAAATACCATGCTCATCCATATATTTACGGCGTTCTGCTTTTTGGTGTGATTCACTCATTGCCAAAGCCAGAGTAAGGCTAGGCGGCACTGCCCTGAATATTTCAGCTAACCGACTACTTAGAACAACACCTTCGGTATAGCAACGCTCTTGCTTCTTGGCGCTGGCAAGCAAGTGTTTTTGTTCGTCGGTCAACTTTTTAAACCTCGCGACCTCTTCAACCTCTTGAGGCTCCAAGGCCAAACAAAGCCACCATTCAAACAGTGACAACATAACTTCTGCTTCATTTGGGAAGTCACCCATATTTTGCGTAGCCAACCAAAGCCACGCACCTAATTTACGCCACATTTTAACGATTTTGACAACACCTGGCGCAAGCAATGGGTTTTTGGTTATCAAGTGGGCCTCATCCGTAAGGAAGATAATTGGCCGACCGGTTTCCTGATCTCGCTCCGCAATATCGTTCACGTTATTCAGGATTGACATATAGCTAACGGCCAATTCAGCTTCAGTGTTATCTTTGACGAATTCAGCTAAGTCAATATGAGTAAAGTCACACTCCGGCCACAAGTCACCTTCACGGTTGAATATTTGCCCAGCTAAACCTTGCGTGAACTTACGCATTGCAGCGGCATACTCATAAAAGCGTGTTCGGATATCCTCTGGAACCGTATCATCTTGCGATACATTGTAGATATGCTCAGCAACGTCTTCCGTGATAACTTGATTACGGCCTTCATCCCGACACGCTTTCGCAGCTTTAAGAATCGCTTCACGAATTAACTGCTGATCACCTAACCGGATACCCTTGGCAATATCTTTGTTGCCACCTGAAACCATAATGCGTGTGATGATTTCCATTTCGCCCAGGTAATCCTTCTCATACTCCTGACCATCATCATCATCATCTTCCTCGTAATCAGGGCTTAACTTCCCTTTCTCGAAGTCATTCATGACTTCTTCAACAACATCCATATCGGGTGAAACCGTCGTTCTACCGTATAGCTCTTGCTCTTTCTCTTCACGTTCAAGCGCTTTCAAAGCATTAGCAAATGGAGGTATGACCGTGTTTTCACCAGAACGCATTCTGACCTTGTGGGTTGATACTCCTGATTCTTTTAAATATTCACGTAACATACCGAACGAGTTACCGGCTTCTACAAGAAACACCCTCGCATTATAAATAGACATTAAAAAAAGAAGCATGCCGGTTATCTGAGCCGATTTACCCGCCCCTGTAGGGCCAAACAGACATAAATGCGCGTTCTTGGCTCTATCCATAGGATTTAGCGGGTCAAAGCTCATCGGTTCACCGCCACGGTTAAACCACAGCAAACCTGGATTGCCAGTACCTTTGCCCCGCCCCATGATAGGAGCAAGGTTAGCAATATGTTCTGTAAATACTAAACGTGAACGGCGGCGCTGCTGCTCTTTTGATGGATCGTAATTCATTGGCAGATTCTTAATGTAAGAATCAAGAATAATGGGATCATCAGCATCATCGAGCGCATTTAAACCCTCAAGTTGAAGAAGCGATATCACGTCAATTTGGTTTTGTCGTAATTGCTCTTCATCTTCACCACGGATATAAAAACACATTTCAACCGGATACATAGGGCTATCATTTGCCAATCTATGTTTAGCTTGGTCTACTTCAGCTTTAATACGATTGATTTTAGCGCTATCCCCTTTTGCCTTATCTTCAATTTTATCGATACGCTTTTCTATAACATCAGAAGGCGTAATAACGACTTTCATTGACATAACTGTGCCTTCAGGCATGCGGTCGAAGAGTGCGGAAATATCCTTACCGTTTTCCTTTGGCGCTGACATAGCCCCAATTTTTGGTCTACGGCGAAGATTTTGAACTGTGATCACCTTATGAGGCAGGCCATCGAAATACCAGGTTCCGGATTCATTATCGCTTTCCGGTGGTCGGTGTAAAAGACTTTCAGCAAAGTCATGACCATATGGCAGATCTTCATTGTCAGTATATGGCAACTGCTCTAACAGTTTATCAGTATCGCCGCCGGTGACTTCCGGACGAGGGTTAAACCAACGGAAAAGCCATTCATAGAAGTTTTTACCATCCACACGAAAGCACTTAACACCCGATTGCGTCAATGAACTTTCGACTTTTTGGCGTACTTCATTGAGCTCTTGAATGGGCGTTCTACCTCTAGGTGGACTCCCGTTACTACCGTAGCGACGATAAAACACCATTCGATAGGTACGTACTGAGCCTCGCCAGTTGACCCCAGTTACAGTATCGTCATGAAATAAACCACCTTCTTTACACACATCTTTTAAATGCTGTTCCATAACAGGAAGGTATTCTTTAAAAAGAGGGCTTTCCGTTACTTGTGGGTTATCTTTGCGAATATTAGCGGCATACTCACGCACGGTTTTTGCAAAAAACGAGAGTGAAAGCACGTCACTTTGATAAAACTCGACAACCCAGGGATTTTTTTCATGTTGGGGGAATACTTCGTTCAAAAACGATTTAAAGTTGTCCCTGATACGTGCCAACTCACTTAACATCACGCCTTCGGCATTTGTCGGAAATATATCGTAAACAGCTGCTACACTGCGCTCATCGCTAAGTAAGAAACACTCATCTTCTGTGAGATACTCAATCCAGGGTAAACGGTCGGTAAAACTACGGCGAACAGAATACATTTTTTCCATATCACCTTCAGTTACCATTTCTTCCGGTTCCCGATCATACAATTTGAAACTATCTGCAATCATGCTGGCAGAGCGCTTCAGGTTACTACTGATTTTCTTAGTTAACATTAGCGACATCCCCCACTAAACCGTACTGTACTTTTTCATACATTGGAAAACGCACTGTGTAACCAGGAACAATAACGCCAAGGCGAGTCGAACGATGCGGATAAATAAACATTTCCAATTCAGGATTTTGTAACCGGCGATAAGCGTATTCGCCTACTGCTTTATAGTTGATGTCATTTTCAAGTGGGCGGCTTATGCCTACAGCTCCTGCCCCTTGAGAAACATCAGTGCCTTCACCGACCATGTGATTTTCATAATTTTGCTTCATCGTCGGCCCCTCTTTTGACATTTCAAAAGGGGTTTTGCTCGCGCACCCTACGGTGTTAATCAAGAGCAGTAATAGGACTGTAATTTTCTTCATAACTGACCTTTCTGTTTGTCGGTATATAATCAATAGGTACGTCTTCAACGAACAATAAAGAAACCTTTTCACCTGGCGGAACGTAGATGGCTTCGTAGTAATTTTCATATCGCTCAGATAGCATTTCACCAGTCTTGTTTAGACCTCCTGAAGCAAAGCTTCCAGCTGCTAATTTACCCGCATTACCAGTAAGCCCTATGCTTGTGCTATTACCTGAAGAAGTAAGCGTTTGTTGTTGCTTTGCAATTGTTTCCGCATAATTTGAAAGGCCAGCTACTACACCTTGGGCTGTGATGTACTTACCCACATCATCAACTTGAACACCTTTAATACATGGATTTCCCCAGCGGTCGCCAAGCTCAGCAATTGGCTTTTCATACGTGCCTTTCTGGTTATAAATCCGGCCATCTTCAAAATTAAATGTCACGCTAGTAACACGGCCCCTGACGCAACTAAAAGCCATATCACCAGTACCTACCCCGCTTACGATTGCGTTTGCAACACCTGGCATCGTATGACCGTTTGCCATCAACGTATCGCCTGACAGCATCACTTGAAAGCGGAATGGATCATGCGTTTGACCTTTACGCTCAATCCGACCAATTAATGCAGTGAGCGCCGTTGCATTATGAATAGAGCTATCTGAATGGATTGTCGCGTATGGAATCGGCTTCAATTCCTCTTCCAGCTTAGCTTTAGCTTCAGCAGCGCTATCTTTAACGTTATCCGCAAAGTTACCCGCTTTACGACTAAAAGCACTACCGTTACCTAGAAGACCATCAATAACGCCATTACCTTCATCTGGTGTAAATCCAACCGGATAGGCCCACTGGATTTCTTCTGAGTTCTTGTTTTTACCCTGTGAAGAAGAGCCGGTATTCACTTCAAAAGCATCAGCGAACGGCATTTCATTATCAACATTACCGACACTATTAGGATTAACAGTATTTTCAGCGATGAATTTTTCTTTAATAGCCTTTGTTCTGTCATCGATAAGCCTTGAGACTTTATCCAACAACGCTTCTTCATCAACGCTGTCGCCAGTGTTGTTCTTAGATGAGTCAATTATTTGTTGAAGATCATCTTTTGTAACAGCGTTATCAAGCGACTCTTTCATACGTTTTTGCTCACCTTCAACGGTAGAAAGATATGCAGACATCGCGGCAATCGCCTCATTTTCAGTCTGCACCGGTTTTCCAGTACCTTTCTCTGACTCTTTTGGTGATGTTTGAACATCTGATTCTTCTTTAGAATCGGTAGCCAAAAAGTAAATAGGGATGATCACCATTAAGGCAGCCAAACCTTTAACGATAGGGTTTTGTTTTATACGCATAACAACTCCCTACTTTGAACAGCAATATCAAAAGGCTTTTCACTCAATAGGTATACCACTGTAAAGTCTTTTTTATGACCAGCTGGCATAGCTGACTTGAACTGAGCTGTTGCAGAGTAAAAATCACCTCTAATACGACACGGTTCAAACGTTACAGCCTGTGTAGAAACGTTGATAAGCTTCAACGCTGTAACGTACAAGCCCCCACCGGTCCAACTTGCTAAAACTTCAGACTTGAACGCACCACCGCGATATAGATTAGCCATTGCACGTTGTTTAACTACAACCCTACGAACACCAGGGGTAGGCTCAATAAGCTCAGCAGATGGCGTATACAAACTTTGGGAAGCGAACTGCACCAGATCCATAGGCGTTAATTTAGGCGCTTGAATTGGAAGACGATTCCCACTTACTACACCCTGCTCTGCTTCTTTTTTTGATTCATTGATATGTACAATCAAATCATCACCAGCTTTAGCAGCCCCTTCAGACACTGAGGCCTGAAGGACATAAAAACGACCGCTATCTAAGCCTTGCAAAGTAAGCTTTTCTGTAAACTCCGTAACCGGTGTTATATACAGCATATTATCAATCAAGGAATGCTTGAACTGCTCAGCGTAACGCCCTTTTACTGCAAACCGCACTTTTTCAGGGAACGTAACCTTTCGCTCTACATTTTCTTTGAGCTCAACACCAATTTCTTGCCCTTGTTCCCACTTCACTCGTTCGGTGGCATATCCACCAAAAGAGCAAAGCATAATGATGAAAGTTAACAGGAAACGAATCATGATTAATTTAACCTCTTCGGCTGACCCTTCATGCCATCGATAGCCAATCGCCAAGGGTTTTTCTCTCTATTAACATTGTACTTCGTCACAATCAGCGGATAACGCATTACAGCATCACGGACAACCTTGCCACCAATAAGCTCACGCTCTACAACATCAAGATAAACAATCCAGGTATTGTTTCCTAAAGGGACCACTTTACTGTCTGAGTAAGCGCCATACTCAGAGATACCGCGCACCTTACGGCGGTTATCTGACTCTTTGACTTTCGCTAAATTCATCAACTGTGGACGATAAGAGTCAGTAACGAAGTAACCGTATTTACGGATATTGTCTTGAAACTCAACAGCGCAATCTTGCTCACAGCGATTCAATTGCTGATAAACGTTGTAAGCGAACGCATAAACTTCATGACGTTGGAATTCATTGACCTTAACCATTCCACCTCGTGAAAGGTCTGGTGGAAAATGACACTCAAATTCTTTAGGAAGTGTCGCTAACAGCCAGTGAGCATGCAGAACCAGCCCTAACAGGATTACTGCAAAGATTGTCAGGCCACGAATAACCTTATCTTTACGGTCACTTTCTTTAATTGCTTTACTTTTCATATTCACTGTTTTGAAGCCCCTCTACTGCTTCGCCCCAAACTCCATTTGGTGCTTTCACAAATAAAATTAGGCTTAGCTAATTTCTTAGCCACAAGCCAAGCGTGAAGGTTATGTTCAACATAGCCAGAAGGCTTGCCGCGCCTTGCTTTTTCCATCCACCCAGCAAGGAAATAAACCACTATCATCGGGATAACAAAGACGAAAACGATCATGAGCATCGGAAAGCCACTTAACATTCCAAGTAAGACCCCAATAGGCGAACCTATAAAAAGGGATATTAAGAATACGCTCTTGATCTCTCCATCCGTCAGGCCCTTGAATACAACCGGCTCTTCATTAATGAAGTCGCCGGTAAAGCTATCTGTAAAATCGCTTTCGTCCTGTTTCATTATTCAACCCACGTATCAGCCAAGTTGAACAGAATGATACCCAATGTTAACAGCGCCAAGCCGCCAACTACGTGACCAGCAAGGTCCATCCAGCTACCACGCTCATCAGAAATATCGTTATATTTCTTCATAGCGCCTTTGATGATGATAATAGCGAACCACGCTGTCATACCGACTATGACCACCTGGACAAACTTTTCCATTAACCACATCAGCATTTCAGCGCCATCTTTATCATCCGATCCATCTGCAAAATCGTCTGTAGTTGGCATATCTGCGCGAACTTGCCACGCAAACGCCATCAATGTCCAAAAGGCTAATTTAGATTTCTCCGCCATCGCCTTGAATACCTTAATAACTTTCATTGTTTACCTCTGTATTTGAAGTTAATTGATTACCGTAAAAACCCCAGTGGCGACCGCTACAGCGATGACCACATCAACCAAAACGTCAACCGCTTGCATATCACCTTCTATTAAGCGCGTGTAAGATCCTTTCAGGACCACTACGCAAAACAGACTGACTACAAACGTCAACATCCACTCAATGAATGCTTTCAACGTGTCAGCATCCATCCCAAAAGTTTCACTGAATATTTCCATATTCTGCCTCTAGGGGCTTGAGCGCCTTTGGTTGACGAGAAGGCCCATTAATGTGTCTTTCCACTGCCTTTTGAACAGCGTCAAGATCACTTACAAGAGCCTCATAATTGAAAGCTTCTGTATCGTCGGCACGACGAAGCTCACTTATCTGAAGCACATCATGCTTCAAATATTTCAGCTCACTCGCAATTCTTGCCAACTCAGCCTTCTCCTTTTCAGTAGAGGCATTAGCCAAACCAGCAAAAACAGCGAGTAAAACCGCTGAAACCATCAATATTTTTTTCATATTGCACCCCGCAAATATCACTTGAGGGCATTGTAAAGGGGTTTATTTTCGGATGTACTCGAAAAGCTAGGGGAACTTTCAGGGGGTTTTTTCTATACCGCTGCAGCATAGTCATTTTCGACTATGTTTTGTGGCCATCATAGACACATTTAACTATGCTCGATACAAAAAAGCCCCCATATTGGAGGCTTTTAAAATTAGGCATGCCTAATTTTGATTCGTTAGAAGTATTTCTTGTAGTTAGATGCTGTTAAATGCAATGCATAGCCGAACATTGCAGCAAACGGCACAACTATTAGCGCCGGATTAATACTGTTAGGCCATGACAGATAGATTACAAAACACAACACTACTGAAGGACTGATAAGCTTAGTTGAAAGCTCAAATTTGTCTGTACTTTCTCTACCAGCTCCCCATTTTCTCAAATCACGTTGTACCAACCCCGTCACAAGCCCAACAACTGCAAATAGTATGTAGGCCGGTATCGAAAGGAAAAGAACGCAAAGCCGCAACAATACAACTTTGATTATCGTGTAAGCAGATACAAAGTAATTCCACGCCCACCCTTTTTCTTGATTTGACTTACGAATGTAATCATCAATACCGATAGGGCGAAATATATTATCGTCCGTCCAGGTAATGAGCTCACCCGCAAGTTTCACAGGCGCAGATCCCATCAAGCTATCTTTAAAATGCTGGTTAACGTACCCTGCTTCGGCTCTAAGCATGTTTCTTGAATGATCAACACCCATACCAGGTTGAAAATCAGCAAATGAACACACAGTCGTTCCAGGGCCTTCATCGCAATGCCAAATTAACCCCCATTCAACCAGAATAGAAATAATCATTGTCACCATCACGGTAATTGGAAGCGCCATGATAAAAAGAACAATCTTGGTAAACACACCATGACGTTTTGTTTTGTCTGCCTGCCGTTGCTGTTCTGACTTAGCTTTAGCCATTATGCAGCTTCCTCCCACCAAAGTTCACCAGTGCGATAGCGCTCATTCATATCCGCGCATATATCGACAAGATTTTGTGGAAGCTCAATATCCTCCCCTTTATCATCAAATAAAGGCAACCGTACTTTGAATAGCTGATTACCATTCTTCAATACAAATGCGTGACCTTTAGGCAAGCTCGTAACATGGTAAGGCTCTACCATTGGCACTTTATCTTCAGATATACGATCTTGGTTTTGGTCATCGAAACGCCCTACACCAGTGCCATCTTTCTTGCTTGCCCCCGATACCAATGTGGCTTCTTTGACAGGTACTTTCGGCAATCGACTCGTAAGTAATGAAGCTGTTTCCTCGTTCTGCACCCTCATCATAATAGTGGTATTAAAGTTACCTATGATCTGCATTGATTTAGGGTTGCCGGTAGTGCTACCAAACTTCGCATCGATGTCTTGTAAAGTTTGGGTATACGCACATATCCGAACACCCGCCCCGCCAGATTGGTTAACCATTGGAACAAATTCATCACCAACCAAAGAATTGAACTCATCAGCGTGAAGGTAAATCTCAGGGAATTTAAGTTTTTTACTTCCATCAAGAGACGGTAAGCCAACGTCCTTACCGTGCTTGTACATAAGACCTGCATTTGAAACAAGATCATTGAACATCGCATTACCTACGGCAGTAGCTACTTCCCTATCAGTCAAACCATCAAGACCGATATATACGATACCTCTTCGCTGTATCACTTCACGCCAGCTTAAAATTGGGCGGGGATCTTCTTCATTGAAATATTCCGGACTAAGCAGCTTACCAATTTTATCCGTATTCATTTTGTCCAAGAACGGAAGCAAACTGGCAACTAATTTTTCGTAGAATGACCTTTCATAGTTACTGGCAAGCAGCAACTGACGGCCCAAGTTATCTTTGGGCAAGAGCTCTTTCATCAGGTCGATGATAGCAACGGTTGTTTTGGTTTTACCTTTGCGTTCTACCATAGGGTGCTTATCACGTACCATTGCGGCACGTTCTTCGATTAATGATTCAGGATCATCATCAACAGCTTGAAAGGCTTTTTTCGCGTACAGATAAAGCAAGTCTTCTAAGTCCTGAACGTAATGGTTTATATTGTCAATTGTTGGCCTTACACCAACATCAACTAAGGCGCGAGCTACAACGTTAACAAAACGCCAACTAAATGCCTTAAACGCAGAAGAGTTACCTTCATCACCAAGTTGAGCAGTAGTTTTACCAGCAACTTCAGTAATCCGCTGGAACTCACCGACAGGGTTATATCTGCATGACGCTTCAGGATAGCCAAGATGGAAAAAGTAAAAATCATCTTCTCTACCAGCTCGTTTCGCTTCAACGTACATCCTACGGAATAGCTCACCATCACCTTTAGGGTCTATCACAATTACACAATTATTTCCCCGACGAATATCACCGGCCACCAAAACTTCTTCTAGCCTTGTTTTACCCACACGGGTCGTACCCAGCACAATCGCGTGACCATTTCGCTCACCCAAGTCCCAGTACGTTTCATTTTCCTCATCAGCACCCACACCATGAATTGCAGCTGTGCCGCCGATATCTGGATAAGGAGTCAGATCAAGTAACTTTAAAGGATTGTAGGGAGATTGGTTTCTGAGCGCTTTAGCAATCATAGAAAGGCCAAATGTATTTTCCCAATTGACCTCTTTACGTCTTGCCCACTCGTAACGTGCAGGCGGTTTAGTGTAATCCTCATTTTCCGGCTTGGTCGTGTCATAAAGTCGTTGAGTATGAATGGATTGCCATCGATACCCTTGGCCCAAAAACGACTTTGACTTTGAAACTGGAAGATCTGCGGGTTTTATAGAGTAAGGTTTTAGTGTTTTGATATTTCTTTGGTATTTACTAAGGCGCAACGCATCATCTAAATACTTATAACCTATGTAACTAAAGGCACTAGCACATGCATAGGATACCGGCTCTGTCATCATCCAATAATAAGGGGCAGTAACACTTAACCCAGCAGCGACACCCGATACCGTTGCTGCATTATATTCAGCAATTGGCCTTAACAAACGCTCGATAGGATGGTCATTACTCATTGCCACACCCCCGTTGAAGTAACTAAAAATGGATAAGCGCCTACTTTCAACTCTTTGCCTATTCCATCACCAGAAGACGGTACAAATTTCAAACCTGAAAACTCAGACGAGAAGGCCTGTAATTGCTGGAACGATTCGGCTTCCACAACATAAATAGGCGCATTGAGCTCTGCTAACTTATCAAAACGAAAACGCAGCCATTTGATAGATAAAGGGTCGGTCCCAACAACAGCAAAAGGTTGAACTCTCTTAGTTTCTTTAAATTTAAAGCCCTTCATTACACCTGGCTGCATATTGCTTGGAACAAGAGGAAAGAACATTTCACGCGATATACTATTTCTTGCTTCCTTCAGAAGCTTTGACGCTTTTTCCGCATCAACCTTTGAATCTCTGAAGCTCAGATTAGTGTAATATTCTTCAGCAGGCTTCGTTTTACCAACCGTTGCCAATTCTGTTAACTGTGAGGCATTAACCGACGATATAGCGCTTAAAAACGCTAGAACGAAGACAGTACCGCTGAAGCGTATTTCTTTGCTCTTACTTGATTTGAAGGCGAATGATAAGCGCCTATTGCGTATTCCCATGACTTACCTTTTTTTAAATCTTTTAGATGGTTAGCGGCATACTGAATGTTTGCCCTTGGGTCCATTAATTCGCCAACAGACGCGAATTCTTTTCCATGCCAATACCAGTTAATCTGACACATGCCTACGTCGAGCTTTACGGGTTCAGTCCCATCCATCAGTTCAAGTTCTGCATAAGCCACTGCGCTATACTTAGTTTTAAACCACAACCCTTTTCCACCAATATTTAGTGTCCAAGGCCAAGGCTGACGCTTGCCGTTGTGATAACTTTGGCTTTCGTGCGTACATACCGCTTTAATAATTTCGGTAGGTACGCCTGTCTCATCAGACACCGATTCCAAAAGGTCATTAAAGCTTGCCATCGCTGGCAGCGACAGACTGAACATTAAGCAACAAACAACCTTCCGGAACATGCTAATCAAACTCCACAAATGGCACTTTATTCACTTCCTTTTTTGCTGTATTCAACGTCACAACACGACTTTGATTAACATCAGCAGCGTTAAGGCCACTATCTGCTACACGAGCTTTAGCCCATTCAATGATCTGCTCCTTTGTTGGTTCCGCGACAAAGTGGATATCAAGACCAGAATATTTGCCCGATTTGAGCAATTCATACTGACGCTGGTACGCTTCAACACATCCATCGCAATTGGCAATAGCAAGGTATAATTGCGCTCTAGGCTTGCTCTGTAAAAGTTCATCTAATGATGGTTGATTGTTTGCTGTACTGAATATGTCTGACATATTGGATTTAGCGACCGGCGCATTCATATTAGCCACCGCATAATGAGACGTTTCAGGATTTTTGTACGCAAACCTTGGCACACCAGGAAACGCACGTTCCCATGCTTCATTTACCTCAAGTTGCCAGCTAATCACCTTGATATTGTTTTCAAACTGAATTTGAACCCACTTATCTGCGTAGCGCTGTTTATCTATTTCAGACTCACTTTCAAGCGCCAATGCGAGCAAAGGGTTTTTATCCAGGTCAGGCGTAAAATAAGCGCGGGGAGATTTTAAGATCTGCTTATAACGCTCATACTCTTTTTCAGTTAGCTTCCACTGTTTTGCATGAACAATATCCGCCTTAGTTAATGAGCTTTCCGTTACCGAAGTATCCGTTATTTTGATCGGGGAAGCCGACTCATTAGACTGATTAGCAAACACACCCACACTGACCACTAAAGCAATCGCAGAAACACTTAATCTGAACGCTGACATAAAGCCCCCTCTTGAAGATAAACCCGCTCAGAACGCTCCACGCTTAGATTTGCAACACGACGATATTCTTTCGCTGCATCACATTCCGGATATGGATTTGAAACTGAGGCCTGTAGAACATCAATACGATCATCTACAGCTAAAGTAGACTGTTGAGTATCGTAACTCGATGCACACCCACCCAAGGCCGCTACTGACAGCAAAATTAAAGCTATACGCTTCATAGCATCACCTCTTTTCTATTGCCCTCAAAATGCTCGAATAGAGCCTTATGCTCAGAAATTTCAACTAAGCGCCAACGGCCAACAATGCCACCCACACGAAGAAAACTTGTTTGGTCAGGTGCAACCTTTTGAGCAACTGTTAAAAAAACGTCATCACCCCATACGTTTTTGCTATAAACAACGATAGGAAATTCTTGAGACGCTTCTTTCACATCAACACCGATTTCTTTTAGCTGATTAGAAATACCACCTAACCACCGCTGATTTTCCTTAACGTTATTCGTTAACGTTTCGTCATTTGCCTCACGCCTAGCCACTTCCATTTCAAACTGCTTTAGCAAGGCATTTTGATTTTGCATCACCTTAATTAACGAATCCTGCTGCTTATTCAACTGACCAGCAATCGCGCCAACCTCTTCAGCAAGCATAACCAGAGAGTCATTAATACCCTTTAACTGCTCAGGGGGGATATCAGCCTGAACGTCCTGTGTTTGCGTATCAGTGTTATTAGCGTCATTACCGGTCATCATTGAACTACCGGCTACTAATGCAGGATCGTTAACTAAAAAGTCACTTCCTGAAGGGCTATCCATAACGTCATTTGAAACAACCGGCATTGGCGGCTCTTCTACAACCAGTGGTTCTTTTTCAAAAATACCTAAGTGGTTAATAGCGTATTGAATCCCAAAACCCGCAACCCCTAACAGGGCTACTAAACCAACCACAAAGACAATAGGAGGCTTTTTATTGCCACCTTTGGGCTTATCTTTGCTCGCACTTCCTTCGAGCTCCGGCAAACCGTCTGCAACGGTTTCTTCTTGTTCAATAGTTTTTTCAGTCATGGTTCACCAAACCTTTGTATTCATCTTTTAAATCAAATGTGTAAATGCGACGAAGTGGGTCTTCAACAGGTACGTAATACTGCCCCACCAATACTTGCAGAACAGTTCTCAGAGGCATTAGAGATAGCTTGCGATGTACCTGTGGTAATGGGCGCTCAAGCGTAATACCAAGCGCCTCATCATTTGACTTATTAAGTGCCAGTACCCAACCAGAATTCATCAGCACAAAATTCACTGCATCACGCACTGTTTTCACACTTGGCGGGAACGACAATTGGATATTGACCGATAGCGGATCAATTTCTTTAGTTTCCGGTGTAGGTGTAATTAACGTATACCGGTCAGTGGCTACTTGTTCCGCATGCACTGAAGCGCTAAGAATTGCTATTCCAAACGCTATTGATGTAAGAACCCCATTTTTCATTATTTGATCTCCGAAAATACCTGGTGCAATTCACTGACCGCACCACGAACAAACTTGGCTTGAAATTCAACGAATTTATCAGTTGTAATTTGACCTTCTTTGATGGCCTGAAAACCACGTTCCCACAGCGCCGAATTCGCAGGCTCTTTCATTTGTTTAGGCACATGAACCATATATTTTTCAAACCAACGGGAAGGCTTTAACTTGCGCTTTTCTTCCATTAAAAGGCCTGATTTAATAAGGTCCTTGATTATTGCGGGTCGTGTAGCAACAGTACCAATCCCATCCTTATCACTAAGCAATTTTTTCAGCTCAGCGTCTTCGACTTCAGATGAAATATTTACCATTGCCTTCGCTAAAGAGGATTGCGTATAACGTGACGGCTTTCTTGTGGTTTTCTCAACAAGGCGAGCTTCCTTAATGCCTACTTTTAAACCCCGATTTAAAGCTGGCAATTCAGGTGAACCATCTTCATCTTCACCCTCTTCAATAGAACGCCAGCCCATCGATTTAGGAATATTGCAAGTGGCTTTACAGGTGACATTGCCGAATTTGATACCTACATTCGTACTTTCGTACACATAATCCGGCATAAACTGAACGAGATAACGCTTTGCTACCATCAAGTAGACGGCTTTTTGCTTATCAGTCAGACGAGAAAAATTAAGCGCTGTTACCGTTGGTATAATCCCGTAATGCACTTTAACTTTCTTATCGTTCCACGCCTTTGTACGGCGCTTCAAATCAAGCTTGCCAGATAGTCTGCTGAAGGCATCCAACTTAACCAGGTGCGTAACAGTTTCAGTGATATCTTCAGCAAGACCACTGGTTAAATAAGCTGTATCCGTTCGTGGGTAGGTTGTGGCAGAATTTGGCTTATCATAAAGTGACTGTGCAATTTCTAACGCTTCATCCGGACTAATATTGTATTTTTCACAGGCCGATTGCAGGGATGTTAATTCAAATGGTAAAGGAGGTTGCTGACTCTTATCCTCTTTCGTAAGGGAGTCAATCACCCCAACCTTTTGCGCCTTAATGTACTCCACCGCTTTTTCGGCATAGCCTCGCTCAAGCAACCGACCATCAACTAATCCGCGCTCAGGGATTTCCCATGACACCGTAAATTGATCACCACCCTGCGTATAAACATCTACTTCGACTTCGTAATACTTCACAGGCTTAAAGTTCTTAATCGCTTGCTCACGCAAATACACCAGCATTGCAGCTGGCGTTTTAACACGTCCTACAGGGAATGCCTTTTTAAAGCCACCAGATGATTCAAGCTTTTGAACAACCAATGTCATAGCCATTGTAAGGTTCATGCCCACAACCCAGTCTGCCATTGCTCTCGCTTGAGCAGAATGATACATCCACTCTGTTTCCCAGCTAGGTAACGGATTAGCGAACGCTTTAGTTAAGGTTTTTTTGTCTGTAGAACCGTAAAGCACTCTAAATACATCACCTTTATATGAAGCAAATTTGAGAATATTTCGAGCAATACACTCACCTTCTGGATCAGGGTCAGTAGCGATATAAACTTCTTTCGCCTTTTTCAATAAGCCCTTAATAACACGCCACTGTGCTTTAGCTTTTACATCTAAAGCATATTTGTACTCTTCAGGCACTACCGGTAATTTATCGAAGGCCCATTTCTTTTTTAGCTCAGGCGTATAATGCTCAGGCGGTTGCAACTTAAATAGATGCCCTCTCGCCCAGGTAACAGCAACGTCACCATTTTGGTAATATCCCTGCTTCTTATGAACAGGTGACATCCCCAAAAACTTGGCAACGTCCTCACCCTGGCTAGGTTTTTCACAGAGATATAATTTCATTTCTGCACCACATAAAAAAAAACTGACACTACAATAGCGTCAGTTTCGATAAGATTCAGCGAAAAGCTAGGGGAACTTTCGGGGGGTTTTTCTGTAGCCTAATTAGGCATGCCTAATTTTGCTACATTTGCCCCCCTATTAACCGCATCTAATATGCGTTGGTCGAACTCACCACTATCTTCCGCACGTTGGTAAAGCGACCACAATACATCGAAGCCGTACCCAAATTTACGATGTGCCATTAGAAAACGCTCTAATTCAGACATTTTTTGGTTAGCTGTCCATAAGCAAATAAAATCTGCGTAATCACTTGGGGGAGCCGTTTTTGGCCGACCTTTAAGGGGAGTAACACCCAAACGGAAACGACGAGCTTTAACAGAATCTTCGTTTTCTTCAGAAAAAAGGAAAGACATCATTGCGTAAGTCGCTTTCTTTGACACCAATATATCCTTAATCCCCTCTCTACGCTCATAGCGCATATGGGAATAGGTACGTTCACGCACTTTATCTTTATTGAAAGCGAATTTGACACAACGGCGCTCAACCATCTGATTAGCTAACCATTCGAGTTTTCGCGCATCAGCGCGGGAAAGCATACGACGAACTTCGGGGTCAAATTTAATGATCCCACCCATATTCGCGCATGTAAAAGTATCAGTCAAAGAGTCGGCCATAAACATGACAAGCTCACGAACAACCTGACGATGACCGTAAATACAGTCCATTTCAGTCGTTTCACGGCAAGCAGGGACCTGTTCAGTCCCAATGTTTTTAAGAAGTGTTTTAAGCAGTCGCTCATTCACTTCAAAAGTGACAGCGTTCGCCTTCACGTAGTTATTAGCAAGCTTCAATAGAGACGATGAAGTTCCCTGCCTAACAAAGTCGAACGTTTTTTCGTCATACCCAAAAACACCAACAAGAGGATGCTGACTATTATCCGCTTCGGATAAAAGAGCCAGCAGTATTTCCCTCACTAATAGAGGCGCACGTACTAGGTATGGAGTACGCGCAAATGCATATGCGTCCATACTACTTTCCCACATTAAATTGTAAAAACCCACTAACAATTATATACGCGGGTGATCAAATTGAACAGGAATTATCCACATTTTTAGCCAAAAAAATACGACAGTATTTGTCCTAATAACCTGTTTTACGGACGTTTTATAATACTTTGGTATTAATCACCATACCTATATTAAGTAATTTTATCCTTTTTTACCACCCATGCATACGTATTTGCATCAAGGGAGTGATAGGAAGTAGGCACTTGAACATTTAGCAACAATACATTCACAACTTCATCTTGTATTGATATTTTCCAAATGTCTCCACCTTCTTCATTTTCAACCCAGGACTGTGACATTTCGAGGTCTGTTAACACTTCCTCTGCCACGGTTTTGTATGCTGCCTCATTATCAAGTTCGTAGTCATTGCGAACAAATTCCATCACACCTTTATCGCGCTCTACTACGATAACCTTTTCATTGTCTCGCAATAGAACATGGACACCATTTTGCGATGGCAACTTACTCACTTGTTCCAAACACCATTTTAATAAATCATTGGTGATAGATGACTCCGAACTGAACAGCAAAGCAGATTCATCCTCTTTTACCCCTGTATTGTCAACATTACTCGGTGAATCACTAAGTTCAACGTGTGAAAATGGTACTTTACTCGTACCTTTCACTTCATTTGCTGCCGATTCGCCCTCTTCTGTTTCTGAAACGTTATCAAGACCTGGCGACGATGTTGTTGATGCAAGAAATGCAGTAAATTCATCCAACGCATCGGCAGACGAATTTACCGGCGCTTCCTCTTTGGTTGCTTGGGATGATGATTTATTTTCAGATGACGATACGAATTCAGCCGAATCATCACTTATTGGTGCGACTTGATTATCAGTAATACTCTGCAACTCTACTGGAACTTGGTCAGTATCTTTACCATCAGGTTCACTATCAAATATAGACAAATCTAATCCGTCATTACTCGATTTTTTGTCAGAGGTTACAGGTTTGTCATCCTCAGACTGTTTAGTCTGCTCACTGCTATCCAGCAAATCATCGAGTGAAACATTATCGTCGCCACCGCCTAGCCCACTAATCAGATCGTCGAGTGAATTACTTTTATCAGGGTCCTCACTTTCCACAGGCACAGCTTCAGAAATATCAACTTGGGGTAGATTTTCAACGGAACGACCTAATGGCGCTGATCGCATATCGGCCAATACGCCTGAAAAAAGCCCTTTTTCACCATTGCTATAAATAGAGTCGATTAACCCTTTCAAAACTTCAGGCTTACTGTGCAACCACTTCCACCCAGTATCGTTCATCATCGTATTGAATATGGATATCGCGTAGACATAAGCAGGATAAAGGCGGCTTACCTTCGCCAATTTAATTTCACATTCTACCGGCACATTCATCCAGGGATATAAGTGCGAGCGCTCACCTTTTGTCTTTTTTGCCTTTGAAATGGCAATAAACTCAAAGGAATGGCAAAGCCTTGCCACATATAAAGATGAAAACGCAACTGACAAGCTGAAGGTATGAAGATGCACTAAAAGCGGGTCATCCTGCACAGTTCCCTTACTTCTCCTGACTAAACGAACAAACTGATCAACATAATCAGAATACAGTTTGCCTTTTTGCTTTTCATATACACCTAAAGAACGAACAACAGAATCTATGATTGGGGAATATAAAGCCTCCCAATATTCATCTGATACCGCTATTATTTTTTTTAATGGAACTACGTCTAATGCAGGCTCACGCTGCTTTCTGTTCCAAGGCCATCCCAGTTGCATAACTGCACCACCCATAATTGAAATTCATATATTTTTTCGCTGTTATTCAGACAATCACTGGCTACTACATTAACAGCATGCGCCCTGAAATCTTCAAAAGACTCCATCAATGGTTCCCATACCCTACCTGTAGATTTACAAACAATGTTTTTATTCAAAACTGGAAGCCTGCATAACCAGTTAAAAAATAACTCTTCAGTAATTAGCGCTGTTCGCGTCTGCTCTTTCATAAGTTGACAATGAACCTGCATAACAGGATCAAAAGATTCATCCACGTCAGCCACCCCCCGAAACCTTTGCTCTATTACAGACCACGCAGAAAGAAAGGGTCTTAGCTCATCTGTTTGAGCAAGAATTTCTTCAATTTCAGAGATTAACTGGGCTCTAAGCCGTGTACTACTGGACATTTAAAACCCCACTTTGATAGTTAGTGGAGCAATTGAATCATAGTTAGGGGAAAGGAGTGCTAGGAAAACACCCCCGAAGTTCGAGGGGTTTTATTTAATGACAGTAAAATTAGGCATGCCTAATTATTCTGCCAAGAGCGTTTTCTACCTCTTTTGGATTCAGGTTACTCAAACCTGTAGCAGATAAAACATCATTCACTTCATCATCTGCGGCATCTACCAACAAGTAAACAAGCAAAGCATCTAGTTGTTCATTACTATCAGGAACATACCCTTTCGACAAGACATAACGAACCATTGTTTTTACTGCCCATTGCGGAACAGATTCACCGCCCATCCAGTTTCGCAACGTTCGCCCTGGTACAGCTCTATCGCGCTCTGAATAGCCGTAATGTTTAGCCTTTTCTACTAAGCAAACACCCGCAGCCGAATCAGTAGGACCATGATATTTAAGGAACTCCGAGGCAAAGAAGCCCCGAAGTCCCATTGCGTTTTGCCAAGCGTTAGGATTTACCCTCATACCCTAACCCACAAAAATAAGAGCAAGTTCGGACACATCAACACGGACGGCTGGTTCTTCACTATTGTCGTATTGAATCCACGCGAAACCCTCTTCTTTGTCTGCACGGTCTAGTAACAGCTTAGCGACCTTTGAATTGTGCATAACATTGATTTCAGTCACGCGCTTTTTCTGAAATGGGCTTTCTTCAGATTCATCACCTTCGTCTTCATCACCTTCGTCTTCATCACCTTCGTCTTCAGACTCAGAAGGCAGAGACTTTTTATCAACTTTTTCCGTCTGTACCTTTTCAGTCGAATCAACACCATCCTGCTCGGTTTCTAGCTGAAACTCATCTTCAGTATCGTCATCGCCACCAGTCATCCCATCTGGTGTAGGAGTTTTTGAATTAGGGCGCTTTTCGTGTTCTTTACGCTCTTCAAGAGCTGCAATTTGGTCATCAATAGGCGTTTCTAAATCTTTAACACTCAGCGATTTAGCCCATTTTCTAGTAAGGCTATCATTCTGAATAGCCCATTCGATTAATTGCTTAGTCTTATCAGCATCTTTGCGAGCTAAACGAATCAGTACAGCCAATGTACTATAATCCCTACAAATTCCCTTCTCGTATAACTCATCAATGAAGTTAAGTTTTTTATCCACTCCCAGCTTGTTCAATTGCATAATTTCAGAAATATCAGCAACAGACTTATTGGGATCGCAATCTGCAATTTGTTTCTGAGTTAAACCCGCTGCTTTCAGAACCTCGTAAGATTTAGCCAAGTCTTTAGGCGCAAGTTTCACGGCGCTTTGATTAGAAATCACCTGGACAGCATGCTTTGTATCAAAGCTTTTTAATCGAACGCTTACTTTGATAGTGTCATGGCCTGCATATTTGGCAGCTCGCCATCTACGCTCGCCATCTATAATCATGTATCGCCCATCATCTTGCTCTTCAACAAGAGGCGGGTAAATAATTCCTCCGGCTATAGGGAAGGTGTTTACAATTCCCATAATACCTTCATCATCGAGGCCTTCTGTTCGTGGCTGTGTTGGATCTGGATAAACATCATCAATGGGTAGCTCAACGCCATATTCAACGTCACCACCTTGAACCCCACTAATGAGATCCATGAAACCGCCAGTGTCTAAATTACTTTTACTCATAACCAATCCCCTTACTTAATTCTGTCGTTAATAGCGTCAATAGCGTTTCGGAATGCCCGACCTACTGTGGCGGCGTTACCATTTGGAGGGCTAACCCAACACGCTCTACCGGCCATACGCGCCTCTTTGATACTCAGGGAATCCGGCAAATAATTTGGGATCAACAACTGCTTATAATCTCGTTCAATCTGAGCCAAAATATCAGCGTAAGGGTTATCACCTTTACGTGTAGTTGGCTTTTTAAAGAAGTTAATGTAAACACCGCCAATCTGTACACCGGCACGTAAACCAGTCTTAACAGCCTTAACAGTCTTCAATAGTGAAATCAGACCTTCGTTTGAAAAATCATCGATAGTGACCGGCACAAAAATGTAATCAACTGTATTAATTGCGGCCAACTGAGTGACACCGAGCGATGGCGGCGTATCAATAAGAATGTAATCAACATCAATTTTATCAAGATGTTTCTTTGGGTTGCCGATGAGACTTTTCGCCTCTCGCCCAGCTGCAAGCACATTTGCAATGCGTTCTTTATGCGCTGGAATAACGTGAAGGTTTTGATGAATCGGAGACTGATACATAACAATATCATCTTGCTCCAAATCCGAGTTGAATAGCTCAGCTGACGTAAAGCCATTTTTCTCTACCCATTCAACCTCTTTGATTGAACCCAATAGAAGCTTGCTCATATTGCGCTGGCCGTCGAAATCAACCACCAATACTCGATAGCCTTGTTCAGCCAGTCTGTATGCCTGGTTAAATTCAACTGTTGTTTTGCCTACTCCACCCTTTTCATTTGAGTGAACGCATGATTTAGCCACCTTCTTTGAGACAAAGGACGGCTTAACCGGTGTAATAGTTTCCATAATTAACTCCTAGAGCGTGGGCTTTAAACCCGTTTTATAAACCATACAGTATGTATTAGTTAGACATACATTAACTGACTTTTAACTGGGATACAATACCCAAAACAAAAAAAACGAACGAACACTGTTCGTTTAGTATTTGCTGTTCGTTTGATTATATTATAGACTCAAATTATCGATAGAGTGAGGGTGAAAATTATGAGTGCAGATCTACAAGAGCGAGTAAGTCAGATATGTAATGACTTGTATGGTAAAGGGGAAAAAATCAGCGTAAGAGCTGTGCTATCTCTAATTCCGGATGTTAGTAGTACAAGTACCGTTCATAAGTATGTAAAAGCGTGGCGGGATGAGTTGCAAGCAAATCAGCAATCCCTAATGGAGCGACTTGGTTTTTCTGAAAAGTTTACTCAATCTTTTTTGGAGGAATTCAGCCGTTTTAATACCGAAGCAGAAAAGCGTTGGAGAGAGGCTGCGGAGCAAGCCAGGGAACAGGCCAGAGAAGCAATTGAAGATCTAGAACGTATTGAAGAGAAATACCATAAGCAGCAAGCATTACTAGAGCAAAGCCAAAAGGCAATCAATCAGCTTGAAGAACAAAGTCGCGAAAATAGCAATACACACCAACGAATAGAAACAGAACTTAGGAATCGTATTGTTCAACTCGATAAAGACAAATCGAATTTAGCTGAAACTAACGAAGCGCTACGCACCGAAATTGCTAAATCACAGCTTAAACTTGAAAATAATGAAACATACGTCACAGAAGTAAAAGAAAATCAGCGAAGAGTAACGCAAGAACTTAAAGTTGCTAATCAGAAAATCTCTGAGCAAGCGGCCACAATTGCTAAACTAGAAACTAATACCGAACGTGATACAAAACAAATCGAAGATTTACGCAACAGTACGGTTGATTATCGCCGGTTAATGGAAGAAAGTGAAAAACGGGCTGGCAAACTTGAAGATAAAATTAAATACCTGGAAACTGAGTTAACAGCTGTTAGAAAATACTCTGAAGACAAACTTTCAGCGATGAAAGTAGATAATGAAAAACTAGCTAAAGATAATGCAGACAAAGAGCGCCGGTTAATACAGCAAGATAAAGTAATAGATAAGTTAACCAATCAAACTGAAGAATAATTTTACCCCTCCTATCGATACCTATTATGCCAGCTGCAGCTGGCATAGTTATTTATGACTATGTTTCTGAAAGAGCCTGAATCATCGCGGCCATAACTGCTTGGCGCTCACCTATAGGCAACTTCTTTATTTTAGCTGCCCACCTATCTGCCTTCCTTTGAATTCTTTGCCTATCTGTAAAGTTTTTTCCCGCATACGTATGATAATGGACTTCCCCAGGAATAAAATTGCACCAAAGCTTTTCCGTTCTTACCCCTCCCCTGGACATTGCCTGAAAGGTATCAGACCACCACCCTGCACCGTCAACGAGAACAGAATCATACAAATAGCTAGGGTATCCAGAAAGAATGATATTAGCCGGTAATGACTGGATTAACTCAAGCATTGTAATGTGTTGATCCTCAGTAAGCTCATGCTCATATCGAGCGTTGCTGGTTCGCGTACTAGGCAAATAGGGAGGGTCTAAATAAAGACAAACGCGACCATTATTTTGAAAATCAAAATCACGTAAGAACTGAAAGGCACACATATGAACCAGTTCGGCGCTGGGATGATCTAAAGAAGAGAGACAACGAAGGTTTAAATCAACCCCAATATCACGTTGAGCAGGCGCTTTGTGACGTAATACAGCACCAGTACCAAGAAAAGGCTCTATAAAAGTATCATGTGGCGGGATGAGTTGCACAATACGCTGATAAACACCGCTACCATTTTTAGCACCCAAGTAATTTTGCATAAGTAGAAACCCATATTACAATATAGCAACGAACATAGTCAGAACTGTCTATGCTGTCAATAAAATTAGGCATGCCTAATTTTTCAAGATACAGAGCTATGACCTATGGACTTGTGAATTTACGCTACGCGCAACAGCCTTACCGTATGGACAAGCATATGGATAACTCATGGACGGACAAGCCGACCACCAGTTACCCACACGCATTGCCCACACTCACGGCTTAATTCACGAATTCCACAGGCCCAAAGAAATAATAAGAATCTTCTTTTTATTTTTGTATTTAATAAAACTATGGCCCCAAGTCTCAGTTTGGTATTAACAGCCCTACCCCAAGAATTAATCATTTTTAGCTACCTACCGGACATATCTGTGGGGGGGAATATATAGAAGCGGACCTAATTACCGGATGACTCATTACCTCGGCCCAGTAACGTCTAACCGTTCTTTCACTCCGGCCACAAATCGCAGCTACAGTTACTTGAGTTGGGGTGACATTTTGAGTTAGGAGCTCCTTGGCCGCTCGTAGAATGCGACTTAGAGTTGATTCGGTTTTCTTCTTGGCCGTAGATACCGCCGCCGCTTGTCTAGCAGCCTTCACTTCTTCAGGGGTTAGCTTGGCTTTGTCTTGGTACAGAAACGAAACATCCATATCTAGTTGGCGTTGCAGATAATCCGCTATTGAATCTTTTTTGTACTTGTACAACGTTGTTCTAGCTGTCTTCAGGTATTTGCCTAACTCTTCGTCGGTTAAACCTATATGACGCTCATTAAGCTGCCTTACACGCTGGTAAGCAGCCTCTTCATCCTGAATGTGCCTTAGCGCAACAAACAATATAAACGCCGTACTATCGCGCATCCCCTCTTTTACAGGGTTGCTGTTAATGTGCTGAAGGATATGGGTGTATATCTTGAACCACCATTGGCCTATCGTATGTTTCCCACCGTTAGGGTTTTTATATACGTTTGGATCTTTTGGGGGTGATTTACGAGGTCTTGCGGGAGCAGAAACAGGCTGAACTAACGTGAGGTGCTTAGTTTTTGCAATTTGCACATTTAAAGACTTTGCAAGTTCTTCAAAGCTAAATACATCGCCGCAAGAATGAAACTCAACAGTTCGTTTCGTTGAGCCGTGTCTTGAACCTGGCATTCTTAGCACTCGCGCAGGGTCTTTACTCGCGCCAAGATCTACATGCCAAAGGTTTCCCCCTTTTAACTTACTCACTAAAGAAGAGGCTATATCACGCCATGCAGCAACGCGCCATTTATACGCATCAACACCGTCATACATCCAGTAAAGATGCACACCGCCAGAGCCCGATAACACATAGCCGGTTGGCAGAGGTACGCCCTGTGATTCCAGCTGATTAAATACTTCGCTTACTACTTGAGTCTCTTGCTCTTTAGAAAGCGATTTTTTGGTTTCCCTGGTAGTTCCAGCTGGCGTATTGATATCAATTTCTAACCAATTGGCATGCAGTGAAGCCAGTTGCTTTGAATTGCGCCAATCAAAAAACTGATTAGGTGACACAAAACAGTCCATCGAGCAATCACGCCCGATAGATGCATCAAGATAGAATTGGGACAGCTTGCACGTCTTTTTACCCGATTGACGTGTACCAATAGCTCGCCAAGGCGAATTATCGTCAGCTATACGATATGACCACACATAACGGCAGTGCGCTTCCTTACCAATACCCATCATCTGATTGAAATCAGTCGAAGGACGCTTCTGGTAATCCTGAAGCTGCCTAGTGCTTTTTAATAGACTATTCTCTGACATCACCACCCGACCCCTGCCACATTGACGGAATCGAGTAGTAACGTGGGTTTGCGCTTCCCATAATTTCCCTTTTTTTACTTATACTTACTTCTAGTTGCTTTTATTAGGCAAAAAGGTACTTGACCGGTTGGAGGGAAACGACTAATATTTGAGGTGCGAATTCAATATCTAGTGCTTCCAACCGTTACCGGTTTGTTGCTACTCGAACAAATAGCCTCGTTTCTACGAGGCTTTGTTTTTTCTAAATCATGCCGCTACTCCGGCAAACTTTTCATTATCAATTACGAAATTTTTAATCCCCAATTTTCTTGTTAGCCTCCATGCGCTTTCAATTGTTGCAAACGTTCTTGCTTCTGGCTTATTAACCATCGCCAAAAATGCGTCTATCTCACCGTTCTGGCTGCGTACACGCATTACTTGTTTCTTACCTTCAGAATCGGGCAGCAATGAAGCTTCCACAGCCAAATGCATGCGCGTTAGCTCCTGAATGCGTTCTTGACTAATTAATGGTTGCATCTGCATACCTGGCTCCTATGGAAATATCTCGACCCTAAGTGTTGCAAGTTTTTTACATTCGATCAAGCTTTTTTGGGTAAAAAAACATTTTTAGATCTAAAAAAAATTTCTTAGTGCTTTTTTTACCCTATCTTGGTTAGACAAACCATCGGTATCAGCATTCGCTATCAATCGATCAACTTCATCTAACAGGGTTTCAACCGCGCTATCGCTTACAGTCTCCACAAAATCGCTATCTATTCCGACCCAATGACTAACAACAACAACACACTGAAAAACATCATAGTTAGTCGCTGGCCTATAATTACTGTTGGCTATTCCAGACATCAGACCTCTCAATCTTGACCCCGTTAAATCAGGATGTATCTGTTTAGCCATTCTTATATAGTCGCTACTTTTAAGACCTGTCAGGCTCCACAACCCTTTAATCAGTCGATTATTCTTATTTTCTTTTTCCATTTGATACAAAAAAAGCCGCTTAAAATGCGGCCCTTTTTCTTATATATGCCCGTAGTTAATGTAGAGTGTGTAACATATCGTTGAACTGATCAACCAGCTGCTGCACATCAACATCGCCATCAAAGGGACTATCTTTTAGCAACTGCTCGACAATTTGATAGTCGAACTGCTTACCAGCCTGCTTCAATGTATTACACATTGATTCAAGCTGGCTTGCGGGGCCTGCTTCAAGATCAAACCACTGAAACGCTTGCCAGGTACTATGCATGAGCTTCCTCCCCATCGATGAGGGAAAACCGTAGTTTACGCTCTCGCACCAAAACTTGATGTTCGGGAAGTTCATTCACTACCTGAAATAAAGGCATACCAGTGTGTTCTTGCTGCAACTTCTTCACCTTCGCACCCAGTCGGGCAGAAGCTTCAGCACAACGTTGTAGACTAAGCTTTTCAGCTTCCGAAGAAGCCTTATTTGCTCTGTCTGTAAAGTGCTTAGCGCCCAGTGAAATAGTATCCGCTAAAGATATTCTCTTGTTCATAGTGATTCCTCATTACGTATAACAGGCAGCTCGAAAGCGCCTTCTAATTAAATTGCTTGTTGTTGCTTAACGAATTGTACTAAACGGTCGTGCTTCTCAGTATCGGACTTTGGAAACTGAGTTAGTGAGCCATTAAGTGATGTGTGAAGTAGATAGACGTTATTGTTTTGGTAGGCGACTCGATACCCTTGAGTATTCAGCCCCATCGCACAAACGCCCATACAAATTCCATCGTTAGCAACATCGCAAATACGGTTGCATGATTTCATTGCGTTCCTCATTACGTGTTGAAGGCAGCTCGAAAGCGCCTGTTTTATTTGTGGCCGTGAAGCCAATTAGACACCTTAAATATATCACAGAAAGATCAAAATGCACTAATGGCCATCATAGTCATTTTTAACTATACTCGATAAAAAATGCACCCCGAAGGATGCATTTATTTTTAGGCAGTTTTTAACATATCGTTGTCGTTTGAAGCTTTAGAAGCCCACTTGCCAAGCGCGAATCCAACAGCCGTAAAGACTGGGTAACACACGCCTTGCCCCAGAATTTCGTGCGATACGGTTGCCGATACACCATGTATTAGCTTCACCGGCACACCTTTTAAGGCAGCATGTTCCGAAGGAGTAAATAGTCTGGTAAGTACACCGTCAGGATGTTTAACAAACGTATCCGTTGAACCGGCTTTATGGTACAAGCGTCGAATTGTAGGCACAGATGATTCTGTACCATCCAATAAAGCTCGCTTAAAGCCCTTACCAGCCTTCTTGTCCCGTACCTCCTTATCAACTAGGTACTGATAGGTTTTCCATCGAGAATCATCTAGCGGCACATCTTCAAGTATTTCTGAAACACTATTGGGTTTTTCCAGTAAAGGTTTAACTAGCTCCATATTGAATTTAGCCATTCCTTTAGTTGTAGCTACAACACACATTCTGTCTCTGTTCTCTAAGCAACCAAACTCATTGCCGTTTAGAACATCAACTTCAAGTTCATAGCCCCAGGTTTCCAACACTGACTTAATTACAGCCATACTTGTAGACGATAGGTACTCCGGCACATTTTCCAAGATTATAAGCCCTGGTTGACACTGACCTATAAACTGCAAAGCATGGAAAAAACAAGCGCCTGCGGATTCATGAAACTCGGCTGCACTTATTTTATTTTTGCTAACCCCTGCTTTGGAAGCGCCTACGCATGGCACTCCGGCCACGAGTACATCTACCTTTGGCGGGTTTTTAAGCTCAACAAATTCAATTCCACTTTCGATAAGAATTGAATCATCACGGAAAAGTTCTGGTTGATTCGCTACCATCGTATCCAGGTACTGACGTTCCTGTTCTACGATGAATTTTGTATAGCAGTTAATACCGGCCTTTGTTAAACCTTCATGTAGTGCAGCATCGATGATACCGCCCCCTGAAAATAACGAACCGATAGTAAGCGCCTCACCGTTTTTAACCTTACGATTAAAGCGATCAACGCGCTCTGCTGTTTTACGATCAATACCATGAACCTCAATAGTAGCCACACCGTTCTTGACCACCACACGAAGAAGAACACCTACATCACCAAACATTTCACCAAGCTCATCATCTTTAATTTCAATAAGCGGGAAAATTCGGCCATTCCGGTCACGCTTGGAAACTGAGAATCGACCTTCAGGTGCAACTTTCAAAACAGCGACTTTCTTTTCATGATCAAGTTGGATATCTAGCTTTTGACCTATTTGGAAGCTACTGCTTAGCTTACTTCCTTCAAGCCACACTCTAGGTACACCGCGATTTTCGCCAAGACGAGTATTAATTACTGTCAACATACATTCACCTCTTTACGTATTACGGGCAGCTGGGAAGCGCCCTTTTTAGTCATTTAATAATCAACACCAGGTTAGCAAAATTCCCCCCAATGTCTAGTATCTCGACGCACATACACCTATAATCAAAGTGATTTACGCCATTTTTGGCAACACAAAAACAGGCGCTCTATGAGCTGCCTTCAACACGTAAAGAGGAAACACTATGAATATACATAGCGCTATTGAGTTGATCGCATCTGCTGGCAATGGCATTGCTGCTGATTTCACTGAACTGAAACGTCTGTACAAACGTGCAGCCTTGGCCTGTCATCCAGACCGAGTTAACAGCAATGAATCATCAGTATCAATGAAAACATTGAATGAAGCGTGGGATTTTGTATCCGGCAAGGTGGAGTTAGTAAACTACACACTTAACGGCACATCAAATAACGTTCGTACTGCTAAGGTCAACGACCCTATTGAGTCACACGAACTAACCCACTCTAACTTACCGGCCTTTGCGAGCCGTGAAACTCTACTCCGTGAAGCATTCATGATCATCGATGATGAAAAATGGAATAACTGGACGGACGTTCGCTTTAAAACGGTTTACTTTAGCAAGTACCAGGTGCGTGTACACACCTACAGTAGTTCAATCCACATAACAACTCTTGCCAATGCGCTTGAGGCCAGAAAGACTTGTGAGAAATACACAATTCACTGGAACGTAGGATCAGACGCTGAAGGTTACAGCCGCTTTCTTGAATGGGTTCGCAATATAAGCCAAACAGAGTGCATTACAGGTGTTATTGCACATCTGTATATCGCAAACTATCAAGAACGCCGCGATGGTGTATTTGAAGCTGAATTGATGCCAGGGCTCACAGTAACGCGAAGAGAAGTAAAGTCAGGTCAGGTGTTCTCACCTTTCAAACTTCACAAACTCAAGCCTCTAACTGAAATACCTGAAAAGGTTCGTGCTTTACACTTAATCAAAATGCTCGCTAACGGCCAATACCGTCAACTGCATAGAAAGAGTTACCTTACTGACGATTATGCTTATGATGCCGCGAACAATCACGGTGCAAAAGTATATGAAAACCCCTTCCCTCTTCTGGCTGATCTCATCGAGGACCGCAGCGGAGGTTTCCACTTCTTTCATAGTGGTCATGGGGTTTACAGCTTCGGTGATCATATGAACGATAGCAAGTCTATCGTGCCGGTGATTGACAACCGTTTTCCAGCCGTAGATTTGATATCTACTAAGCAAAACGAACAAGCCTATCTCCAATAACAAGCAGGCCCTTTAAGGGCCTGTTTTTTTTGCTTGTAATTCAAATCTCTTATTAGGCATGCCTAATTATGTAAGTTGCCAGCGCTCACTAAATTGGCTAGTATTTATACGTCTCCTGCCACCAATGGCAAAAAGCAAAATAGGCGCTTTCGAGCTGCCTTCAACACGTAATGAGGTAATACTATGACACCGAGTAATCAACCGGTTAATCAAGCTGTCTCAATCGATACTCTGTTAGCTCTACGCTTTAACTTGAAAGGCAAAGTACCCGCCCCGACCGTTAAGCCAAAGCCAACTAAAAAACCTATCGATATATCACTTGAGAAGTACCAGGAAGCCGTAGATTTTTATACAGATCACCCCAACCAAGAAATGTATAAAAGTTACCTGGCTAGTTTATCCATTTGCAAAACTTTGAAAGAGGCCTTTGAGCTTTCTGACGCAATTGCAAAGGAAACAACGAATGTCAGAAAAAAACGTCTGAAGGGTATGGAACGAGAAGAGTCCGTAAGCTCATTGCTAATGCAGCGAGTAACGGCACTTGAATCCATCCAACACGCCAAATCAAAACTGGCTGAACTCAAGCAAGAACGAGTAGAACTGAAGAAAAATAAAAAGCCCCATTAGGGGCTTTTTTTTGGCTATCAATCTTTGTCTGAACGCATAAGCAAAATCGCTTTAATGATCAGAATGAACAGCGCTACAACTATGCAGACTATTCCGATACCCAGTATAAACACAGCTTTTACAATATTAGTGTCAGTTGTAGGTCCGAAAAGTAACGCACCTAAACCCAAAAATATCGCACCAACCGCGATGTCAATTAATAAGCCGTGGGCAAACACTATCAACATCTTTTTGACGAGCCGAGGCCCATCACGTTGCTTCGCTTTCAAAGCGACCTCCTTACGTTTAACGGGCAGCTCGAAAGCGCCCTTTTTTTTCAAAATTACGTAGGTCCACAACTATCACCATATGCGCCAACTGGTAACTCCCAGTTGTCTACAATGATGTCATGAGCGAACGTACCTCTATTCATGGCTATTTCTAGCCATTTCTTATCGACCTGATAAGGCGTACCCTTCGCAGCAACTTCCGCTAACGGAACTTGAACAACCTCTTTATTACTGTTGCGTGAAAAGTGAATTGTCTTGCCGTATTTAGCTTCGACCGCTTCAATATTCTCAAACCGATTCGGCATGAACATTTGAATTGTTGCTAACTGGTTTGCACTGGCAAAAATGCAAATAAGGCATGAACATCGACCGAACCCTAAAATATAGGCAGGATGAGGTAAAATGCGGTATTTCTTCATAAGATTCCACACTCGCTCTTCTTCCCAATCTTGAACGATTCGGTAGTGATCAACGAAACGCTTTTTATTGCGTTTAATATCGAAAATCACTTTACCATCGCGTCCTATTCGTTTTTGGCCCTGTGCGTCCTTCTGAGCAACTTTCGTCGCTGAACTAGCATGAGGCTCAAAGTTGGCGTAACGAGCCCTACTAGGCGATTCTTCAGCGCGTTCACCCGTTAAAACGAGGGTACGCTTTCCTTCAAATCGCTTTTGATGGCTAATCACTTTTTTCCCAGGGTCGATTTTACAATAAGCTGAACACCATCTGATTTTTAAATCGGCGCTTAACGCTGGGAATTGCCTACGTGTTCCTAATTTATCGGAACTGCCGCCGACTTTCCTAATTTCACCTTCCGGAGTTTCAAAAAGAACAGCCGCCGTAGGCGCATTGTCCCTTTCCATTTCCCGAAGAAAACCGCCTTCCTTCCATGAAAAATACAACTTAACGCCCAGTGCTTTACACAGCGCTTTGCAATATTCCTCAGTGCAAGGCCAGTCCATAAACTCAGGCCCTTGCCCATCAATTAAGTGATGGTGACATTCTATTTTTTCCCTGGGTATGCCTTGCTCAATGAGCTCAAGCAAACAAGCGACACTATCTTTTCCACCGCTTAAAAATACCACGTAGGTGTCATAAGAATGTAAGTCTACACCGTCAGGCTTCTCGATTAGATAATCAAGATCCAGACTATACGCATTTCCAGATACGAACCTTATAGGCTCTTCACATTGAAGTGCTTCCATATTTTTCCTCTTTACGTGTTGAAGGCAGCTCGAAAGCGCCTGTTTTGTTTGTAAGCTAATAAGCTAGTTACATTTAAGATACTACCGTATTTCACGCAAAAAAAAAGCGCCCCGAAGGACGCATTTATTTTTACGCTGCTAAACCGTGTCGGCTTATCGCTTCTTTCATGCTATCGGATAACTCAAGCTCAGCTACTTGTCGCAAGTAAGCTGCTGTCACCTTGACGCTATCAACCGTCTTAACCATTCGCCCAGCTACAACACAACGGTTATTCCAGTGTGATGCATCTTTGGCTGTCGGAACACTCGCAATTTTGTCAATTGCCGCTTTAACAGTGTCTTCGTCACTTTCGCACATACCCGATAAGGCAAGCGCTACCGACTCCAAAAATACTGCGTGACCGGCCACATTATAATTTCTCAATTCTTCAGAACTGATCTCATCATTAATGACCTTTTGCCACAGTCGGATTTTTCCGGTCAATTCAGTTAGCACCAAGTCGAAAAACTGATTCATTGAATCCAATTTTTCATCATCGATGTTAATGAAAGACTTTTCTTTGACGTTAAGAAGCTTTTCAACAAACTTCTTCCAATGCACCAGTGACCAAACCTTTTCAGATTTACCACCTATTGTTGTTTGCTCCTTATCAACCAACTCGTTTATTTCTGGATGACGCTCTAAAGCGTCCAGAACGAATTTATTGAAAGGATTGCGCAAATCATACAAAGAGCTAATGGCTGCATTTGGCTTAGACAGATTCGCATTCAAATCCGCGAATATTTGCTTCGACCGCTCAAGCCCTTCATCGTAGAAAAATGTCACCGGAACCGTTTCATCCCCTAGTGATTTATCAAGATTAAGGAAGAACGAAGCTGCGGCGCTGCGATGTTGACCATCAGAAATCAATAGCTTAGCTGTTAAAGGTATGCGTAGCACACCTAATCTGTCAGCTAAGCCATCAACGTTTAACGGATCAAATGCCATCGCCTCGTTGACACTTACCGTCAGGCTTGGAAGCACGTATTCATCACGATTATCGATAACGTACTGACCGATTTCATTGGCATGCTTAACGTTGACCTTTCGTTGAGCTCGAAGCTCAGCCGGAAGGCTTTCATCAGCAAACGTGAAGAATTTAACCAGGTACTTAAATGGCACCTGTGCAATGTAAAATTCCTTTTTCGCCTGAATGCCTTTTACAGCAGGAAACGAATAGGTAATTTCACTTGCAGCGCTTTCAAAGCTAGAAACAACACTAGCTTGTTTCGCTTTATCTTCCGCTTGTTGCTGCAACCGTCTTTCATTTTCTTCAATGAGTTTTTGCGCGGGTTCAGAGAACTTATCGCACCACTCATCAAATTCCATATCACGATTATACTCATCTGTTGGGACCAGGTACTGACACGCATCTTCAGCGCTTACACCTGTTTTCATTTTTTCAATGATGTCTGCACATTTTCGTACTTCACGTTGACGGATACGCTCAATATAAGCATTCCATACTAACTCTACAGGCTTATCACCCACTTCCAACTTTTCATCAGTAGTAAGTTCAAAAGCCATTTGGGAAGGACTTAATGCGCCCTTACTGGCTTTTTTTGCTTCACGATCAGCAGTAAAAGCGTCTTTATGACGGCCTTTTACTACACCAAAATCATGACCACACTTTGCCAGGTCAGCATTGAAATCAGTAACACATACACGATAGAACATAGTAACGCTCATAATATTTCCTCTTTACGTATTAAAGGCAGCTCGAAAGCGCCTGTTTTGATTGTGGCCGATGGCCGATTAACCATTCCACTATATCAAATTTTGGACATAAAAAAAGCTTCCTGTTGGGAAGCTTATTTATCACTAGAGCGAATCGATTAGACGGTTAACGTCCAGTTCAAATTCATCTTTATCCGGCATCACTGCCAATTCGTTCGCTTGGGTATCTCTCTCAACAATCCCCCAAAAGCAATCAGCCAAACTATCATAAAGCTCATGCGTCCTGATATCACAAACATCAATATCAAAGTCAGCCATGATCTTGTGAATGAGGTTTGAATAAGGGTATAGGTCTAGTAAAAAAACATCTTCACCAACCCCGATAACATCACCTATCGCTAATTCTTTTTCACTCATGGCTTTTAGTAACTCTGTAGCAAAGTAAAAGTGTACAAGGGCTTTTGTTGCATTTTTAGTATTCATACGTTTTCCTCATTACGTGTTGAAGGCAGCTCGAAAGCGCCTGTTTTGTTTGTGGCCGTAGCCAAATATGCCTTTTAACTATATCAAATTTCGGTCATAAAAAAAGCTTCCTAATGGAAGCTTATTTTCTATGCCAAATCTACACTTCAGACGAACCAACCCAGCAATCGTCCTTTTTATCCCCCAAATATGCATCCCAGCCAAATTGCAGGGTTTCATAACCGGTCGTTAAGGATTCGCTGATGTGTTCCAGTGCGTCATAGGTCCACCCTTCATAGGGTGAATTTTGTCTAACCACTAAGTTTCCGTCCAAATCATAAAGGTACAAATCTTTATATCTGTTTCCTTCCAGTAGACAAGGTTCACGCTCATTAATAGGCCGTGCAACAATCATATTTACCTCTTTACGTATTGAAGGCAGCTCGAAAGCGCCTAGTTTATTTGTGGCCGATGGCCGATTCAGAATCTTTAATATACCAGCGCTATTCGCATAAAAAAAGCGCCCTCAAGAGGCGCTTTCTGTTATATACACGTCACTACCTTGCAATAGTGCCTGAGTACAACCATCAGTAAACGGTGAATCATCATCACGACGAAAGAATGAACCCATTTTGTACGGATTATATGTAATCGCACATTCAGTTCCATCTAACGTCTGCACCATTTCCGATGCATCTACAATGATGCCTTGGCAAAAAGCGTGGACGTTCTTGCGCTTTTCCCTCAAAACACGTTGCCTGGACTTCTCAGAGACTACCAGTTGGCAATTTTCGAGTAATACCGAACGAGCATAACCAATCACTTTACCTTTATCTTCACCTTCCATAGCCAGAATTGAATAGAACTCCGGTTTGTTTAGATTTCGATAAACCCTAACTCTCATTAGGCGGCGGCAAATACGATCAGCTTTACCCACTTTTGATTCAAACTGCCCGTCTTTAAACAGTGAATTGCGTAAACATTTTGGCTCGATGCTCGATGCTGCAAAATCACCTAACGGCAAATCCATAGTTGCTTGAAACATGATGCGCTCCTATACCACATTAGGCAGCAGCGCTGCGGTCTTCCCATTTAACACCATGCCCCTGTGCTACCAAGTTGTTCAACCAGCTGTGCAAAAACGAGTTTTGCGACTTTTTGGCTTTCACATTAACTTTGCCAGGAAGGGGATATACTACCTCGTACATTGGAGGAAGACTCATTTCAAATGAATAGGCTTCAACCATGTTTGTATCAGGGTAATAAAGGATTTCCATAATTGGGTCTGAGCATAAATCACCACATTGAACAAAGTAGTGTGCAATTGAAAAGCCAATACACTTTTGGTCGTTAAAACCATCAGTAAGCTCATTGCGCTCAACCACTAAGTCCATCACACCTGAAGAGATACTTTTACGGTATGAAGGGACCGTATTATCTTCCAGAATAATTCCAAGCTTTACCATTAGATCGTAGTTTTTCTCAAATACAGTTTTCATAACTTTCCTCTTTACGTATTGAAGGCAGCTCGAAAGCGCCTGTTTTGTTTGTGGCCTAAAGCCAATAATCACATTCAGTATATAGACCATCGACCAATAAATCATCTTTGAGCAATAAAAAAGGCCGCTTAGCGGCCCTTATTTATTTGAGAAGATTGAAACTAAAGTCAGCAAGGCGTTCAGTGAACTCGACATAAATGTCACTCTCACCGTCCCAGTCTTGTTTAACCTTGATATAGTCGTTGAACTTACCTTCAGCCTCTTCTTTAGTCGAAGCCATCACAAACTTCAATTCATCTTCGCAATCACAAACCCTACCGACGACAACAAACACATGCTGTTGCAACTCATCATCACTTACATCAACAAGTAATGGCGCTATAACCCTTTCCCAAACAGGATAGACTTGTTCGCTTGTGATTCGCTCGTTATCGCCTTGAGCGAAACAAATTGTGTCATAGCCCCCATCATAATTATCCTGTAACCAATCGCCAAGAGCGATTAAAAGCTTACGATTAGGTGCTGGCATTACCTTTTCCATTTGCGCCCAGGTAACTACAAATCCAGATTCGCAAGGAATAATTAGGTTTTCAATGCCTTTGGCTGTTAAACATGATGACAGTTCATTAGCTTCATTTAGTGTTGTTTTGGTTTCAGTTTTTATTACTGCTTTCATGGTATTTCCTCTTTACGTGTTGAAGGCAGCTCGAAAGCGCCTGTTTTTGTTATGGCCGATGGCCGATTTAGAGACTCCAATATACCATGTAACAGGCATAAAAAAACCTCAGAGTATGAGGCTTTTTATTATCACTTTTTAACGAAATAAAAATCGGCACAAGCTACCATTTCATGAATAGCCAATACATTACCGTTAGGGTCTGTATAGTCTAATTGCATTTCATGACAGTCGTAATTTATGTTCTTTTTTAACGAATTACTGACAATTGAATTATTAAACTCTTTTTCACTTGCTTGTCTAAAGGATTTTAGATTTACGCTCATAATATTTCCTCTTTACGTGTTGAAGGCAGCTCGAAAGCGCCTGTTTTGTTCATGCTGTATAAAAGCTATATCAATATAAACTTAGAACGAATTGCAGCATTAATCAACCTACTTTAAAATTAGCAATGACCATCACAGATATTTTATATATACGAAATAAAAAAGGTCCCGAAGGACCTTTATCTTATTGAACGGTTATCCCCTTTTGTTTTAATAACGTCCGAAAATAAAACCGCTGGTTGTCTTTGCACTCTGCAAGCGCCGCGACCGTATTTTGAACAGACCAAGGAACCTTAATATCGTCCAACCGGTTAGCCCAAAACGCGAAATCACTTTTCACTTTGTCGTGGTAGACACAAAAACAATGCGTATAAAAACCAAGTAAACTATCAAACTGGTGACTGTTAATTAGCATTACGCGCCCCTTCGGTTTCGATAAATTCCTGAACCAAAGAAGGGATGTTAATTAGTTCCTTATTGATAGTGCGAGCCTTGTTTTGACGATGTTCACATAGGTCTACTACATACCCTGCAAACGCCTCAAGCTTACTTTGAGTGGCAGCTATAATATTTTTGGGTTCACCAAACATATCGAAATAGGTACGAAGAACAGGAACATGCTCAGCATGCACTTCTTTCGTCCAATCTACCGAGTAGTGAAATTCCCATCCAAGATCCGCAATACCCGTTTCCGTGTATTCGGCAGTTCCATCGTCAATGCTACCATGACACTCACCCAATAACGCTTGGTCATTGGCAAGCTCTTCTGTATCAGCCCAAACTAACTTGGTAACACTCTTTTCGTATTCACCAGCACGAATTGTAAGTTTAACTACATATGCTTTAGACATATTACTTTCCTCTTTACGTGTTGAAGGCAGCTCATAGAGCGCCTGTTTTTGTTATGGCCGATGGCCGATTTAGAAACTCCAATATACCATGTGTTAGGCATAAAAAAAGCTTCCCGAAGGAAGCTTGTTTATTACTATGCGGTTTCTCCTAACAAATCAAATTGCTCTACCGGCATGGCCGTAGGCTTTTCCTTTTCGTCCGGAACCAGCAAATCAGCACATTCTTTTATCGCGTAATGCAATTTAAGTTTTTGCTCCCACGCTCCCATGTAATACGCAGGCGTTCTGAACACCTTAGTAATATTCATCGTGAGTGTGTTACCGATACATATTTCAGCTGGAATATGCAAAAGCGTAAACTGAACATAAGCCATCATTGCAGCTACGGGATCAAGGTCAATCGCCTGCACCCAAAGGCACTGTTGATAGTTAATCCCTCTTTCACGTAACGCTTGCGCGTATGCTATCACCATACCACCTGAACCCACGGCAGGCTCATGAAGCGTTATCACTGGCTTGTCTTCTATACCCGACACATTTAACTGCGCCATTAATAGGGACAACTCATAAGGGGTGAAAAACTGGCCGATCTGCGAACTGCCAAGTTCCAACTCCATAAACAATGAGCCAAGAAAGTCACAAGGCTTTTCTTCCAGCCCCATGATGACATAACCCATCAGTTGCGCCATACGCTTCATATCTTCTTTATCGTACCGCTTAGCAATGCGTAAATAGTCTTCTTCAACCTCTTGGCTGAAAGCAACGGCATTGTGTAGCGCATACGCCTGACAAGTGATCACATCCCTAAATACTTCGTAGCGATGGTGATAACGTGCGGTTTCTTTGAATAGCTTGATAAAGGCCTGTTTATTTGCAGACATATTTTTCCTCTTTACGTAGAAAGGGCAGCTCGAAAGCGCCCATTAAAATTAGGCATGCCTAATTTGGCATACCTGGCAAACGGGTTATACAGGTTGATATTCGTCTTTTAATGGACTCTGAGGCTCTTCGTAATCCTCACTCATAGTATGCAAGTACGTACCATTGAGATTGACGCAGCAAACTTTAATACCGTTTTCAAGTTGGTACACTGGTCTACTCCAAAAATCCTCATAAAGAAATGTCGCTGTTTGCCCGTTCTTTAACGTTAAATTATTCATGATATTTCCTCTTTACGTGTTGAAGGCAGCTCGAAAGCGCCTGTTTTATTTGTGGCCGGAGGCCGATTGATAAACCCCAATATATCAGCGTACCATCCATAAAAAAAGCCTCTAACGAGGCTTTGGCGGGAACATACTACTCAAACATAGTAATAATTAAAATAATGTTCACTGATATACCCCACAGCCACCCCCGCAGCTACAAAATAAAATATTTTAACCCTGAATTTAACTTCAGGTCGCTCATCGACGTAAAAACCAACGCACCCAAACATTACGCCAACAGATGCAGCCCCTGCACCAACAATAAAACAAATGATACGGTAATATTCAATTGAGCTGAATTTAGGTTCTACAGGCGAAAAAAGAAACATTGAAACTAAAAAGGAACCGATAACAATGTAAATCAGTGAAAGGCTGAAGTAGCCATTCTCAAAAATTTCCGTCAACTTTCTCATCGAAATATACATACCTCCCCCTAGTACATATTCCAAAACGAATCACCGGCGCGCATTTTATCTGAAGCCTTGGGTGTTAATTCATCAGCAAGCACAGATACTATATCGCCATCCACATATGAGGCTTCCAAATCATTGTGTACCATCACTTCAGCGAATGTTTTAAAGTGTGGATGAAGACCGGCACATTCCTCCCAGGACACAACCGAACGACTGAAATACACCCATAAAACACTTCTATAGGCCTGCCCTTTCTCAAGAGCTGTATTAGCCTCAAATAAGCGCGTATACGCCTTCTGCTTGGCTCTTGTTCTAGCTTTGTAGGAAGTCAGTATTGGACCATGCTTTTCCTTCGCAAAAATGAGCTCGCGGCATATTTCGGCATGCTCACTTAAAGGACTATAAATCTCACTGCCACATTTATTGCACAACTCTCCGGCCATAGTGTTTTACCGAATCGATTTAACATATCCTGACAATATCAAACTTAGATCTAACACCAGTGCAGAAAACTACCCTCAATGAAAAGGGGTTTTTAAAAAACAAAAAGCTTCCCGAAGGAAGCTTTACTTATAGATTACCAGTGCGGAATTGATCGCTCATCATCACAGCGAGAACATTTCTCATAATGCTGATCTAAATCATGATGCATAACCGAGCGGCTATGGCTGTAATCATGAAAATTATATTTGCACAAAGTTTTACCAAAGGTTCGATAAAACCAATCCACGACAATGCGCTTGAGCCACTTTAAGACGCGAATACACGCCCATACTACTAAAATCACCAGCGACCAAAACAAAATAAATTGAATGGCAGGATGAATCATTTCAAAGTATTGCATAACATTTTCTAACATAGGTTTACCTCTTTACGTTTAGGGGGCAGCTCGAAAGCGCCCAGTTTGATTTATGGCCGAATACTCAACCAACTACGATGACTATGTTAACACATTTTATTAAAAGCGTTCTTAGGTTACTTAATCCAACTGGGAATTTTTATTTTATCAATATCTGACTGTTTTATTGCAGTCGGCTTTTCATCTAAATAGCACCCCAAGCACTGTTTTTTCCAAGGAAGATATTTTTCACGAACAAACTTACCTTTACAGCAGGGACACTCCACAATTTCAAGCCTATACGAGTAAGCATTTTCAAGAAACTCTATCCAGATTGACTTTATACCGCTCTCAGCTTTATCTCTTACTTCTCCTTTAACAACATCAAGCATTACGAGCTTCTTTACATAATCATCTTCATGATATAACTCATGAGGGATTAGCCATTCTTCTGATGAACTTTCTAATAACGTATCAAAAACATTATCATGTTCAACTAGGCGCTCTAGTAACCTACCAACTTTCACTAACTCTTCAGCTGAAACATAAAAAGCAAATATATAGTCGCTCTTTCTATGCCAGCGAGCCCCCACACTAACAGGTTCTAGCTGCTCAAATGTAAACTTCAATCTTAACTTGTCAGGCCAATCGCTTTTCTTTGATATTTCAAAACTTAACATAGCCGGAAAGTCGCCATCATCATTAAAGATCTTTTTCAAATTTGGTGCGCCTTTGCGAATATAATCAACTGACAAAGATATACAATCCAAAAAAGAGCTATATTCCCAACTACCAACAATCGCTATTGAGGGCATAAAGTCTACGTAATCACTCAACCCCTTAAAGCAAATAAAATACTGACTACTATTACGCTCTGCCCAATCTTCTTCTGGCTTAGCTATATGAAGCTCAATTTCCTCTTCAACCAAACATAAATACTCTACTTTCATTACCGTACTTCAGATGTTGATTTACTGTATAAGTAAGCCTAATACACTTACTTACAATCATAGAAACTGTTGATAAAAAAGTTTTTAGTTCACGATTCGTCACGTTACTTCATCATTCATAATTTAAGCTAATTAAAGCTAATTAAAGCTAATCATGCCGTAACGTTTAATTTACAAAACTGTTTTTTAACCCTTATATTATTTTTAACATCAGAGTCTGATAAAAGGCTTTAGCCGTTCAATAACCAAAACACTTGCAGACAAAGGCAGTTTAGGGTGAACCAGTTTCTAAACACTTAATCTGACATAGACAGACCATCTACATTTATTTATTTAACATGCAATGTCACAGTTGCTTATATTTTGTGATCTTCTCCCCTTACCCTTATTCTTATTGGCTTACACAACATCAATCCATTCTCAGAGCGCATTTTTACCAACTCATAATGTCACATTATACTTGTTAACTTAGTTTTACGGACACATAATGATTTTATTGCCCATTATGCCAGGTTTATAAACAATGCATTCAAAACACCTTGTTAGCGCGTCCCCTAGCCTTCAAATTGCCACTGACGGCCCCATTGTGGACATCAACTGGTATTACCTAATGAAAACCCGCGCTGAAGTGATCCAAGCGAACGATTCAATGCCTGCTTATTTGCTGATGCCTGAAATCACCGGCTTAATAGACAATGAGCTTAACGCAAATCGGCGCATGGCTTTTGAAATGATGTGGATGTTAGGTTGCAGGGTAAGTGAGCTCTTATTACTCACCCCTAGACATTTTGTGTTTAACGGACAGAGTAGCTATGTGAATATGCCAACGCTCAAACGCCGAACACCAGACCAAACCAAAAGACGACGGAAACGCCTAAACGATTCGGATACGCTGGGTAATTTGCCGTTGCGTCAGATCCCGATTACCGATGCTCAGTTTGTGGCTCGCCTGCAATCCCACATCGTCACAGTGCGCCTTCCGGAAAACCGGCGGTTTTTTGGTATTACAAGACGAACAATCAATCGCTGGGTAGATGAAGCGGTATCGAACTATGAAGCGCAATATGGACCTTTTCAGGTTCACCTAAGCCCTCACGTCTTCAGGCACAGCTACGCCGTGAATGCAGTACTGCACTTCACACCGCTCAAAATATTGCAGGTATGGTTAGGCCATGCTTCACAGGCCAACACAGAAATTTACACGAAAGTTTTGTTTTCTGACTCGTTCGAGTTCGCCAAACGCATTGCATGGAGGCCAGTAATACAAGCGATAGATAATCCCCTATAAAGCAACCATATTTTTAACGTTCAATAAACTAGAGGAACTTTCGGGGGGATTACGTAATCAGAGTAAGAGGCCATAATTCACTATGGCTCCTTATAAAAGTTAATACTTCAGAGGTCCCCACCTGCTTTCATGTAACTTTCTTTCCATATGCTTAATCGCTTCTATTTCAGACAAGCCATTATTCTCCATGACAGCCAACCTTTGTCGCCGTTCATGTGCTTCATTGGCGCAGAGGATTAATGCCAATGAACTAGCACAGAATCGAAATACCTGATTCGATTCTGTGTTAGTACGATTGAGAAATATTCCTTCAACATAACAATGCTGTTTCTTCTCCATACTCAGTATTTGCGATTTCTGTTTGCTCGTAATATTTTTCAATCGAGACAAGCCCTCAAACTCATGAGGATGCATTGCCAGAATTTCCCAATACTCAAATTTATTTAACAAACTTGTAGACTCTTGGGGAATTTCATCCACATTTTGAGTCGCCATCCAGACCCAAGTGTTTTTCGTATTTAAATGAGCAATCCTGTCAGAAAACTCTTGCATTGCGTTAGATAATCCAATAGCTCTTAAGTAATTATGAACTTCATCCATCACTATGATTGTATCGCGGCCCCCGTTATCACTGCTGACTATATGTGACATATGCTCCAATAGAGCCAAAAGCACTTTTGACATTGCGTGCTCTTCACCCATTTTTAAAAATGGCTTAAAATTAATAGACAGTATATCTGGCAGACAATTCATATCTTTCAGAAAAGCACACCCTTCATCATCATTGTTATAAGCGGAGTCTTTCAACATACTTTTTACGAAACCCTCATCAAACTCATAAAATTCAGACTTCTTTTCATAACTTTCAAGAAGAAGGTGTAAATTATTATATGCTCCGCAACAATCAAAAATCACAATTTTGGCATCATGCTTTTCTTCATAATCCATAAGCTTTTCCATAAGGTTCACTGTCTTACCCGAACCAGTAGGACCCACAAGCATTAAATTTGCGTTATCTATTTTGTCATCAAGAATATCTATTTTGCAGGAACTACCATCACGATGAAAATACCCATCACCTAACTTATACTCTGTCATACATACAACCCTTTTAAATTAATATTCAATAAAAGACTATCACCAGAAGTTATATACATCTTCTAAAAACAGGGGGGAATTTAAAGGGGTTTTCACACCACTGAGTCACTATTCTTTGTGGCTATATCTTGTGGCCATCATAGATATTTTTAACTATGCTCGATACAAAAACCCCCTTAATAGATACTCTAAAATTAGGCATGCCTAATTCTATAACCCTCTATTTTCTGACCACTTCACCAATTCATTCACTGCAAATTGTTTGTCAATATTCACGTCGATAAAGCTATCACCATCGATTTCCCCTAAATCAACTAGCGCCCACAGCAATTCAACAAATGAACTTACTTTTTTGTTTTGATATCGCTTTACTCTAGCCACTACTCGCTTTGCTTGGTGTCTCGCAATTTTTTGTTCTTTAGATGAGAATTTCATAATCACTTACCACCTCATTACGTTTCAAAATAGAAGCGATCAATATCTGGATATAACTGAAAGCAAAAAGCTTCATCTTGTCCCAGTGTAAGAATATATAATGTACTACCATCCACTGTTTTTTCTTCGCATTGACCACCACGGCCTACTACGTATTCCCTTGCTACCGATAAACCTTCATTAAAGGTCAGACGCTCTCCTTGAACGTTAGTAAGATACTGATCTAAAGACATTGGCATTCTCTAAAAGCAATGGTCGCTCAACAACGGGGATTTTTCCCTACGGGAAACCAGGGGATAAAAGGTGTATTCCCTGATGGACAAACAGCGTTCCGCCGTATTGACCACAGGCACTACACACTTTTTCCCGCCTTAATCGCACGTAGTCACTCCCTAAGCTAATAACAAATTATTTATAAATAGGTTTTGTGATATGAACTCTAACCACGTCCGGAGAAGCCATGAACGCTAGTGGTAAATCACTAGGCTGCTGAGCAACAACCAGAACCTTCATATCATGCGACTTGGTAACGTTTATAAAGTTGTTCCAGTCTGATTCTGCACAAAGTAATTGAGCTTCATCAATTACAAGCTCCCCTTTGGTCGCGATAGGGATTGCATTTGAAGTAATTGGCTTATCGTGAAGCATCGCTTTTCGGATAGCAGTTTCTTCCAGTAAAGAGTCAGGACAGATTTTATTTGCCAGAACGGATTTACCTACCCCACTGTCACCGGTTAGCACTACAACCTTGCCATCTTTAAAAGCACGGTCGATAGCATGTTGTATCAGATGAAGGTCATAAGCCTCAATGCTTGACCAGTTAGCCGGTAAAGGGGCGTTTTTATTGCTGCTAGAGCCTTGATAACTTTGCATATGGATATCCTCTTTTCGATTAGGCATGCCTAATTTGTAAATTCAGGAGAAACCATATCAAAGTGAGTTTCTTTAGGAGGGTAAAAACAAGGGTAGGTTTTAGGGGGTTTTATTTCGCTCTTTGGTAATCCTCGCCTTGATCACCTTAACGATCCTCTTGGCCTCTTCAAGTTCCTCTTGGTATATAGATACATCAGCATCATCAATACCTTTAGATAGTTTATCTTCATACCATTTAACTGATTCCTGCTCACTCTTCAACGCATGTTTAAGCGCGGCCAGTTTGGTTGTGTAAATGCCATAAGGCAAGCGCTCACCCACCTTGAAACTTTGACGATGTTGCTGAGAAATTGAGGACAGCCAACCAAAATCACCGTTTTTCTTAGAACGCTTACCCCAGGTTATATCCTTTACTTTCTCAGTAAGATTTACATACACATCATCGTTCCGGAAAGCCTGAGATAAAGCCCGACCATACCTTGTTTGGCTACCGCGCTTTTTTTGTATCGACCGAACAACCCATTCATTAACATCCAGTATTATTCGACCTTCCCACTCATACCCCATTGCGCCGTACAACGCTGCGCCAACCTTAATTTTTGAAGCAGGATAAATTTGTCTTTCCATATAATTACTACCCTACCTGTAGATAACGAGTTTCAGCTTTAGAAGAAATCCACAGAGCGCATTCAAAGCATAAAATAGAAATTAAACCTCTTACCCAAATATTAATTGATTCAAATTCAAGCCAGAATATCAGGACCCATAAACCAGAATTTACAGTAAGCATTAATACCTTTGTTACTTTTGAAAAACCATGCTTAGTTGCAGCAATCCGTATACAAGTTACAGATACACTAAGCACAAGCAGTAAACCTAACGCATAAACTAACATTTCACTCTCCTACTCTATATAGGCCAATTTAGCTGAATCTTGACCCGAAACACCGGCATGGATAGATACCCCAGCCCCGTCACGCTTACCATTCAAATAGGCATCAATTGCACGTTTATCGTCCTTAGCTTGCCGTGCTTGATAGGTAGTGATATTTAAGTTTTTATCTTTCCAACTCTTGATCAGGCCTTTTTGTTCAATTGGCACAACAAGCGGCTGTACCTTTAAACTAACTTCTGAGATCCATCCTAAACAATACCAATCAGCTCGATTAGTCTTCGTGGCCTTCTTACAGTTTTTATGAAGGCCAGCAATGAACACCTTTCTATCTGTCATTAACTGACGGTATAGAACGTTGAAACAATACGAAGCAATTTCATCGTTTGGCATAATACCAATGAACATTACAGCCCCTCTTCGCTTCCACGAAGCATGATCATATTCTTCGGTTAGAACATGAGTTACACCGAATGCATCATCTACCGCCTTTAACAATTTCAGGACCCAGCCAGGAGGATTAAGTTTATCTATCAATGTCGTAGTTGAACCAACTTCACTCAACATGACATCGCCTATTTCAAAGCCATGCTTACGCATCATCGCTTGAGCTCTTGATAAAGCTACAGCTGCCTCATTAGGATTAGGCGACTTAGCCAGGTTAAGAAGTTTCTTAATTTTTTCGAGGTATTTTTTTTGCTCATCAGTCATCACTAAGCCTTCAGGTAACTACACGTTAGCCATTTGTCTAAAAAAGCGAACTTGACCATCTACCGATTTTTCTAATGAATTACGCGAACGAAACCCAAGCCATAAACCAAGCGCACCACCGATTAATAAAGACCACAATCCCATCCCAAACATTGGCTCAATAGACCAGCCGAATTGATTATTTAACAATCCTGGGCCAATAAAGAAGGCAAGCATAGAAACGCCAGAAACCCCCATAGCAGTTTGCTTCAACGTGTTAGTTAACTCAGTTTGAGTTGCACCATACACAATCGTCGCCTGACAGCCCGTACACACACGAACACCGAATTTTGATTGCGTGTCACAAAAAGGACACTGAACTGTATTATCAGTCATTTAACACTCCTTTAATCTAATTTTATAAGCCATACTGTACAGCCTATAAAAGAAGTTTACCAAACTCATCAAAAAATGCCATAATTAATACATTATTTAGCCATCGGCTAATTGAAAAAAGAAGGGCGCTTTCGAGCTGACCGCAAGCCAGCATTTACATTGTCTCTTCCAGTGGGTTTTCAGTGGGCGTTTCCATAAGCGTCCAGCGGAAACCCACTGGTGACTTGGAGACAAAAATGGAAAATGTATTGGCAGTAATTGAATTAATCGGCGTATTGTTTAAGTGTGGCGTAATTGCCGGTGTAGGGTTCTACATACTAGGACGTTATCGTGCTTATCGCGAAGCGACTGTGGTTAGAAGAGCTTACAATAGAACAATACTTCGTACTTCAAAAAAAAGGGCTCATGCATGAGCCCTTTTTTATCTAAATCGTTACCATTCAAACTAGGTAAGTATAAAGACAAGCTACTATATTCCCCTTAAAACCTTTATTTTGTACCCCTACCGTAAACTCTCTTATGGAAACTTTGGGGTCATCACCAATTATATATAGGCATGCTACGCCCTGAATTGGGTGGTGACATAGATGCTCGAAATAACCATAGTCCTTTTTACACCAGCGATTAAGATCACCTTCAACAAGCTTTTTTACTTCACCTTGTAGGTAATCCTCTATGTTTGGCCGGTGTTCTTCATCGATATCATCAAGCTTATACTGGCGTATGTACTCCACTGTTTTATTAAAATTATCAGACTCAAATCTGACCTTCACTTCACTCATTTGTAACTCTCTCGCTCATAGCGCCATATTCACTTATTTGTATTCCATTATTTTAAGCCAAGATTGCGTTGTTAGTAATTGTACCTATGGCTAAACTTAGCAATAAACATACTACTAAATCATGAAAACAATATGGATTATAGAATTATTGTCCGTTTATTTAGATTCGACGAAGCTTTTAAGTCTAGCTGCGTGATCTATATCAAGCAAAGTACCATCATCTAACTTGGCATGACTGGCGTAGTCGCAAAGCAATTTATATGCCGACTCTGGATTGTCGGAATAATGACGCAGTGCTTTAGTAAAATCCATATTAATGGAATATACGACCCTTTTACCTTCTGGCAACTGAACATGCACTGGCTCTATGCCGGTATTTTGTTCACCAACTGAACCGCTCATGAAATATACCCCGCCTCTGACGGCTCAAACCACGCTAACATTTGCTCTTCAGATAAGCTAGGAATAGGAATATTCAGAGAATAGGAGCAATGCACTACTTCTTGTGCAACTGAACCTACAGCTTTTAAAGCTCGATGAGCTTCAACCAGCTCCTCCCTTTCAGGTAGGCGTTCGGGTATATCCGGATATGACTTAGTAACAACTTCTGCTTGACGCTTTAACGCACTAAGCGCTTTCTTTAGTATCTGTACACGCTCTTGTTTCATCCCATTACTCTCCATCAATTGTATGAGATAAATTAGAACAAATATCTAGGGGGAACACGCAGGAAAAACCCCTGCTACTTATCAGGAGTTTTAGACATAAAAAAACCCAGTTAAAACTGGGTTATTTATCGACTAGCCAAAATGTGCGCGAGTCACTTCATATTTCATATTGCGAGCTTGGCGAAACTTATACCAAACATAAAGCAAAACAGAGATAGAAACGACAGACGTGAACATAGACTGTATCATATCGATGATATACATAGGATTTCCTCTTTACGTGTTGAAGGCAGCTCGAAAGCGCCTGTTTTTTTTCATGCTGTGAAAAACAGCTATAAGAATTTCTAGTTTAGCCCCGACGATCCACCTGGTCAACACCTATAAAATTAGGCATGCCTAATTTATTAAAATCCTTCCGTCTCATAGTCTATATAACTTGAATCATCGATTTCAAACCTTTCCCGCGCACGATTCGCAGCTTTTTTTGCAGCTATACATCCACATGAGATAATCTTACCAGACACTAAATTTGCACCTTGAACAACCTTATCTTTAGTTCCACAATGACAGTTACATAACCAATGCGCCTTCTTTTTTTGAAGATTCAGATAAGTGACTAATTTCCTCGCCTCTGGCTCTTCGTATAACGATAAGCTTACCGAACTCTTTACCATCCAATCGATTCAACCCCATTGTTATTACTCACTTTTAAAAGTTAAAGTTATTGACTTGCCCATCACACCCGAAAGTTATCCACTGTTTCAGTGGACAACCCAGTGAATAACTACTTACAGTCTACGCCCTGAAAGGATTTCAGCAGCACTCTTCCTCTTTCATCGCCATACGCAGCAACGTAATCAGTTAGATCTTTGTATTTATTTTGCTTTGCCACTTCATCAAACTGAGGAATGATCATGAACGTCTTACCTGGTGTCGCTCGAAGTGTTGTTTCACAAACTTCTACGCCCTTATTAGGCCCATCACCATACTGATCATTGTCGGCCACCAGAATAATTGCAGAGTCGGGACACATATCGCGCAACACAGCGACAATGAGCGGGATATTATCAGCATACATAGCGGCAACGCTGTAGGCCTCTGTGAGCTTATATGACATCCCCGCATCAGCTGGGGCTTCCATTACATAAATATCCTCACCATTAATAGGTGGACGGCACGGCACAGGGAAGCATGCACCCGATGTATCCAGCCCCTTACGAAACGTTTTAGCACCCAGTTCCGGATAGATACGTTGGATACCTTTGAATTTCCATTGCGCCAGCTCAACCAACTTCAACGCCGTAAACTGCCCAGTCAGCTTTCCCATTGTGGTTTCACCAGTAAAGAGCTCAACCCACTGGAATAAATCGGCAACACCTTTTTTAGCAAAGTATGGGCAAGGGGCTTGAAGCTTAGACATCATTTTAAGCCACCGAAAATCCTTATTAACAGCTTCAGCTTTTAAAGCCCTTTCCTCTTCTCTTCTCTTTTCTGCATTCTTCAGATACTCATTTCGTCGAGTATTATCCGGCTTTACTCTCGATACCCTGGACCCACCGCGATATGAATCATATTCGTCCATCAAGGCTTTATAACCATCAAAAAGCACAGGTTCTGGAAAGTGCTTACGGAAGTTATTAAAGCGAACAGAAGGGTATTTGATGGTATAGCTCTCCCCATCTACTTCCCAGGTATGAGTATTTTCAAAACCAATAATTGAAATTCTGTTGTTATCTGCTTTTTCAAGACCAGTAACATCACGGCCTTTGATTACCTCACCAGACAACGTTACGTTAGCTCTTGATTCATACCAATCAATTGACACTTCTTCTGCTTTATCAGCAATTTGTGACGCGAACTTATCTAACATCAGGTAGGGATCATTACGGTAGTAGGCTATTACAAAACCATAAAACCGACTATTGTGTTCGCTTTTTTGTTCGTTTGAATTAGGCATGCCTAATTTTCCTCTGCTTATTACTATCGCCCTCATTCGTTCTATCGCGTACAATTAAAGGGATATATGCCTCTGGTCATTTACCAGAAAGAAAAAGAAGGGCGCTTTCGAGCTGACCGCAACCGGCCTCTGTGCCAAGGAGTATGTAAAAACCCAATATTTCATGGATGAAGCGGTGTGGCTGTTCCCACGGTCACACCGCAATCTACATTTACTCTTTTGCCCCTTTTTGTGAATGCGCCTCCAAATATTCCACGCACTCACCTTCCAAAAAATCTTCGTTCACCAGTGCGGTAACAATTTCATCTTCAGAAAAGGTATAACGCGACTTCAGGATCTTAATAGATTCCATAGCCTTTTCATGCTCATCGGCCAGCCGATGCTCATGGAACTCATCAATAATATCTTTAATCACTAAAACTGCTCCTAACGACTCAGGGGCAGAGTGAAAGCTAAATTTTATTTTTCGTTTAACTTTCTCTCTAACTTCAAAGGTTCAACAATGCCAAATGCTTGCAGCATTAAGCGCCAGGTACTGTAGTGAATGTGGTATGCACGACCTTCACGTTCAGTAAGCTTGTTAATCTTGTCTGTATTAAAGATACGAAGTGAATCAAGGAGCTTAAACCAAACATCTTGCGATATTTCCATTGGCTCTTTTTTCCATGCTTCATTATCCCTGGTTGCTAACGCAACCTTCATTTCTTGATTACCAAACTTCAATCGATGTGCGATTTCCATTGGATCAAGTGACAAGATATTCATAAAGGTTCGCAACTCTACAAACGTAGGCGCTCGCCAATTTTCAACACCGAATACACGTTCATCGATAGTGACATCATGGCTACGCGCTGAACGGTTTGTAGTGAAAAACTTTAACTTTGACTCTTCCACACCAAATTGAACGGCCAGCTGCTCAGCTGTGTAGCCAGTCCATGCAATGAATTGTCGAAGAACTTTTGGTTTAGGAGGCTCAAACCCCTCACCTAACGGCAATAACGTCTCAGGAGGCAGCTTAGGGGCCTCTATATACTCATGCAGAGAACGAATACCGCCCTTATCCAATAAATCCATCCATTGTTCATGTGTAACGTGGAATGGATTGGTAGGCTGCGCCTTGTGGCTATGCAACAAGTGCTTTACCAATGGCTCTTCCATACCGAGAATTCGAGCGATAGCCGAATCTGACATACCTGAGCGAGTTGCAAGAACGCGCACCTCTGAGATATTAGGCTTTACCCATTCCTTAGCGTCATGGCTAAAGATACGAGAACGAAGGAAAGGCTTTTGAGGCTCAAGCTTTACCGGCGTTGCAATGCCAAAACTTTCAAGCCATAAACGCCAAGTGGTGTACTGGATACGTTTGCCTTTAACGTAGTTACGGTCTGTAAAATAGGTTCGTAGATGTTTGGGGCTCACATCGGCAAGCTGCGCGAGCTCATTGGTGGACCAACCCACAGCATTTTTGAACTCAGCCAGTTCCGCTGTTGTAGGCGCAACCCATCCATCACCAAACGGCTTCAATACGTCTGGATGCATAGAATTTTTCCTAACAAATTTTTGATACAAATTAGCAAGCACTTTCTGAGTGCCAGAAAGCAGTGAATTGAAATCTGCGATTAAATCTTGATCTAAATATTGAGTTTGTAACATTTTCATTTCCTCTTTACGTGTAACAGGCAGAGGTAAAACCCTCGCCTTTTTTTGGAACCTAACAGCATTGGTTAGGCACTGAAACATTGGCACATTTTTTAACTGGTATCAACTTCTTTTTCACCAGGTCTGCACCTGTGGATATTTTTTCCGCGCAAAATAAGGAAGAGCGAGTTACCCACATACCCACACTAAATCTACGAGTAAAAGAAAGCTCTCCGATGCGCGTGGATATGTGGATAACTCGCTCTCTTTTTTCCTACGGCTTCAATGTAACAAGTTCCATTGCGCCTTTTGCGCTGCATGCCTTCGGCATGCGTGACCCTTAAAAACCATCGAGGTTTTACGGGCCATCGTCCTTGCTTCGCAAGGCCGTCGCTCACCCGCCCGTTGGGAGGGGCATCACGAGCAATAGCCCCTCCTTTTTTGGCGGCCCAGCCGCTCTAGGTTGCGCTGTCGCGCTAACCTAGAGCGGCTGGGTTCGTGAGCTTTAGCGCAAAAGGCGCACGGAAAAGCTATCGTGCTTTTCCTGAACGCATAAATACTTTTATAATTATAGCATGTTGCACGGTATTTACGAACGGGATTTTTAAGGCTATTATGAACGCATAGTTTGAACGGTATATGTGAACGCTTATGAAACAAACCATAAAGGCCTCCAAAGACGTATTGGCAGTAGAGGCGGAAGAAATTTTAAGGTTAAAAGAAGACATCAAACAGAGGCGTAAGAAGCGCAATTTTTCGCGCTCTAAATTGCGAAAATACTTTGCTGAAGCAAAAAGGTTAAAAGAGGAATTTGGGTTTTCCTTTGATGATATCGCCCTTTGGTTGCGTCAAAAGAAGCGCATAAAAATGACAACTGATGGAGTCAGATCGTCGTATCGCCGCATAGAAAAGGAACTCGAAAGCGACCAATCTGAAGAGTAATTTCTATGGCAAAAAAATCTCTAAGACAGCAGGCAGCAGCAGTAATACGCTCAAAGACAGCCTTCAATACAGATAGCAAAAAAGGTGGAAATGCCGATTCCAAATCGGTCCCAGGGAACTATAAGTCTTTACAATCATTACGCTCCGCTAACGAAACGGTATTGGCGTTAGCTAAGATAGCAGAAGATATGAATGTTCAGCGGATCAAGCAAATCACGCCAGATAACGCAGAACAATACTTAGGCTTAAAACGAGACAATTTTGCTTCACAAAAGGCACTAGATAGGGACAGAAAGGCATTATCTATTGCGCTTGGTGTTGAAATTCCACGACTAAAAGCTGTATCTGAACAGGTTTTAAGCTCACGCGCTTACAGCACTGAACAAATAAATAATGTCACCAAATCTATGACTGATAGAAATGCGTTGGCAGTAAAGATAGCGCACAATGCAGGCCTTAGAGCTCATGAGCTATTGACGCTCAAACGCGCAGATGAAGGTACAAAAACAACATCAAGAACATGGACAGAAGACCGGTTCGCTGGACGGGATGGTACTGTTTATCTTGTGACAGGGAAGGGCGGTTTGACAAGGGAAGTGCTTATTTCAAATGACTTGGCAAAAGAGTTGGAAAGCAGAAGGCACGAACAACCACAAACGAAAATGGACAGAGGGATTAACTACCTTCAACGCTATGATATTGGGGGCGGTAACGCCCTGTCCTGTTCATTTACACGCGCCAGTCAACGTGCATTAACATTTTCTCATGGTCTTCACGGTGTAAGACATCGGTATGCACAGGAACGCATTGATGAAATCAAGCTTAAATTCAATGTAGATCATGACAGTGCCAGAGATATCGTTGCTCAAGAGCTTGGACATTTCCGTGGTGATATTACTGAAGTGTATTTACGTTAAGAAATTAGGCATGCCTAATTTTTAGAGCTAAACCAATAGACAGTTTTAATCCTCATAAAGATTAACCACGGCAGAAATCTATAATAAAAAACCCCGCCTAGGCGGGGTTTAATTATTAAACAGCTAACTTTTTATCAAGATTGATAAAGCGCTCTGTAATATCGGACAATTCAGCTTTTTCAGAATCGACCAATTTATAATACTTGTCTCCAATTTGTCCAACCCACTGAACCAGGTCAAAACAAATACGTTCACTTACATGAAATACTTCAACACCAGAAACCTTTCTCCAGCGACAAGGTGGTAAACATTCAAGTAACCACCAATAATCTTCTTCGCTGATCTCTTGCTCTTCCTTCATTTGCTCTTGTCTGTAAAGGTTTATACGAACATCCTGTTCTTCTGAACTAATTACTTTCAAGCTAACTTCAGGCTTAATCTTAGTCATATACTTTTCATATTCAGGCCAAGTCATATCTACATCACCATGTAAATAAAGAGCACCGCTGTACGCGACACGCTCGACACCTTCCGGATCTGTATAGATAACGCTTTCAGTTGCATAGTAGTTAGAAATAGATGCGTTTGCGTCAACAATGTATTTTGTATTGCTCATGGGGTTTACCTCATTACGTATTGAAGGCAGCTCGAAAGCGCCTGTTTTGTTTGTGGCCGTAGGCCGGTTTAGAAATTTAAGTATATCATTAGACAAAAAAAATGCACCTCGAAAGGTGCATCTTGTCTAGTCATTACTTGTTTCAAACGTATCGTGTGGTCTACCGCAAGCTTCTTCTAACTCTTCATCCGGAGTGATTAAAAGTCGGCGTAAAAGACCGGCGCGTAGCTCAGCACCAGTAACATTATCACCGTCATTATCAGAAACAACTTCAAACGCGATATCAAACGCATGGTTGAATTTACCTTTGCGATCAGTAGGCTTAGCTGAATTATATGTTACAACATAATCAACTGACTGACCGCAACGTTGTCTCTCATCGAGACGAGTAACATTGTGTGCTAAACCAGCATCAACTAGGTACTTTTCAACATACTCAAAAAGTTTACCTTCAGAATATGGATACCATGCTTCATTCCTGATACCCGTCAATGTTTTTTCAGTGAAGTGAAACATTTTGATGTTTGGCAAAACGATAATTGTCATTGCTTTACGTACTGACATATTAAGTCCTCTTTACGTGTTGAAGGCAGCTCGAAAGCGCCTGTTTTTGTTGTGGCCGGAGGCCGATATAGAAAATCCAATATACCATGTACTAGATATAAAAAAACCCCAACATCGTGGGGTTTATTATTAATATTAACTGCTGATATTTGAATTATATCTACTCTGATAGTGATTCATCGGAGCAAACTTTAACTTCAAACCAATCAACATAAATATCTGGATGACTCTGTAAAGCTTCATATATTTTATCTTTAGCTTCCCGAATTGAGTCAACATTCTTAACCATAATACAACCATTTGTAGGGTGTAGATCTAACGTTTTCATATTAAGTCCTCTTTACGTGTTAAAGGCAGCTCGAAAGCGCCTACTTTTGTTGTGGCCGATGGCCGATATAGAAAATTAAGTATATCAACGGACAAAAAAAATGCACCCCGCAAGGTGCATTTATCTATTTCAGCCTAATGTGTTCGCCCAGACAATCAGGTTTCAACGTCCACAATATATACTCTGTATTGCTTACCGCTACTTCCCATTCATCATCAATAACAAACAGATCAACATCATCTTTATATCTCGAAGTGACTTTACCTTGAAAGTCACCCTTAGAGTTATATACCGGTAATCCAAAACACATAGGACACCTACAAGATTTGATATTGAAGTACATAGGGGTTACTGATCGCTTGCTTATACATTTCCTGCAATGCGTCTCTGGTGCATTCAAATACACGAACCACTTTTTTAGTCGGGCGCTGAATAACAATTTCCAGCATTCCTCGACCTGGCTTTGTTACCTCTGACACCCCATCCAGCAACTGTATTCCATCACTGTCAGGACCGTCAGGGAAGGGGACGTAAGCATTACGTATCGCATCACCAACACGTTTAGCTATATCTTCACCGCTATGCTCTTTGAAGATCTCAAGAACAGTCTTAAAATCTCCACGCCACTGATTCGTGCCAGTAAACATAGCTTCAAGCCCAAAGGATTTGTAGATAGGTTTAAGTTTCTTATCACGCTGAACACAAACTTCCTTCCACTTCGCATACTTCAACTGCTTCGCAAAAACATCACTGGGCATCCCCTCGATAGAACCAAGAACCGTACCGCCGTTTTTATTGTACAAAACAGTTTTAGTGCCACCGGTTACGCCGCGAAAATCATCACTCGTATGTTTCCAGATAAGATTGATATTCTCAGGTGTTTTTAATAGAACGTCAGTAGTCATACTGTTACCTCATTACGTGTTGAAGGCAGCTCGAAAGCGCCTGTTTTGTTTATGGCCGATGGCCGATTTAGAAACTTCAATATAGCACGAAAAAAGGGTAAATGTAGGGTAGGGGGACCATAAAAAAAGCCCCCTAACAAGGGAGCTTCACTATTACTTTGTTTTCAGAATGTTTAGCTCAATACCTTGTTGCGAGGCCACAGGGACCAACATGCTAAGCAGTATTTGTAGGTACTTCTCTCGCGTATCAAGGCGAAGTATCTGACGTTCTGCAATACCGGTATAAGGCTCCATAACACTAAACAAAATACGTTTTGCTTCTCGCAAAGTAGATTCCGCTACCAAGAACGGACAACACTCACCATCAGCTTTAAACCCCTTCAATGCCATTTCCCGTTTGTGATAATCGTAAAGCTCTTTAGCTGCATTGTCTGAAGCTAAATAAAGATCATCCCAACGAGTTATGACTTTACCAACACTTTCGGTAATTCGACCGCATTGACTGTCCTCAACGACTGGCTTGAACTTATCTAAAGCATCCTTCCGGATACCTTCAGATATAGGCGTAATCATTTCCAGAAAAGCGGTTGCACCTAAAACTGATATCAAAGCACTTGATACAGGCTTAGGCATTTCCTTTTGAATTGGGGCCATACGTTGTTGTAGTTCTGAAGTATTCATAAGTTTCCTCTTTACGTGTTAAAGGCAGCTCGAAAGCGCCTGTTTTTGTTGTGGCCGGAGGCCTAATTGAACACTTACAGCTTAGCAAATTTAGACAGCTGCAGCATAGTCATTTTCGACTATATAGATTGTGGCCATCATAGATATTTTTATCTATGCTCGATAAAAAAAGGCCCCGAAGGACCTTTATTTATTCACCTGAACCAGCGTCAATTGCTTGCCCTGGTTCTATTTCAGAAGTGTTTACTTCCTCTGTTTCAATCATTTCTCTCATCATATCTGGATCAGCATCTGGATATGATGAACAATGCTTTGCCCATCTATCTAGTAACGCCTGATTAGCTTCCGCTTCATCACGACCCAAACCAATAAACTGAAACGACCTTGTTTCTGCAATTTTAAGTAACATACCTACCCCTTTCGACAATGTTCAAGCGCTTCATGAAAATCTTCACAGCTACAAACACTGCCAATCTCTTCATGTGATACCTGGTACTCTTCCCACAATGGGTTATACCTTATGCTGTAACCATTACCGATCAAGAATTTATGTCCGGATTTTGAAAACGATTCAGCGGCAATTTGCCCTTTTCCCCAATAACTAGGCGTTCCCTGGGATAAAGGTGTGCGTTTAATGTGTCCATTAAAATATGCACGATAACCATCTGAAAACCCATCCAACTTACTAATCAAACTGATAGCTTCAGCTTCAGTAGCAAGCGCCCAAATCTCTTTAATCATTCTGGAACGCTTAGCCCCTCGAATACCTAATTCCTTGCAACGTATTTGATTATCCATAATGGCATACATCGAAACTGCAAACTCCTGTTCCAATGCAATCAAATCTGTCTCAATTTGCTGCAAACGAATTTCAGGGTTTATGTTTTTAGGTATAGGAGAAACCAAACCACCATATACAATATAAGAGTATTCGGTAAGCTCGCATAAAGAACCGGCCATTACACATCCATACAGTGCAGATAGAACCGCACTTCGAGATTGCATATCAGCACCCTCAGAACGTGCTTTAGCCATAATCGCATCAACATTATTAGCAAGTGTTATTGCATTCTGTTTCATACATCTTCCTCATTACGTGTTGAAGGCAGCTCATTGAGCGCCTATTTTCATTGTGGCCTGCTGGCCGATTAACCATTTCACTATACCAAATTAATTCACTATCACACCAACTTCATGCCTCAATACGTGCGATTTCATTTTTGTGATCTCCTTGTCTCAATCAAGGCAAGTAAAGCGCTTTGTTCATAAAGCGCCAATGCAAGGCTTCGCGCTTAGCTTACTCACCCGTTCAGATTCGCTTTGCTCACTTAGCTGCGGCTTCCGTTGAGCCATTTGCCTTTACTTCACTGCCAGCGCTATTTTTACAGCCGATTTCAACAAAAGGAGAATCAAAATGTTTACATCAGCACTCAAATTTACCGGAAAAATTTTCTTGGAGTCAGTTGACGAAGTTTTCTTTGGTAACACCAAAGATAAAAAAACAAATAGCCAGCTTGACCAACTCAATGATGGCTTTGGCAATATCATCGCTGACAACAACGATATGACTTGGCAAGAAGCTGAAACAGCTCAAAGTCTTGGTGAAATGTATGATACTTACTACTAAAAAATGCACCTTCGGAAATAAAAAATGCACCCGAAGGTGCATGTATATTAAGCATTGTTAGCTTTCCAGTCATCAACGATTCTGCTTTGTGCAAACTCATCCTTCATGTTTTCAATGGTCCATTTTCTGAATTCTAACTTGGATTCCAAATAAACTCTGATAAACAGTTTCGGTAGAAATTTGCGATAGCGCCTTACCAAATTGTCTCGTTTACTTTCCTGATATGCATACCAATAAACAAGCTCATCGGCTCCACTAAACGGCACATACCAAAGACATACAGCCGTGACAAACAAGACAGTAGAACTTACCTTGTTGCTATAATTTAACCACTTCATACATCACCCCTTGAATATTAAAATTAGGCATGCCTAATTAAAAAAGGACGCTAAGCGTCCTTTATCCGTTACCAATCGAAATGATTAGTTTTGGGGATTACCACCAAGTAAACCGGCAGCTTTTAAGCATTCGATTTCTTGTTTAGTAACGTGACCAACTAACTTTTCAGCTTGAACTTTCATCGCCTTGCGGTTCTGACCATCTTGTTGCCAAGACTCAACAACCAACTTACCTTCAATATCGACTTGATCGCCAGGATTAAAGGTATTTTTACATTGTTTGAGAAAGCGGTTAGTAACCTTAACATCGATAAACGACACTCGCTCAACCCATTGGTTATTGTTGTTTTTATCAAAGTAACCATCATCGTATGCGATGCTCATATTGCCAAAGTATTCACCTGGCTTTTGAGTTGATTCTTTGATGTCAACGAATGATACATTACCAGCGATAAGTACAAGATTTTGCTTTAAGTTTTTCATAGGATATTTCCTCTTTACGTGTTGAAGGCAGCTCGAAAGCGCCTGTTTTGTTTAAAAAAGTAGCATGTACATAGTAATACATGGTTACTTCTTGTGCAAACACAAAGCCTCGAAAACCCGCCCGAAAAAAACGATCTTTTTGTCATTTTTGATTAACTGTTTCTATTGGCAAGTCTACGAGCTCTTGGAACTCTACATGGGAAGGGCAGCTATAAGCGCCCACTTTTTACAAATTCGATTAGAAGGTTACACGCGCCAGTTCTTAAGAAAAACAGCTCAATATAATGAGCTGCGCGTGTAGGAACTACACGACTATCCTCTAAGGCTGTGTTCTGACTAGCAGATACACTGGATTATAAGCCTCCCAGGTCGCACCTGGTTGTACCATCGGTCAAAGCCTCCCAGGTAGGGGACGTTGTTATAGGCAACGAATCTCGGCGCGTGGCCTTTTTAAAACTGGATCAAATGAACGAAAGAGGGGGAGGGACGGCCTAATAAAAAACCTTGCCCATACTCACAACCTAGTTGCTCTGACATCTTACGCTGAGATTCTGTTTCAATCCCTTCAGCCAAGACATAACACCCTTTCACATTTGCGATACTTACTAATGATTTTACAATGGTTTGTTTTATTTCGCTAGACTCTACACCGTTAATTAAGCTACGGTCGATTTTCACGCCATCAATATCCAATTTATCAATAGCGACCATGTTGCAAAATCCGGCTCCAAAGTCATCTACAACGACTTTAGCGCCTAATTGTTTAAGCATATAAATAGAGCAATTCACTTGCTCATAATCTTCTATCTGAAAGTCTTCAGTTATTTCAATCTCGATACAAGATGCATCAAGATCACCACCTTGAGCCATATTGTAGAAGCACTGCAAAAATACACTTTTATCACCTTTCTCTAATTCATCAGGCGAAACATTAATTGCTAATTTCAAGCCCTTACCGTGGCGCTTTTGTTCAACACTCACTTTATTCAACATCACAGGCCATAGACGATTCCAGATAGTGCTTTTGTTGAGCCGGTCGATAAATCGACCTGGCCCAACAATTCCGGTTTCCGGATGACTCAACCTTAGCAAACATTCAAACCCTTTTAGTTTGTTTGAAGCAAGCGCGAATTGCGGTTGATAGTGATACTGAAAGTGTTCAGCCAACCGCGCATCGATGTGTTTGCTTTTACGAGGCTCAACGAGTCGAGCCGAACGTATGCCCGTCATTTGCCCATCTTCCCTTTAATGCCACCCATGCCTTTACTTGCCATGCTCTTACCCATTCCCTTAGCTTTATTGGTTGCAGCTGAGCCACCTTTTTGACCCGCACTACCAGCACCGCCAGCCATTTTTTGGAATGCGCTATCTGCTCCGGCCATACCTACCCAGCCAAGCGCTGTAGAGAAAAGCAAAGGCGCATAAAGGTACAAACCTGAAGCAATCCACTGCGATAACATTTGCGTGTTCACTTCATCAAAATCCACACCTAATGCTGTCATCATCGTGTCGTCAATAAGTCGGGACAATTCCCAAAAGAACGGCCAAAACATCATTGACATTACAACACCGTGGAACAAGCCAATGTACTTCCACTTAAATCCGGCCATTAACATAGCAGGCAAGTAAGAAATTATGATCACCATAATGATAAAGGGCTTTACCATTGGCATAGACAACTGAAGCATACTTGCACCGCTAAACTGCTCAATCGATTTGCCAGCTACACCAAGCGTACCCATCGCCCTGAAAGCCCAGTCAGTAAAACCGTCATCACCTTGAGTACCGTAATCTGTAGTTGAAAGGGAATTAAGCTCAGATAACTTGATTGGAGTAAATAAAGACTGCATTACCACAACGTCTTTTTTGGCAATGAAAACATAATTTCTATTTTTCACACGGTTCAACTGAGTCGTTAAGGTGTCGTAGATTTCATCTTCTTTATCTCTTAACCACTCTTCAACGCTTGCATAAAGCCTTGTTGAAAGCGCCTCTTCTGCAACATAAGGCGTATTTATCACCCCTTCACCTAGCCACCATTCTTTACACGTAGGAAAACCATAATCAGCGGGAAGCTGCTCACTTTCTGCCAGCTCGTTGATTGAGTTTCCGTAACCTGGTCGCGCTTTTCTTGAGTAAAAGCCATCACCATCGAAATTATCGTAATACCCTCTGTCCATGACCAGCTTTCGGCCCCCAGGCCAATTTTGCTCATCGCTTAAACCCATATCCCAGTCTGACAGATACTTTCTTCTTGCTGGGTTGTAACACCACTGAATAAACTCTTTGGTTTCATTAAGCAGAGCCTCATCAGAAATACGCTGAGACAGCATGCCGTCAGAAAGCAAACGAATATCCGTAGAACATGGCAGATCCTCAACCGCCCAGTTTTTAATACCTTGAGAAATACGAAGAGCTACAGCAAACAAAACAGGCAAACGTATTTCACGTCCACCAAGTTGAACTTCCATGTTTTCAGCAACAAATTCAGCTTCCTCCCCCAATATTTCAGTCGATATAGTGCCAGCGCCTGTCGTATCTGATGTACATTGCCGTGCGTAATACTTAATATCATCAAACTTGAGACGAACCATTGGATAAAGCGCAAGTTCTAAAGCAAGCAGCATAAAGAAGAGCCCCATTGCTACCGTTCGCAATGAGGATTTAGTATTAAAGTCTTCCATTGATGATTCAGACGCGCTTTTCACCGCTCCAAATATCAACGCAATCATCGGGAAGTAAACCAGACCTGTTTGAGCAAAAATATCCCACAGCACATCATAAATATAAAATGCAAGTGAGATACCATAAGCGTCTATCGTGCTATCAACTACCATGCGCCCCCCTTAAAACACTAAACCTAATAACTCTATCAGCACCAACGTTCCAACAACGTATGGATAGAGCGTTTTAAGAAAAAACACCTGACGAAGATTAAGACCTTGCACACGGCCAAACCACCTTACAATCTCTTTCCAATAAAAAATCAGCAAGACCACAATAGAAAGGCGCATGACTGTAAAATAATTACCAGCACCGTCTATGCGTTTCCCGACTTCCAAAACTGCTTCTTTCTGTTCCATCAAAGAGACAGCAAGGTTAAGCAAAAAGCTAACCCCCAATGTAGCGAGCAACAAAATCCCACCACCAATCAACAGCCATTTGAATACTGCCTTTCTCTCAATATTCATTACTGACCTCGACCTGTCATTTTACGAATGGCATCTGCCATATCTTCACTTGGGGCAACGCCGTTATACTTTTCACGTCCCGCTTTTCTGTTAAGCAGTGTCACGGCAACCGATTGTTTAGTAGATGCTCTTAATTCTGCATCTTGGCGAAGCAAGTCCATTTCTTCACCAAGCTCAGTAATACGCGATGTAATGATTTTCACAGCATCGGGGTTTTGCGCCACATGCGCTTCCTTGAGGCCAGAAAGCATGATTCGACGAGCGGCTATCAAGCGCTCAACCATATCGACAGTCGCGACCTCTTCAGCTAAACGCTCAACTAACGCACCTTGATATAGAGACTCACTTTTTAGAGCTTCCATAACTTGTTGGGTTATTGCATATCCAGGGGCTGATATTTCTTTCAAAGTATCAGGGTCATAAACAGTGATAGGGGTATCAAGCAAAACAAGCAGCCGATCTTCAATACGCCTTTGCTCTTGTTCCATTTTTGCATAAACCCCCGTTCCAGGGGTTGTCTTTAACCGCTCACAATCAACACAGGTTCTAATTGTTGTTTCGCCAACAATATCAGTCACCCAGTCAGCTGCATCACCAGGGCTACTCCAATATTTAACAAACCACGGCGCTCTATCATTATCAGGAATGCTCGACCGACTTTTAACATCACGGTTTGCTAACAAATTAACACCCGCTTTTACTGTATCTGCAACCGTATCAATAGGAGGCTGGTTTTTACCGGCAGCTTTATCGCCACCAACCCATTTTACTCCACCATCGCCTTTGTCTTTATCAACATTTTCTTCGACTTGAACTACATCTTCGGATTCGGGATTAGAATCACCCCAATCTTCAAAACCAGAAACTTCAACCCAACTACCAGGCGAACCGCCTGTACCATATCCTTCACGAATCATTTTATCGGTCATTTCTTCGCAAGAAGCTACTGAGGCATTAAACAACTCACTAGCCTCAAGTTTTCCTTGCTGAATAAACTCATAAAGTTGAGGGTCAGAACGCGCAATTTCCATCATCGGCCAATTAGAGATTGCACCGGTCACGCTGGCTAATAGATCATCACCCAACTTTTCAAGTTGACCGGTCACACCATTCAGGATATTGGTAACAGACAGTGACATATCAAAATCACCGCACATTGGCGTTTTCCAACGGACCCCAGCACCTACAGGTATATTTCTATTTCGACGCTGCTTGATTTTGGCTTTTCCACCAATTTCAAACACCAGTCTGGGATCTAATTTATCCTCTGCCGCTGAAGCTTTTGAAACCACAGCCCCGTTAGTCAAAAAGAAGGCTGTTACGGCCAATGCAATAACACTTTTTTTCATCATTATCTTCCTGTTGAATCTGTATCAATGGAGAACAAGAACACTTGACCTTTTTTCTCGCAGCATGTGTAAGGCCTCCATAACTGCCAAGCGTAATTACCATCGTCTGAACGTCTGTGCTGATATCCGTCATAAACGTATTCAGTCATGTTCGGCATGCCGGTATCAATTGTGCGGTCTTTCCGTGTAGAGTCTTCACCAAATATATGACATTGGCTTTCAGCTCTTGGATAGAGCATTTGCCATTTACCCTCTTTCGATGTCCACTCCTTCACTTGACCTGGAGGCCACCAACCATCCTTACTGTTCTTTTCACCAAGGAAGTTATATACATGAAGTGCGGAGCGGTCTGTAACTAAGTCAGCAGCTCGTTGAGCAAAGACAGCCGAAGCTTTATAGGTATCATTTTGCATCAGGCTACCAATACGGGGATAGACGTTGCCAAACCGCCCTGTAAACAAAAACGTTTCATTCTGCCCATCATTGCGCTCACCAACTTCACGCATACCTGGAACAAACGTGGCAAGTTTAAGGAATTCTGTATAAGGGAATTTCCAAGAGTAATAATCGAGCGTAGACACATAGTAAGGCTGGAATGGCTGAACACCACTTTCACAACCATAGTCGGTACTACCCAGCACTTCAGAGATAGGTAACAAACCAGGACTACCAATGATGTCAACATGACGAGAAATGATTTTAGATGACTGTTTACGCTTATCCTTACCCTTATCTTTAGAGCGGTCTTTAGCGGTTATGCGGTCAGCATTAGCCGGAGTGCTACCAGATTGCCCTAAAGATACAAGCTCAGAAACAAACGACATTTCACCCCACGGCGTTTCACCTGGCGTTTGATACACTTGCACAATAGCATCGGGATTGTAGTGCTTAACCTTAATGCTTGTTTCCACACTACAGCTAGGCGGGAAAGGCCTACACTTCAACCAAAAACAAACACCTGTTGGTCGCCATGCAACACAACTAAATGAAAGGCTTTCCTGTATTATTTCAACGCTATTGATATCTGCTTTAGCAGGCAAAGGCTTGAATGCAAAAACAAGCAGCGCGGGGGCCATCATAGACAACAAAAGCTTATTCATGAGTGCCACCTTGCTTTTGATAAATTCGCAAGGCCTGATTCACGTCAGTAGTTCCGTACACCACATAACGCTCATCAATGACTGTAGCAGGCAACTTATTCACCCCTAACCCATATGCTCTACCAACCCCCTGATAACCATCTACAATTGCTTGTATTTGTTTTTTACCCTCTTCACTGTTTGCATACTGGCTCATGAAGGCAGCTGCATCGTCAAGGTTAGTAGGTAGCTTTTTACTGATTTCACTTTGCAGATCAACTGGCTTGTCCAACTGATAATAAACAAGCTCTATTCCTGCCACTTCAGTTTCAGAAACGTTACCGGCACTATAATCATAGAATACTTCGATTTTTTTAGGCCATGCATCGGAAAACCCACCTTTAGGCTGCACACTGGAAACCGCGCAGGTTGATATAAGCGCCAGAACAAATAAAACATGCTTCGATAAGTACAAAGGACACCCCCAAATATTTTCTATAAGGGCATTGTCCAGTAATAAAGAAAGAAATGCTGGGAAAAACCCCAGTGACTTTTACAGGGTTTTTTAGGTAAAGAAAAACCCGCATAAAGCGGGCTTAACTTGAGATTTAATTAGGCATGCCTAATTTTTAATAGTAAGTATCGTAAAACTCACCACGCGATTGTGCATCCTCTGCCTCTTGGCGAGTCATATGCTCACCATTGACGAATACGCCACCAATACCGTCATCTAAACCGTCTAATTGACGCTTATCTTCTGATGTGTTGTCATCTGATTTAACAAAAAAACTAACCAAGAATAATAGCACAACGGCCATCACTCCAAAAAATCCTGCAACTCCCATAATGTCACTCCTTAGCTTTAAAGCTTTCCAAAGACTCAATAATTTCGTTGTATCTTTGTTTAACCCAGCTTTTCTTGATTGGTCCCCAAGAATGAAGTTGATAACCGCCAGTCTTTCTCGAACCAACATACTCAACTTCAATCCCCATATCTCGTATACCATTAATATTAGTCTTAACTGTGTTTTTAGGCCAGTTAAGCAAGCCTACTATTTCGACTGTGGAGATTGGCCCTTGCTCATCTATGATGTATGCAAGAATCAACCTCCTATAGTAAGCACTTTCAAATAGATTTTTTATTTGCATTGAAACCACTGTTTCTGAATATCGCCATCAGACCCAATAGTAACACAAACCCAAAACTTGTGCTGCCGCCACTCTTTTCGCCGCCAGTGTTACCACCAGTATCACCGCCAGAGCTTGCATTATCGTTGTCAGTCAAAGTAATAGTAACTGTACTTGTCGTCACTTCTACACCCGCACCTTCAAGAACAATATCAAAGGAAGTATTACCAGGTTCATCATCTGAATCATCCAGAATTTGAAGAATGAGTGTTTTTTCAGTTTCACCATCAGCGAATGTCAATTCTTGATTTAACTCTGTGAAATCAGTACCAGCAATCGCAGAACCAGCCACCGTGTAAACTCGTACAACAGCTACTCCTTCAGAACCAACACTTCGAGTTACCGTAAGTGTTACACTGCCAGCAGCTTCAGAAACACTAGTCGCTGACGCGCTTAGTGCAAACGTACCAGCATCAGGCTCAACCGCATCATCGTTATCAATGATGCCGACACTCACGCTCTTAATATCGTACTCAGCAGTTTCGCTAGGGCTATTAATTTCAATAGTCAAGCTTTCTTTCGTTTCTGCTTTTTGGTCATCAACGATCACCAAAGTAACTGATTTTTCAACTTCACCTTCAGCAAATACAAGCTGTTCATTTAGGGAAACATAGTCAGACCCAGTTACGGCACTACCGGCAACGGCAGAGACATTAACAACCGCCTCACCAGTACCACCAACGCGAGTTACAACATACACGCCTGAATCACCTTCATTTAACTCTGTAGGCCCAGTAACCGAGAACATACCAGCCGTGCCTGTTTGAGCGCCATCAGCAACATTTGCTGTTGCAGTATTCACATCGTCAATACTCAGTTTATAAGGGTATTTCATGGTAATAGAGAAAGATTCTGTGCTTTCACTCTCACCATCTTTTACCATTGGATAGACCACTTCAGTAGTGGCTGCACCCGCTTCAAACTCTGCAAGCACATAAGCATCAACAAAATCAACACCCCATTCAGCAGTGTCACTTTCCGCGAATAGCTTTACTGAAGCCGCTTGCGACAAGTCACCATCACGCTGCAATGTGATCACTACGCCATCTTCTTCATTGCCTGAAAAAGCAGTTTCAGCAAACGATACAACACCTAAAGCCTCAACACCCGCACGGCGCTGCGTGGTTGCCACAAAGTTTTCCTCCAGAACGCGAGCGTTGTTAGCGGTTGTGTCATTACCACAAACCTCACCACCGCTAGATAAGTCAGGTGAAGAATAATGATGCAACGTTTTGGCGGCTGGCGAAGCTGAGTACATGATCGTGTGGTTTCCACCACACATCGTTGCTCTTGCATATTCTGGACCTACATACGCTTTAGCCTCTTCGTGGTTCATACCAATATTATGACCAACTTCGTGTGCAAACGTAGTGTATTGCTCAGGATTAACATCATTGTCAACCATACTCGAATACTCACCGCCGATACCAGCAAGACCCAAAACTGTATCTTCAGGACGTTGTTCGCGAACATAAACTACCAAATCACCTTTCCATTTTTCCTGATAAGCAGCGTACTCAGGACTACCTTCGTTTAAGGCAGCCAAAGAGAATAAGTAATTAGCGCCATCCTGAACAATATTTCCATCACTATCGACAACATTTTGGTATGGCACACTATCAGAAATAGACTCTACCGGAATCACATCAGATACTGACAAGCGATAATTCAAACCATGCGCTTTATAGCTCTCGTTAGCAGTTGTAACCCACGCCTCAATTCGCTTGTGAGCCTCGTAAGCGCCATATTTAGAAAAATATGAAGGCTGATAAAACACAACAACATCTGCCACAACAGCACTTTCAGCTGCGGTGGCAGATATTGTTGAATAACTCTGAATCATGCTATTAGGTGCCACTTTCGGCAAATGCTGAACCTGACTCTCGTTAACGTAAATTTCACGAATATCTGTAGCTGCCCCCGCCGTTGCAGAAGCCGCCATTACCGATAAATATACTGTACTAATTAGTGTTTTCATTCTTAAAAGTCCCTAAATTAAAGCTCCCCTAAACTATACCGCTGCGGTATAGTTACGTCAAGGAAATTATTAGTTTTTTATATTCAGTTTCTGATTTACCAGGTAATAAGCTAGGTAAGACCTTGCTCATCATATACCTTCTAACCTCAGTAGGAATACGCTCTAATGTATACCCTCGCCCCTCCATTTTCGAAGGCCAACTCTCCGTATATTTAGTGCCGCAAAAGCTATTTAATTCTTCTATAGCTGACTTCTGGGTCTTCGTTTTTTTCTCGACTTCTAACCAATTAATAAATAAATTATTCTTTAGCAAAATAAAAATTCCTATTAAAAATAATGAAGCGCAAACCCTAGCATTTAAACAGTAAAGCGATTTTTACTTAAGAAAGGGATTCATACCCTTTTATTAAGATATGTTATTTAGGCTGAGTACCGTCATCGGCCCTTGTCCAATCTGAACCAGTTATTGAATAAGTTCTAGTTTCTCCACTAATGGTAATTGTAACCGTACTTGTAACTTTTCCGAGTGCAGGGCAACCTCTTCCACAAGAACCATAAATGGTACAAGAAGAATTTGAACCTGAACAACCACCACTCCAGGAAATTGATGGGGTTGGGCCTGAAAAACTAAACCGTTCGCCAGCATAAGTATCACCAATGCTAAATGTTATGGAGCTAGGCTGCCCCTCACTCCGTACACCTGACGAAACGCAGCCACCGTTAGAAACCAAATCATAAGCTCTAGTATCAACATAGCAACCATACTCTATATTTAAAAACGGATCGTTGGGCGTTGTATTCGTATATGAAACGCTGACACTATCCGACGCTGATATGTTGGTGTAATGACCGTTAGTAACAACTAATTTTATAGTGCCATTAGCAGTTTCTTGAGGACTTAAAGAAGATGAAACCCTGCAAGATGGAGAAGCACTCCCCCCTTTGGTGATAGTACCACCACTACATGCAGAAAAGTTCAACCCACTTCCAGATGTCACCCAGCTATAAGAGCAGCCCTGACGACACCCCGAAATTGAACCTGTTGCAGTACCAGAAAAGCTTGAACGCGCATCGGCTAAATTACACGAAGAACAGGTTAAATTCACACTTGGCGTTTCAGGTATACAGTATTTAGTCACATCAACACAATTATCCAGCTTGCTTCTTTGCTCAGTAATCAATAGGTAATTATTGTTAACCGAGCTTTGAGACGTATAAAAGTCATCATTACTAGTAAATGATCCCCCATTAAATTGATTTGCAGTAACAGTGTTATAGCTCGCGCTAGTGCCGTTTACACTGGTAATACTACCTGTATTAAAGTTAGCTGTAGTGACATTGATACCTGAAGCACTAAGAGCCCCCAGGACAGTCAGTTTTGATGCAGACGCATTACCTATGGATGAACTATTAGATTCAATAACATTGGTTTGCAGACGATTATTCACCGTCAGGTTTGATGCCGACACAGCCCCCGCAAGGGCATTACCAGAAGTGCTACCGCTCGATGCTTGCACCGTCTGACCTTTAAAGCTGTTGGTATCAATACGGTTACTGTTTAATTCACTAAATGTAGATGTGCCGGAGCTCGATACCGATGTACCAGAAGCGCTATTGGCCTCGCCACTATTAATGTTACCTGTAGTAACATCTAAATTAGTTACATTACCGTTAGATGATGACAGTCTGTTTAATCCTGCCGTTCCTGTTACGCTCAGATTGCCAATAGACCCGCTATTTGCTGAAACGCTATCAAAATTACCATTCGTGCCGTTCACCGTGCCAAACGTAAGCGTATTGCCACTTAACGTATTCACAGTGCCTGATCCATACAACAATGAATTACCTGATAAAGAACCGATATTACCGCTATTAAAGTCCAATGTGTTGCCAGATACAGAGCTTATAGTGCCTGAGTTGTAGATAAATGTATTACCGTCAAGTGCAGTAATCGAACCATTACTAAACGTGAGCCTATTACCGCTCACTGAATCAATGCTACCGCTATTATAATCCAGCGAGTTACCGGTAAGGCTATTGATTGCCGCGCTATCAGCGCTTATAGAATCAAATTGGCCGGAGTTTGCTGAAACAGAGTTAATTCCAGTAATATCGTTACCATTACCAACAATATCGCCATTCATAGACAGCGTACCGTTAGTTCTCACCGTTCCAGCATCAACATTTAGCTGATTACCCGCATAGGTAATGCTGTTGTTACCTAACTGAACCTCTTCAGTGTTAATTCTTTCTATATCGGCATTGGTAAACTCAGCATCGTCGAAAGTGGCTCGTTGAACATTAAGCGAACCAATATTAATCAGATCATTATTGTTAATGTCCAGGTCTACTTCTAACTGAGTACGTTGCGGGTTATCAGGATCTTCTACACGCTGTAGGTAATCGTCATAAAGCGCTGACTGGAAAGGTCTGTTGATAGTTGCTGTAACAGTAGTTCCAGCTGACGAACCACCTGGTATCTGGTTTGCTACAGCTTGCGCCAAAGACTCTTTTAGTAGATTTACTGTCAGGGTGTAATCATCATCTATTACATTGCCAAATATTTGCGTACACGCACTACCAAGCAAAGCAAAGCTATTGCCACCACATTGACTAGGATCACCAGTGAAATACCCACCGGTGACTAAATCATTTATTGTCGCAGGCCATGACATATTATCCCGATAATATGCCGTTAGTGCGCTCGATATTTCTCTGAGCTCTTCAGCCGTAGACTCATAGGTTTCCCTAGCACTTTCTGGCTGCTGCATTCGTGTTTTATAGTAAACCGTACTACCCAAAGCCAAAATGCCCACAAGGGCCATGATGAGCAATGAGCCGTGTCCGGCTTGACGTTTCAAGCTTCTCATACCGCTTACCCTTACTGACAACCGCCTGCGCTTTGGCAGGAGTTCCATTTGTTGATGTATTGGTCAATCAGAGATTTATTGTTGTTCACGCTACTTTGACTGGTCGTAAAATTAGAGCCGTTGAACGTTCCACCGCTAAACTGATTAGCAGTGACCGTATTGAAATTGGCGTTCGTTCCGGAAAGATTGGCGATAGTGGCGCTGTTTGCGCTCACAGTATTTGCACTGGCCGAATTCGCAGTAACATTGCCCGACACATTCATACTACTTGCTGTCGCATTGCCCAGCGTACTACTTGAGGCCTGTAACTGATTAGTCGTGGTTTTATTGCTAACTGTTACATTGCTCGCCGTGAGCGTACCACCTACCGAAAAATTACCGGTAACGTTCACACTACTAGCGCTAAACGAACCGGTGGTTAGGAAATTGGTATCTACGTTCGTCGCATTAACGGTCGCCAAATTTGCGTTTGACGCAGTAAGATTATCTACATCAAGGGAGTTAAACGACACTGTATTGAAATCAGCATTGTTGCTTGTGAGGTTAGTTACTGTTCCGTTATTGGCAGTAAAGCGGTTCAACGTAGCTGTACCAGTAACGCCCAGGTTGCCGAAGTTTGCGCTATTGGCTGATAGGCCATTAAAGTTACCGTTCGTACCGTTCACAGTCGTATACGTAAGGGTATTACCGCTTAACGTATTTACAGTACCAGAACCAAAAGACAACGAGTTACCGCCTAGACTATCAATGGTTCCCGAACCGTAATTTAATGTATTACCGCTTAGACTTCCTACTGAACCTGAATTATAAGATAGGGTATTACCACTCAATGAAGTGATCGTACCATTGCCATAGTTCAGAGTATTACCAGATAACGTATCAATAGTACCAGTATTGTAGTCAAGGCTATTACCACTCAATGAAGCGATATTACCTGTAGTAGCTGAAAGGTTAGTAAAGTCCCCCGTATTTGCCTCCAAGCGGTCAAAGCCGGTGATATCATTACCATTACCCACTATACTACCGTTCATAGATAGGTTCGCATTCATACGAACCGTACCGGCATTCAAATTGAGTTGATTACCCGCATAGGTAATACTGTTATTGCCAAGATGAATTGACTCAGCTTCCACCCTGTCAATATTTGCCGTTGTAATTGTCGCATTGGTAATGGTTGCCTGATTAGCATCCATTTCATCGATATTGTTGAGATTGTTGTTATTGACATCGATGTTTGTACCAGCTGCTAACTGGTTACAATCGGCACAACCGGCCACTGCTTTACGCGCAAGAAAGAATGACTGAATAGCCTCTCTTGATGGCGTTCCCATTTCAGTGCTAACGGTTTCACCATCAGCCGCCACGTTACCAAACGAAACTTTACCAGCGAGCATGTTTGCCAACTGATTACGGTTAGTATCAATACTAACCACCAAGTTATCGCCATTCGACCCAATGACATAGTTAGTACCAAACGGTGATACACCTGAACCAGTGTAATAGCCTGTGGCGATAAGCTCGTTTACAGATGCAGGCCACGCACGGTTTTCCATGTAATAACCATTTGCAGCCGCCTTGAGCTCAGAAATATCATTCTTCGCATCATCGGCTTGTGATATTGGTTGTTGCTGTTGAATTAACTGGGGACCGTATGTGACCGCAATACCAGATAGGATCGTCAGCACAATAATCAACTCAATAAGCGTAAAGCCTTGAGACTTTTTATTAGTTTTCATAATTAAACTCCTGCTTAACACAATGGCGTACCAAAGGCTTCTCTATCCAACTGCTTACGAACCCCATCAGCTGTGCGGCTAAAGGTACTATTTGCCGTCCATGTAACTGTCGAACCGGCGACTGTTGCATTCTCTGAAAACCCAGCAACAAAACCGGCATCAGTGGCATTATTAAAAACGACTGAAACCCGCAATAGCGGGTTCCTTGGTCTGATTCGGTCAATTACTAACTGGTAATTACCGCCCCAGGGATTGTTGAACCCCCCGCCAACAAGGATTCCTTCAGCCCTCAATTGAGCTTCTGTGATGGCGGGGAAAACAGCTTCAGTGCAATGGCTATGGTAATATTGATTCATGGACTCAAGTAATAACTGCGCGTCTTGATCTAACCGTTTTGCGGTAAGGACCCTGCCATTTACTTGACTAAACGAGCTTGCCCAAATCAACATTCCCGCACCGATAACAATGGTGATAAGTAGCTCTATTAACGTAAATCCACGAACCCGCTTCATGACATTAACCCTGGAATGTAACTGTCATTGTTGTACCGTTGAAATCGGAATTTACCGCAGATGTCGCATAGTCAGCGGCAAGCTGCGCCCCAATGTCAGCGTTTTGAATACCAGTAACTGTAACCGTGTAACGTGTAGCATCAGCTGCATCTACCGCGATAGTGTAGTTACCACCCCAAGGGTTACGCGCTGTACCGTCAGCCATACGATCAGATACATAGCCTTGGTCATCCAATACAGTCATTGAAATACCGGTAAACACGTTATTTCGTTGCTTATAAAGCGCTGCACCATTTTGTATTTCACTGATTTGCGTTCGCGTCTTGGCAGCATCACCAATACCAAACATTTGAGACAATTGAGGCCACATTGTAATTGTCAAACCGACAATCAAAATCAACACAATTGATAACTCGATTAGGGTAAAACCCTTTTGCTTTTTCATCATTTTCACCTTTCGGCTCCTTACTTATCGATATGACATATTAAATAGAGAAGATATAACGCCCATAAACGAGCTAATCACCATTAACAACGCAAGAGACATTGTTATCCATAGAAAGAAAGCTACGAACTGACGGGTTCCGATAAGCGCCCGAACCGCTTCATCCCCGCTTCTATCCGCTGCAATCGATATTGCAGACTTCTTTCTATCCTGGTCCGGTGAATTTGCAGCGTTTCGCAAACGAAACATGAGGCGCTTACTCAACAAACCAGAATTCAGAGCTTCACCCAAATCACTTTCACCAAACTGCGTCTCGCGAATAATGTGATTAAGATGATGAACCATGTAGCCATTAGAATTACGTTTAAGCTCAGTTGCTGCTTTATGAAGGTTGTAACGAGTCTCAACGAGAATCCCCAGCGTCTTCATCGTTTTCATGGCCGCAAAGTTTTTGTAAATATTCAAAGGGAAATAACCATCAAGAGACAGGCGCATTTTTGACGTGTTATTAGTGACAAAATGAAGCGCCGCAATAAACATCACCAAAAACGCCAAAAGTACATAAGGCCACATCACTTTCACCCATTCGCTAAAGCCAAGCACAAAACGCACAGGAAACGTCATTTTTTCCGGTGGCATTAGATCAGAGAATTGAGGCAATACGAACAAACCCATCACCATCATGAAAGCAAGAACCATAAAGAAATATGTCAACGGTTGTTTAACCGGTTTCCAAAACTCTCCCTTCGCTCTTTTAATCTCAGCCTCTTGCTTCAGATACTCATTCACTACGCGAGTTAAGGCCTTAGAACCGGCTTGCTGCCCAGCATCAAAAAGCGTAACCACTTCAGGGTCAAACCAATCCACCATACCTTCACTGATAGACTGACCACGCTTCAACGCTTCATAAATAGAGGTCGCGGCATTCACTTCTTGCTGCAAGCGCTTATCACCCTTACCAGCCTCCATTATTGAGCGACACGCCTGACTAGGGCTACACCCATCGTTTAACCAGCTAGAAAAGTCTTGCACAAACTCAAATTGACGTTGCTTGCTAAATCCCCACGTTCTGAAAAACCGCCTTACACGGTCCCAGGTCTGGTAATTTATGCCAGCGTACTCAAGTACGATTAACGCACCACGCTTTGCAACATCTTGTATTTGCTCTTTAGACAGCGCCATAAAAGCCCCCTTAATCTCAATGAATCCATTGTAAAGCGCCTTTTTGAAGAATGAGCCGGAAAAACAGGGGTAACTTTCGGGGGGTTTTTTTTGAGTCGCTTTTTTGGCGTAAAATCGAGTCGTCACATAGACGCTTTTGACTATGCTCGATAGAAAAAGGCCCTAAAAGGGCCTTTTGAAATTAGGCATGCCTAATTTTCATTAAGCTGGCTCCAATCCATTATTGACGAATTCAACGGATGGATATTTAACAGCGGTTTCTTCTGCAAAGAGATTAGTAACATGCTTGACAGCTTCATACGGGTCAATAACCCCCTGCTCTATCCGCATACGAGCACGCGCAGCCATACCTTTCCAACCGTTATCCAGTAGGTGCTTCTCAAGGGCGGAAAGGTCATGGTTTGCAATATGTTCGCGGCATTTGTCATCAAACATGATCAACTCCGCAATAAGTACCCTTCCCTTAGTACCAGTACCACCGCAATGTTTACAGCCATGTTCACTTCTGACATATGAATTTGTAAAGCCCTCTACCGACTTCTTAACTCTGCACTTAGGACAAAGCGCCGGTATCAAGCGTTGGGCAACGATGCAACGAAACAAGTTACGTTCAGCAAGCACTTTAGGGCTTACACCTTCATCAATCAAACGGCTTATACCACCAATAGCATCATTGGTATGAAGCGTTGAAACCATCAAGTGACCAGTGAGCGCCGACTTAATAACAATTTCCACAACTTCTTTAGAACGCATTTCACTGATACCGATAATATCAGGGTCTTGACGAAGAGCGTTTTTAAGGTGGTCAATAAAACCTTGCCCTTTGATTTCTGGAAACACCGGTTTTTGCACTGTATTTTTACGCTTAATTCGATACTCAACAGGATCTTCAAGTAACAGGATTTTCCGCTCATCATCTATCGTTTCATAGAGCGCAGCTAAGGTTGTAGACTTACCTGACCCCGTTGGGCCAGTAAGCAAAATTATCCCTGTAGGCGCTTCTGTAGACCGGATAAGCATACTGCGAATATCACCGTCCATGCCAAGGTCAGAAATGGTCTTCTTGGCCTCCTGAGACGTTCTAATTACACGCATTACAGTGTGTGGCCCTTCAAGCGAGCCACTTTTAGAGGTACGAAGATTGATTTTTTCACGCTTTGGCTTCTGACCACCTTTTGGATCAGGCACTTCAATATTCATATAAATTGAAACATCTGCCATTTCATTATCGTCTGTCACAGAGCGATAATCCGGCGACTTTGTATTCAGACCAGCGGCGATAATTGATATAGCCTGCTCTCTTCCCAAGGGGGTACTTTGACTAAACAAACCATCAATACGAAATACTGCTTCAGCACGGTCTTCATAAACATAAAAATGAATATCAGACGTACCGGTTACTACCGCCTCAGTAACAATATTTTCCAAATCCTGCAAAGCCGCACTATGCGTTTCATCAGCTTCAGACTTTTCGCCTTTCCCTTTTTTTGAATTCGCGTCATGTAAGATGGCGTGAATATCTTTAGGGTGCGAATAAATTACGGACACATCACTAATTGAATGCTTCGACGATAAAAGCGTTTCGATATTTTGAATTTCCAAAGACTTTCTATCGTGAGCTCGGCGCGTAGTCATAATCAACGCCGTTTTGTCAGTACCAGGAGGAATGATAACAGCAACAAAAACTGTATCTTCATCTTCTTGGTCGCCACTACCCTCATAGGCCATACAAACATCCAACAGAGGCTTGAAAAAGCGATATCCATTGTCTTTAAATGTGTTGTAGTTTAGCTGGGCAGCGCCAGAGATAACTTCTTTTACAGTAGCCATAATGCGCCCTTAATAAGCATAAAGCGTAACTTCATCAGATCCTTTCATAAGGACCACTTCATTTGATGAAACGCTCTTCACATCGACTTTACCAAAAAGGGTATAACCTTCCTTAGCTGGCACGTTTCGGTCCCCATAAGCGAGCCGAGCAACATAGTCAGGGCCTTCTTTGATGATTGCCCTTAAAGCAAAATCAGCAAGGGTTATTTCCTTCTTAATATCACTCAACTGGCTTACATGTTGACTAACCGGTGCATTACCTTGGTAAAGATTTTGGCCTGCTTGTGTATCAACTGACCCTTTTTCTGCCTCTCTCGCAAGCTCGACATCAATTTGTCCACGTTTACGACTCCAAAGATCTGCATCGTATTGGGCTTTTGCCTCTTCCGCACGCTCTTTTGCGCGTCGAGCTCGTAGCTCTTGAATGCGATAGGACTTCGCTTCAACAAGAAACGTAAACGCTTCTTCCTGGTTAGGGGAGTTAGCCACTATTTGCCGCGCAAGCGAATCAATGCTTTGAGAAATATGCCCCTTATCAGGTACTCTCGCCACCGATTTAACTTGAGGCTTGGACTCTGTTGCTCTATTTGCTTCAGGACTGTACTTCGACGCTGAAGCGGCATTTCCAGCATTACTATCATAAACCCGATAACCTATTGCAGTTGACAGAATGACCGCCGCACCTATTGCTAATACTTTGGTACGCTTGTTCATAATTTCTCTCCAAATACTGATATTTTTAAGCCGCCGGTAAAGCGCTCACTGTCGATGATGTATTGACCAGCATTAGGGTCTGCGCTATCACCACCGATGCTTACAGGCAGGTTTTTTGTAATTGCGCCCAAGGTCATCAAGTCTTCTTTGTATATGCCCCTGAACTGAAACATAAGTTCCCGTATTGTCCACTTTGTATCTGTACCTTTAGGCACATCACGAATAAAAGTAAGTTCTGCCCCAGGAATATATTCATTCACCGCATCGCGAAGGAAATGATGCACCTCTTCAACGTTGTACATTTTCACTTGGCTTTCATCTGTAGACGTGACGTTAGCACCAAGGCCTAGCAAAACAATTTCATTGGGATCAATCATTACGTGAAGCCCATTTTTGCTTGCAAAAGCTTTAAGCGTTTCAACATCGCCATTTTCAGTAGACATCATGCGGTAACTCACTTGCCCTTTCGTATGCGTAACCTTAGTGACTGTCCAGCCAGGTAACGTCATTAAACCAACATGAGCGTTATAATCCTGTGCCATACGATTCAGCACTTGTATGACATCAGAGGACATTGCTTGATAAAACGAAGCATAAGGGTCTACAACCACTGTTTTTTCAACAGTATCGCTTGTTAGCGAAGCAAGTTGATTCACTCCCATAAGGACGATACCAACAATACCTAAGTAAAGAAGCCAAGGCCTGCGACTCTTAATCTTAGACATCGCATCACGTTCAGCTAAAAAGGCAAACTCTTCAGTAGGTTCAAGCTTGTCAGTCAACGCCGCCGACAAATTTTCAATACGCCCACCAAAAATACTCTTTGCTTTTTCTAACACTCCATTTTCGAGGAACTGGTAGTTGATTAGCTTTACATTTTCAAGATTGACTGAACCCATCATCGATTCGAGATCAGCTTTAATATCTTCTGCTTTACCTACTTTGTCTCGCTTGATGTTACCCTCACGAACAATCACGATAATGTTATGTTCGTCGCTAGAACGCTCTACATACACAACATCGCTCATACCCGCTTTCAGGCAATATGAGTGAAACCGTGCAGCAAAATCATATCCATCGCGCTCAGACGTATAGGCAGCATGAAGAGAATCACCGGTTGAATAGACAGATAGATACCGAAAATCTAATTCCTTCGCCTTTTGACGAATTTTTTCTTCTCTGCCAGCACCTTTAAAGGTTGCCCTGAAAGGTTGAAATATCCAGCGATGGTCTTCTTTTGGGCTCGTATAAATTCGCATTCAACCCCCTACTGAAACACAATTCTTGGAGTGATAAGTATCAGCGTTTCCTTTCGGCTCTTAGTGCCACCAAGCTCACCGCCTAACGCCACAAAACCGCCTGTAGAATTTTCTGTATATTGGTTTTTATTATCACTGCTACCAGAAATAAGCAGGGTTTGCCCATCCTTTACAGCAAACTTCATAAACATATCTGAAAAGTTTGTTTCAGGGGCTTCAATGGCTTTATCGCCACTTTCAATACGTCTAAACTTACCGTTAGTGAGATCTGATAGGAAAGTAGATAATTGGATTACAACTTTGTCACCTACGTAATTAGGCAGCATATAAATAGTGTCACCGGTTTTTAAAATACCTGGCATGAGATTGTCTTGTGAACCTACATTCGCAGTAGCAGTACCACCACTTTGCGCTAAGTACGCAAACTCACCACCTTGGGAAAGTTTTGTTACCTGATTATTCAAGCTAACAACTCGACGGTTTTTAACCGTTGTCACTGCGCCATATTGATCAAGCACATTAAGTAGCACCTGTGAACCGGCATATTTTCCCGTTTCCTGACTATAACCAAGGATTGTCGGGGCCAAATCGTTATCTACTAACGTATTGAAGGCAGTTTGAAGCCCGAACACCCCCCCAGTAGCTAAGTCCTGCTTAATAACATTCCAGTTGATGCCGCGCTGATCACCTTCATTTGAAGTGAATTCGATTATCTGAAGATCAACCGCCACCATTTGGGTGATTTTATCGTTTCCACGCTTTAGGTAATCGGCTATTGCCGAAACATTATCGGGGTAGTCTTTCACCATTACAGAAGAAGTAGCTTGGTTGATGACATATTTTCCCTCTTCGCTTTTTAAAAGCTCAAGAGTGGACTTCATATCTTCCCAAATAGAAAGGCCTTCAGTGGAGAAATTGATATATTCGTCCGAACTCGAAAAGCCTGTATCAGTGACAACGGTGTTCATACCGCCACCGCCGTTTGCATTAGCCGAACCGGTTGAATTCTCTTTTGCACCAAACAAATATTCTGTTTGTCCAGCGATAAAGGAAACATCGAATTCTGCCGTTTTAAACTTACTCCACGTAAGCAAATCACCGTCAATCTCGTATGAATACTTTGTAGCGAAAGAAATTTTATCCAGCAAACCACCAATCGTACCTTTATGCACCAACGAGAATCTGCGGCCTTTATCCAGACTATCAAGGTAACGAATATTTACCCCTTCCCGCGCAAGGACATCACGCATTACTTCTTCAAGCGTATAGTCAAGGTATGACCCTTCTGCCTTCTGAAAGAACCACTGAGGCTTATCCTGGTCGCGCTCTTTTAATTCAGGCACATAAAATTCATCTGAATAACGAACGTGAGGAAGTTCTTGTTCATTGATAGCGTGTTCATACGCTTTGGCTACAACAGCCTCACCTTCCTGTTTCACTTCTTTGAATGATGAGACAGAAGACGCACAACCAGCCAAAAATATAACCGTGGCTGTAGTGATACTGAGTTTAAGTTTTTTCATTATTGACCCCTACTACAGCTTTTTAATGATAACGCTGCCGTTACCCTTGAAGTCAGCTACTAACTTGTAAGGCGCAAGAACAGCATTAATAACGTGATCTAATGAAGCTCCGGACAATGTGTGACTGTTAGGCCACATAAAGTTATCAGAGGCTTGCCACTGAATATCATCTGTAGAATCGATGAGACGGTGATGTATAAGCAATTCGACGACTTGAGGTTTCAACAAACCTTTGCGAAGACTAAAATCAACAGCACCGGTTTCCGGATAAAAGCGGTAAGGACCATCTGTAACTACAGCTGGAGGCGCAGGCTTATCGCTATCTACTACAACAGGGATGGAGCTTGGTTGAGGCGTATCGTTATTTGACATTGAATAAACCTCAACACTATCACTGGCTTCAACGGGCGTAACCGTAGGGATTTGTGCTACAGCAACAACCGGTTTTTGGTAAGCAGCTGCCACTTTAGACGAAACAGTGACCGCATCTTGATCCAAGAAATCCGAGGAACGGACAACACTATTTTGTGCAACAACCGGCACTGCAAAACCTAACGCCATGACAAGGCTGGCAACTTGCGATCTTTTCATAATATTTTCCCAATTAAATCTTTTTTCCAAACCTTGACCAGTCGCTCACCGGCCACCACTTCATAGTCACAACCAGGCATTAACTCGCCTATCACGTCATCAAGAAGTAATGAAACTTCGATACGAGACGCAACTTTCTCAAGCGTGACTATCTGGATATCGTTAAGATGTACATCAGAAGGCTCAGGTTCTTCGCCAATGAGTTGCAAAGACCACCCAAGTGCTTCAAGCAAACTTGCTGTTTGCTGCAAACCGTTAGTACCTACAGGTTGCAAATGACGCATAGTTGGGACGGCCATAAACAACCGCTCATCAGCTGAACGGTAAATACCATTAGAGCCATCTACCCACGAATAATCACCGTCATGCATATAAGCCTTTTCAAATGCACCCCAATTTTCCGCATGATAGATACCAACACGGTCGCGCTGTTCAAAACGCTCCAATGGTTTTACAAGCACTCTGTAATCAGCATCAATGTCTACAGCATTTACAATGGAATAAAGACGCGACACGGCCAGAGTAAAGTCTTCTTGTTTATTGCCAGAGGCTACAACAACGACCACAGGACGCTTTTCATAATCGTCCAACACGCTACTTAATCGCTTCGTGAGCGCGTATCGATTGTTAAATACAGATTGACCCGCATCGAACTGTACAAATATGTCTGCGACTGGATGCACACGTTCTTGATGTACAGAGGAACACCCTGACACCAGTAAAAACGCTGCATAAACGCAGAGACTGAGCTTTTTAACTTGTTTCATGACTCCACCCGACTTTTTTTGATGAAGCCATTTTATTTGTGTCAACAAAGGTTTGCTGGGAAAAGCTAGGGGAACTTTCAGGGGGTTTTTCTGAAGACAAAAAAAGCGGCCAATTTGACCGCCCTTTGCCCAAAAATTTTTAAAAATTAGGCATGCCTAATTTTGTTATCGATAAATACCTCGCGCTTTATCGAGAGCCTTAGCTACCATTTTCGCAGCGTCCGTCTCAGAAATACCATGCTCATCCATATATTTACGGCGTTCTGCTTTTTGGTGTGATTCACTCATTGCCAAAGCCAGAGTAAGGCTAGGCGGCACTGCCCTGAATATTTCAGCTAACCGACTACTTAGAACAACACCTTCGGTATAGCAACGCTCTTGCTTCTTGGCGCTGGCAAGCAAGTGTTTTTGTTCGTCGGTCAACTTTTTAAACCTCGCGACCTCTTCAACCTCTTGAGGCTCCAAGGCCAAACAAAGCCACCATTCAAACAGTGACAACATAACTTCTGCTTCATTTGGGAAGTCACCCATATTTTGCGTAGCCAACCAAAGCCACGCACCTAATTTACGCCACATTTTAACGATTTTGACAACACCTGGCGCAAGCAATGGGTTTTTGGTTATCAAGTGGGCCTCATCCGTAAGGAAGATAATTGGCCGACCGGTTTCCTGATCTCGCTCCGCAATATCGTTCACGTTATTCAGGATTGACATATAGCTAACGGCCAATTCAGCTTCAGTGTTATCTTTGACGAATTCAGCTAAGTCAATATGAGTAAAGTCACACTCCGGCCACAAGTCACCTTCACGGTTGAATATTTGCCCAGCTAAACCTTGCGTGAACTTACGCATTGCAGCGGCATACTCATAAAAGCGTGTTCGGATATCCTCTGGAACCGTATCATCTTGCGATACATTGTAGATATGCTCAGCAACGTCTTCCGTGATAACTTGATTACGGCCTTCATCCCGACACGCTTTCGCAGCTTTAAGAATCGCTTCACGAATTAACTGCTGATCACCTAACCGGATACCCTTGGCAATATCTTTGTTGCCACCTGAAACCATAATGCGTGTGATGATTTCCATTTCGCCCAGGTAATCCTTCTCATACTCCTGACCATCATCATCATCATCTTCCTCGTAATCAGGGCTTAACTTCCCTTTCTCGAAGTCATTCATGACTTCTTCAACAACATCCATATCGGGTGAAACCGTCGTTCTACCGTATAGCTCTTGCTCTTTCTCTTCACGTTCAAGCGCTTTCAAAGCATTAGCAAATGGAGGTATGACCGTGTTTTCACCAGAACGCATTCTGACCTTGTGGGTTGATACTCCTGATTCTTTTAAATATTCACGTAACATACCGAACGAGTTACCGGCTTCTACAAGAAACACCCTCGCATTATAAATAGACATTAAAAAAAGAAGCATGCCGGTTATCTGAGCCGATTTACCCGCCCCTGTAGGGCCAAACAGACATAAATGCGCGTTCTTGGCTCTATCCATAGGATTTAGCGGGTCAAAGCTCATCGGTTCACCGCCACGGTTAAACCACAGCAAACCTGGATTGCCAGTACCTTTGCCCCGCCCCATGATAGGAGCAAGGTTAGCAATATGTTCTGTAAATACTAAACGTGAACGGCGGCGCTGCTGCTCTTTTGATGGATCGTAATTCATTGGCAGATTCTTAATGTAAGAATCAAGAATAATGGGATCATCAGCATCATCGAGCGCATTTAAACCCTCAAGTTGAAGAAGCGATATCACGTCAATTTGGTTTTGTCGTAATTGCTCTTCATCTTCACCACGGATATAAAAACACATTTCAACCGGATACATAGGGCTATCATTTGCCAATCTATGTTTAGCTTGGTCTACTTCAGCTTTAATACGATTGATTTTAGCGCTATCCCCTTTTGCCTTATCTTCAATTTTATCGATACGCTTTTCTATAACATCAGAAGGCGTAATAACGACTTTCATTGACATAACTGTGCCTTCAGGCATGCGGTCGAAGAGTGCGGAAATATCCTTACCGTTTTCCTTTGGCGCTGACATAGCCCCAATTTTTGGTCTACGGCGAAGATTTTGAACTGTGATCACCTTATGAGGCAGGCCATCGAAATACCAGGTTCCGGATTCATTATCGCTTTCCGGTGGTCGGTGTAAAAGACTTTCAGCAAAGTCATGACCATATGGCAGATCTTCATTGTCAGTATATGGCAACTGCTCTAACAGTTTATCAGTATCGCCGCCGGTGACTTCCGGACGAGGGTTAAACCAACGGAAAAGCCATTCATAGAAGTTTTTACCATCCACACGAAAGCACTTAACACCCGATTGCGTCAATGAACTTTCGACTTTTTGGCGTACTTCATTGAGCTCTTGAATGGGCGTTCTACCTCTAGGTGGACTCCCGTTACTACCGTAGCGACGATAAAACACCATTCGATAGGTACGTACTGAGCCTCGCCAGTTGACCCCAGTTACAGTATCGTCATGAAATAAACCACCTTCTTTACACACATCTTTTAAATGCTGTTCCATAACAGGAAGGTATTCTTTAAAAAGAGGGCTTTCCGTTACTTGTGGGTTATCTTTGCGAATATTAGCGGCATACTCACGCACGGTTTTTGCAAAAAACGAGAGTGAAAGCACGTCACTTTGATAAAACTCGACAACCCAGGGATTTTTTTCATGTTGGGGGAATACTTCGTTCAAAAACGATTTAAAGTTGTCCCTGATACGTGCCAACTCACTTAACATCACGCCTTCGGCATTTGTCGGAAATATATCGTAAACAGCTGCTACACTGCGCTCATCGCTAAGTAAGAAACACTCATCTTCTGTGAGATACTCAATCCAGGGTAAACGGTCGGTAAAACTACGGCGAACAGAATACATTTTTTCCATATCACCTTCAGTTACCATTTCTTCCGGTTCCCGATCATACAATTTGAAACTATCTGCAATCATGCTGGCAGAGCGCTTCAGGTTACTACTGATTTTCTTAGTTAACATTAGCGACATCCCCCACTAAACCGTACTGTACTTTTTCATACATTGGAAAACGCACTGTGTAACCAGGAACAATAACGCCAAGGCGAGTCGAACGATGCGGATAAATAAACATTTCCAATTCAGGATTTTGTAACCGGCGATAAGCGTATTCGCCTACTGCTTTATAGTTGATGTCATTTTCAAGTGGGCGGCTTATGCCTACAGCTCCTGCCCCTTGAGAAACATCAGTGCCTTCACCGACCATGTGATTTTCATAATTTTGCTTCATCGTCGGCCCCTCTTTTGACATTTCAAAAGGGGTTTTGCTCGCGCACCCTACGGTGTTAATCAAGAGCAGTAATAGGACTGTAATTTTCTTCATAACTGACCTTTCTGTTTGTCGGTATATAATCAATAGGTACGTCTTCAACGAACAATAAAGAAACCTTTTCACCTGGCGGAACGTAGATGGCTTCGTAGTAATTTTCATATCGCTCAGATAGCATTTCACCAGTCTTGTTTAGACCTCCTGAAGCAAAGCTTCCAGCTGCTAATTTACCCGCATTACCAGTAAGCCCTATGCTTGTGCTATTACCTGAAGAAGTAAGCGTTTGTTGTTGCTTTGCAATTGTTTCCGCATAATTTGAAAGGCCAGCTACTACACCTTGGGCTGTGATGTACTTACCCACATCATCAACTTGAACACCTTTAATACATGGATTTCCCCAGCGGTCGCCAAGCTCAGCAATTGGCTTTTCATACGTGCCTTTCTGGTTATAAATCCGGCCATCTTCAAAATTAAATGTCACGCTAGTAACACGGCCCCTGACGCAACTAAAAGCCATATCACCAGTACCTACCCCGCTTACGATTGCGTTTGCAACACCTGGCATCGTATGACCGTTTGCCATCAACGTATCGCCTGACAGCATCACTTGAAAGCGGAATGGATCATGCGTTTGACCTTTACGCTCAATCCGACCAATTAATGCAGTGAGCGCCGTTGCATTATGAATAGAGCTATCTGAATGGATTGTCGCGTATGGAATCGGCTTCAATTCCTCTTCCAGCTTAGCTTTAGCTTCAGCAGCGCTATCTTTAACGTTATCCGCAAAGTTACCCGCTTTACGACTAAAAGCACTACCGTTACCTAGAAGACCATCAATAACGCCATTACCTTCATCTGGTGTAAATCCAACCGGATAGGCCCACTGGATTTCTTCTGAGTTCTTGTTTTTACCCTGTGAAGAAGAGCCGGTATTCACTTCAAAAGCATCAGCGAACGGCATTTCATTATCAACATTACCGACACTATTAGGATTAACAGTATTTTCAGCGATGAATTTTTCTTTAATAGCCTTTGTTCTGTCATCGATAAGCCTTGAGACTTTATCCAACAACGCTTCTTCATCAACGCTGTCGCCAGTGTTGTTCTTAGATGAGTCAATTATTTGTTGAAGATCATCTTTTGTAACAGCGTTATCAAGCGACTCTTTCATACGTTTTTGCTCACCTTCAACGGTAGAAAGATATGCAGACATCGCGGCAATCGCCTCATTTTCAGTCTGCACCGGTTTTCCAGTACCTTTCTCTGACTCTTTTGGTGATGTTTGAACATCTGATTCTTCTTTAGAATCGGTAGCCAAAAAGTAAATAGGGATGATCACCATTAAGGCAGCCAAACCTTTAACGATAGGGTTTTGTTTTATACGCATAACAACTCCCTACTTTGAACAGCAATATCAAAAGGCTTTTCACTCAATAGGTATACCACTGTAAAGTCTTTTTTATGACCAGCTGGCATAGCTGACTTGAACTGAGCTGTTGCAGAGTAAAAATCACCTCTAATACGACACGGTTCAAACGTTACAGCCTGTGTAGAAACGTTGATAAGCTTCAACGCTGTAACGTACAAGCCCCCACCGGTCCAACTTGCTAAAACTTCAGACTTGAACGCACCACCGCGATATAGATTAGCCATTGCACGTTGTTTAACTACAACCCTACGAACACCAGGGGTAGGCTCAATAAGCTCAGCAGATGGCGTATACAAACTTTGGGAAGCGAACTGCACCAGATCCATAGGCGTTAATTTAGGCGCTTGAATTGGAAGACGATTCCCACTTACTACACCCTGCTCTGCTTCTTTTTTTGATTCATTGATATGTACAATCAAATCATCACCAGCTTTAGCAGCCCCTTCAGACACTGAGGCCTGAAGGACATAAAAACGACCGCTATCTAAGCCTTGCAAAGTAAGCTTTTCTGTAAACTCCGTAACCGGTGTTATATACAGCATATTATCAATCAAGGAATGCTTGAACTGCTCAGCGTAACGCCCTTTTACTGCAAACCGCACTTTTTCAGGGAACGTAACCTTTCGCTCTACATTTTCTTTGAGCTCAACACCAATTTCTTGCCCTTGTTCCCACTTCACTCGTTCGGTGGCATATCCACCAAAAGAGCAAAGCATAATGATGAAAGTTAACAGGAAACGAATCATGATTAATTTAACCTCTTCGGCTGACCCTTCATGCCATCGATAGCCAATCGCCAAGGGTTTTTCTCTCTATTAACATTGTACTTCGTCACAATCAGCGGATAACGCATTACAGCATCACGGACAACCTTGCCACCAATAAGCTCACGCTCTACAACATCAAGATAAACAATCCAGGTATTGTTTCCTAAAGGGACCACTTTACTGTCTGAGTAAGCGCCATACTCAGAGATACCGCGCACCTTACGGCGGTTATCTGACTCTTTGACTTTCGCTAAATTCATCAACTGTGGACGATAAGAGTCAGTAACGAAGTAACCGTATTTACGGATATTGTCTTGAAACTCAACAGCGCAATCTTGCTCACAGCGATTCAATTGCTGATAAACGTTGTAAGCGAACGCATAAACTTCATGACGTTGGAATTCATTGACCTTAACCATTCCACCTCGTGAAAGGTCTGGTGGAAAATGACACTCAAATTCTTTAGGAAGTGTCGCTAACAGCCAGTGAGCATGCAGAACCAGCCCTAACAGGATTACTGCAAAGATTGTCAGGCCACGAATAACCTTATCTTTACGGTCACTTTCTTTAATTGCTTTACTTTTCATATTCACTGTTTTGAAGCCCCTCTACTGCTTCGCCCCAAACTCCATTTGGTGCTTTCACAAATAAAATTAGGCTTAGCTAATTTCTTAGCCACAAGCCAAGCGTGAAGGTTATGTTCAACATAGCCAGAAGGCTTGCCGCGCCTTGCTTTTTCCATCCACCCAGCAAGGAAATAAACCACTATCATCGGGATAACAAAGACGAAAACGATCATGAGCATCGGAAAGCCACTTAACATTCCAAGTAAGACCCCAATAGGCGAACCTATAAAAAGGGATATTAAGAATACGCTCTTGATCTCTCCATCCGTCAGGCCCTTGAATACAACCGGCTCTTCATTAATGAAGTCGCCGGTAAAGCTATCTGTAAAATCGCTTTCGTCCTGTTTCATTATTCAACCCACGTATCAGCCAAGTTGAACAGAATGATACCCAATGTTAACAGCGCCAAGCCGCCAACTACGTGACCAGCAAGGTCCATCCAGCTACCACGCTCATCAGAAATATCGTTATATTTCTTCATAGCGCCTTTGATGATGATAATAGCGAACCACGCTGTCATACCGACTATGACCACCTGGACAAACTTTTCCATTAACCACATCAGCATTTCAGCGCCATCTTTATCATCCGATCCATCTGCAAAATCGTCTGTAGTTGGCATATCTGCGCGAACTTGCCACGCAAACGCCATCAATGTCCAAAAGGCTAATTTAGATTTCTCCGCCATCGCCTTGAATACCTTAATAACTTTCATTGTTTACCTCTGTATTTGAAGTTAATTGATTACCGTAAAAACCCCAGTGGCGACCGCTACAGCGATGACCACATCAACCAAAACGTCAACCGCTTGCATATCACCTTCTATTAAGCGCGTGTAAGATCCTTTCAGGACCACTACGCAAAACAGACTGACTACAAACGTCAACATCCACTCAATGAATGCTTTCAACGTGTCAGCATCCATCCCAAAAGTTTCACTGAATATTTCCATATTCTGCCTCTAGGGGCTTGAGCGCCTTTGGTTGACGAGAAGGCCCATTAATGTGTCTTTCCACTGCCTTTTGAACAGCGTCAAGATCACTTACAAGAGCCTCATAATTGAAAGCTTCTGTATCGTCGGCACGACGAAGCTCACTTATCTGAAGCACATCATGCTTCAAATATTTCAGCTCACTCGCAATTCTTGCCAACTCAGCCTTCTCCTTTTCAGTAGAGGCATTAGCCAAACCAGCAAAAACAGCGAGTAAAACCGCTGAAACCATCAATATTTTTTTCATATTGCACCCCGCAAATATCACTTGAGGGCATTGTAAAGGGGTTTATTTTCGGATGTACTCGAAAAGCTAGGGGAACTTTCAGGGGGTTTTTTCTATACCGCTGCAGCATAGTCATTTTCGACTATGTTTTGTGGCCATCATAGACACATTTAACTATGCTCGATACAAAAAAGCCCCCATATTGGAGGCTTTTAAAATTAGGCATGCCTAATTTTGATTCGTTAGAAGTATTTCTTGTAGTTAGATGCTGTTAAATGCAATGCATAGCCGAACATTGCAGCAAACGGCACAACTATTAGCGCCGGATTAATACTGTTAGGCCATGACAGATAGATTACAAAACACAACACTACTGAAGGACTGATAAGCTTAGTTGAAAGCTCAAATTTGTCTGTACTTTCTCTACCAGCTCCCCATTTTCTCAAATCACGTTGTACCAACCCCGTCACAAGCCCAACAACTGCAAATAGTATGTAGGCCGGTATCGAAAGGAAAAGAACGCAAAGCCGCAACAATACAACTTTGATTATCGTGTAAGCAGATACAAAGTAATTCCACGCCCACCCTTTTTCTTGATTTGACTTACGAATGTAATCATCAATACCGATAGGGCGAAATATATTATCGTCCGTCCAGGTAATGAGCTCACCCGCAAGTTTCACAGGCGCAGATCCCATCAAGCTATCTTTAAAATGCTGGTTAACGTACCCTGCTTCGGCTCTAAGCATGTTTCTTGAATGATCAACACCCATACCAGGTTGAAAATCAGCAAATGAACACACAGTCGTTCCAGGGCCTTCATCGCAATGCCAAATTAACCCCCATTCAACCAGAATAGAAATAATCATTGTCACCATCACGGTAATTGGAAGCGCCATGATAAAAAGAACAATCTTGGTAAACACACCATGACGTTTTGTTTTGTCTGCCTGCCGTTGCTGTTCTGACTTAGCTTTAGCCATTATGCAGCTTCCTCCCACCAAAGTTCACCAGTGCGATAGCGCTCATTCATATCCGCGCATATATCGACAAGATTTTGTGGAAGCTCAATATCCTCCCCTTTATCATCAAATAAAGGCAACCGTACTTTGAATAGCTGATTACCATTCTTCAATACAAATGCGTGACCTTTAGGCAAGCTCGTAACATGGTAAGGCTCTACCATTGGCACTTTATCTTCAGATATACGATCTTGGTTTTGGTCATCGAAACGCCCTACACCAGTGCCATCTTTCTTGCTTGCCCCCGATACCAATGTGGCTTCTTTGACAGGTACTTTCGGCAATCGACTCGTAAGTAATGAAGCTGTTTCCTCGTTCTGCACCCTCATCATAATAGTGGTATTAAAGTTACCTATGATCTGCATTGATTTAGGGTTGCCGGTAGTGCTACCAAACTTCGCATCGATGTCTTGTAAAGTTTGGGTATACGCACATATCCGAACACCCGCCCCGCCAGATTGGTTAACCATTGGAACAAATTCATCACCAACCAAAGAATTGAACTCATCAGCGTGAAGGTAAATCTCAGGGAATTTAAGTTTTTTACTTCCATCAAGAGACGGTAAGCCAACGTCCTTACCGTGCTTGTACATAAGACCTGCATTTGAAACAAGATCATTGAACATCGCATTACCTACGGCAGTAGCTACTTCCCTATCAGTCAAACCATCAAGACCGATATATACGATACCTCTTCGCTGTATCACTTCACGCCAGCTTAAAATTGGGCGGGGATCTTCTTCATTGAAATATTCCGGACTAAGCAGCTTACCAATTTTATCCGTATTCATTTTGTCCAAGAACGGAAGCAAACTGGCAACTAATTTTTCGTAGAATGACCTTTCATAGTTACTGGCAAGCAGCAACTGACGGCCCAAGTTATCTTTGGGCAAGAGCTCTTTCATCAGGTCGATGATAGCAACGGTTGTTTTGGTTTTACCTTTGCGTTCTACCATAGGGTGCTTATCACGTACCATTGCGGCACGTTCTTCGATTAATGATTCAGGATCATCATCAACAGCTTGAAAGGCTTTTTTCGCGTACAGATAAAGCAAGTCTTCTAAGTCCTGAACGTAATGGTTTATATTGTCAATTGTTGGCCTTACACCAACATCAACTAAGGCGCGAGCTACAACGTTAACAAAACGCCAACTAAATGCCTTAAACGCAGAAGAGTTACCTTCATCACCAAGTTGAGCAGTAGTTTTACCAGCAACTTCAGTAATCCGCTGGAACTCACCGACAGGGTTATATCTGCATGACGCTTCAGGATAGCCAAGATGGAAAAAGTAAAAATCATCTTCTCTACCAGCTCGTTTCGCTTCAACGTACATCCTACGGAATAGCTCACCATCACCTTTAGGGTCTATCACAATTACACAATTATTTCCCCGACGAATATCACCGGCCACCAAAACTTCTTCTAGCCTTGTTTTACCCACACGGGTCGTACCCAGCACAATCGCGTGACCATTTCGCTCACCCAAGTCCCAGTACGTTTCATTTTCCTCATCAGCACCCACACCATGAATTGCAGCTGTGCCGCCGATATCTGGATAAGGAGTCAGATCAAGTAACTTTAAAGGATTGTAGGGAGATTGGTTTCTGAGCGCTTTAGCAATCATAGAAAGGCCAAATGTATTTTCCCAATTGACCTCTTTACGTCTTGCCCACTCGTAACGTGCAGGCGGTTTAGTGTAATCCTCATTTTCCGGCTTGGTCGTGTCATAAAGTCGTTGAGTATGAATGGATTGCCATCGATACCCTTGGCCCAAAAACGACTTTGACTTTGAAACTGGAAGATCTGCGGGTTTTATAGAGTAAGGTTTTAGTGTTTTGATATTTCTTTGGTATTTACTAAGGCGCAACGCATCATCTAAATACTTATAACCTATGTAACTAAAGGCACTAGCACATGCATAGGATACCGGCTCTGTCATCATCCAATAATAAGGGGCAGTAACACTTAACCCAGCAGCGACACCCGATACCGTTGCTGCATTATATTCAGCAATTGGCCTTAACAAACGCTCGATAGGATGGTCATTACTCATTGCCACACCCCCGTTGAAGTAACTAAAAATGGATAAGCGCCTACTTTCAACTCTTTGCCTATTCCATCACCAGAAGACGGTACAAATTTCAAACCTGAAAACTCAGACGAGAAGGCCTGTAATTGCTGGAACGATTCGGCTTCCACAACATAAATAGGCGCATTGAGCTCTGCTAACTTATCAAAACGAAAACGCAGCCATTTGATAGATAAAGGGTCGGTCCCAACAACAGCAAAAGGTTGAACTCTCTTAGTTTCTTTAAATTTAAAGCCCTTCATTACACCTGGCTGCATATTGCTTGGAACAAGAGGAAAGAACATTTCACGCGATATACTATTTCTTGCTTCCTTCAGAAGCTTTGACGCTTTTTCCGCATCAACCTTTGAATCTCTGAAGCTCAGATTAGTGTAATATTCTTCAGCAGGCTTCGTTTTACCAACCGTTGCCAATTCTGTTAACTGTGAGGCATTAACCGACGATATAGCGCTTAAAAACGCTAGAACGAAGACAGTACCGCTGAAGCGTATTTCTTTGCTCTTACTTGATTTGAAGGCGAATGATAAGCGCCTATTGCGTATTCCCATGACTTACCTTTTTTTAAATCTTTTAGATGGTTAGCGGCATACTGAATGTTTGCCCTTGGGTCCATTAATTCGCCAACAGACGCGAATTCTTTTCCATGCCAATACCAGTTAATCTGACACATGCCTACGTCGAGCTTTACGGGTTCAGTCCCATCCATCAGTTCAAGTTCTGCATAAGCCACTGCGCTATACTTAGTTTTAAACCACAACCCTTTTCCACCAATATTTAGTGTCCAAGGCCAAGGCTGACGCTTGCCGTTGTGATAACTTTGGCTTTCGTGCGTACATACCGCTTTAATAATTTCGGTAGGTACGCCTGTCTCATCAGACACCGATTCCAAAAGGTCATTAAAGCTTGCCATCGCTGGCAGCGACAGACTGAACATTAAGCAACAAACAACCTTCCGGAACATGCTAATCAAACTCCACAAATGGCACTTTATTCACTTCCTTTTTTGCTGTATTCAACGTCACAACACGACTTTGATTAACATCAGCAGCGTTAAGGCCACTATCTGCTACACGAGCTTTAGCCCATTCAATGATCTGCTCCTTTGTTGGTTCCGCGACAAAGTGGATATCAAGACCAGAATATTTGCCCGATTTGAGCAATTCATACTGACGCTGGTACGCTTCAACACATCCATCGCAATTGGCAATAGCAAGGTATAATTGCGCTCTAGGCTTGCTCTGTAAAAGTTCATCTAATGATGGTTGATTGTTTGCTGTACTGAATATGTCTGACATATTGGATTTAGCGACCGGCGCATTCATATTAGCCACCGCATAATGAGACGTTTCAGGATTTTTGTACGCAAACCTTGGCACACCAGGAAACGCACGTTCCCATGCTTCATTTACCTCAAGTTGCCAGCTAATCACCTTGATATTGTTTTCAAACTGAATTTGAACCCACTTATCTGCGTAGCGCTGTTTATCTATTTCAGACTCACTTTCAAGCGCCAATGCGAGCAAAGGGTTTTTATCCAGGTCAGGCGTAAAATAAGCGCGGGGAGATTTTAAGATCTGCTTATAACGCTCATACTCTTTTTCAGTTAGCTTCCACTGTTTTGCATGAACAATATCCGCCTTAGTTAATGAGCTTTCCGTTACCGAAGTATCCGTTATTTTGATCGGGGAAGCCGACTCATTAGACTGATTAGCAAACACACCCACACTGACCACTAAAGCAATCGCAGAAACACTTAATCTGAACGCTGACATAAAGCCCCCTCTTGAAGATAAACCCGCTCAGAACGCTCCACGCTTAGATTTGCAACACGACGATATTCTTTCGCTGCATCACATTCCGGATATGGATTTGAAACTGAGGCCTGTAGAACATCAATACGATCATCTACAGCTAAAGTAGACTGTTGAGTATCGTAACTCGATGCACACCCACCCAAGGCCGCTACTGACAGCAAAATTAAAGCTATACGCTTCATAGCATCACCTCTTTTCTATTGCCCTCAAAATGCTCGAATAGAGCCTTATGCTCAGAAATTTCAACTAAGCGCCAACGGCCAACAATGCCACCCACACGAAGAAAACTTGTTTGGTCAGGTGCAACCTTTTGAGCAACTGTTAAAAAAACGTCATCACCCCATACGTTTTTGCTATAAACAACGATAGGAAATTCTTGAGACGCTTCTTTCACATCAACACCGATTTCTTTTAGCTGATTAGAAATACCACCTAACCACCGCTGATTTTCCTTAACGTTATTCGTTAACGTTTCGTCATTTGCCTCACGCCTAGCCACTTCCATTTCAAACTGCTTTAGCAAGGCATTTTGATTTTGCATCACCTTAATTAACGAATCCTGCTGCTTATTCAACTGACCAGCAATCGCGCCAACCTCTTCAGCAAGCATAACCAGAGAGTCATTAATACCCTTTAACTGCTCAGGGGGGATATCAGCCTGAACGTCCTGTGTTTGCGTATCAGTGTTATTAGCGTCATTACCGGTCATCATTGAACTACCGGCTACTAATGCAGGATCGTTAACTAAAAAGTCACTTCCTGAAGGGCTATCCATAACGTCATTTGAAACAACCGGCATTGGCGGCTCTTCTACAACCAGTGGTTCTTTTTCAAAAATACCTAAGTGGTTAATAGCGTATTGAATCCCAAAACCCGCAACCCCTAACAGGGCTACTAAACCAACCACAAAGACAATAGGAGGCTTTTTATTGCCACCTTTGGGCTTATCTTTGCTCGCACTTCCTTCGAGCTCCGGCAAACCGTCTGCAACGGTTTCTTCTTGTTCAATAGTTTTTTCAGTCATGGTTCACCAAACCTTTGTATTCATCTTTTAAATCAAATGTGTAAATGCGACGAAGTGGGTCTTCAACAGGTACGTAATACTGCCCCACCAATACTTGCAGAACAGTTCTCAGAGGCATTAGAGATAGCTTGCGATGTACCTGTGGTAATGGGCGCTCAAGCGTAATACCAAGCGCCTCATCATTTGACTTATTAAGTGCCAGTACCCAACCAGAATTCATCAGCACAAAATTCACTGCATCACGCACTGTTTTCACACTTGGCGGGAACGACAATTGGATATTGACCGATAGCGGATCAATTTCTTTAGTTTCCGGTGTAGGTGTAATTAACGTATACCGGTCAGTGGCTACTTGTTCCGCATGCACTGAAGCGCTAAGAATTGCTATTCCAAACGCTATTGATGTAAGAACCCCATTTTTCATTATTTGATCTCCGAAAATACCTGGTGCAATTCACTGACCGCACCACGAACAAACTTGGCTTGAAATTCAACGAATTTATCAGTTGTAATTTGACCTTCTTTGATGGCCTGAAAACCACGTTCCCACAGCGCCGAATTCGCAGGCTCTTTCATTTGTTTAGGCACATGAACCATATATTTTTCAAACCAACGGGAAGGCTTTAACTTGCGCTTTTCTTCCATTAAAAGGCCTGATTTAATAAGGTCCTTGATTATTGCGGGTCGTGTAGCAACAGTACCAATCCCATCCTTATCACTAAGCAATTTTTTCAGCTCAGCGTCTTCGACTTCAGATGAAATATTTACCATTGCCTTCGCTAAAGAGGATTGCGTATAACGTGACGGCTTTCTTGTGGTTTTCTCAACAAGGCGAGCTTCCTTAATGCCTACTTTTAAACCCCGATTTAAAGCTGGCAATTCAGGTGAACCATCTTCATCTTCACCCTCTTCAATAGAACGCCAGCCCATCGATTTAGGAATATTGCAAGTGGCTTTACAGGTGACATTGCCGAATTTGATACCTACATTCGTACTTTCGTACACATAATCCGGCATAAACTGAACGAGATAACGCTTTGCTACCATCAAGTAGACGGCTTTTTGCTTATCAGTCAGACGAGAAAAATTAAGCGCTGTTACCGTTGGTATAATCCCGTAATGCACTTTAACTTTCTTATCGTTCCACGCCTTTGTACGGCGCTTCAAATCAAGCTTGCCAGATAGTCTGCTGAAGGCATCCAACTTAACCAGGTGCGTAACAGTTTCAGTGATATCTTCAGCAAGACCACTGGTTAAATAAGCTGTATCCGTTCGTGGGTAGGTTGTGGCAGAATTTGGCTTATCATAAAGTGACTGTGCAATTTCTAACGCTTCATCCGGACTAATATTGTATTTTTCACAGGCCGATTGCAGGGATGTTAATTCAAATGGTAAAGGAGGTTGCTGACTCTTATCCTCTTTCGTAAGGGAGTCAATCACCCCAACCTTTTGCGCCTTAATGTACTCCACCGCTTTTTCGGCATAGCCTCGCTCAAGCAACCGACCATCAACTAATCCGCGCTCAGGGATTTCCCATGACACCGTAAATTGATCACCACCCTGCGTATAAACATCTACTTCGACTTCGTAATACTTCACAGGCTTAAAGTTCTTAATCGCTTGCTCACGCAAATACACCAGCATTGCAGCTGGCGTTTTAACACGTCCTACAGGGAATGCCTTTTTAAAGCCACCAGATGATTCAAGCTTTTGAACAACCAATGTCATAGCCATTGTAAGGTTCATGCCCACAACCCAGTCTGCCATTGCTCTCGCTTGAGCAGAATGATACATCCACTCTGTTTCCCAGCTAGGTAACGGATTAGCGAACGCTTTAGTTAAGGTTTTTTTGTCTGTAGAACCGTAAAGCACTCTAAATACATCACCTTTATATGAAGCAAATTTGAGAATATTTCGAGCAATACACTCACCTTCTGGATCAGGGTCAGTAGCGATATAAACTTCTTTCGCCTTTTTCAATAAGCCCTTAATAACACGCCACTGTGCTTTAGCTTTTACATCTAAAGCATATTTGTACTCTTCAGGCACTACCGGTAATTTATCGAAGGCCCATTTCTTTTTTAGCTCAGGCGTATAATGCTCAGGCGGTTGCAACTTAAATAGATGCCCTCTCGCCCAGGTAACAGCAACGTCACCATTTTGGTAATATCCCTGCTTCTTATGAACAGGTGACATCCCCAAAAACTTGGCAACGTCCTCACCCTGGCTAGGTTTTTCACAGAGATATAATTTCATTTCTGCACCACATAAAAAAAAACTGACACTACAATAGCGTCAGTTTCGATAAGATTCAGCGAAAAGCTAGGGGAACTTTCGGGGGGTTTTTCTGTAGCCTAATTAGGCATGCCTAATTTTGCTACATTTGCCCCCCTATTAACCGCATCTAATATGCGTTGGTCGAACTCACCACTATCTTCCGCACGTTGGTAAAGCGACCACAATACATCGAAGCCGTACCCAAATTTACGATGTGCCATTAGAAAACGCTCTAATTCAGACATTTTTTGGTTAGCTGTCCATAAGCAAATAAAATCTGCGTAATCACTTGGGGGAGCCGTTTTTGGCCGACCTTTAAGGGGAGTAACACCCAAACGGAAACGACGAGCTTTAACAGAATCTTCGTTTTCTTCAGAAAAAAGGAAAGACATCATTGCGTAAGTCGCTTTCTTTGACACCAATATATCCTTAATCCCCTCTCTACGCTCATAGCGCATATGGGAATAGGTACGTTCACGCACTTTATCTTTATTGAAAGCGAATTTGACACAACGGCGCTCAACCATCTGATTAGCTAACCATTCGAGTTTTCGCGCATCAGCGCGGGAAAGCATACGACGAACTTCGGGGTCAAATTTAATGATCCCACCCATATTCGCGCATGTAAAAGTATCAGTCAAAGAGTCGGCCATAAACATGACAAGCTCACGAACAACCTGACGATGACCGTAAATACAGTCCATTTCAGTCGTTTCACGGCAAGCAGGGACCTGTTCAGTCCCAATGTTTTTAAGAAGTGTTTTAAGCAGTCGCTCATTCACTTCAAAAGTGACAGCGTTCGCCTTCACGTAGTTATTAGCAAGCTTCAATAGAGACGATGAAGTTCCCTGCCTAACAAAGTCGAACGTTTTTTCGTCATACCCAAAAACACCAACAAGAGGATGCTGACTATTATCCGCTTCGGATAAAAGAGCCAGCAGTATTTCCCTCACTAATAGAGGCGCACGTACTAGGTATGGAGTACGCGCAAATGCATATGCGTCCATACTACTTTCCCACATTAAATTGTAAAAACCCACTAACAATTATATACGCGGGTGATCAAATTGAACAGGAATTATCCACATTTTTAGCCAAAAAAATACGACAGTATTTGTCCTAATAACCTGTTTTACGGACGTTTTATAATACTTTGGTATTAATCACCATACCTATATTAAGTAATTTTATCCTTTTTTACCACCCATGCATACGTATTTGCATCAAGGGAGTGATAGGAAGTAGGCACTTGAACATTTAGCAACAATACATTCACAACTTCATCTTGTATTGATATTTTCCAAATGTCTCCACCTTCTTCATTTTCAACCCAGGACTGTGACATTTCGAGGTCTGTTAACACTTCCTCTGCCACGGTTTTGTATGCTGCCTCATTATCAAGTTCGTAGTCATTGCGAACAAATTCCATCACACCTTTATCGCGCTCTACTACGATAACCTTTTCATTGTCTCGCAATAGAACATGGACACCATTTTGCGATGGCAACTTACTCACTTGTTCCAAACACCATTTTAATAAATCATTGGTGATAGATGACTCCGAACTGAACAGCAAAGCAGATTCATCCTCTTTTACCCCTGTATTGTCAACATTACTCGGTGAATCACTAAGTTCAACGTGTGAAAATGGTACTTTACTCGTACCTTTCACTTCATTTGCTGCCGATTCGCCCTCTTCTGTTTCTGAAACGTTATCAAGACCTGGCGACGATGTTGTTGATGCAAGAAATGCAGTAAATTCATCCAACGCATCGGCAGACGAATTTACCGGCGCTTCCTCTTTGGTTGCTTGGGATGATGATTTATTTTCAGATGACGATACGAATTCAGCCGAATCATCACTTATTGGTGCGACTTGATTATCAGTAATACTCTGCAACTCTACTGGAACTTGGTCAGTATCTTTACCATCAGGTTCACTATCAAATATAGACAAATCTAATCCGTCATTACTCGATTTTTTGTCAGAGGTTACAGGTTTGTCATCCTCAGACTGTTTAGTCTGCTCACTGCTATCCAGCAAATCATCGAGTGAAACATTATCGTCGCCACCGCCTAGCCCACTAATCAGATCGTCGAGTGAATTACTTTTATCAGGGTCCTCACTTTCCACAGGCACAGCTTCAGAAATATCAACTTGGGGTAGATTTTCAACGGAACGACCTAATGGCGCTGATCGCATATCGGCCAATACGCCTGAAAAAAGCCCTTTTTCACCATTGCTATAAATAGAGTCGATTAACCCTTTCAAAACTTCAGGCTTACTGTGCAACCACTTCCACCCAGTATCGTTCATCATCGTATTGAATATGGATATCGCGTAGACATAAGCAGGATAAAGGCGGCTTACCTTCGCCAATTTAATTTCACATTCTACCGGCACATTCATCCAGGGATATAAGTGCGAGCGCTCACCTTTTGTCTTTTTTGCCTTTGAAATGGCAATAAACTCAAAGGAATGGCAAAGCCTTGCCACATATAAAGATGAAAACGCAACTGACAAGCTGAAGGTATGAAGATGCACTAAAAGCGGGTCATCCTGCACAGTTCCCTTACTTCTCCTGACTAAACGAACAAACTGATCAACATAATCAGAATACAGTTTGCCTTTTTGCTTTTCATATACACCTAAAGAACGAACAACAGAATCTATGATTGGGGAATATAAAGCCTCCCAATATTCATCTGATACCGCTATTATTTTTTTTAATGGAACTACGTCTAATGCAGGCTCACGCTGCTTTCTGTTCCAAGGCCATCCCAGTTGCATAACTGCACCACCCATAATTGAAATTCATATATTTTTTCGCTGTTATTCAGACAATCACTGGCTACTACATTAACAGCATGCGCCCTGAAATCTTCAAAAGACTCCATCAATGGTTCCCATACCCTACCTGTAGATTTACAAACAATGTTTTTATTCAAAACTGGAAGCCTGCATAACCAGTTAAAAAATAACTCTTCAGTAATTAGCGCTGTTCGCGTCTGCTCTTTCATAAGTTGACAATGAACCTGCATAACAGGATCAAAAGATTCATCCACGTCAGCCACCCCCCGAAACCTTTGCTCTATTACAGACCACGCAGAAAGAAAGGGTCTTAGCTCATCTGTTTGAGCAAGAATTTCTTCAATTTCAGAGATTAACTGGGCTCTAAGCCGTGTACTACTGGACATTTAAAACCCCACTTTGATAGTTAGTGGAGCAATTGAATCATAGTTAGGGGAAAGGAGTGCTAGGAAAACACCCCCGAAGTTCGAGGGGTTTTATTTAATGACAGTAAAATTAGGCATGCCTAATTATTCTGCCAAGAGCGTTTTCTACCTCTTTTGGATTCAGGTTACTCAAACCTGTAGCAGATAAAACATCATTCACTTCATCATCTGCGGCATCTACCAACAAGTAAACAAGCAAAGCATCTAGTTGTTCATTACTATCAGGAACATACCCTTTCGACAAGACATAACGAACCATTGTTTTTACTGCCCATTGCGGAACAGATTCACCGCCCATCCAGTTTCGCAACGTTCGCCCTGGTACAGCTCTATCGCGCTCTGAATAGCCGTAATGTTTAGCCTTTTCTACTAAGCAAACACCCGCAGCCGAATCAGTAGGACCATGATATTTAAGGAACTCCGAGGCAAAGAAGCCCCGAAGTCCCATTGCGTTTTGCCAAGCGTTAGGATTTACCCTCATACCCTAACCCACAAAAATAAGAGCAAGTTCGGACACATCAACACGGACGGCTGGTTCTTCACTATTGTCGTATTGAATCCACGCGAAACCCTCTTCTTTGTCTGCACGGTCTAGTAACAGCTTAGCGACCTTTGAATTGTGCATAACATTGATTTCAGTCACGCGCTTTTTCTGAAATGGGCTTTCTTCAGATTCATCACCTTCGTCTTCATCACCTTCGTCTTCATCACCTTCGTCTTCAGACTCAGAAGGCAGAGACTTTTTATCAACTTTTTCCGTCTGTACCTTTTCAGTCGAATCAACACCATCCTGCTCGGTTTCTAGCTGAAACTCATCTTCAGTATCGTCATCGCCACCAGTCATCCCATCTGGTGTAGGAGTTTTTGAATTAGGGCGCTTTTCGTGTTCTTTACGCTCTTCAAGAGCTGCAATTTGGTCATCAATAGGCGTTTCTAAATCTTTAACACTCAGCGATTTAGCCCATTTTCTAGTAAGGCTATCATTCTGAATAGCCCATTCGATTAATTGCTTAGTCTTATCAGCATCTTTGCGAGCTAAACGAATCAGTACAGCCAATGTACTATAATCCCTACAAATTCCCTTCTCGTATAACTCATCAATGAAGTTAAGTTTTTTATCCACTCCCAGCTTGTTCAATTGCATAATTTCAGAAATATCAGCAACAGACTTATTGGGATCGCAATCTGCAATTTGTTTCTGAGTTAAACCCGCTGCTTTCAGAACCTCGTAAGATTTAGCCAAGTCTTTAGGCGCAAGTTTCACGGCGCTTTGATTAGAAATCACCTGGACAGCATGCTTTGTATCAAAGCTTTTTAATCGAACGCTTACTTTGATAGTGTCATGGCCTGCATATTTGGCAGCTCGCCATCTACGCTCGCCATCTATAATCATGTATCGCCCATCATCTTGCTCTTCAACAAGAGGCGGGTAAATAATTCCTCCGGCTATAGGGAAGGTGTTTACAATTCCCATAATACCTTCATCATCGAGGCCTTCTGTTCGTGGCTGTGTTGGATCTGGATAAACATCATCAATGGGTAGCTCAACGCCATATTCAACGTCACCACCTTGAACCCCACTAATGAGATCCATGAAACCGCCAGTGTCTAAATTACTTTTACTCATAACCAATCCCCTTACTTAATTCTGTCGTTAATAGCGTCAATAGCGTTTCGGAATGCCCGACCTACTGTGGCGGCGTTACCATTTGGAGGGCTAACCCAACACGCTCTACCGGCCATACGCGCCTCTTTGATACTCAGGGAATCCGGCAAATAATTTGGGATCAACAACTGCTTATAATCTCGTTCAATCTGAGCCAAAATATCAGCGTAAGGGTTATCACCTTTACGTGTAGTTGGCTTTTTAAAGAAGTTAATGTAAACACCGCCAATCTGTACACCGGCACGTAAACCAGTCTTAACAGCCTTAACAGTCTTCAATAGTGAAATCAGACCTTCGTTTGAAAAATCATCGATAGTGACCGGCACAAAAATGTAATCAACTGTATTAATTGCGGCCAACTGAGTGACACCGAGCGATGGCGGCGTATCAATAAGAATGTAATCAACATCAATTTTATCAAGATGTTTCTTTGGGTTGCCGATGAGACTTTTCGCCTCTCGCCCAGCTGCAAGCACATTTGCAATGCGTTCTTTATGCGCTGGAATAACGTGAAGGTTTTGATGAATCGGAGACTGATACATAACAATATCATCTTGCTCCAAATCCGAGTTGAATAGCTCAGCTGACGTAAAGCCATTTTTCTCTACCCATTCAACCTCTTTGATTGAACCCAATAGAAGCTTGCTCATATTGCGCTGGCCGTCGAAATCAACCACCAATACTCGATAGCCTTGTTCAGCCAGTCTGTATGCCTGGTTAAATTCAACTGTTGTTTTGCCTACTCCACCCTTTTCATTTGAGTGAACGCATGATTTAGCCACCTTCTTTGAGACAAAGGACGGCTTAACCGGTGTAATAGTTTCCATAATTAACTCCTAGAGCGTGGGCTTTAAACCCGTTTTATAAACCATACAGTATGTATTAGTTAGACATACATTAACTGACTTTTAACTGGGATACAATACCCAAAACAAAAAAAACGAACGAACACTGTTCGTTTAGTATTTGCTGTTCGTTTGATTATATTATAGACTCAAATTATCGATAGAGTGAGGGTGAAAATTATGAGTGCAGATCTACAAGAGCGAGTAAGTCAGATATGTAATGACTTGTATGGTAAAGGGGAAAAAATCAGCGTAAGAGCTGTGCTATCTCTAATTCCGGATGTTAGTAGTACAAGTACCGTTCATAAGTATGTAAAAGCGTGGCGGGATGAGTTGCAAGCAAATCAGCAATCCCTAATGGAGCGACTTGGTTTTTCTGAAAAGTTTACTCAATCTTTTTTGGAGGAATTCAGCCGTTTTAATACCGAAGCAGAAAAGCGTTGGAGAGAGGCTGCGGAGCAAGCCAGGGAACAGGCCAGAGAAGCAATTGAAGATCTAGAACGTATTGAAGAGAAATACCATAAGCAGCAAGCATTACTAGAGCAAAGCCAAAAGGCAATCAATCAGCTTGAAGAACAAAGTCGCGAAAATAGCAATACACACCAACGAATAGAAACAGAACTTAGGAATCGTATTGTTCAACTCGATAAAGACAAATCGAATTTAGCTGAAACTAACGAAGCGCTACGCACCGAAATTGCTAAATCACAGCTTAAACTTGAAAATAATGAAACATACGTCACAGAAGTAAAAGAAAATCAGCGAAGAGTAACGCAAGAACTTAAAGTTGCTAATCAGAAAATCTCTGAGCAAGCGGCCACAATTGCTAAACTAGAAACTAATACCGAACGTGATACAAAACAAATCGAAGATTTACGCAACAGTACGGTTGATTATCGCCGGTTAATGGAAGAAAGTGAAAAACGGGCTGGCAAACTTGAAGATAAAATTAAATACCTGGAAACTGAGTTAACAGCTGTTAGAAAATACTCTGAAGACAAACTTTCAGCGATGAAAGTAGATAATGAAAAACTAGCTAAAGATAATGCAGACAAAGAGCGCCGGTTAATACAGCAAGATAAAGTAATAGATAAGTTAACCAATCAAACTGAAGAATAATTTTACCCCTCCTATCGATACCTATTATGCCAGCTGCAGCTGGCATAGTTATTTATGACTATGTTTCTGAAAGAGCCTGAATCATCGCGGCCATAACTGCTTGGCGCTCACCTATAGGCAACTTCTTTATTTTAGCTGCCCACCTATCTGCCTTCCTTTGAATTCTTTGCCTATCTGTAAAGTTTTTTCCCGCATACGTATGATAATGGACTTCCCCAGGAATAAAATTGCACCAAAGCTTTTCCGTTCTTACCCCTCCCCTGGACATTGCCTGAAAGGTATCAGACCACCACCCTGCACCGTCAACGAGAACAGAATCATACAAATAGCTAGGGTATCCAGAAAGAATGATATTAGCCGGTAATGACTGGATTAACTCAAGCATTGTAATGTGTTGATCCTCAGTAAGCTCATGCTCATATCGAGCGTTGCTGGTTCGCGTACTAGGCAAATAGGGAGGGTCTAAATAAAGACAAACGCGACCATTATTTTGAAAATCAAAATCACGTAAGAACTGAAAGGCACACATATGAACCAGTTCGGCGCTGGGATGATCTAAAGAAGAGAGACAACGAAGGTTTAAATCAACCCCAATATCACGTTGAGCAGGCGCTTTGTGACGTAATACAGCACCAGTACCAAGAAAAGGCTCTATAAAAGTATCATGTGGCGGGATGAGTTGCACAATACGCTGATAAACACCGCTACCATTTTTAGCACCCAAGTAATTTTGCATAAGTAGAAACCCATATTACAATATAGCAACGAACATAGTCAGAACTGTCTATGCTGTCAATAAAATTAGGCATGCCTAATTTTTCAAGATACAGAGCTATGACCTATGGACTTGTGAATTTACGCTACGCGCAACAGCCTTACCGTATGGACAAGCATATGGATAACTCATGGACGGACAAGCCGACCACCAGTTACCCACACGCATTGCCCACACTCACGGCTTAATTCACGAATTCCACAGGCCCAAAGAAATAATAAGAATCTTCTTTTTATTTTTGTATTTAATAAAACTATGGCCCCAAGTCTCAGTTTGGTATTAACAGCCCTACCCCAAGAATTAATCATTTTTAGCTACCTACCGGACATATCTGTGGGGGGGAATATATAGAAGCGGACCTAATTACCGGATGACTCATTACCTCGGCCCAGTAACGTCTAACCGTTCTTTCACTCCGGCCACAAATCGCAGCTACAGTTACTTGAGTTGGGGTGACATTTTGAGTTAGGAGCTCCTTGGCCGCTCGTAGAATGCGACTTAGAGTTGATTCGGTTTTCTTCTTGGCCGTAGATACCGCCGCCGCTTGTCTAGCAGCCTTCACTTCTTCAGGGGTTAGCTTGGCTTTGTCTTGGTACAGAAACGAAACATCCATATCTAGTTGGCGTTGCAGATAATCCGCTATTGAATCTTTTTTGTACTTGTACAACGTTGTTCTAGCTGTCTTCAGGTATTTGCCTAACTCTTCGTCGGTTAAACCTATATGACGCTCATTAAGCTGCCTTACACGCTGGTAAGCAGCCTCTTCATCCTGAATGTGCCTTAGCGCAACAAACAATATAAACGCCGTACTATCGCGCATCCCCTCTTTTACAGGGTTGCTGTTAATGTGCTGAAGGATATGGGTGTATATCTTGAACCACCATTGGCCTATCGTATGTTTCCCACCGTTAGGGTTTTTATATACGTTTGGATCTTTTGGGGGTGATTTACGAGGTCTTGCGGGAGCAGAAACAGGCTGAACTAACGTGAGGTGCTTAGTTTTTGCAATTTGCACATTTAAAGACTTTGCAAGTTCTTCAAAGCTAAATACATCGCCGCAAGAATGAAACTCAACAGTTCGTTTCGTTGAGCCGTGTCTTGAACCTGGCATTCTTAGCACTCGCGCAGGGTCTTTACTCGCGCCAAGATCTACATGCCAAAGGTTTCCCCCTTTTAACTTACTCACTAAAGAAGAGGCTATATCACGCCATGCAGCAACGCGCCATTTATACGCATCAACACCGTCATACATCCAGTAAAGATGCACACCGCCAGAGCCCGATAACACATAGCCGGTTGGCAGAGGTACGCCCTGTGATTCCAGCTGATTAAATACTTCGCTTACTACTTGAGTCTCTTGCTCTTTAGAAAGCGATTTTTTGGTTTCCCTGGTAGTTCCAGCTGGCGTATTGATATCAATTTCTAACCAATTGGCATGCAGTGAAGCCAGTTGCTTTGAATTGCGCCAATCAAAAAACTGATTAGGTGACACAAAACAGTCCATCGAGCAATCACGCCCGATAGATGCATCAAGATAGAATTGGGACAGCTTGCACGTCTTTTTACCCGATTGACGTGTACCAATAGCTCGCCAAGGCGAATTATCGTCAGCTATACGATATGACCACACATAACGGCAGTGCGCTTCCTTACCAATACCCATCATCTGATTGAAATCAGTCGAAGGACGCTTCTGGTAATCCTGAAGCTGCCTAGTGCTTTTTAATAGACTATTCTCTGACATCACCACCCGACCCCTGCCACATTGACGGAATCGAGTAGTAACGTGGGTTTGCGCTTCCCATAATTTCCCTTTTTTTACTTATACTTACTTCTAGTTGCTTTTATTAGGCAAAAAGGTACTTGACCGGTTGGAGGGAAACGACTAATATTTGAGGTGCGAATTCAATATCTAGTGCTTCCAACCGTTACCGGTTTGTTGCTACTCGAACAAATAGCCTCGTTTCTACGAGGCTTTGTTTTTTCTAAATCATGCCGCTACTCCGGCAAACTTTTCATTATCAATTACGAAATTTTTAATCCCCAATTTTCTTGTTAGCCTCCATGCGCTTTCAATTGTTGCAAACGTTCTTGCTTCTGGCTTATTAACCATCGCCAAAAATGCGTCTATCTCACCGTTCTGGCTGCGTACACGCATTACTTGTTTCTTACCTTCAGAATCGGGCAGCAATGAAGCTTCCACAGCCAAATGCATGCGCGTTAGCTCCTGAATGCGTTCTTGACTAATTAATGGTTGCATCTGCATACCTGGCTCCTATGGAAATATCTCGACCCTAAGTGTTGCAAGTTTTTTACATTCGATCAAGCTTTTTTGGGTAAAAAAACATTTTTAGATCTAAAAAAAATTTCTTAGTGCTTTTTTTACCCTATCTTGGTTAGACAAACCATCGGTATCAGCATTCGCTATCAATCGATCAACTTCATCTAACAGGGTTTCAACCGCGCTATCGCTTACAGTCTCCACAAAATCGCTATCTATTCCGACCCAATGACTAACAACAACAACACACTGAAAAACATCATAGTTAGTCGCTGGCCTATAATTACTGTTGGCTATTCCAGACATCAGACCTCTCAATCTTGACCCCGTTAAATCAGGATGTATCTGTTTAGCCATTCTTATATAGTCGCTACTTTTAAGACCTGTCAGGCTCCACAACCCTTTAATCAGTCGATTATTCTTATTTTCTTTTTCCATTTGATACAAAAAAAGCCGCTTAAAATGCGGCCCTTTTTCTTATATATGCCCGTAGTTAATGTAGAGTGTGTAACATATCGTTGAACTGATCAACCAGCTGCTGCACATCAACATCGCCATCAAAGGGACTATCTTTTAGCAACTGCTCGACAATTTGATAGTCGAACTGCTTACCAGCCTGCTTCAATGTATTACACATTGATTCAAGCTGGCTTGCGGGGCCTGCTTCAAGATCAAACCACTGAAACGCTTGCCAGGTACTATGCATGAGCTTCCTCCCCATCGATGAGGGAAAACCGTAGTTTACGCTCTCGCACCAAAACTTGATGTTCGGGAAGTTCATTCACTACCTGAAATAAAGGCATACCAGTGTGTTCTTGCTGCAACTTCTTCACCTTCGCACCCAGTCGGGCAGAAGCTTCAGCACAACGTTGTAGACTAAGCTTTTCAGCTTCCGAAGAAGCCTTATTTGCTCTGTCTGTAAAGTGCTTAGCGCCCAGTGAAATAGTATCCGCTAAAGATATTCTCTTGTTCATAGTGATTCCTCATTACGTATAACAGGCAGCTCGAAAGCGCCTTCTAATTAAATTGCTTGTTGTTGCTTAACGAATTGTACTAAACGGTCGTGCTTCTCAGTATCGGACTTTGGAAACTGAGTTAGTGAGCCATTAAGTGATGTGTGAAGTAGATAGACGTTATTGTTTTGGTAGGCGACTCGATACCCTTGAGTATTCAGCCCCATCGCACAAACGCCCATACAAATTCCATCGTTAGCAACATCGCAAATACGGTTGCATGATTTCATTGCGTTCCTCATTACGTGTTGAAGGCAGCTCGAAAGCGCCTGTTTTATTTGTGGCCGTGAAGCCAATTAGACACCTTAAATATATCACAGAAAGATCAAAATGCACTAATGGCCATCATAGTCATTTTTAACTATACTCGATAAAAAATGCACCCCGAAGGATGCATTTATTTTTAGGCAGTTTTTAACATATCGTTGTCGTTTGAAGCTTTAGAAGCCCACTTGCCAAGCGCGAATCCAACAGCCGTAAAGACTGGGTAACACACGCCTTGCCCCAGAATTTCGTGCGATACGGTTGCCGATACACCATGTATTAGCTTCACCGGCACACCTTTTAAGGCAGCATGTTCCGAAGGAGTAAATAGTCTGGTAAGTACACCGTCAGGATGTTTAACAAACGTATCCGTTGAACCGGCTTTATGGTACAAGCGTCGAATTGTAGGCACAGATGATTCTGTACCATCCAATAAAGCTCGCTTAAAGCCCTTACCAGCCTTCTTGTCCCGTACCTCCTTATCAACTAGGTACTGATAGGTTTTCCATCGAGAATCATCTAGCGGCACATCTTCAAGTATTTCTGAAACACTATTGGGTTTTTCCAGTAAAGGTTTAACTAGCTCCATATTGAATTTAGCCATTCCTTTAGTTGTAGCTACAACACACATTCTGTCTCTGTTCTCTAAGCAACCAAACTCATTGCCGTTTAGAACATCAACTTCAAGTTCATAGCCCCAGGTTTCCAACACTGACTTAATTACAGCCATACTTGTAGACGATAGGTACTCCGGCACATTTTCCAAGATTATAAGCCCTGGTTGACACTGACCTATAAACTGCAAAGCATGGAAAAAACAAGCGCCTGCGGATTCATGAAACTCGGCTGCACTTATTTTATTTTTGCTAACCCCTGCTTTGGAAGCGCCTACGCATGGCACTCCGGCCACGAGTACATCTACCTTTGGCGGGTTTTTAAGCTCAACAAATTCAATTCCACTTTCGATAAGAATTGAATCATCACGGAAAAGTTCTGGTTGATTCGCTACCATCGTATCCAGGTACTGACGTTCCTGTTCTACGATGAATTTTGTATAGCAGTTAATACCGGCCTTTGTTAAACCTTCATGTAGTGCAGCATCGATGATACCGCCCCCTGAAAATAACGAACCGATAGTAAGCGCCTCACCGTTTTTAACCTTACGATTAAAGCGATCAACGCGCTCTGCTGTTTTACGATCAATACCATGAACCTCAATAGTAGCCACACCGTTCTTGACCACCACACGAAGAAGAACACCTACATCACCAAACATTTCACCAAGCTCATCATCTTTAATTTCAATAAGCGGGAAAATTCGGCCATTCCGGTCACGCTTGGAAACTGAGAATCGACCTTCAGGTGCAACTTTCAAAACAGCGACTTTCTTTTCATGATCAAGTTGGATATCTAGCTTTTGACCTATTTGGAAGCTACTGCTTAGCTTACTTCCTTCAAGCCACACTCTAGGTACACCGCGATTTTCGCCAAGACGAGTATTAATTACTGTCAACATACATTCACCTCTTTACGTATTACGGGCAGCTGGGAAGCGCCCTTTTTAGTCATTTAATAATCAACACCAGGTTAGCAAAATTCCCCCCAATGTCTAGTATCTCGACGCACATACACCTATAATCAAAGTGATTTACGCCATTTTTGGCAACACAAAAACAGGCGCTCTATGAGCTGCCTTCAACACGTAAAGAGGAAACACTATGAATATACATAGCGCTATTGAGTTGATCGCATCTGCTGGCAATGGCATTGCTGCTGATTTCACTGAACTGAAACGTCTGTACAAACGTGCAGCCTTGGCCTGTCATCCAGACCGAGTTAACAGCAATGAATCATCAGTATCAATGAAAACATTGAATGAAGCGTGGGATTTTGTATCCGGCAAGGTGGAGTTAGTAAACTACACACTTAACGGCACATCAAATAACGTTCGTACTGCTAAGGTCAACGACCCTATTGAGTCACACGAACTAACCCACTCTAACTTACCGGCCTTTGCGAGCCGTGAAACTCTACTCCGTGAAGCATTCATGATCATCGATGATGAAAAATGGAATAACTGGACGGACGTTCGCTTTAAAACGGTTTACTTTAGCAAGTACCAGGTGCGTGTACACACCTACAGTAGTTCAATCCACATAACAACTCTTGCCAATGCGCTTGAGGCCAGAAAGACTTGTGAGAAATACACAATTCACTGGAACGTAGGATCAGACGCTGAAGGTTACAGCCGCTTTCTTGAATGGGTTCGCAATATAAGCCAAACAGAGTGCATTACAGGTGTTATTGCACATCTGTATATCGCAAACTATCAAGAACGCCGCGATGGTGTATTTGAAGCTGAATTGATGCCAGGGCTCACAGTAACGCGAAGAGAAGTAAAGTCAGGTCAGGTGTTCTCACCTTTCAAACTTCACAAACTCAAGCCTCTAACTGAAATACCTGAAAAGGTTCGTGCTTTACACTTAATCAAAATGCTCGCTAACGGCCAATACCGTCAACTGCATAGAAAGAGTTACCTTACTGACGATTATGCTTATGATGCCGCGAACAATCACGGTGCAAAAGTATATGAAAACCCCTTCCCTCTTCTGGCTGATCTCATCGAGGACCGCAGCGGAGGTTTCCACTTCTTTCATAGTGGTCATGGGGTTTACAGCTTCGGTGATCATATGAACGATAGCAAGTCTATCGTGCCGGTGATTGACAACCGTTTTCCAGCCGTAGATTTGATATCTACTAAGCAAAACGAACAAGCCTATCTCCAATAACAAGCAGGCCCTTTAAGGGCCTGTTTTTTTTGCTTGTAATTCAAATCTCTTATTAGGCATGCCTAATTATGTAAGTTGCCAGCGCTCACTAAATTGGCTAGTATTTATACGTCTCCTGCCACCAATGGCAAAAAGCAAAATAGGCGCTTTCGAGCTGCCTTCAACACGTAATGAGGTAATACTATGACACCGAGTAATCAACCGGTTAATCAAGCTGTCTCAATCGATACTCTGTTAGCTCTACGCTTTAACTTGAAAGGCAAAGTACCCGCCCCGACCGTTAAGCCAAAGCCAACTAAAAAACCTATCGATATATCACTTGAGAAGTACCAGGAAGCCGTAGATTTTTATACAGATCACCCCAACCAAGAAATGTATAAAAGTTACCTGGCTAGTTTATCCATTTGCAAAACTTTGAAAGAGGCCTTTGAGCTTTCTGACGCAATTGCAAAGGAAACAACGAATGTCAGAAAAAAACGTCTGAAGGGTATGGAACGAGAAGAGTCCGTAAGCTCATTGCTAATGCAGCGAGTAACGGCACTTGAATCCATCCAACACGCCAAATCAAAACTGGCTGAACTCAAGCAAGAACGAGTAGAACTGAAGAAAAATAAAAAGCCCCATTAGGGGCTTTTTTTTGGCTATCAATCTTTGTCTGAACGCATAAGCAAAATCGCTTTAATGATCAGAATGAACAGCGCTACAACTATGCAGACTATTCCGATACCCAGTATAAACACAGCTTTTACAATATTAGTGTCAGTTGTAGGTCCGAAAAGTAACGCACCTAAACCCAAAAATATCGCACCAACCGCGATGTCAATTAATAAGCCGTGGGCAAACACTATCAACATCTTTTTGACGAGCCGAGGCCCATCACGTTGCTTCGCTTTCAAAGCGACCTCCTTACGTTTAACGGGCAGCTCGAAAGCGCCCTTTTTTTTCAAAATTACGTAGGTCCACAACTATCACCATATGCGCCAACTGGTAACTCCCAGTTGTCTACAATGATGTCATGAGCGAACGTACCTCTATTCATGGCTATTTCTAGCCATTTCTTATCGACCTGATAAGGCGTACCCTTCGCAGCAACTTCCGCTAACGGAACTTGAACAACCTCTTTATTACTGTTGCGTGAAAAGTGAATTGTCTTGCCGTATTTAGCTTCGACCGCTTCAATATTCTCAAACCGATTCGGCATGAACATTTGAATTGTTGCTAACTGGTTTGCACTGGCAAAAATGCAAATAAGGCATGAACATCGACCGAACCCTAAAATATAGGCAGGATGAGGTAAAATGCGGTATTTCTTCATAAGATTCCACACTCGCTCTTCTTCCCAATCTTGAACGATTCGGTAGTGATCAACGAAACGCTTTTTATTGCGTTTAATATCGAAAATCACTTTACCATCGCGTCCTATTCGTTTTTGGCCCTGTGCGTCCTTCTGAGCAACTTTCGTCGCTGAACTAGCATGAGGCTCAAAGTTGGCGTAACGAGCCCTACTAGGCGATTCTTCAGCGCGTTCACCCGTTAAAACGAGGGTACGCTTTCCTTCAAATCGCTTTTGATGGCTAATCACTTTTTTCCCAGGGTCGATTTTACAATAAGCTGAACACCATCTGATTTTTAAATCGGCGCTTAACGCTGGGAATTGCCTACGTGTTCCTAATTTATCGGAACTGCCGCCGACTTTCCTAATTTCACCTTCCGGAGTTTCAAAAAGAACAGCCGCCGTAGGCGCATTGTCCCTTTCCATTTCCCGAAGAAAACCGCCTTCCTTCCATGAAAAATACAACTTAACGCCCAGTGCTTTACACAGCGCTTTGCAATATTCCTCAGTGCAAGGCCAGTCCATAAACTCAGGCCCTTGCCCATCAATTAAGTGATGGTGACATTCTATTTTTTCCCTGGGTATGCCTTGCTCAATGAGCTCAAGCAAACAAGCGACACTATCTTTTCCACCGCTTAAAAATACCACGTAGGTGTCATAAGAATGTAAGTCTACACCGTCAGGCTTCTCGATTAGATAATCAAGATCCAGACTATACGCATTTCCAGATACGAACCTTATAGGCTCTTCACATTGAAGTGCTTCCATATTTTTCCTCTTTACGTGTTGAAGGCAGCTCGAAAGCGCCTGTTTTGTTTGTAAGCTAATAAGCTAGTTACATTTAAGATACTACCGTATTTCACGCAAAAAAAAAGCGCCCCGAAGGACGCATTTATTTTTACGCTGCTAAACCGTGTCGGCTTATCGCTTCTTTCATGCTATCGGATAACTCAAGCTCAGCTACTTGTCGCAAGTAAGCTGCTGTCACCTTGACGCTATCAACCGTCTTAACCATTCGCCCAGCTACAACACAACGGTTATTCCAGTGTGATGCATCTTTGGCTGTCGGAACACTCGCAATTTTGTCAATTGCCGCTTTAACAGTGTCTTCGTCACTTTCGCACATACCCGATAAGGCAAGCGCTACCGACTCCAAAAATACTGCGTGACCGGCCACATTATAATTTCTCAATTCTTCAGAACTGATCTCATCATTAATGACCTTTTGCCACAGTCGGATTTTTCCGGTCAATTCAGTTAGCACCAAGTCGAAAAACTGATTCATTGAATCCAATTTTTCATCATCGATGTTAATGAAAGACTTTTCTTTGACGTTAAGAAGCTTTTCAACAAACTTCTTCCAATGCACCAGTGACCAAACCTTTTCAGATTTACCACCTATTGTTGTTTGCTCCTTATCAACCAACTCGTTTATTTCTGGATGACGCTCTAAAGCGTCCAGAACGAATTTATTGAAAGGATTGCGCAAATCATACAAAGAGCTAATGGCTGCATTTGGCTTAGACAGATTCGCATTCAAATCCGCGAATATTTGCTTCGACCGCTCAAGCCCTTCATCGTAGAAAAATGTCACCGGAACCGTTTCATCCCCTAGTGATTTATCAAGATTAAGGAAGAACGAAGCTGCGGCGCTGCGATGTTGACCATCAGAAATCAATAGCTTAGCTGTTAAAGGTATGCGTAGCACACCTAATCTGTCAGCTAAGCCATCAACGTTTAACGGATCAAATGCCATCGCCTCGTTGACACTTACCGTCAGGCTTGGAAGCACGTATTCATCACGATTATCGATAACGTACTGACCGATTTCATTGGCATGCTTAACGTTGACCTTTCGTTGAGCTCGAAGCTCAGCCGGAAGGCTTTCATCAGCAAACGTGAAGAATTTAACCAGGTACTTAAATGGCACCTGTGCAATGTAAAATTCCTTTTTCGCCTGAATGCCTTTTACAGCAGGAAACGAATAGGTAATTTCACTTGCAGCGCTTTCAAAGCTAGAAACAACACTAGCTTGTTTCGCTTTATCTTCCGCTTGTTGCTGCAACCGTCTTTCATTTTCTTCAATGAGTTTTTGCGCGGGTTCAGAGAACTTATCGCACCACTCATCAAATTCCATATCACGATTATACTCATCTGTTGGGACCAGGTACTGACACGCATCTTCAGCGCTTACACCTGTTTTCATTTTTTCAATGATGTCTGCACATTTTCGTACTTCACGTTGACGGATACGCTCAATATAAGCATTCCATACTAACTCTACAGGCTTATCACCCACTTCCAACTTTTCATCAGTAGTAAGTTCAAAAGCCATTTGGGAAGGACTTAATGCGCCCTTACTGGCTTTTTTTGCTTCACGATCAGCAGTAAAAGCGTCTTTATGACGGCCTTTTACTACACCAAAATCATGACCACACTTTGCCAGGTCAGCATTGAAATCAGTAACACATACACGATAGAACATAGTAACGCTCATAATATTTCCTCTTTACGTATTAAAGGCAGCTCGAAAGCGCCTGTTTTGATTGTGGCCGATGGCCGATTAACCATTCCACTATATCAAATTTTGGACATAAAAAAAGCTTCCTGTTGGGAAGCTTATTTATCACTAGAGCGAATCGATTAGACGGTTAACGTCCAGTTCAAATTCATCTTTATCCGGCATCACTGCCAATTCGTTCGCTTGGGTATCTCTCTCAACAATCCCCCAAAAGCAATCAGCCAAACTATCATAAAGCTCATGCGTCCTGATATCACAAACATCAATATCAAAGTCAGCCATGATCTTGTGAATGAGGTTTGAATAAGGGTATAGGTCTAGTAAAAAAACATCTTCACCAACCCCGATAACATCACCTATCGCTAATTCTTTTTCACTCATGGCTTTTAGTAACTCTGTAGCAAAGTAAAAGTGTACAAGGGCTTTTGTTGCATTTTTAGTATTCATACGTTTTCCTCATTACGTGTTGAAGGCAGCTCGAAAGCGCCTGTTTTGTTTGTGGCCGTAGCCAAATATGCCTTTTAACTATATCAAATTTCGGTCATAAAAAAAGCTTCCTAATGGAAGCTTATTTTCTATGCCAAATCTACACTTCAGACGAACCAACCCAGCAATCGTCCTTTTTATCCCCCAAATATGCATCCCAGCCAAATTGCAGGGTTTCATAACCGGTCGTTAAGGATTCGCTGATGTGTTCCAGTGCGTCATAGGTCCACCCTTCATAGGGTGAATTTTGTCTAACCACTAAGTTTCCGTCCAAATCATAAAGGTACAAATCTTTATATCTGTTTCCTTCCAGTAGACAAGGTTCACGCTCATTAATAGGCCGTGCAACAATCATATTTACCTCTTTACGTATTGAAGGCAGCTCGAAAGCGCCTAGTTTATTTGTGGCCGATGGCCGATTCAGAATCTTTAATATACCAGCGCTATTCGCATAAAAAAAGCGCCCTCAAGAGGCGCTTTCTGTTATATACACGTCACTACCTTGCAATAGTGCCTGAGTACAACCATCAGTAAACGGTGAATCATCATCACGACGAAAGAATGAACCCATTTTGTACGGATTATATGTAATCGCACATTCAGTTCCATCTAACGTCTGCACCATTTCCGATGCATCTACAATGATGCCTTGGCAAAAAGCGTGGACGTTCTTGCGCTTTTCCCTCAAAACACGTTGCCTGGACTTCTCAGAGACTACCAGTTGGCAATTTTCGAGTAATACCGAACGAGCATAACCAATCACTTTACCTTTATCTTCACCTTCCATAGCCAGAATTGAATAGAACTCCGGTTTGTTTAGATTTCGATAAACCCTAACTCTCATTAGGCGGCGGCAAATACGATCAGCTTTACCCACTTTTGATTCAAACTGCCCGTCTTTAAACAGTGAATTGCGTAAACATTTTGGCTCGATGCTCGATGCTGCAAAATCACCTAACGGCAAATCCATAGTTGCTTGAAACATGATGCGCTCCTATACCACATTAGGCAGCAGCGCTGCGGTCTTCCCATTTAACACCATGCCCCTGTGCTACCAAGTTGTTCAACCAGCTGTGCAAAAACGAGTTTTGCGACTTTTTGGCTTTCACATTAACTTTGCCAGGAAGGGGATATACTACCTCGTACATTGGAGGAAGACTCATTTCAAATGAATAGGCTTCAACCATGTTTGTATCAGGGTAATAAAGGATTTCCATAATTGGGTCTGAGCATAAATCACCACATTGAACAAAGTAGTGTGCAATTGAAAAGCCAATACACTTTTGGTCGTTAAAACCATCAGTAAGCTCATTGCGCTCAACCACTAAGTCCATCACACCTGAAGAGATACTTTTACGGTATGAAGGGACCGTATTATCTTCCAGAATAATTCCAAGCTTTACCATTAGATCGTAGTTTTTCTCAAATACAGTTTTCATAACTTTCCTCTTTACGTATTGAAGGCAGCTCGAAAGCGCCTGTTTTGTTTGTGGCCTAAAGCCAATAATCACATTCAGTATATAGACCATCGACCAATAAATCATCTTTGAGCAATAAAAAAGGCCGCTTAGCGGCCCTTATTTATTTGAGAAGATTGAAACTAAAGTCAGCAAGGCGTTCAGTGAACTCGACATAAATGTCACTCTCACCGTCCCAGTCTTGTTTAACCTTGATATAGTCGTTGAACTTACCTTCAGCCTCTTCTTTAGTCGAAGCCATCACAAACTTCAATTCATCTTCGCAATCACAAACCCTACCGACGACAACAAACACATGCTGTTGCAACTCATCATCACTTACATCAACAAGTAATGGCGCTATAACCCTTTCCCAAACAGGATAGACTTGTTCGCTTGTGATTCGCTCGTTATCGCCTTGAGCGAAACAAATTGTGTCATAGCCCCCATCATAATTATCCTGTAACCAATCGCCAAGAGCGATTAAAAGCTTACGATTAGGTGCTGGCATTACCTTTTCCATTTGCGCCCAGGTAACTACAAATCCAGATTCGCAAGGAATAATTAGGTTTTCAATGCCTTTGGCTGTTAAACATGATGACAGTTCATTAGCTTCATTTAGTGTTGTTTTGGTTTCAGTTTTTATTACTGCTTTCATGGTATTTCCTCTTTACGTGTTGAAGGCAGCTCGAAAGCGCCTGTTTTTGTTATGGCCGATGGCCGATTTAGAGACTCCAATATACCATGTAACAGGCATAAAAAAACCTCAGAGTATGAGGCTTTTTATTATCACTTTTTAACGAAATAAAAATCGGCACAAGCTACCATTTCATGAATAGCCAATACATTACCGTTAGGGTCTGTATAGTCTAATTGCATTTCATGACAGTCGTAATTTATGTTCTTTTTTAACGAATTACTGACAATTGAATTATTAAACTCTTTTTCACTTGCTTGTCTAAAGGATTTTAGATTTACGCTCATAATATTTCCTCTTTACGTGTTGAAGGCAGCTCGAAAGCGCCTGTTTTGTTCATGCTGTATAAAAGCTATATCAATATAAACTTAGAACGAATTGCAGCATTAATCAACCTACTTTAAAATTAGCAATGACCATCACAGATATTTTATATATACGAAATAAAAAAGGTCCCGAAGGACCTTTATCTTATTGAACGGTTATCCCCTTTTGTTTTAATAACGTCCGAAAATAAAACCGCTGGTTGTCTTTGCACTCTGCAAGCGCCGCGACCGTATTTTGAACAGACCAAGGAACCTTAATATCGTCCAACCGGTTAGCCCAAAACGCGAAATCACTTTTCACTTTGTCGTGGTAGACACAAAAACAATGCGTATAAAAACCAAGTAAACTATCAAACTGGTGACTGTTAATTAGCATTACGCGCCCCTTCGGTTTCGATAAATTCCTGAACCAAAGAAGGGATGTTAATTAGTTCCTTATTGATAGTGCGAGCCTTGTTTTGACGATGTTCACATAGGTCTACTACATACCCTGCAAACGCCTCAAGCTTACTTTGAGTGGCAGCTATAATATTTTTGGGTTCACCAAACATATCGAAATAGGTACGAAGAACAGGAACATGCTCAGCATGCACTTCTTTCGTCCAATCTACCGAGTAGTGAAATTCCCATCCAAGATCCGCAATACCCGTTTCCGTGTATTCGGCAGTTCCATCGTCAATGCTACCATGACACTCACCCAATAACGCTTGGTCATTGGCAAGCTCTTCTGTATCAGCCCAAACTAACTTGGTAACACTCTTTTCGTATTCACCAGCACGAATTGTAAGTTTAACTACATATGCTTTAGACATATTACTTTCCTCTTTACGTGTTGAAGGCAGCTCATAGAGCGCCTGTTTTTGTTATGGCCGATGGCCGATTTAGAAACTCCAATATACCATGTGTTAGGCATAAAAAAAGCTTCCCGAAGGAAGCTTGTTTATTACTATGCGGTTTCTCCTAACAAATCAAATTGCTCTACCGGCATGGCCGTAGGCTTTTCCTTTTCGTCCGGAACCAGCAAATCAGCACATTCTTTTATCGCGTAATGCAATTTAAGTTTTTGCTCCCACGCTCCCATGTAATACGCAGGCGTTCTGAACACCTTAGTAATATTCATCGTGAGTGTGTTACCGATACATATTTCAGCTGGAATATGCAAAAGCGTAAACTGAACATAAGCCATCATTGCAGCTACGGGATCAAGGTCAATCGCCTGCACCCAAAGGCACTGTTGATAGTTAATCCCTCTTTCACGTAACGCTTGCGCGTATGCTATCACCATACCACCTGAACCCACGGCAGGCTCATGAAGCGTTATCACTGGCTTGTCTTCTATACCCGACACATTTAACTGCGCCATTAATAGGGACAACTCATAAGGGGTGAAAAACTGGCCGATCTGCGAACTGCCAAGTTCCAACTCCATAAACAATGAGCCAAGAAAGTCACAAGGCTTTTCTTCCAGCCCCATGATGACATAACCCATCAGTTGCGCCATACGCTTCATATCTTCTTTATCGTACCGCTTAGCAATGCGTAAATAGTCTTCTTCAACCTCTTGGCTGAAAGCAACGGCATTGTGTAGCGCATACGCCTGACAAGTGATCACATCCCTAAATACTTCGTAGCGATGGTGATAACGTGCGGTTTCTTTGAATAGCTTGATAAAGGCCTGTTTATTTGCAGACATATTTTTCCTCTTTACGTAGAAAGGGCAGCTCGAAAGCGCCCATTAAAATTAGGCATGCCTAATTTGGCATACCTGGCAAACGGGTTATACAGGTTGATATTCGTCTTTTAATGGACTCTGAGGCTCTTCGTAATCCTCACTCATAGTATGCAAGTACGTACCATTGAGATTGACGCAGCAAACTTTAATACCGTTTTCAAGTTGGTACACTGGTCTACTCCAAAAATCCTCATAAAGAAATGTCGCTGTTTGCCCGTTCTTTAACGTTAAATTATTCATGATATTTCCTCTTTACGTGTTGAAGGCAGCTCGAAAGCGCCTGTTTTATTTGTGGCCGGAGGCCGATTGATAAACCCCAATATATCAGCGTACCATCCATAAAAAAAGCCTCTAACGAGGCTTTGGCGGGAACATACTACTCAAACATAGTAATAATTAAAATAATGTTCACTGATATACCCCACAGCCACCCCCGCAGCTACAAAATAAAATATTTTAACCCTGAATTTAACTTCAGGTCGCTCATCGACGTAAAAACCAACGCACCCAAACATTACGCCAACAGATGCAGCCCCTGCACCAACAATAAAACAAATGATACGGTAATATTCAATTGAGCTGAATTTAGGTTCTACAGGCGAAAAAAGAAACATTGAAACTAAAAAGGAACCGATAACAATGTAAATCAGTGAAAGGCTGAAGTAGCCATTCTCAAAAATTTCCGTCAACTTTCTCATCGAAATATACATACCTCCCCCTAGTACATATTCCAAAACGAATCACCGGCGCGCATTTTATCTGAAGCCTTGGGTGTTAATTCATCAGCAAGCACAGATACTATATCGCCATCCACATATGAGGCTTCCAAATCATTGTGTACCATCACTTCAGCGAATGTTTTAAAGTGTGGATGAAGACCGGCACATTCCTCCCAGGACACAACCGAACGACTGAAATACACCCATAAAACACTTCTATAGGCCTGCCCTTTCTCAAGAGCTGTATTAGCCTCAAATAAGCGCGTATACGCCTTCTGCTTGGCTCTTGTTCTAGCTTTGTAGGAAGTCAGTATTGGACCATGCTTTTCCTTCGCAAAAATGAGCTCGCGGCATATTTCGGCATGCTCACTTAAAGGACTATAAATCTCACTGCCACATTTATTGCACAACTCTCCGGCCATAGTGTTTTACCGAATCGATTTAACATATCCTGACAATATCAAACTTAGATCTAACACCAGTGCAGAAAACTACCCTCAATGAAAAGGGGTTTTTAAAAAACAAAAAGCTTCCCGAAGGAAGCTTTACTTATAGATTACCAGTGCGGAATTGATCGCTCATCATCACAGCGAGAACATTTCTCATAATGCTGATCTAAATCATGATGCATAACCGAGCGGCTATGGCTGTAATCATGAAAATTATATTTGCACAAAGTTTTACCAAAGGTTCGATAAAACCAATCCACGACAATGCGCTTGAGCCACTTTAAGACGCGAATACACGCCCATACTACTAAAATCACCAGCGACCAAAACAAAATAAATTGAATGGCAGGATGAATCATTTCAAAGTATTGCATAACATTTTCTAACATAGGTTTACCTCTTTACGTTTAGGGGGCAGCTCGAAAGCGCCCAGTTTGATTTATGGCCGAATACTCAACCAACTACGATGACTATGTTAACACATTTTATTAAAAGCGTTCTTAGGTTACTTAATCCAACTGGGAATTTTTATTTTATCAATATCTGACTGTTTTATTGCAGTCGGCTTTTCATCTAAATAGCACCCCAAGCACTGTTTTTTCCAAGGAAGATATTTTTCACGAACAAACTTACCTTTACAGCAGGGACACTCCACAATTTCAAGCCTATACGAGTAAGCATTTTCAAGAAACTCTATCCAGATTGACTTTATACCGCTCTCAGCTTTATCTCTTACTTCTCCTTTAACAACATCAAGCATTACGAGCTTCTTTACATAATCATCTTCATGATATAACTCATGAGGGATTAGCCATTCTTCTGATGAACTTTCTAATAACGTATCAAAAACATTATCATGTTCAACTAGGCGCTCTAGTAACCTACCAACTTTCACTAACTCTTCAGCTGAAACATAAAAAGCAAATATATAGTCGCTCTTTCTATGCCAGCGAGCCCCCACACTAACAGGTTCTAGCTGCTCAAATGTAAACTTCAATCTTAACTTGTCAGGCCAATCGCTTTTCTTTGATATTTCAAAACTTAACATAGCCGGAAAGTCGCCATCATCATTAAAGATCTTTTTCAAATTTGGTGCGCCTTTGCGAATATAATCAACTGACAAAGATATACAATCCAAAAAAGAGCTATATTCCCAACTACCAACAATCGCTATTGAGGGCATAAAGTCTACGTAATCACTCAACCCCTTAAAGCAAATAAAATACTGACTACTATTACGCTCTGCCCAATCTTCTTCTGGCTTAGCTATATGAAGCTCAATTTCCTCTTCAACCAAACATAAATACTCTACTTTCATTACCGTACTTCAGATGTTGATTTACTGTATAAGTAAGCCTAATACACTTACTTACAATCATAGAAACTGTTGATAAAAAAGTTTTTAGTTCACGATTCGTCACGTTACTTCATCATTCATAATTTAAGCTAATTAAAGCTAATTAAAGCTAATCATGCCGTAACGTTTAATTTACAAAACTGTTTTTTAACCCTTATATTATTTTTAACATCAGAGTCTGATAAAAGGCTTTAGCCGTTCAATAACCAAAACACTTGCAGACAAAGGCAGTTTAGGGTGAACCAGTTTCTAAACACTTAATCTGACATAGACAGACCATCTACATTTATTTATTTAACATGCAATGTCACAGTTGCTTATATTTTGTGATCTTCTCCCCTTACCCTTATTCTTATTGGCTTACACAACATCAATCCATTCTCAGAGCGCATTTTTACCAACTCATAATGTCACATTATACTTGTTAACTTAGTTTTACGGACACATAATGATTTTATTGCCCATTATGCCAGGTTTATAAACAATGCATTCAAAACACCTTGTTAGCGCGTCCCCTAGCCTTCAAATTGCCACTGACGGCCCCATTGTGGACATCAACTGGTATTACCTAATGAAAACCCGCGCTGAAGTGATCCAAGCGAACGATTCAATGCCTGCTTATTTGCTGATGCCTGAAATCACCGGCTTAATAGACAATGAGCTTAACGCAAATCGGCGCATGGCTTTTGAAATGATGTGGATGTTAGGTTGCAGGGTAAGTGAGCTCTTATTACTCACCCCTAGACATTTTGTGTTTAACGGACAGAGTAGCTATGTGAATATGCCAACGCTCAAACGCCGAACACCAGACCAAACCAAAAGACGACGGAAACGCCTAAACGATTCGGATACGCTGGGTAATTTGCCGTTGCGTCAGATCCCGATTACCGATGCTCAGTTTGTGGCTCGCCTGCAATCCCACATCGTCACAGTGCGCCTTCCGGAAAACCGGCGGTTTTTTGGTATTACAAGACGAACAATCAATCGCTGGGTAGATGAAGCGGTATCGAACTATGAAGCGCAATATGGACCTTTTCAGGTTCACCTAAGCCCTCACGTCTTCAGGCACAGCTACGCCGTGAATGCAGTACTGCACTTCACACCGCTCAAAATATTGCAGGTATGGTTAGGCCATGCTTCACAGGCCAACACAGAAATTTACACGAAAGTTTTGTTTTCTGACTCGTTCGAGTTCGCCAAACGCATTGCATGGAGGCCAGTAATACAAGCGATAGATAATCCCCTATAAAGCAACCATATTTTTAACGTTCAATAAACTAGAGGAACTTTCGGGGGGATTACGTAATCAGAGTAAGAGGCCATAATTCACTATGGCTCCTTATAAAAGTTAATACTTCAGAGGTCCCCACCTGCTTTCATGTAACTTTCTTTCCATATGCTTAATCGCTTCTATTTCAGACAAGCCATTATTCTCCATGACAGCCAACCTTTGTCGCCGTTCATGTGCTTCATTGGCGCAGAGGATTAATGCCAATGAACTAGCACAGAATCGAAATACCTGATTCGATTCTGTGTTAGTACGATTGAGAAATATTCCTTCAACATAACAATGCTGTTTCTTCTCCATACTCAGTATTTGCGATTTCTGTTTGCTCGTAATATTTTTCAATCGAGACAAGCCCTCAAACTCATGAGGATGCATTGCCAGAATTTCCCAATACTCAAATTTATTTAACAAACTTGTAGACTCTTGGGGAATTTCATCCACATTTTGAGTCGCCATCCAGACCCAAGTGTTTTTCGTATTTAAATGAGCAATCCTGTCAGAAAACTCTTGCATTGCGTTAGATAATCCAATAGCTCTTAAGTAATTATGAACTTCATCCATCACTATGATTGTATCGCGGCCCCCGTTATCACTGCTGACTATATGTGACATATGCTCCAATAGAGCCAAAAGCACTTTTGACATTGCGTGCTCTTCACCCATTTTTAAAAATGGCTTAAAATTAATAGACAGTATATCTGGCAGACAATTCATATCTTTCAGAAAAGCACACCCTTCATCATCATTGTTATAAGCGGAGTCTTTCAACATACTTTTTACGAAACCCTCATCAAACTCATAAAATTCAGACTTCTTTTCATAACTTTCAAGAAGAAGGTGTAAATTATTATATGCTCCGCAACAATCAAAAATCACAATTTTGGCATCATGCTTTTCTTCATAATCCATAAGCTTTTCCATAAGGTTCACTGTCTTACCCGAACCAGTAGGACCCACAAGCATTAAATTTGCGTTATCTATTTTGTCATCAAGAATATCTATTTTGCAGGAACTACCATCACGATGAAAATACCCATCACCTAACTTATACTCTGTCATACATACAACCCTTTTAAATTAATATTCAATAAAAGACTATCACCAGAAGTTATATACATCTTCTAAAAACAGGGGGGAATTTAAAGGGGTTTTCACACCACTGAGTCACTATTCTTTGTGGCTATATCTTGTGGCCATCATAGATATTTTTAACTATGCTCGATACAAAAACCCCCTTAATAGATACTCTAAAATTAGGCATGCCTAATTCTATAACCCTCTATTTTCTGACCACTTCACCAATTCATTCACTGCAAATTGTTTGTCAATATTCACGTCGATAAAGCTATCACCATCGATTTCCCCTAAATCAACTAGCGCCCACAGCAATTCAACAAATGAACTTACTTTTTTGTTTTGATATCGCTTTACTCTAGCCACTACTCGCTTTGCTTGGTGTCTCGCAATTTTTTGTTCTTTAGATGAGAATTTCATAATCACTTACCACCTCATTACGTTTCAAAATAGAAGCGATCAATATCTGGATATAACTGAAAGCAAAAAGCTTCATCTTGTCCCAGTGTAAGAATATATAATGTACTACCATCCACTGTTTTTTCTTCGCATTGACCACCACGGCCTACTACGTATTCCCTTGCTACCGATAAACCTTCATTAAAGGTCAGACGCTCTCCTTGAACGTTAGTAAGATACTGATCTAAAGACATTGGCATTCTCTAAAAGCAATGGTCGCTCAACAACGGGGATTTTTCCCTACGGGAAACCAGGGGATAAAAGGTGTATTCCCTGATGGACAAACAGCGTTCCGCCGTATTGACCACAGGCACTACACACTTTTTCCCGCCTTAATCGCACGTAGTCACTCCCTAAGCTAATAACAAATTATTTATAAATAGGTTTTGTGATATGAACTCTAACCACGTCCGGAGAAGCCATGAACGCTAGTGGTAAATCACTAGGCTGCTGAGCAACAACCAGAACCTTCATATCATGCGACTTGGTAACGTTTATAAAGTTGTTCCAGTCTGATTCTGCACAAAGTAATTGAGCTTCATCAATTACAAGCTCCCCTTTGGTCGCGATAGGGATTGCATTTGAAGTAATTGGCTTATCGTGAAGCATCGCTTTTCGGATAGCAGTTTCTTCCAGTAAAGAGTCAGGACAGATTTTATTTGCCAGAACGGATTTACCTACCCCACTGTCACCGGTTAGCACTACAACCTTGCCATCTTTAAAAGCACGGTCGATAGCATGTTGTATCAGATGAAGGTCATAAGCCTCAATGCTTGACCAGTTAGCCGGTAAAGGGGCGTTTTTATTGCTGCTAGAGCCTTGATAACTTTGCATATGGATATCCTCTTTTCGATTAGGCATGCCTAATTTGTAAATTCAGGAGAAACCATATCAAAGTGAGTTTCTTTAGGAGGGTAAAAACAAGGGTAGGTTTTAGGGGGTTTTATTTCGCTCTTTGGTAATCCTCGCCTTGATCACCTTAACGATCCTCTTGGCCTCTTCAAGTTCCTCTTGGTATATAGATACATCAGCATCATCAATACCTTTAGATAGTTTATCTTCATACCATTTAACTGATTCCTGCTCACTCTTCAACGCATGTTTAAGCGCGGCCAGTTTGGTTGTGTAAATGCCATAAGGCAAGCGCTCACCCACCTTGAAACTTTGACGATGTTGCTGAGAAATTGAGGACAGCCAACCAAAATCACCGTTTTTCTTAGAACGCTTACCCCAGGTTATATCCTTTACTTTCTCAGTAAGATTTACATACACATCATCGTTCCGGAAAGCCTGAGATAAAGCCCGACCATACCTTGTTTGGCTACCGCGCTTTTTTTGTATCGACCGAACAACCCATTCATTAACATCCAGTATTATTCGACCTTCCCACTCATACCCCATTGCGCCGTACAACGCTGCGCCAACCTTAATTTTTGAAGCAGGATAAATTTGTCTTTCCATATAATTACTACCCTACCTGTAGATAACGAGTTTCAGCTTTAGAAGAAATCCACAGAGCGCATTCAAAGCATAAAATAGAAATTAAACCTCTTACCCAAATATTAATTGATTCAAATTCAAGCCAGAATATCAGGACCCATAAACCAGAATTTACAGTAAGCATTAATACCTTTGTTACTTTTGAAAAACCATGCTTAGTTGCAGCAATCCGTATACAAGTTACAGATACACTAAGCACAAGCAGTAAACCTAACGCATAAACTAACATTTCACTCTCCTACTCTATATAGGCCAATTTAGCTGAATCTTGACCCGAAACACCGGCATGGATAGATACCCCAGCCCCGTCACGCTTACCATTCAAATAGGCATCAATTGCACGTTTATCGTCCTTAGCTTGCCGTGCTTGATAGGTAGTGATATTTAAGTTTTTATCTTTCCAACTCTTGATCAGGCCTTTTTGTTCAATTGGCACAACAAGCGGCTGTACCTTTAAACTAACTTCTGAGATCCATCCTAAACAATACCAATCAGCTCGATTAGTCTTCGTGGCCTTCTTACAGTTTTTATGAAGGCCAGCAATGAACACCTTTCTATCTGTCATTAACTGACGGTATAGAACGTTGAAACAATACGAAGCAATTTCATCGTTTGGCATAATACCAATGAACATTACAGCCCCTCTTCGCTTCCACGAAGCATGATCATATTCTTCGGTTAGAACATGAGTTACACCGAATGCATCATCTACCGCCTTTAACAATTTCAGGACCCAGCCAGGAGGATTAAGTTTATCTATCAATGTCGTAGTTGAACCAACTTCACTCAACATGACATCGCCTATTTCAAAGCCATGCTTACGCATCATCGCTTGAGCTCTTGATAAAGCTACAGCTGCCTCATTAGGATTAGGCGACTTAGCCAGGTTAAGAAGTTTCTTAATTTTTTCGAGGTATTTTTTTTGCTCATCAGTCATCACTAAGCCTTCAGGTAACTACACGTTAGCCATTTGTCTAAAAAAGCGAACTTGACCATCTACCGATTTTTCTAATGAATTACGCGAACGAAACCCAAGCCATAAACCAAGCGCACCACCGATTAATAAAGACCACAATCCCATCCCAAACATTGGCTCAATAGACCAGCCGAATTGATTATTTAACAATCCTGGGCCAATAAAGAAGGCAAGCATAGAAACGCCAGAAACCCCCATAGCAGTTTGCTTCAACGTGTTAGTTAACTCAGTTTGAGTTGCACCATACACAATCGTCGCCTGACAGCCCGTACACACACGAACACCGAATTTTGATTGCGTGTCACAAAAAGGACACTGAACTGTATTATCAGTCATTTAACACTCCTTTAATCTAATTTTATAAGCCATACTGTACAGCCTATAAAAGAAGTTTACCAAACTCATCAAAAAATGCCATAATTAATACATTATTTAGCCATCGGCTAATTGAAAAAAGAAGGGCGCTTTCGAGCTGACCGCAAGCCAGCATTTACATTGTCTCTTCCAGTGGGTTTTCAGTGGGCGTTTCCATAAGCGTCCAGCGGAAACCCACTGGTGACTTGGAGACAAAAATGGAAAATGTATTGGCAGTAATTGAATTAATCGGCGTATTGTTTAAGTGTGGCGTAATTGCCGGTGTAGGGTTCTACATACTAGGACGTTATCGTGCTTATCGCGAAGCGACTGTGGTTAGAAGAGCTTACAATAGAACAATACTTCGTACTTCAAAAAAAAGGGCTCATGCATGAGCCCTTTTTTATCTAAATCGTTACCATTCAAACTAGGTAAGTATAAAGACAAGCTACTATATTCCCCTTAAAACCTTTATTTTGTACCCCTACCGTAAACTCTCTTATGGAAACTTTGGGGTCATCACCAATTATATATAGGCATGCTACGCCCTGAATTGGGTGGTGACATAGATGCTCGAAATAACCATAGTCCTTTTTACACCAGCGATTAAGATCACCTTCAACAAGCTTTTTTACTTCACCTTGTAGGTAATCCTCTATGTTTGGCCGGTGTTCTTCATCGATATCATCAAGCTTATACTGGCGTATGTACTCCACTGTTTTATTAAAATTATCAGACTCAAATCTGACCTTCACTTCACTCATTTGTAACTCTCTCGCTCATAGCGCCATATTCACTTATTTGTATTCCATTATTTTAAGCCAAGATTGCGTTGTTAGTAATTGTACCTATGGCTAAACTTAGCAATAAACATACTACTAAATCATGAAAACAATATGGATTATAGAATTATTGTCCGTTTATTTAGATTCGACGAAGCTTTTAAGTCTAGCTGCGTGATCTATATCAAGCAAAGTACCATCATCTAACTTGGCATGACTGGCGTAGTCGCAAAGCAATTTATATGCCGACTCTGGATTGTCGGAATAATGACGCAGTGCTTTAGTAAAATCCATATTAATGGAATATACGACCCTTTTACCTTCTGGCAACTGAACATGCACTGGCTCTATGCCGGTATTTTGTTCACCAACTGAACCGCTCATGAAATATACCCCGCCTCTGACGGCTCAAACCACGCTAACATTTGCTCTTCAGATAAGCTAGGAATAGGAATATTCAGAGAATAGGAGCAATGCACTACTTCTTGTGCAACTGAACCTACAGCTTTTAAAGCTCGATGAGCTTCAACCAGCTCCTCCCTTTCAGGTAGGCGTTCGGGTATATCCGGATATGACTTAGTAACAACTTCTGCTTGACGCTTTAACGCACTAAGCGCTTTCTTTAGTATCTGTACACGCTCTTGTTTCATCCCATTACTCTCCATCAATTGTATGAGATAAATTAGAACAAATATCTAGGGGGAACACGCAGGAAAAACCCCTGCTACTTATCAGGAGTTTTAGACATAAAAAAACCCAGTTAAAACTGGGTTATTTATCGACTAGCCAAAATGTGCGCGAGTCACTTCATATTTCATATTGCGAGCTTGGCGAAACTTATACCAAACATAAAGCAAAACAGAGATAGAAACGACAGACGTGAACATAGACTGTATCATATCGATGATATACATAGGATTTCCTCTTTACGTGTTGAAGGCAGCTCGAAAGCGCCTGTTTTTTTTCATGCTGTGAAAAACAGCTATAAGAATTTCTAGTTTAGCCCCGACGATCCACCTGGTCAACACCTATAAAATTAGGCATGCCTAATTTATTAAAATCCTTCCGTCTCATAGTCTATATAACTTGAATCATCGATTTCAAACCTTTCCCGCGCACGATTCGCAGCTTTTTTTGCAGCTATACATCCACATGAGATAATCTTACCAGACACTAAATTTGCACCTTGAACAACCTTATCTTTAGTTCCACAATGACAGTTACATAACCAATGCGCCTTCTTTTTTTGAAGATTCAGATAAGTGACTAATTTCCTCGCCTCTGGCTCTTCGTATAACGATAAGCTTACCGAACTCTTTACCATCCAATCGATTCAACCCCATTGTTATTACTCACTTTTAAAAGTTAAAGTTATTGACTTGCCCATCACACCCGAAAGTTATCCACTGTTTCAGTGGACAACCCAGTGAATAACTACTTACAGTCTACGCCCTGAAAGGATTTCAGCAGCACTCTTCCTCTTTCATCGCCATACGCAGCAACGTAATCAGTTAGATCTTTGTATTTATTTTGCTTTGCCACTTCATCAAACTGAGGAATGATCATGAACGTCTTACCTGGTGTCGCTCGAAGTGTTGTTTCACAAACTTCTACGCCCTTATTAGGCCCATCACCATACTGATCATTGTCGGCCACCAGAATAATTGCAGAGTCGGGACACATATCGCGCAACACAGCGACAATGAGCGGGATATTATCAGCATACATAGCGGCAACGCTGTAGGCCTCTGTGAGCTTATATGACATCCCCGCATCAGCTGGGGCTTCCATTACATAAATATCCTCACCATTAATAGGTGGACGGCACGGCACAGGGAAGCATGCACCCGATGTATCCAGCCCCTTACGAAACGTTTTAGCACCCAGTTCCGGATAGATACGTTGGATACCTTTGAATTTCCATTGCGCCAGCTCAACCAACTTCAACGCCGTAAACTGCCCAGTCAGCTTTCCCATTGTGGTTTCACCAGTAAAGAGCTCAACCCACTGGAATAAATCGGCAACACCTTTTTTAGCAAAGTATGGGCAAGGGGCTTGAAGCTTAGACATCATTTTAAGCCACCGAAAATCCTTATTAACAGCTTCAGCTTTTAAAGCCCTTTCCTCTTCTCTTCTCTTTTCTGCATTCTTCAGATACTCATTTCGTCGAGTATTATCCGGCTTTACTCTCGATACCCTGGACCCACCGCGATATGAATCATATTCGTCCATCAAGGCTTTATAACCATCAAAAAGCACAGGTTCTGGAAAGTGCTTACGGAAGTTATTAAAGCGAACAGAAGGGTATTTGATGGTATAGCTCTCCCCATCTACTTCCCAGGTATGAGTATTTTCAAAACCAATAATTGAAATTCTGTTGTTATCTGCTTTTTCAAGACCAGTAACATCACGGCCTTTGATTACCTCACCAGACAACGTTACGTTAGCTCTTGATTCATACCAATCAATTGACACTTCTTCTGCTTTATCAGCAATTTGTGACGCGAACTTATCTAACATCAGGTAGGGATCATTACGGTAGTAGGCTATTACAAAACCATAAAACCGACTATTGTGTTCGCTTTTTTGTTCGTTTGAATTAGGCATGCCTAATTTTCCTCTGCTTATTACTATCGCCCTCATTCGTTCTATCGCGTACAATTAAAGGGATATATGCCTCTGGTCATTTACCAGAAAGAAAAAGAAGGGCGCTTTCGAGCTGACCGCAACCGGCCTCTGTGCCAAGGAGTATGTAAAAACCCAATATTTCATGGATGAAGCGGTGTGGCTGTTCCCACGGTCACACCGCAATCTACATTTACTCTTTTGCCCCTTTTTGTGAATGCGCCTCCAAATATTCCACGCACTCACCTTCCAAAAAATCTTCGTTCACCAGTGCGGTAACAATTTCATCTTCAGAAAAGGTATAACGCGACTTCAGGATCTTAATAGATTCCATAGCCTTTTCATGCTCATCGGCCAGCCGATGCTCATGGAACTCATCAATAATATCTTTAATCACTAAAACTGCTCCTAACGACTCAGGGGCAGAGTGAAAGCTAAATTTTATTTTTCGTTTAACTTTCTCTCTAACTTCAAAGGTTCAACAATGCCAAATGCTTGCAGCATTAAGCGCCAGGTACTGTAGTGAATGTGGTATGCACGACCTTCACGTTCAGTAAGCTTGTTAATCTTGTCTGTATTAAAGATACGAAGTGAATCAAGGAGCTTAAACCAAACATCTTGCGATATTTCCATTGGCTCTTTTTTCCATGCTTCATTATCCCTGGTTGCTAACGCAACCTTCATTTCTTGATTACCAAACTTCAATCGATGTGCGATTTCCATTGGATCAAGTGACAAGATATTCATAAAGGTTCGCAACTCTACAAACGTAGGCGCTCGCCAATTTTCAACACCGAATACACGTTCATCGATAGTGACATCATGGCTACGCGCTGAACGGTTTGTAGTGAAAAACTTTAACTTTGACTCTTCCACACCAAATTGAACGGCCAGCTGCTCAGCTGTGTAGCCAGTCCATGCAATGAATTGTCGAAGAACTTTTGGTTTAGGAGGCTCAAACCCCTCACCTAACGGCAATAACGTCTCAGGAGGCAGCTTAGGGGCCTCTATATACTCATGCAGAGAACGAATACCGCCCTTATCCAATAAATCCATCCATTGTTCATGTGTAACGTGGAATGGATTGGTAGGCTGCGCCTTGTGGCTATGCAACAAGTGCTTTACCAATGGCTCTTCCATACCGAGAATTCGAGCGATAGCCGAATCTGACATACCTGAGCGAGTTGCAAGAACGCGCACCTCTGAGATATTAGGCTTTACCCATTCCTTAGCGTCATGGCTAAAGATACGAGAACGAAGGAAAGGCTTTTGAGGCTCAAGCTTTACCGGCGTTGCAATGCCAAAACTTTCAAGCCATAAACGCCAAGTGGTGTACTGGATACGTTTGCCTTTAACGTAGTTACGGTCTGTAAAATAGGTTCGTAGATGTTTGGGGCTCACATCGGCAAGCTGCGCGAGCTCATTGGTGGACCAACCCACAGCATTTTTGAACTCAGCCAGTTCCGCTGTTGTAGGCGCAACCCATCCATCACCAAACGGCTTCAATACGTCTGGATGCATAGAATTTTTCCTAACAAATTTTTGATACAAATTAGCAAGCACTTTCTGAGTGCCAGAAAGCAGTGAATTGAAATCTGCGATTAAATCTTGATCTAAATATTGAGTTTGTAACATTTTCATTTCCTCTTTACGTGTAACAGGCAGAGGTAAAACCCTCGCCTTTTTTTGGAACCTAACAGCATTGGTTAGGCACTGAAACATTGGCACATTTTTTAACTGGTATCAACTTCTTTTTCACCAGGTCTGCACCTGTGGATATTTTTTCCGCGCAAAATAAGGAAGAGCGAGTTACCCACATACCCACACTAAATCTACGAGTAAAAGAAAGCTCTCCGATGCGCGTGGATATGTGGATAACTCGCTCTCTTTTTTCCTACGGCTTCAATGTAACAAGTTCCATTGCGCCTTTTGCGCTGCATGCCTTCGGCATGCGTGACCCTTAAAAACCATCGAGGTTTTACGGGCCATCGTCCTTGCTTCGCAAGGCCGTCGCTCACCCGCCCGTTGGGAGGGGCATCACGAGCAATAGCCCCTCCTTTTTTGGCGGCCCAGCCGCTCTAGGTTGCGCTGTCGCGCTAACCTAGAGCGGCTGGGTTCGTGAGCTTTAGCGCAAAAGGCGCACGGAAAAGCTATCGTGCTTTTCCTGAACGCATAAATACTTTTATAATTATAGCATGTTGCACGGTATTTACGAACGGGATTTTTAAGGCTATTATGAACGCATAGTTTGAACGGTATATGTGAACGCTTATGAAACAAACCATAAAGGCCTCCAAAGACGTATTGGCAGTAGAGGCGGAAGAAATTTTAAGGTTAAAAGAAGACATCAAACAGAGGCGTAAGAAGCGCAATTTTTCGCGCTCTAAATTGCGAAAATACTTTGCTGAAGCAAAAAGGTTAAAAGAGGAATTTGGGTTTTCCTTTGATGATATCGCCCTTTGGTTGCGTCAAAAGAAGCGCATAAAAATGACAACTGATGGAGTCAGATCGTCGTATCGCCGCATAGAAAAGGAACTCGAAAGCGACCAATCTGAAGAGTAATTTCTATGGCAAAAAAATCTCTAAGACAGCAGGCAGCAGCAGTAATACGCTCAAAGACAGCCTTCAATACAGATAGCAAAAAAGGTGGAAATGCCGATTCCAAATCGGTCCCAGGGAACTATAAGTCTTTACAATCATTACGCTCCGCTAACGAAACGGTATTGGCGTTAGCTAAGATAGCAGAAGATATGAATGTTCAGCGGATCAAGCAAATCACGCCAGATAACGCAGAACAATACTTAGGCTTAAAACGAGACAATTTTGCTTCACAAAAGGCACTAGATAGGGACAGAAAGGCATTATCTATTGCGCTTGGTGTTGAAATTCCACGACTAAAAGCTGTATCTGAACAGGTTTTAAGCTCACGCGCTTACAGCACTGAACAAATAAATAATGTCACCAAATCTATGACTGATAGAAATGCGTTGGCAGTAAAGATAGCGCACAATGCAGGCCTTAGAGCTCATGAGCTATTGACGCTCAAACGCGCAGATGAAGGTACAAAAACAACATCAAGAACATGGACAGAAGACCGGTTCGCTGGACGGGATGGTACTGTTTATCTTGTGACAGGGAAGGGCGGTTTGACAAGGGAAGTGCTTATTTCAAATGACTTGGCAAAAGAGTTGGAAAGCAGAAGGCACGAACAACCACAAACGAAAATGGACAGAGGGATTAACTACCTTCAACGCTATGATATTGGGGGCGGTAACGCCCTGTCCTGTTCATTTACACGCGCCAGTCAACGTGCATTAACATTTTCTCATGGTCTTCACGGTGTAAGACATCGGTATGCACAGGAACGCATTGATGAAATCAAGCTTAAATTCAATGTAGATCATGACAGTGCCAGAGATATCGTTGCTCAAGAGCTTGGACATTTCCGTGGTGATATTACTGAAGTGTATTTACGTTAAGAAATTAGGCATGCCTAATTTTTAGAGCTAAACCAATAGACAGTTTTAATCCTCATAAAGATTAACCACGGCAGAAATCTATAATAAAAAACCCCGCCTAGGCGGGGTTTAATTATTAAACAGCTAACTTTTTATCAAGATTGATAAAGCGCTCTGTAATATCGGACAATTCAGCTTTTTCAGAATCGACCAATTTATAATACTTGTCTCCAATTTGTCCAACCCACTGAACCAGGTCAAAACAAATACGTTCACTTACATGAAATACTTCAACACCAGAAACCTTTCTCCAGCGACAAGGTGGTAAACATTCAAGTAACCACCAATAATCTTCTTCGCTGATCTCTTGCTCTTCCTTCATTTGCTCTTGTCTGTAAAGGTTTATACGAACATCCTGTTCTTCTGAACTAATTACTTTCAAGCTAACTTCAGGCTTAATCTTAGTCATATACTTTTCATATTCAGGCCAAGTCATATCTACATCACCATGTAAATAAAGAGCACCGCTGTACGCGACACGCTCGACACCTTCCGGATCTGTATAGATAACGCTTTCAGTTGCATAGTAGTTAGAAATAGATGCGTTTGCGTCAACAATGTATTTTGTATTGCTCATGGGGTTTACCTCATTACGTATTGAAGGCAGCTCGAAAGCGCCTGTTTTGTTTGTGGCCGTAGGCCGGTTTAGAAATTTAAGTATATCATTAGACAAAAAAAATGCACCTCGAAAGGTGCATCTTGTCTAGTCATTACTTGTTTCAAACGTATCGTGTGGTCTACCGCAAGCTTCTTCTAACTCTTCATCCGGAGTGATTAAAAGTCGGCGTAAAAGACCGGCGCGTAGCTCAGCACCAGTAACATTATCACCGTCATTATCAGAAACAACTTCAAACGCGATATCAAACGCATGGTTGAATTTACCTTTGCGATCAGTAGGCTTAGCTGAATTATATGTTACAACATAATCAACTGACTGACCGCAACGTTGTCTCTCATCGAGACGAGTAACATTGTGTGCTAAACCAGCATCAACTAGGTACTTTTCAACATACTCAAAAAGTTTACCTTCAGAATATGGATACCATGCTTCATTCCTGATACCCGTCAATGTTTTTTCAGTGAAGTGAAACATTTTGATGTTTGGCAAAACGATAATTGTCATTGCTTTACGTACTGACATATTAAGTCCTCTTTACGTGTTGAAGGCAGCTCGAAAGCGCCTGTTTTTGTTGTGGCCGGAGGCCGATATAGAAAATCCAATATACCATGTACTAGATATAAAAAAACCCCAACATCGTGGGGTTTATTATTAATATTAACTGCTGATATTTGAATTATATCTACTCTGATAGTGATTCATCGGAGCAAACTTTAACTTCAAACCAATCAACATAAATATCTGGATGACTCTGTAAAGCTTCATATATTTTATCTTTAGCTTCCCGAATTGAGTCAACATTCTTAACCATAATACAACCATTTGTAGGGTGTAGATCTAACGTTTTCATATTAAGTCCTCTTTACGTGTTAAAGGCAGCTCGAAAGCGCCTACTTTTGTTGTGGCCGATGGCCGATATAGAAAATTAAGTATATCAACGGACAAAAAAAATGCACCCCGCAAGGTGCATTTATCTATTTCAGCCTAATGTGTTCGCCCAGACAATCAGGTTTCAACGTCCACAATATATACTCTGTATTGCTTACCGCTACTTCCCATTCATCATCAATAACAAACAGATCAACATCATCTTTATATCTCGAAGTGACTTTACCTTGAAAGTCACCCTTAGAGTTATATACCGGTAATCCAAAACACATAGGACACCTACAAGATTTGATATTGAAGTACATAGGGGTTACTGATCGCTTGCTTATACATTTCCTGCAATGCGTCTCTGGTGCATTCAAATACACGAACCACTTTTTTAGTCGGGCGCTGAATAACAATTTCCAGCATTCCTCGACCTGGCTTTGTTACCTCTGACACCCCATCCAGCAACTGTATTCCATCACTGTCAGGACCGTCAGGGAAGGGGACGTAAGCATTACGTATCGCATCACCAACACGTTTAGCTATATCTTCACCGCTATGCTCTTTGAAGATCTCAAGAACAGTCTTAAAATCTCCACGCCACTGATTCGTGCCAGTAAACATAGCTTCAAGCCCAAAGGATTTGTAGATAGGTTTAAGTTTCTTATCACGCTGAACACAAACTTCCTTCCACTTCGCATACTTCAACTGCTTCGCAAAAACATCACTGGGCATCCCCTCGATAGAACCAAGAACCGTACCGCCGTTTTTATTGTACAAAACAGTTTTAGTGCCACCGGTTACGCCGCGAAAATCATCACTCGTATGTTTCCAGATAAGATTGATATTCTCAGGTGTTTTTAATAGAACGTCAGTAGTCATACTGTTACCTCATTACGTGTTGAAGGCAGCTCGAAAGCGCCTGTTTTGTTTATGGCCGATGGCCGATTTAGAAACTTCAATATAGCACGAAAAAAGGGTAAATGTAGGGTAGGGGGACCATAAAAAAAGCCCCCTAACAAGGGAGCTTCACTATTACTTTGTTTTCAGAATGTTTAGCTCAATACCTTGTTGCGAGGCCACAGGGACCAACATGCTAAGCAGTATTTGTAGGTACTTCTCTCGCGTATCAAGGCGAAGTATCTGACGTTCTGCAATACCGGTATAAGGCTCCATAACACTAAACAAAATACGTTTTGCTTCTCGCAAAGTAGATTCCGCTACCAAGAACGGACAACACTCACCATCAGCTTTAAACCCCTTCAATGCCATTTCCCGTTTGTGATAATCGTAAAGCTCTTTAGCTGCATTGTCTGAAGCTAAATAAAGATCATCCCAACGAGTTATGACTTTACCAACACTTTCGGTAATTCGACCGCATTGACTGTCCTCAACGACTGGCTTGAACTTATCTAAAGCATCCTTCCGGATACCTTCAGATATAGGCGTAATCATTTCCAGAAAAGCGGTTGCACCTAAAACTGATATCAAAGCACTTGATACAGGCTTAGGCATTTCCTTTTGAATTGGGGCCATACGTTGTTGTAGTTCTGAAGTATTCATAAGTTTCCTCTTTACGTGTTAAAGGCAGCTCGAAAGCGCCTGTTTTTGTTGTGGCCGGAGGCCTAATTGAACACTTACAGCTTAGCAAATTTAGACAGCTGCAGCATAGTCATTTTCGACTATATAGATTGTGGCCATCATAGATATTTTTATCTATGCTCGATAAAAAAAGGCCCCGAAGGACCTTTATTTATTCACCTGAACCAGCGTCAATTGCTTGCCCTGGTTCTATTTCAGAAGTGTTTACTTCCTCTGTTTCAATCATTTCTCTCATCATATCTGGATCAGCATCTGGATATGATGAACAATGCTTTGCCCATCTATCTAGTAACGCCTGATTAGCTTCCGCTTCATCACGACCCAAACCAATAAACTGAAACGACCTTGTTTCTGCAATTTTAAGTAACATACCTACCCCTTTCGACAATGTTCAAGCGCTTCATGAAAATCTTCACAGCTACAAACACTGCCAATCTCTTCATGTGATACCTGGTACTCTTCCCACAATGGGTTATACCTTATGCTGTAACCATTACCGATCAAGAATTTATGTCCGGATTTTGAAAACGATTCAGCGGCAATTTGCCCTTTTCCCCAATAACTAGGCGTTCCCTGGGATAAAGGTGTGCGTTTAATGTGTCCATTAAAATATGCACGATAACCATCTGAAAACCCATCCAACTTACTAATCAAACTGATAGCTTCAGCTTCAGTAGCAAGCGCCCAAATCTCTTTAATCATTCTGGAACGCTTAGCCCCTCGAATACCTAATTCCTTGCAACGTATTTGATTATCCATAATGGCATACATCGAAACTGCAAACTCCTGTTCCAATGCAATCAAATCTGTCTCAATTTGCTGCAAACGAATTTCAGGGTTTATGTTTTTAGGTATAGGAGAAACCAAACCACCATATACAATATAAGAGTATTCGGTAAGCTCGCATAAAGAACCGGCCATTACACATCCATACAGTGCAGATAGAACCGCACTTCGAGATTGCATATCAGCACCCTCAGAACGTGCTTTAGCCATAATCGCATCAACATTATTAGCAAGTGTTATTGCATTCTGTTTCATACATCTTCCTCATTACGTGTTGAAGGCAGCTCATTGAGCGCCTATTTTCATTGTGGCCTGCTGGCCGATTAACCATTTCACTATACCAAATTAATTCACTATCACACCAACTTCATGCCTCAATACGTGCGATTTCATTTTTGTGATCTCCTTGTCTCAATCAAGGCAAGTAAAGCGCTTTGTTCATAAAGCGCCAATGCAAGGCTTCGCGCTTAGCTTACTCACCCGTTCAGATTCGCTTTGCTCACTTAGCTGCGGCTTCCGTTGAGCCATTTGCCTTTACTTCACTGCCAGCGCTATTTTTACAGCCGATTTCAACAAAAGGAGAATCAAAATGTTTACATCAGCACTCAAATTTACCGGAAAAATTTTCTTGGAGTCAGTTGACGAAGTTTTCTTTGGTAACACCAAAGATAAAAAAACAAATAGCCAGCTTGACCAACTCAATGATGGCTTTGGCAATATCATCGCTGACAACAACGATATGACTTGGCAAGAAGCTGAAACAGCTCAAAGTCTTGGTGAAATGTATGATACTTACTACTAAAAAATGCACCTTCGGAAATAAAAAATGCACCCGAAGGTGCATGTATATTAAGCATTGTTAGCTTTCCAGTCATCAACGATTCTGCTTTGTGCAAACTCATCCTTCATGTTTTCAATGGTCCATTTTCTGAATTCTAACTTGGATTCCAAATAAACTCTGATAAACAGTTTCGGTAGAAATTTGCGATAGCGCCTTACCAAATTGTCTCGTTTACTTTCCTGATATGCATACCAATAAACAAGCTCATCGGCTCCACTAAACGGCACATACCAAAGACATACAGCCGTGACAAACAAGACAGTAGAACTTACCTTGTTGCTATAATTTAACCACTTCATACATCACCCCTTGAATATTAAAATTAGGCATGCCTAATTAAAAAAGGACGCTAAGCGTCCTTTATCCGTTACCAATCGAAATGATTAGTTTTGGGGATTACCACCAAGTAAACCGGCAGCTTTTAAGCATTCGATTTCTTGTTTAGTAACGTGACCAACTAACTTTTCAGCTTGAACTTTCATCGCCTTGCGGTTCTGACCATCTTGTTGCCAAGACTCAACAACCAACTTACCTTCAATATCGACTTGATCGCCAGGATTAAAGGTATTTTTACATTGTTTGAGAAAGCGGTTAGTAACCTTAACATCGATAAACGACACTCGCTCAACCCATTGGTTATTGTTGTTTTTATCAAAGTAACCATCATCGTATGCGATGCTCATATTGCCAAAGTATTCACCTGGCTTTTGAGTTGATTCTTTGATGTCAACGAATGATACATTACCAGCGATAAGTACAAGATTTTGCTTTAAGTTTTTCATAGGATATTTCCTCTTTACGTGTTGAAGGCAGCTCGAAAGCGCCTGTTTTGTTTAAAAAAGTAGCATGTACATAGTAATACATGGTTACTTCTTGTGCAAACACAAAGCCTCGAAAACCCGCCCGAAAAAAACGATCTTTTTGTCATTTTTGATTAACTGTTTCTATTGGCAAGTCTACGAGCTCTTGGAACTCTACATGGGAAGGGCAGCTATAAGCGCCCACTTTTTACAAATTCGATTAGAAGGTTACACGCGCCAGTTCTTAAGAAAAACAGCTCAATATAATGAGCTGCGCGTGTAGGAACTACACGACTATCCTCTAAGGCTGTGTTCTGACTAGCAGATACACTGGATTATAAGCCTCCCAGGTCGCACCTGGTTGTACCATCGGTCAAAGCCTCCCAGGTAGGGGACGTTGTTATAGGCAACGAATCTCGGCGCGTGGCCTTTTTAAAACTGGATCAAATGAACGAAAGAGGGGGAGGGACGGCCTAATAAAAAACCTTGCCCATACTCACAACCTAGTTGCTCTGACATCTTACGCTGAGATTCTGTTTCAATCCCTTCAGCCAAGACATAACACCCTTTCACATTTGCGATACTTACTAATGATTTTACAATGGTTTGTTTTATTTCGCTAGACTCTACACCGTTAATTAAGCTACGGTCGATTTTCACGCCATCAATATCCAATTTATCAATAGCGACCATGTTGCAAAATCCGGCTCCAAAGTCATCTACAACGACTTTAGCGCCTAATTGTTTAAGCATATAAATAGAGCAATTCACTTGCTCATAATCTTCTATCTGAAAGTCTTCAGTTATTTCAATCTCGATACAAGATGCATCAAGATCACCACCTTGAGCCATATTGTAGAAGCACTGCAAAAATACACTTTTATCACCTTTCTCTAATTCATCAGGCGAAACATTAATTGCTAATTTCAAGCCCTTACCGTGGCGCTTTTGTTCAACACTCACTTTATTCAACATCACAGGCCATAGACGATTCCAGATAGTGCTTTTGTTGAGCCGGTCGATAAATCGACCTGGCCCAACAATTCCGGTTTCCGGATGACTCAACCTTAGCAAACATTCAAACCCTTTTAGTTTGTTTGAAGCAAGCGCGAATTGCGGTTGATAGTGATACTGAAAGTGTTCAGCCAACCGCGCATCGATGTGTTTGCTTTTACGAGGCTCAACGAGTCGAGCCGAACGTATGCCCGTCATTTGCCCATCTTCCCTTTAATGCCACCCATGCCTTTACTTGCCATGCTCTTACCCATTCCCTTAGCTTTATTGGTTGCAGCTGAGCCACCTTTTTGACCCGCACTACCAGCACCGCCAGCCATTTTTTGGAATGCGCTATCTGCTCCGGCCATACCTACCCAGCCAAGCGCTGTAGAGAAAAGCAAAGGCGCATAAAGGTACAAACCTGAAGCAATCCACTGCGATAACATTTGCGTGTTCACTTCATCAAAATCCACACCTAATGCTGTCATCATCGTGTCGTCAATAAGTCGGGACAATTCCCAAAAGAACGGCCAAAACATCATTGACATTACAACACCGTGGAACAAGCCAATGTACTTCCACTTAAATCCGGCCATTAACATAGCAGGCAAGTAAGAAATTATGATCACCATAATGATAAAGGGCTTTACCATTGGCATAGACAACTGAAGCATACTTGCACCGCTAAACTGCTCAATCGATTTGCCAGCTACACCAAGCGTACCCATCGCCCTGAAAGCCCAGTCAGTAAAACCGTCATCACCTTGAGTACCGTAATCTGTAGTTGAAAGGGAATTAAGCTCAGATAACTTGATTGGAGTAAATAAAGACTGCATTACCACAACGTCTTTTTTGGCAATGAAAACATAATTTCTATTTTTCACACGGTTCAACTGAGTCGTTAAGGTGTCGTAGATTTCATCTTCTTTATCTCTTAACCACTCTTCAACGCTTGCATAAAGCCTTGTTGAAAGCGCCTCTTCTGCAACATAAGGCGTATTTATCACCCCTTCACCTAGCCACCATTCTTTACACGTAGGAAAACCATAATCAGCGGGAAGCTGCTCACTTTCTGCCAGCTCGTTGATTGAGTTTCCGTAACCTGGTCGCGCTTTTCTTGAGTAAAAGCCATCACCATCGAAATTATCGTAATACCCTCTGTCCATGACCAGCTTTCGGCCCCCAGGCCAATTTTGCTCATCGCTTAAACCCATATCCCAGTCTGACAGATACTTTCTTCTTGCTGGGTTGTAACACCACTGAATAAACTCTTTGGTTTCATTAAGCAGAGCCTCATCAGAAATACGCTGAGACAGCATGCCGTCAGAAAGCAAACGAATATCCGTAGAACATGGCAGATCCTCAACCGCCCAGTTTTTAATACCTTGAGAAATACGAAGAGCTACAGCAAACAAAACAGGCAAACGTATTTCACGTCCACCAAGTTGAACTTCCATGTTTTCAGCAACAAATTCAGCTTCCTCCCCCAATATTTCAGTCGATATAGTGCCAGCGCCTGTCGTATCTGATGTACATTGCCGTGCGTAATACTTAATATCATCAAACTTGAGACGAACCATTGGATAAAGCGCAAGTTCTAAAGCAAGCAGCATAAAGAAGAGCCCCATTGCTACCGTTCGCAATGAGGATTTAGTATTAAAGTCTTCCATTGATGATTCAGACGCGCTTTTCACCGCTCCAAATATCAACGCAATCATCGGGAAGTAAACCAGACCTGTTTGAGCAAAAATATCCCACAGCACATCATAAATATAAAATGCAAGTGAGATACCATAAGCGTCTATCGTGCTATCAACTACCATGCGCCCCCCTTAAAACACTAAACCTAATAACTCTATCAGCACCAACGTTCCAACAACGTATGGATAGAGCGTTTTAAGAAAAAACACCTGACGAAGATTAAGACCTTGCACACGGCCAAACCACCTTACAATCTCTTTCCAATAAAAAATCAGCAAGACCACAATAGAAAGGCGCATGACTGTAAAATAATTACCAGCACCGTCTATGCGTTTCCCGACTTCCAAAACTGCTTCTTTCTGTTCCATCAAAGAGACAGCAAGGTTAAGCAAAAAGCTAACCCCCAATGTAGCGAGCAACAAAATCCCACCACCAATCAACAGCCATTTGAATACTGCCTTTCTCTCAATATTCATTACTGACCTCGACCTGTCATTTTACGAATGGCATCTGCCATATCTTCACTTGGGGCAACGCCGTTATACTTTTCACGTCCCGCTTTTCTGTTAAGCAGTGTCACGGCAACCGATTGTTTAGTAGATGCTCTTAATTCTGCATCTTGGCGAAGCAAGTCCATTTCTTCACCAAGCTCAGTAATACGCGATGTAATGATTTTCACAGCATCGGGGTTTTGCGCCACATGCGCTTCCTTGAGGCCAGAAAGCATGATTCGACGAGCGGCTATCAAGCGCTCAACCATATCGACAGTCGCGACCTCTTCAGCTAAACGCTCAACTAACGCACCTTGATATAGAGACTCACTTTTTAGAGCTTCCATAACTTGTTGGGTTATTGCATATCCAGGGGCTGATATTTCTTTCAAAGTATCAGGGTCATAAACAGTGATAGGGGTATCAAGCAAAACAAGCAGCCGATCTTCAATACGCCTTTGCTCTTGTTCCATTTTTGCATAAACCCCCGTTCCAGGGGTTGTCTTTAACCGCTCACAATCAACACAGGTTCTAATTGTTGTTTCGCCAACAATATCAGTCACCCAGTCAGCTGCATCACCAGGGCTACTCCAATATTTAACAAACCACGGCGCTCTATCATTATCAGGAATGCTCGACCGACTTTTAACATCACGGTTTGCTAACAAATTAACACCCGCTTTTACTGTATCTGCAACCGTATCAATAGGAGGCTGGTTTTTACCGGCAGCTTTATCGCCACCAACCCATTTTACTCCACCATCGCCTTTGTCTTTATCAACATTTTCTTCGACTTGAACTACATCTTCGGATTCGGGATTAGAATCACCCCAATCTTCAAAACCAGAAACTTCAACCCAACTACCAGGCGAACCGCCTGTACCATATCCTTCACGAATCATTTTATCGGTCATTTCTTCGCAAGAAGCTACTGAGGCATTAAACAACTCACTAGCCTCAAGTTTTCCTTGCTGAATAAACTCATAAAGTTGAGGGTCAGAACGCGCAATTTCCATCATCGGCCAATTAGAGATTGCACCGGTCACGCTGGCTAATAGATCATCACCCAACTTTTCAAGTTGACCGGTCACACCATTCAGGATATTGGTAACAGACAGTGACATATCAAAATCACCGCACATTGGCGTTTTCCAACGGACCCCAGCACCTACAGGTATATTTCTATTTCGACGCTGCTTGATTTTGGCTTTTCCACCAATTTCAAACACCAGTCTGGGATCTAATTTATCCTCTGCCGCTGAAGCTTTTGAAACCACAGCCCCGTTAGTCAAAAAGAAGGCTGTTACGGCCAATGCAATAACACTTTTTTTCATCATTATCTTCCTGTTGAATCTGTATCAATGGAGAACAAGAACACTTGACCTTTTTTCTCGCAGCATGTGTAAGGCCTCCATAACTGCCAAGCGTAATTACCATCGTCTGAACGTCTGTGCTGATATCCGTCATAAACGTATTCAGTCATGTTCGGCATGCCGGTATCAATTGTGCGGTCTTTCCGTGTAGAGTCTTCACCAAATATATGACATTGGCTTTCAGCTCTTGGATAGAGCATTTGCCATTTACCCTCTTTCGATGTCCACTCCTTCACTTGACCTGGAGGCCACCAACCATCCTTACTGTTCTTTTCACCAAGGAAGTTATATACATGAAGTGCGGAGCGGTCTGTAACTAAGTCAGCAGCTCGTTGAGCAAAGACAGCCGAAGCTTTATAGGTATCATTTTGCATCAGGCTACCAATACGGGGATAGACGTTGCCAAACCGCCCTGTAAACAAAAACGTTTCATTCTGCCCATCATTGCGCTCACCAACTTCACGCATACCTGGAACAAACGTGGCAAGTTTAAGGAATTCTGTATAAGGGAATTTCCAAGAGTAATAATCGAGCGTAGACACATAGTAAGGCTGGAATGGCTGAACACCACTTTCACAACCATAGTCGGTACTACCCAGCACTTCAGAGATAGGTAACAAACCAGGACTACCAATGATGTCAACATGACGAGAAATGATTTTAGATGACTGTTTACGCTTATCCTTACCCTTATCTTTAGAGCGGTCTTTAGCGGTTATGCGGTCAGCATTAGCCGGAGTGCTACCAGATTGCCCTAAAGATACAAGCTCAGAAACAAACGACATTTCACCCCACGGCGTTTCACCTGGCGTTTGATACACTTGCACAATAGCATCGGGATTGTAGTGCTTAACCTTAATGCTTGTTTCCACACTACAGCTAGGCGGGAAAGGCCTACACTTCAACCAAAAACAAACACCTGTTGGTCGCCATGCAACACAACTAAATGAAAGGCTTTCCTGTATTATTTCAACGCTATTGATATCTGCTTTAGCAGGCAAAGGCTTGAATGCAAAAACAAGCAGCGCGGGGGCCATCATAGACAACAAAAGCTTATTCATGAGTGCCACCTTGCTTTTGATAAATTCGCAAGGCCTGATTCACGTCAGTAGTTCCGTACACCACATAACGCTCATCAATGACTGTAGCAGGCAACTTATTCACCCCTAACCCATATGCTCTACCAACCCCCTGATAACCATCTACAATTGCTTGTATTTGTTTTTTACCCTCTTCACTGTTTGCATACTGGCTCATGAAGGCAGCTGCATCGTCAAGGTTAGTAGGTAGCTTTTTACTGATTTCACTTTGCAGATCAACTGGCTTGTCCAACTGATAATAAACAAGCTCTATTCCTGCCACTTCAGTTTCAGAAACGTTACCGGCACTATAATCATAGAATACTTCGATTTTTTTAGGCCATGCATCGGAAAACCCACCTTTAGGCTGCACACTGGAAACCGCGCAGGTTGATATAAGCGCCAGAACAAATAAAACATGCTTCGATAAGTACAAAGGACACCCCCAAATATTTTCTATAAGGGCATTGTCCAGTAATAAAGAAAGAAATGCTGGGAAAAACCCCAGTGACTTTTACAGGGTTTTTTAGGTAAAGAAAAACCCGCATAAAGCGGGCTTAACTTGAGATTTAATTAGGCATGCCTAATTTTTAATAGTAAGTATCGTAAAACTCACCACGCGATTGTGCATCCTCTGCCTCTTGGCGAGTCATATGCTCACCATTGACGAATACGCCACCAATACCGTCATCTAAACCGTCTAATTGACGCTTATCTTCTGATGTGTTGTCATCTGATTTAACAAAAAAACTAACCAAGAATAATAGCACAACGGCCATCACTCCAAAAAATCCTGCAACTCCCATAATGTCACTCCTTAGCTTTAAAGCTTTCCAAAGACTCAATAATTTCGTTGTATCTTTGTTTAACCCAGCTTTTCTTGATTGGTCCCCAAGAATGAAGTTGATAACCGCCAGTCTTTCTCGAACCAACATACTCAACTTCAATCCCCATATCTCGTATACCATTAATATTAGTCTTAACTGTGTTTTTAGGCCAGTTAAGCAAGCCTACTATTTCGACTGTGGAGATTGGCCCTTGCTCATCTATGATGTATGCAAGAATCAACCTCCTATAGTAAGCACTTTCAAATAGATTTTTTATTTGCATTGAAACCACTGTTTCTGAATATCGCCATCAGACCCAATAGTAACACAAACCCAAAACTTGTGCTGCCGCCACTCTTTTCGCCGCCAGTGTTACCACCAGTATCACCGCCAGAGCTTGCATTATCGTTGTCAGTCAAAGTAATAGTAACTGTACTTGTCGTCACTTCTACACCCGCACCTTCAAGAACAATATCAAAGGAAGTATTACCAGGTTCATCATCTGAATCATCCAGAATTTGAAGAATGAGTGTTTTTTCAGTTTCACCATCAGCGAATGTCAATTCTTGATTTAACTCTGTGAAATCAGTACCAGCAATCGCAGAACCAGCCACCGTGTAAACTCGTACAACAGCTACTCCTTCAGAACCAACACTTCGAGTTACCGTAAGTGTTACACTGCCAGCAGCTTCAGAAACACTAGTCGCTGACGCGCTTAGTGCAAACGTACCAGCATCAGGCTCAACCGCATCATCGTTATCAATGATGCCGACACTCACGCTCTTAATATCGTACTCAGCAGTTTCGCTAGGGCTATTAATTTCAATAGTCAAGCTTTCTTTCGTTTCTGCTTTTTGGTCATCAACGATCACCAAAGTAACTGATTTTTCAACTTCACCTTCAGCAAATACAAGCTGTTCATTTAGGGAAACATAGTCAGACCCAGTTACGGCACTACCGGCAACGGCAGAGACATTAACAACCGCCTCACCAGTACCACCAACGCGAGTTACAACATACACGCCTGAATCACCTTCATTTAACTCTGTAGGCCCAGTAACCGAGAACATACCAGCCGTGCCTGTTTGAGCGCCATCAGCAACATTTGCTGTTGCAGTATTCACATCGTCAATACTCAGTTTATAAGGGTATTTCATGGTAATAGAGAAAGATTCTGTGCTTTCACTCTCACCATCTTTTACCATTGGATAGACCACTTCAGTAGTGGCTGCACCCGCTTCAAACTCTGCAAGCACATAAGCATCAACAAAATCAACACCCCATTCAGCAGTGTCACTTTCCGCGAATAGCTTTACTGAAGCCGCTTGCGACAAGTCACCATCACGCTGCAATGTGATCACTACGCCATCTTCTTCATTGCCTGAAAAAGCAGTTTCAGCAAACGATACAACACCTAAAGCCTCAACACCCGCACGGCGCTGCGTGGTTGCCACAAAGTTTTCCTCCAGAACGCGAGCGTTGTTAGCGGTTGTGTCATTACCACAAACCTCACCACCGCTAGATAAGTCAGGTGAAGAATAATGATGCAACGTTTTGGCGGCTGGCGAAGCTGAGTACATGATCGTGTGGTTTCCACCACACATCGTTGCTCTTGCATATTCTGGACCTACATACGCTTTAGCCTCTTCGTGGTTCATACCAATATTATGACCAACTTCGTGTGCAAACGTAGTGTATTGCTCAGGATTAACATCATTGTCAACCATACTCGAATACTCACCGCCGATACCAGCAAGACCCAAAACTGTATCTTCAGGACGTTGTTCGCGAACATAAACTACCAAATCACCTTTCCATTTTTCCTGATAAGCAGCGTACTCAGGACTACCTTCGTTTAAGGCAGCCAAAGAGAATAAGTAATTAGCGCCATCCTGAACAATATTTCCATCACTATCGACAACATTTTGGTATGGCACACTATCAGAAATAGACTCTACCGGAATCACATCAGATACTGACAAGCGATAATTCAAACCATGCGCTTTATAGCTCTCGTTAGCAGTTGTAACCCACGCCTCAATTCGCTTGTGAGCCTCGTAAGCGCCATATTTAGAAAAATATGAAGGCTGATAAAACACAACAACATCTGCCACAACAGCACTTTCAGCTGCGGTGGCAGATATTGTTGAATAACTCTGAATCATGCTATTAGGTGCCACTTTCGGCAAATGCTGAACCTGACTCTCGTTAACGTAAATTTCACGAATATCTGTAGCTGCCCCCGCCGTTGCAGAAGCCGCCATTACCGATAAATATACTGTACTAATTAGTGTTTTCATTCTTAAAAGTCCCTAAATTAAAGCTCCCCTAAACTATACCGCTGCGGTATAGTTACGTCAAGGAAATTATTAGTTTTTTATATTCAGTTTCTGATTTACCAGGTAATAAGCTAGGTAAGACCTTGCTCATCATATACCTTCTAACCTCAGTAGGAATACGCTCTAATGTATACCCTCGCCCCTCCATTTTCGAAGGCCAACTCTCCGTATATTTAGTGCCGCAAAAGCTATTTAATTCTTCTATAGCTGACTTCTGGGTCTTCGTTTTTTTCTCGACTTCTAACCAATTAATAAATAAATTATTCTTTAGCAAAATAAAAATTCCTATTAAAAATAATGAAGCGCAAACCCTAGCATTTAAACAGTAAAGCGATTTTTACTTAAGAAAGGGATTCATACCCTTTTATTAAGATATGTTATTTAGGCTGAGTACCGTCATCGGCCCTTGTCCAATCTGAACCAGTTATTGAATAAGTTCTAGTTTCTCCACTAATGGTAATTGTAACCGTACTTGTAACTTTTCCGAGTGCAGGGCAACCTCTTCCACAAGAACCATAAATGGTACAAGAAGAATTTGAACCTGAACAACCACCACTCCAGGAAATTGATGGGGTTGGGCCTGAAAAACTAAACCGTTCGCCAGCATAAGTATCACCAATGCTAAATGTTATGGAGCTAGGCTGCCCCTCACTCCGTACACCTGACGAAACGCAGCCACCGTTAGAAACCAAATCATAAGCTCTAGTATCAACATAGCAACCATACTCTATATTTAAAAACGGATCGTTGGGCGTTGTATTCGTATATGAAACGCTGACACTATCCGACGCTGATATGTTGGTGTAATGACCGTTAGTAACAACTAATTTTATAGTGCCATTAGCAGTTTCTTGAGGACTTAAAGAAGATGAAACCCTGCAAGATGGAGAAGCACTCCCCCCTTTGGTGATAGTACCACCACTACATGCAGAAAAGTTCAACCCACTTCCAGATGTCACCCAGCTATAAGAGCAGCCCTGACGACACCCCGAAATTGAACCTGTTGCAGTACCAGAAAAGCTTGAACGCGCATCGGCTAAATTACACGAAGAACAGGTTAAATTCACACTTGGCGTTTCAGGTATACAGTATTTAGTCACATCAACACAATTATCCAGCTTGCTTCTTTGCTCAGTAATCAATAGGTAATTATTGTTAACCGAGCTTTGAGACGTATAAAAGTCATCATTACTAGTAAATGATCCCCCATTAAATTGATTTGCAGTAACAGTGTTATAGCTCGCGCTAGTGCCGTTTACACTGGTAATACTACCTGTATTAAAGTTAGCTGTAGTGACATTGATACCTGAAGCACTAAGAGCCCCCAGGACAGTCAGTTTTGATGCAGACGCATTACCTATGGATGAACTATTAGATTCAATAACATTGGTTTGCAGACGATTATTCACCGTCAGGTTTGATGCCGACACAGCCCCCGCAAGGGCATTACCAGAAGTGCTACCGCTCGATGCTTGCACCGTCTGACCTTTAAAGCTGTTGGTATCAATACGGTTACTGTTTAATTCACTAAATGTAGATGTGCCGGAGCTCGATACCGATGTACCAGAAGCGCTATTGGCCTCGCCACTATTAATGTTACCTGTAGTAACATCTAAATTAGTTACATTACCGTTAGATGATGACAGTCTGTTTAATCCTGCCGTTCCTGTTACGCTCAGATTGCCAATAGACCCGCTATTTGCTGAAACGCTATCAAAATTACCATTCGTGCCGTTCACCGTGCCAAACGTAAGCGTATTGCCACTTAACGTATTCACAGTGCCTGATCCATACAACAATGAATTACCTGATAAAGAACCGATATTACCGCTATTAAAGTCCAATGTGTTGCCAGATACAGAGCTTATAGTGCCTGAGTTGTAGATAAATGTATTACCGTCAAGTGCAGTAATCGAACCATTACTAAACGTGAGCCTATTACCGCTCACTGAATCAATGCTACCGCTATTATAATCCAGCGAGTTACCGGTAAGGCTATTGATTGCCGCGCTATCAGCGCTTATAGAATCAAATTGGCCGGAGTTTGCTGAAACAGAGTTAATTCCAGTAATATCGTTACCATTACCAACAATATCGCCATTCATAGACAGCGTACCGTTAGTTCTCACCGTTCCAGCATCAACATTTAGCTGATTACCCGCATAGGTAATGCTGTTGTTACCTAACTGAACCTCTTCAGTGTTAATTCTTTCTATATCGGCATTGGTAAACTCAGCATCGTCGAAAGTGGCTCGTTGAACATTAAGCGAACCAATATTAATCAGATCATTATTGTTAATGTCCAGGTCTACTTCTAACTGAGTACGTTGCGGGTTATCAGGATCTTCTACACGCTGTAGGTAATCGTCATAAAGCGCTGACTGGAAAGGTCTGTTGATAGTTGCTGTAACAGTAGTTCCAGCTGACGAACCACCTGGTATCTGGTTTGCTACAGCTTGCGCCAAAGACTCTTTTAGTAGATTTACTGTCAGGGTGTAATCATCATCTATTACATTGCCAAATATTTGCGTACACGCACTACCAAGCAAAGCAAAGCTATTGCCACCACATTGACTAGGATCACCAGTGAAATACCCACCGGTGACTAAATCATTTATTGTCGCAGGCCATGACATATTATCCCGATAATATGCCGTTAGTGCGCTCGATATTTCTCTGAGCTCTTCAGCCGTAGACTCATAGGTTTCCCTAGCACTTTCTGGCTGCTGCATTCGTGTTTTATAGTAAACCGTACTACCCAAAGCCAAAATGCCCACAAGGGCCATGATGAGCAATGAGCCGTGTCCGGCTTGACGTTTCAAGCTTCTCATACCGCTTACCCTTACTGACAACCGCCTGCGCTTTGGCAGGAGTTCCATTTGTTGATGTATTGGTCAATCAGAGATTTATTGTTGTTCACGCTACTTTGACTGGTCGTAAAATTAGAGCCGTTGAACGTTCCACCGCTAAACTGATTAGCAGTGACCGTATTGAAATTGGCGTTCGTTCCGGAAAGATTGGCGATAGTGGCGCTGTTTGCGCTCACAGTATTTGCACTGGCCGAATTCGCAGTAACATTGCCCGACACATTCATACTACTTGCTGTCGCATTGCCCAGCGTACTACTTGAGGCCTGTAACTGATTAGTCGTGGTTTTATTGCTAACTGTTACATTGCTCGCCGTGAGCGTACCACCTACCGAAAAATTACCGGTAACGTTCACACTACTAGCGCTAAACGAACCGGTGGTTAGGAAATTGGTATCTACGTTCGTCGCATTAACGGTCGCCAAATTTGCGTTTGACGCAGTAAGATTATCTACATCAAGGGAGTTAAACGACACTGTATTGAAATCAGCATTGTTGCTTGTGAGGTTAGTTACTGTTCCGTTATTGGCAGTAAAGCGGTTCAACGTAGCTGTACCAGTAACGCCCAGGTTGCCGAAGTTTGCGCTATTGGCTGATAGGCCATTAAAGTTACCGTTCGTACCGTTCACAGTCGTATACGTAAGGGTATTACCGCTTAACGTATTTACAGTACCAGAACCAAAAGACAACGAGTTACCGCCTAGACTATCAATGGTTCCCGAACCGTAATTTAATGTATTACCGCTTAGACTTCCTACTGAACCTGAATTATAAGATAGGGTATTACCACTCAATGAAGTGATCGTACCATTGCCATAGTTCAGAGTATTACCAGATAACGTATCAATAGTACCAGTATTGTAGTCAAGGCTATTACCACTCAATGAAGCGATATTACCTGTAGTAGCTGAAAGGTTAGTAAAGTCCCCCGTATTTGCCTCCAAGCGGTCAAAGCCGGTGATATCATTACCATTACCCACTATACTACCGTTCATAGATAGGTTCGCATTCATACGAACCGTACCGGCATTCAAATTGAGTTGATTACCCGCATAGGTAATACTGTTATTGCCAAGATGAATTGACTCAGCTTCCACCCTGTCAATATTTGCCGTTGTAATTGTCGCATTGGTAATGGTTGCCTGATTAGCATCCATTTCATCGATATTGTTGAGATTGTTGTTATTGACATCGATGTTTGTACCAGCTGCTAACTGGTTACAATCGGCACAACCGGCCACTGCTTTACGCGCAAGAAAGAATGACTGAATAGCCTCTCTTGATGGCGTTCCCATTTCAGTGCTAACGGTTTCACCATCAGCCGCCACGTTACCAAACGAAACTTTACCAGCGAGCATGTTTGCCAACTGATTACGGTTAGTATCAATACTAACCACCAAGTTATCGCCATTCGACCCAATGACATAGTTAGTACCAAACGGTGATACACCTGAACCAGTGTAATAGCCTGTGGCGATAAGCTCGTTTACAGATGCAGGCCACGCACGGTTTTCCATGTAATAACCATTTGCAGCCGCCTTGAGCTCAGAAATATCATTCTTCGCATCATCGGCTTGTGATATTGGTTGTTGCTGTTGAATTAACTGGGGACCGTATGTGACCGCAATACCAGATAGGATCGTCAGCACAATAATCAACTCAATAAGCGTAAAGCCTTGAGACTTTTTATTAGTTTTCATAATTAAACTCCTGCTTAACACAATGGCGTACCAAAGGCTTCTCTATCCAACTGCTTACGAACCCCATCAGCTGTGCGGCTAAAGGTACTATTTGCCGTCCATGTAACTGTCGAACCGGCGACTGTTGCATTCTCTGAAAACCCAGCAACAAAACCGGCATCAGTGGCATTATTAAAAACGACTGAAACCCGCAATAGCGGGTTCCTTGGTCTGATTCGGTCAATTACTAACTGGTAATTACCGCCCCAGGGATTGTTGAACCCCCCGCCAACAAGGATTCCTTCAGCCCTCAATTGAGCTTCTGTGATGGCGGGGAAAACAGCTTCAGTGCAATGGCTATGGTAATATTGATTCATGGACTCAAGTAATAACTGCGCGTCTTGATCTAACCGTTTTGCGGTAAGGACCCTGCCATTTACTTGACTAAACGAGCTTGCCCAAATCAACATTCCCGCACCGATAACAATGGTGATAAGTAGCTCTATTAACGTAAATCCACGAACCCGCTTCATGACATTAACCCTGGAATGTAACTGTCATTGTTGTACCGTTGAAATCGGAATTTACCGCAGATGTCGCATAGTCAGCGGCAAGCTGCGCCCCAATGTCAGCGTTTTGAATACCAGTAACTGTAACCGTGTAACGTGTAGCATCAGCTGCATCTACCGCGATAGTGTAGTTACCACCCCAAGGGTTACGCGCTGTACCGTCAGCCATACGATCAGATACATAGCCTTGGTCATCCAATACAGTCATTGAAATACCGGTAAACACGTTATTTCGTTGCTTATAAAGCGCTGCACCATTTTGTATTTCACTGATTTGCGTTCGCGTCTTGGCAGCATCACCAATACCAAACATTTGAGACAATTGAGGCCACATTGTAATTGTCAAACCGACAATCAAAATCAACACAATTGATAACTCGATTAGGGTAAAACCCTTTTGCTTTTTCATCATTTTCACCTTTCGGCTCCTTACTTATCGATATGACATATTAAATAGAGAAGATATAACGCCCATAAACGAGCTAATCACCATTAACAACGCAAGAGACATTGTTATCCATAGAAAGAAAGCTACGAACTGACGGGTTCCGATAAGCGCCCGAACCGCTTCATCCCCGCTTCTATCCGCTGCAATCGATATTGCAGACTTCTTTCTATCCTGGTCCGGTGAATTTGCAGCGTTTCGCAAACGAAACATGAGGCGCTTACTCAACAAACCAGAATTCAGAGCTTCACCCAAATCACTTTCACCAAACTGCGTCTCGCGAATAATGTGATTAAGATGATGAACCATGTAGCCATTAGAATTACGTTTAAGCTCAGTTGCTGCTTTATGAAGGTTGTAACGAGTCTCAACGAGAATCCCCAGCGTCTTCATCGTTTTCATGGCCGCAAAGTTTTTGTAAATATTCAAAGGGAAATAACCATCAAGAGACAGGCGCATTTTTGACGTGTTATTAGTGACAAAATGAAGCGCCGCAATAAACATCACCAAAAACGCCAAAAGTACATAAGGCCACATCACTTTCACCCATTCGCTAAAGCCAAGCACAAAACGCACAGGAAACGTCATTTTTTCCGGTGGCATTAGATCAGAGAATTGAGGCAATACGAACAAACCCATCACCATCATGAAAGCAAGAACCATAAAGAAATATGTCAACGGTTGTTTAACCGGTTTCCAAAACTCTCCCTTCGCTCTTTTAATCTCAGCCTCTTGCTTCAGATACTCATTCACTACGCGAGTTAAGGCCTTAGAACCGGCTTGCTGCCCAGCATCAAAAAGCGTAACCACTTCAGGGTCAAACCAATCCACCATACCTTCACTGATAGACTGACCACGCTTCAACGCTTCATAAATAGAGGTCGCGGCATTCACTTCTTGCTGCAAGCGCTTATCACCCTTACCAGCCTCCATTATTGAGCGACACGCCTGACTAGGGCTACACCCATCGTTTAACCAGCTAGAAAAGTCTTGCACAAACTCAAATTGACGTTGCTTGCTAAATCCCCACGTTCTGAAAAACCGCCTTACACGGTCCCAGGTCTGGTAATTTATGCCAGCGTACTCAAGTACGATTAACGCACCACGCTTTGCAACATCTTGTATTTGCTCTTTAGACAGCGCCATAAAAGCCCCCTTAATCTCAATGAATCCATTGTAAAGCGCCTTTTTGAAGAATGAGCCGGAAAAACAGGGGTAACTTTCGGGGGGTTTTTTTTGAGTCGCTTTTTTGGCGTAAAATCGAGTCGTCACATAGACGCTTTTGACTATGCTCGATAGAAAAAGGCCCTAAAAGGGCCTTTTGAAATTAGGCATGCCTAATTTTCATTAAGCTGGCTCCAATCCATTATTGACGAATTCAACGGATGGATATTTAACAGCGGTTTCTTCTGCAAAGAGATTAGTAACATGCTTGACAGCTTCATACGGGTCAATAACCCCCTGCTCTATCCGCATACGAGCACGCGCAGCCATACCTTTCCAACCGTTATCCAGTAGGTGCTTCTCAAGGGCGGAAAGGTCATGGTTTGCAATATGTTCGCGGCATTTGTCATCAAACATGATCAACTCCGCAATAAGTACCCTTCCCTTAGTACCAGTACCACCGCAATGTTTACAGCCATGTTCACTTCTGACATATGAATTTGTAAAGCCCTCTACCGACTTCTTAACTCTGCACTTAGGACAAAGCGCCGGTATCAAGCGTTGGGCAACGATGCAACGAAACAAGTTACGTTCAGCAAGCACTTTAGGGCTTACACCTTCATCAATCAAACGGCTTATACCACCAATAGCATCATTGGTATGAAGCGTTGAAACCATCAAGTGACCAGTGAGCGCCGACTTAATAACAATTTCCACAACTTCTTTAGAACGCATTTCACTGATACCGATAATATCAGGGTCTTGACGAAGAGCGTTTTTAAGGTGGTCAATAAAACCTTGCCCTTTGATTTCTGGAAACACCGGTTTTTGCACTGTATTTTTACGCTTAATTCGATACTCAACAGGATCTTCAAGTAACAGGATTTTCCGCTCATCATCTATCGTTTCATAGAGCGCAGCTAAGGTTGTAGACTTACCTGACCCCGTTGGGCCAGTAAGCAAAATTATCCCTGTAGGCGCTTCTGTAGACCGGATAAGCATACTGCGAATATCACCGTCCATGCCAAGGTCAGAAATGGTCTTCTTGGCCTCCTGAGACGTTCTAATTACACGCATTACAGTGTGTGGCCCTTCAAGCGAGCCACTTTTAGAGGTACGAAGATTGATTTTTTCACGCTTTGGCTTCTGACCACCTTTTGGATCAGGCACTTCAATATTCATATAAATTGAAACATCTGCCATTTCATTATCGTCTGTCACAGAGCGATAATCCGGCGACTTTGTATTCAGACCAGCGGCGATAATTGATATAGCCTGCTCTCTTCCCAAGGGGGTACTTTGACTAAACAAACCATCAATACGAAATACTGCTTCAGCACGGTCTTCATAAACATAAAAATGAATATCAGACGTACCGGTTACTACCGCCTCAGTAACAATATTTTCCAAATCCTGCAAAGCCGCACTATGCGTTTCATCAGCTTCAGACTTTTCGCCTTTCCCTTTTTTTGAATTCGCGTCATGTAAGATGGCGTGAATATCTTTAGGGTGCGAATAAATTACGGACACATCACTAATTGAATGCTTCGACGATAAAAGCGTTTCGATATTTTGAATTTCCAAAGACTTTCTATCGTGAGCTCGGCGCGTAGTCATAATCAACGCCGTTTTGTCAGTACCAGGAGGAATGATAACAGCAACAAAAACTGTATCTTCATCTTCTTGGTCGCCACTACCCTCATAGGCCATACAAACATCCAACAGAGGCTTGAAAAAGCGATATCCATTGTCTTTAAATGTGTTGTAGTTTAGCTGGGCAGCGCCAGAGATAACTTCTTTTACAGTAGCCATAATGCGCCCTTAATAAGCATAAAGCGTAACTTCATCAGATCCTTTCATAAGGACCACTTCATTTGATGAAACGCTCTTCACATCGACTTTACCAAAAAGGGTATAACCTTCCTTAGCTGGCACGTTTCGGTCCCCATAAGCGAGCCGAGCAACATAGTCAGGGCCTTCTTTGATGATTGCCCTTAAAGCAAAATCAGCAAGGGTTATTTCCTTCTTAATATCACTCAACTGGCTTACATGTTGACTAACCGGTGCATTACCTTGGTAAAGATTTTGGCCTGCTTGTGTATCAACTGACCCTTTTTCTGCCTCTCTCGCAAGCTCGACATCAATTTGTCCACGTTTACGACTCCAAAGATCTGCATCGTATTGGGCTTTTGCCTCTTCCGCACGCTCTTTTGCGCGTCGAGCTCGTAGCTCTTGAATGCGATAGGACTTCGCTTCAACAAGAAACGTAAACGCTTCTTCCTGGTTAGGGGAGTTAGCCACTATTTGCCGCGCAAGCGAATCAATGCTTTGAGAAATATGCCCCTTATCAGGTACTCTCGCCACCGATTTAACTTGAGGCTTGGACTCTGTTGCTCTATTTGCTTCAGGACTGTACTTCGACGCTGAAGCGGCATTTCCAGCATTACTATCATAAACCCGATAACCTATTGCAGTTGACAGAATGACCGCCGCACCTATTGCTAATACTTTGGTACGCTTGTTCATAATTTCTCTCCAAATACTGATATTTTTAAGCCGCCGGTAAAGCGCTCACTGTCGATGATGTATTGACCAGCATTAGGGTCTGCGCTATCACCACCGATGCTTACAGGCAGGTTTTTTGTAATTGCGCCCAAGGTCATCAAGTCTTCTTTGTATATGCCCCTGAACTGAAACATAAGTTCCCGTATTGTCCACTTTGTATCTGTACCTTTAGGCACATCACGAATAAAAGTAAGTTCTGCCCCAGGAATATATTCATTCACCGCATCGCGAAGGAAATGATGCACCTCTTCAACGTTGTACATTTTCACTTGGCTTTCATCTGTAGACGTGACGTTAGCACCAAGGCCTAGCAAAACAATTTCATTGGGATCAATCATTACGTGAAGCCCATTTTTGCTTGCAAAAGCTTTAAGCGTTTCAACATCGCCATTTTCAGTAGACATCATGCGGTAACTCACTTGCCCTTTCGTATGCGTAACCTTAGTGACTGTCCAGCCAGGTAACGTCATTAAACCAACATGAGCGTTATAATCCTGTGCCATACGATTCAGCACTTGTATGACATCAGAGGACATTGCTTGATAAAACGAAGCATAAGGGTCTACAACCACTGTTTTTTCAACAGTATCGCTTGTTAGCGAAGCAAGTTGATTCACTCCCATAAGGACGATACCAACAATACCTAAGTAAAGAAGCCAAGGCCTGCGACTCTTAATCTTAGACATCGCATCACGTTCAGCTAAAAAGGCAAACTCTTCAGTAGGTTCAAGCTTGTCAGTCAACGCCGCCGACAAATTTTCAATACGCCCACCAAAAATACTCTTTGCTTTTTCTAACACTCCATTTTCGAGGAACTGGTAGTTGATTAGCTTTACATTTTCAAGATTGACTGAACCCATCATCGATTCGAGATCAGCTTTAATATCTTCTGCTTTACCTACTTTGTCTCGCTTGATGTTACCCTCACGAACAATCACGATAATGTTATGTTCGTCGCTAGAACGCTCTACATACACAACATCGCTCATACCCGCTTTCAGGCAATATGAGTGAAACCGTGCAGCAAAATCATATCCATCGCGCTCAGACGTATAGGCAGCATGAAGAGAATCACCGGTTGAATAGACAGATAGATACCGAAAATCTAATTCCTTCGCCTTTTGACGAATTTTTTCTTCTCTGCCAGCACCTTTAAAGGTTGCCCTGAAAGGTTGAAATATCCAGCGATGGTCTTCTTTTGGGCTCGTATAAATTCGCATTCAACCCCCTACTGAAACACAATTCTTGGAGTGATAAGTATCAGCGTTTCCTTTCGGCTCTTAGTGCCACCAAGCTCACCGCCTAACGCCACAAAACCGCCTGTAGAATTTTCTGTATATTGGTTTTTATTATCACTGCTACCAGAAATAAGCAGGGTTTGCCCATCCTTTACAGCAAACTTCATAAACATATCTGAAAAGTTTGTTTCAGGGGCTTCAATGGCTTTATCGCCACTTTCAATACGTCTAAACTTACCGTTAGTGAGATCTGATAGGAAAGTAGATAATTGGATTACAACTTTGTCACCTACGTAATTAGGCAGCATATAAATAGTGTCACCGGTTTTTAAAATACCTGGCATGAGATTGTCTTGTGAACCTACATTCGCAGTAGCAGTACCACCACTTTGCGCTAAGTACGCAAACTCACCACCTTGGGAAAGTTTTGTTACCTGATTATTCAAGCTAACAACTCGACGGTTTTTAACCGTTGTCACTGCGCCATATTGATCAAGCACATTAAGTAGCACCTGTGAACCGGCATATTTTCCCGTTTCCTGACTATAACCAAGGATTGTCGGGGCCAAATCGTTATCTACTAACGTATTGAAGGCAGTTTGAAGCCCGAACACCCCCCCAGTAGCTAAGTCCTGCTTAATAACATTCCAGTTGATGCCGCGCTGATCACCTTCATTTGAAGTGAATTCGATTATCTGAAGATCAACCGCCACCATTTGGGTGATTTTATCGTTTCCACGCTTTAGGTAATCGGCTATTGCCGAAACATTATCGGGGTAGTCTTTCACCATTACAGAAGAAGTAGCTTGGTTGATGACATATTTTCCCTCTTCGCTTTTTAAAAGCTCAAGAGTGGACTTCATATCTTCCCAAATAGAAAGGCCTTCAGTGGAGAAATTGATATATTCGTCCGAACTCGAAAAGCCTGTATCAGTGACAACGGTGTTCATACCGCCACCGCCGTTTGCATTAGCCGAACCGGTTGAATTCTCTTTTGCACCAAACAAATATTCTGTTTGTCCAGCGATAAAGGAAACATCGAATTCTGCCGTTTTAAACTTACTCCACGTAAGCAAATCACCGTCAATCTCGTATGAATACTTTGTAGCGAAAGAAATTTTATCCAGCAAACCACCAATCGTACCTTTATGCACCAACGAGAATCTGCGGCCTTTATCCAGACTATCAAGGTAACGAATATTTACCCCTTCCCGCGCAAGGACATCACGCATTACTTCTTCAAGCGTATAGTCAAGGTATGACCCTTCTGCCTTCTGAAAGAACCACTGAGGCTTATCCTGGTCGCGCTCTTTTAATTCAGGCACATAAAATTCATCTGAATAACGAACGTGAGGAAGTTCTTGTTCATTGATAGCGTGTTCATACGCTTTGGCTACAACAGCCTCACCTTCCTGTTTCACTTCTTTGAATGATGAGACAGAAGACGCACAACCAGCCAAAAATATAACCGTGGCTGTAGTGATACTGAGTTTAAGTTTTTTCATTATTGACCCCTACTACAGCTTTTTAATGATAACGCTGCCGTTACCCTTGAAGTCAGCTACTAACTTGTAAGGCGCAAGAACAGCATTAATAACGTGATCTAATGAAGCTCCGGACAATGTGTGACTGTTAGGCCACATAAAGTTATCAGAGGCTTGCCACTGAATATCATCTGTAGAATCGATGAGACGGTGATGTATAAGCAATTCGACGACTTGAGGTTTCAACAAACCTTTGCGAAGACTAAAATCAACAGCACCGGTTTCCGGATAAAAGCGGTAAGGACCATCTGTAACTACAGCTGGAGGCGCAGGCTTATCGCTATCTACTACAACAGGGATGGAGCTTGGTTGAGGCGTATCGTTATTTGACATTGAATAAACCTCAACACTATCACTGGCTTCAACGGGCGTAACCGTAGGGATTTGTGCTACAGCAACAACCGGTTTTTGGTAAGCAGCTGCCACTTTAGACGAAACAGTGACCGCATCTTGATCCAAGAAATCCGAGGAACGGACAACACTATTTTGTGCAACAACCGGCACTGCAAAACCTAACGCCATGACAAGGCTGGCAACTTGCGATCTTTTCATAATATTTTCCCAATTAAATCTTTTTTCCAAACCTTGACCAGTCGCTCACCGGCCACCACTTCATAGTCACAACCAGGCATTAACTCGCCTATCACGTCATCAAGAAGTAATGAAACTTCGATACGAGACGCAACTTTCTCAAGCGTGACTATCTGGATATCGTTAAGATGTACATCAGAAGGCTCAGGTTCTTCGCCAATGAGTTGCAAAGACCACCCAAGTGCTTCAAGCAAACTTGCTGTTTGCTGCAAACCGTTAGTACCTACAGGTTGCAAATGACGCATAGTTGGGACGGCCATAAACAACCGCTCATCAGCTGAACGGTAAATACCATTAGAGCCATCTACCCACGAATAATCACCGTCATGCATATAAGCCTTTTCAAATGCACCCCAATTTTCCGCATGATAGATACCAACACGGTCGCGCTGTTCAAAACGCTCCAATGGTTTTACAAGCACTCTGTAATCAGCATCAATGTCTACAGCATTTACAATGGAATAAAGACGCGACACGGCCAGAGTAAAGTCTTCTTGTTTATTGCCAGAGGCTACAACAACGACCACAGGACGCTTTTCATAATCGTCCAACACGCTACTTAATCGCTTCGTGAGCGCGTATCGATTGTTAAATACAGATTGACCCGCATCGAACTGTACAAATATGTCTGCGACTGGATGCACACGTTCTTGATGTACAGAGGAACACCCTGACACCAGTAAAAACGCTGCATAAACGCAGAGACTGAGCTTTTTAACTTGTTTCATGACTCCACCCGACTTTTTTTGATGAAGCCATTTTATTTGTGTCAACAAAGGTTTGCTGGGAAAAGCTAGGGGAACTTTCAGGGGGTTTTTCTGAAGACAAAAAAAGCGGCCAATTTGACCGCCCTTTGCCCAAAAATTTTTAAAAATTAGGCATGCCTAATTTTGTTATCGATAAATACCTCGCGCTTTATCGAGAGCCTTAGCTACCATTTTCGCAGCGTCCGTCTCAGAAATACCATGCTCATCCATATATTTACGGCGTTCTGCTTTTTGGTGTGATTCACTCATTGCCAAAGCCAGAGTAAGGCTAGGCGGCACTGCCCTGAATATTTCAGCTAACCGACTACTTAGAACAACACCTTCGGTATAGCAACGCTCTTGCTTCTTGGCGCTGGCAAGCAAGTGTTTTTGTTCGTCGGTCAACTTTTTAAACCTCGCGACCTCTTCAACCTCTTGAGGCTCCAAGGCCAAACAAAGCCACCATTCAAACAGTGACAACATAACTTCTGCTTCATTTGGGAAGTCACCCATATTTTGCGTAGCCAACCAAAGCCACGCACCTAATTTACGCCACATTTTAACGATTTTGACAACACCTGGCGCAAGCAATGGGTTTTTGGTTATCAAGTGGGCCTCATCCGTAAGGAAGATAATTGGCCGACCGGTTTCCTGATCTCGCTCCGCAATATCGTTCACGTTATTCAGGATTGACATATAGCTAACGGCCAATTCAGCTTCAGTGTTATCTTTGACGAATTCAGCTAAGTCAATATGAGTAAAGTCACACTCCGGCCACAAGTCACCTTCACGGTTGAATATTTGCCCAGCTAAACCTTGCGTGAACTTACGCATTGCAGCGGCATACTCATAAAAGCGTGTTCGGATATCCTCTGGAACCGTATCATCTTGCGATACATTGTAGATATGCTCAGCAACGTCTTCCGTGATAACTTGATTACGGCCTTCATCCCGACACGCTTTCGCAGCTTTAAGAATCGCTTCACGAATTAACTGCTGATCACCTAACCGGATACCCTTGGCAATATCTTTGTTGCCACCTGAAACCATAATGCGTGTGATGATTTCCATTTCGCCCAGGTAATCCTTCTCATACTCCTGACCATCATCATCATCATCTTCCTCGTAATCAGGGCTTAACTTCCCTTTCTCGAAGTCATTCATGACTTCTTCAACAACATCCATATCGGGTGAAACCGTCGTTCTACCGTATAGCTCTTGCTCTTTCTCTTCACGTTCAAGCGCTTTCAAAGCATTAGCAAATGGAGGTATGACCGTGTTTTCACCAGAACGCATTCTGACCTTGTGGGTTGATACTCCTGATTCTTTTAAATATTCACGTAACATACCGAACGAGTTACCGGCTTCTACAAGAAACACCCTCGCATTATAAATAGACATTAAAAAAAGAAGCATGCCGGTTATCTGAGCCGATTTACCCGCCCCTGTAGGGCCAAACAGACATAAATGCGCGTTCTTGGCTCTATCCATAGGATTTAGCGGGTCAAAGCTCATCGGTTCACCGCCACGGTTAAACCACAGCAAACCTGGATTGCCAGTACCTTTGCCCCGCCCCATGATAGGAGCAAGGTTAGCAATATGTTCTGTAAATACTAAACGTGAACGGCGGCGCTGCTGCTCTTTTGATGGATCGTAATTCATTGGCAGATTCTTAATGTAAGAATCAAGAATAATGGGATCATCAGCATCATCGAGCGCATTTAAACCCTCAAGTTGAAGAAGCGATATCACGTCAATTTGGTTTTGTCGTAATTGCTCTTCATCTTCACCACGGATATAAAAACACATTTCAACCGGATACATAGGGCTATCATTTGCCAATCTATGTTTAGCTTGGTCTACTTCAGCTTTAATACGATTGATTTTAGCGCTATCCCCTTTTGCCTTATCTTCAATTTTATCGATACGCTTTTCTATAACATCAGAAGGCGTAATAACGACTTTCATTGACATAACTGTGCCTTCAGGCATGCGGTCGAAGAGTGCGGAAATATCCTTACCGTTTTCCTTTGGCGCTGACATAGCCCCAATTTTTGGTCTACGGCGAAGATTTTGAACTGTGATCACCTTATGAGGCAGGCCATCGAAATACCAGGTTCCGGATTCATTATCGCTTTCCGGTGGTCGGTGTAAAAGACTTTCAGCAAAGTCATGACCATATGGCAGATCTTCATTGTCAGTATATGGCAACTGCTCTAACAGTTTATCAGTATCGCCGCCGGTGACTTCCGGACGAGGGTTAAACCAACGGAAAAGCCATTCATAGAAGTTTTTACCATCCACACGAAAGCACTTAACACCCGATTGCGTCAATGAACTTTCGACTTTTTGGCGTACTTCATTGAGCTCTTGAATGGGCGTTCTACCTCTAGGTGGACTCCCGTTACTACCGTAGCGACGATAAAACACCATTCGATAGGTACGTACTGAGCCTCGCCAGTTGACCCCAGTTACAGTATCGTCATGAAATAAACCACCTTCTTTACACACATCTTTTAAATGCTGTTCCATAACAGGAAGGTATTCTTTAAAAAGAGGGCTTTCCGTTACTTGTGGGTTATCTTTGCGAATATTAGCGGCATACTCACGCACGGTTTTTGCAAAAAACGAGAGTGAAAGCACGTCACTTTGATAAAACTCGACAACCCAGGGATTTTTTTCATGTTGGGGGAATACTTCGTTCAAAAACGATTTAAAGTTGTCCCTGATACGTGCCAACTCACTTAACATCACGCCTTCGGCATTTGTCGGAAATATATCGTAAACAGCTGCTACACTGCGCTCATCGCTAAGTAAGAAACACTCATCTTCTGTGAGATACTCAATCCAGGGTAAACGGTCGGTAAAACTACGGCGAACAGAATACATTTTTTCCATATCACCTTCAGTTACCATTTCTTCCGGTTCCCGATCATACAATTTGAAACTATCTGCAATCATGCTGGCAGAGCGCTTCAGGTTACTACTGATTTTCTTAGTTAACATTAGCGACATCCCCCACTAAACCGTACTGTACTTTTTCATACATTGGAAAACGCACTGTGTAACCAGGAACAATAACGCCAAGGCGAGTCGAACGATGCGGATAAATAAACATTTCCAATTCAGGATTTTGTAACCGGCGATAAGCGTATTCGCCTACTGCTTTATAGTTGATGTCATTTTCAAGTGGGCGGCTTATGCCTACAGCTCCTGCCCCTTGAGAAACATCAGTGCCTTCACCGACCATGTGATTTTCATAATTTTGCTTCATCGTCGGCCCCTCTTTTGACATTTCAAAAGGGGTTTTGCTCGCGCACCCTACGGTGTTAATCAAGAGCAGTAATAGGACTGTAATTTTCTTCATAACTGACCTTTCTGTTTGTCGGTATATAATCAATAGGTACGTCTTCAACGAACAATAAAGAAACCTTTTCACCTGGCGGAACGTAGATGGCTTCGTAGTAATTTTCATATCGCTCAGATAGCATTTCACCAGTCTTGTTTAGACCTCCTGAAGCAAAGCTTCCAGCTGCTAATTTACCCGCATTACCAGTAAGCCCTATGCTTGTGCTATTACCTGAAGAAGTAAGCGTTTGTTGTTGCTTTGCAATTGTTTCCGCATAATTTGAAAGGCCAGCTACTACACCTTGGGCTGTGATGTACTTACCCACATCATCAACTTGAACACCTTTAATACATGGATTTCCCCAGCGGTCGCCAAGCTCAGCAATTGGCTTTTCATACGTGCCTTTCTGGTTATAAATCCGGCCATCTTCAAAATTAAATGTCACGCTAGTAACACGGCCCCTGACGCAACTAAAAGCCATATCACCAGTACCTACCCCGCTTACGATTGCGTTTGCAACACCTGGCATCGTATGACCGTTTGCCATCAACGTATCGCCTGACAGCATCACTTGAAAGCGGAATGGATCATGCGTTTGACCTTTACGCTCAATCCGACCAATTAATGCAGTGAGCGCCGTTGCATTATGAATAGAGCTATCTGAATGGATTGTCGCGTATGGAATCGGCTTCAATTCCTCTTCCAGCTTAGCTTTAGCTTCAGCAGCGCTATCTTTAACGTTATCCGCAAAGTTACCCGCTTTACGACTAAAAGCACTACCGTTACCTAGAAGACCATCAATAACGCCATTACCTTCATCTGGTGTAAATCCAACCGGATAGGCCCACTGGATTTCTTCTGAGTTCTTGTTTTTACCCTGTGAAGAAGAGCCGGTATTCACTTCAAAAGCATCAGCGAACGGCATTTCATTATCAACATTACCGACACTATTAGGATTAACAGTATTTTCAGCGATGAATTTTTCTTTAATAGCCTTTGTTCTGTCATCGATAAGCCTTGAGACTTTATCCAACAACGCTTCTTCATCAACGCTGTCGCCAGTGTTGTTCTTAGATGAGTCAATTATTTGTTGAAGATCATCTTTTGTAACAGCGTTATCAAGCGACTCTTTCATACGTTTTTGCTCACCTTCAACGGTAGAAAGATATGCAGACATCGCGGCAATCGCCTCATTTTCAGTCTGCACCGGTTTTCCAGTACCTTTCTCTGACTCTTTTGGTGATGTTTGAACATCTGATTCTTCTTTAGAATCGGTAGCCAAAAAGTAAATAGGGATGATCACCATTAAGGCAGCCAAACCTTTAACGATAGGGTTTTGTTTTATACGCATAACAACTCCCTACTTTGAACAGCAATATCAAAAGGCTTTTCACTCAATAGGTATACCACTGTAAAGTCTTTTTTATGACCAGCTGGCATAGCTGACTTGAACTGAGCTGTTGCAGAGTAAAAATCACCTCTAATACGACACGGTTCAAACGTTACAGCCTGTGTAGAAACGTTGATAAGCTTCAACGCTGTAACGTACAAGCCCCCACCGGTCCAACTTGCTAAAACTTCAGACTTGAACGCACCACCGCGATATAGATTAGCCATTGCACGTTGTTTAACTACAACCCTACGAACACCAGGGGTAGGCTCAATAAGCTCAGCAGATGGCGTATACAAACTTTGGGAAGCGAACTGCACCAGATCCATAGGCGTTAATTTAGGCGCTTGAATTGGAAGACGATTCCCACTTACTACACCCTGCTCTGCTTCTTTTTTTGATTCATTGATATGTACAATCAAATCATCACCAGCTTTAGCAGCCCCTTCAGACACTGAGGCCTGAAGGACATAAAAACGACCGCTATCTAAGCCTTGCAAAGTAAGCTTTTCTGTAAACTCCGTAACCGGTGTTATATACAGCATATTATCAATCAAGGAATGCTTGAACTGCTCAGCGTAACGCCCTTTTACTGCAAACCGCACTTTTTCAGGGAACGTAACCTTTCGCTCTACATTTTCTTTGAGCTCAACACCAATTTCTTGCCCTTGTTCCCACTTCACTCGTTCGGTGGCATATCCACCAAAAGAGCAAAGCATAATGATGAAAGTTAACAGGAAACGAATCATGATTAATTTAACCTCTTCGGCTGACCCTTCATGCCATCGATAGCCAATCGCCAAGGGTTTTTCTCTCTATTAACATTGTACTTCGTCACAATCAGCGGATAACGCATTACAGCATCACGGACAACCTTGCCACCAATAAGCTCACGCTCTACAACATCAAGATAAACAATCCAGGTATTGTTTCCTAAAGGGACCACTTTACTGTCTGAGTAAGCGCCATACTCAGAGATACCGCGCACCTTACGGCGGTTATCTGACTCTTTGACTTTCGCTAAATTCATCAACTGTGGACGATAAGAGTCAGTAACGAAGTAACCGTATTTACGGATATTGTCTTGAAACTCAACAGCGCAATCTTGCTCACAGCGATTCAATTGCTGATAAACGTTGTAAGCGAACGCATAAACTTCATGACGTTGGAATTCATTGACCTTAACCATTCCACCTCGTGAAAGGTCTGGTGGAAAATGACACTCAAATTCTTTAGGAAGTGTCGCTAACAGCCAGTGAGCATGCAGAACCAGCCCTAACAGGATTACTGCAAAGATTGTCAGGCCACGAATAACCTTATCTTTACGGTCACTTTCTTTAATTGCTTTACTTTTCATATTCACTGTTTTGAAGCCCCTCTACTGCTTCGCCCCAAACTCCATTTGGTGCTTTCACAAATAAAATTAGGCTTAGCTAATTTCTTAGCCACAAGCCAAGCGTGAAGGTTATGTTCAACATAGCCAGAAGGCTTGCCGCGCCTTGCTTTTTCCATCCACCCAGCAAGGAAATAAACCACTATCATCGGGATAACAAAGACGAAAACGATCATGAGCATCGGAAAGCCACTTAACATTCCAAGTAAGACCCCAATAGGCGAACCTATAAAAAGGGATATTAAGAATACGCTCTTGATCTCTCCATCCGTCAGGCCCTTGAATACAACCGGCTCTTCATTAATGAAGTCGCCGGTAAAGCTATCTGTAAAATCGCTTTCGTCCTGTTTCATTATTCAACCCACGTATCAGCCAAGTTGAACAGAATGATACCCAATGTTAACAGCGCCAAGCCGCCAACTACGTGACCAGCAAGGTCCATCCAGCTACCACGCTCATCAGAAATATCGTTATATTTCTTCATAGCGCCTTTGATGATGATAATAGCGAACCACGCTGTCATACCGACTATGACCACCTGGACAAACTTTTCCATTAACCACATCAGCATTTCAGCGCCATCTTTATCATCCGATCCATCTGCAAAATCGTCTGTAGTTGGCATATCTGCGCGAACTTGCCACGCAAACGCCATCAATGTCCAAAAGGCTAATTTAGATTTCTCCGCCATCGCCTTGAATACCTTAATAACTTTCATTGTTTACCTCTGTATTTGAAGTTAATTGATTACCGTAAAAACCCCAGTGGCGACCGCTACAGCGATGACCACATCAACCAAAACGTCAACCGCTTGCATATCACCTTCTATTAAGCGCGTGTAAGATCCTTTCAGGACCACTACGCAAAACAGACTGACTACAAACGTCAACATCCACTCAATGAATGCTTTCAACGTGTCAGCATCCATCCCAAAAGTTTCACTGAATATTTCCATATTCTGCCTCTAGGGGCTTGAGCGCCTTTGGTTGACGAGAAGGCCCATTAATGTGTCTTTCCACTGCCTTTTGAACAGCGTCAAGATCACTTACAAGAGCCTCATAATTGAAAGCTTCTGTATCGTCGGCACGACGAAGCTCACTTATCTGAAGCACATCATGCTTCAAATATTTCAGCTCACTCGCAATTCTTGCCAACTCAGCCTTCTCCTTTTCAGTAGAGGCATTAGCCAAACCAGCAAAAACAGCGAGTAAAACCGCTGAAACCATCAATATTTTTTTCATATTGCACCCCGCAAATATCACTTGAGGGCATTGTAAAGGGGTTTATTTTCGGATGTACTCGAAAAGCTAGGGGAACTTTCAGGGGGTTTTTTCTATACCGCTGCAGCATAGTCATTTTCGACTATGTTTTGTGGCCATCATAGACACATTTAACTATGCTCGATACAAAAAAGCCCCCATATTGGAGGCTTTTAAAATTAGGCATGCCTAATTTTGATTCGTTAGAAGTATTTCTTGTAGTTAGATGCTGTTAAATGCAATGCATAGCCGAACATTGCAGCAAACGGCACAACTATTAGCGCCGGATTAATACTGTTAGGCCATGACAGATAGATTACAAAACACAACACTACTGAAGGACTGATAAGCTTAGTTGAAAGCTCAAATTTGTCTGTACTTTCTCTACCAGCTCCCCATTTTCTCAAATCACGTTGTACCAACCCCGTCACAAGCCCAACAACTGCAAATAGTATGTAGGCCGGTATCGAAAGGAAAAGAACGCAAAGCCGCAACAATACAACTTTGATTATCGTGTAAGCAGATACAAAGTAATTCCACGCCCACCCTTTTTCTTGATTTGACTTACGAATGTAATCATCAATACCGATAGGGCGAAATATATTATCGTCCGTCCAGGTAATGAGCTCACCCGCAAGTTTCACAGGCGCAGATCCCATCAAGCTATCTTTAAAATGCTGGTTAACGTACCCTGCTTCGGCTCTAAGCATGTTTCTTGAATGATCAACACCCATACCAGGTTGAAAATCAGCAAATGAACACACAGTCGTTCCAGGGCCTTCATCGCAATGCCAAATTAACCCCCATTCAACCAGAATAGAAATAATCATTGTCACCATCACGGTAATTGGAAGCGCCATGATAAAAAGAACAATCTTGGTAAACACACCATGACGTTTTGTTTTGTCTGCCTGCCGTTGCTGTTCTGACTTAGCTTTAGCCATTATGCAGCTTCCTCCCACCAAAGTTCACCAGTGCGATAGCGCTCATTCATATCCGCGCATATATCGACAAGATTTTGTGGAAGCTCAATATCCTCCCCTTTATCATCAAATAAAGGCAACCGTACTTTGAATAGCTGATTACCATTCTTCAATACAAATGCGTGACCTTTAGGCAAGCTCGTAACATGGTAAGGCTCTACCATTGGCACTTTATCTTCAGATATACGATCTTGGTTTTGGTCATCGAAACGCCCTACACCAGTGCCATCTTTCTTGCTTGCCCCCGATACCAATGTGGCTTCTTTGACAGGTACTTTCGGCAATCGACTCGTAAGTAATGAAGCTGTTTCCTCGTTCTGCACCCTCATCATAATAGTGGTATTAAAGTTACCTATGATCTGCATTGATTTAGGGTTGCCGGTAGTGCTACCAAACTTCGCATCGATGTCTTGTAAAGTTTGGGTATACGCACATATCCGAACACCCGCCCCGCCAGATTGGTTAACCATTGGAACAAATTCATCACCAACCAAAGAATTGAACTCATCAGCGTGAAGGTAAATCTCAGGGAATTTAAGTTTTTTACTTCCATCAAGAGACGGTAAGCCAACGTCCTTACCGTGCTTGTACATAAGACCTGCATTTGAAACAAGATCATTGAACATCGCATTACCTACGGCAGTAGCTACTTCCCTATCAGTCAAACCATCAAGACCGATATATACGATACCTCTTCGCTGTATCACTTCACGCCAGCTTAAAATTGGGCGGGGATCTTCTTCATTGAAATATTCCGGACTAAGCAGCTTACCAATTTTATCCGTATTCATTTTGTCCAAGAACGGAAGCAAACTGGCAACTAATTTTTCGTAGAATGACCTTTCATAGTTACTGGCAAGCAGCAACTGACGGCCCAAGTTATCTTTGGGCAAGAGCTCTTTCATCAGGTCGATGATAGCAACGGTTGTTTTGGTTTTACCTTTGCGTTCTACCATAGGGTGCTTATCACGTACCATTGCGGCACGTTCTTCGATTAATGATTCAGGATCATCATCAACAGCTTGAAAGGCTTTTTTCGCGTACAGATAAAGCAAGTCTTCTAAGTCCTGAACGTAATGGTTTATATTGTCAATTGTTGGCCTTACACCAACATCAACTAAGGCGCGAGCTACAACGTTAACAAAACGCCAACTAAATGCCTTAAACGCAGAAGAGTTACCTTCATCACCAAGTTGAGCAGTAGTTTTACCAGCAACTTCAGTAATCCGCTGGAACTCACCGACAGGGTTATATCTGCATGACGCTTCAGGATAGCCAAGATGGAAAAAGTAAAAATCATCTTCTCTACCAGCTCGTTTCGCTTCAACGTACATCCTACGGAATAGCTCACCATCACCTTTAGGGTCTATCACAATTACACAATTATTTCCCCGACGAATATCACCGGCCACCAAAACTTCTTCTAGCCTTGTTTTACCCACACGGGTCGTACCCAGCACAATCGCGTGACCATTTCGCTCACCCAAGTCCCAGTACGTTTCATTTTCCTCATCAGCACCCACACCATGAATTGCAGCTGTGCCGCCGATATCTGGATAAGGAGTCAGATCAAGTAACTTTAAAGGATTGTAGGGAGATTGGTTTCTGAGCGCTTTAGCAATCATAGAAAGGCCAAATGTATTTTCCCAATTGACCTCTTTACGTCTTGCCCACTCGTAACGTGCAGGCGGTTTAGTGTAATCCTCATTTTCCGGCTTGGTCGTGTCATAAAGTCGTTGAGTATGAATGGATTGCCATCGATACCCTTGGCCCAAAAACGACTTTGACTTTGAAACTGGAAGATCTGCGGGTTTTATAGAGTAAGGTTTTAGTGTTTTGATATTTCTTTGGTATTTACTAAGGCGCAACGCATCATCTAAATACTTATAACCTATGTAACTAAAGGCACTAGCACATGCATAGGATACCGGCTCTGTCATCATCCAATAATAAGGGGCAGTAACACTTAACCCAGCAGCGACACCCGATACCGTTGCTGCATTATATTCAGCAATTGGCCTTAACAAACGCTCGATAGGATGGTCATTACTCATTGCCACACCCCCGTTGAAGTAACTAAAAATGGATAAGCGCCTACTTTCAACTCTTTGCCTATTCCATCACCAGAAGACGGTACAAATTTCAAACCTGAAAACTCAGACGAGAAGGCCTGTAATTGCTGGAACGATTCGGCTTCCACAACATAAATAGGCGCATTGAGCTCTGCTAACTTATCAAAACGAAAACGCAGCCATTTGATAGATAAAGGGTCGGTCCCAACAACAGCAAAAGGTTGAACTCTCTTAGTTTCTTTAAATTTAAAGCCCTTCATTACACCTGGCTGCATATTGCTTGGAACAAGAGGAAAGAACATTTCACGCGATATACTATTTCTTGCTTCCTTCAGAAGCTTTGACGCTTTTTCCGCATCAACCTTTGAATCTCTGAAGCTCAGATTAGTGTAATATTCTTCAGCAGGCTTCGTTTTACCAACCGTTGCCAATTCTGTTAACTGTGAGGCATTAACCGACGATATAGCGCTTAAAAACGCTAGAACGAAGACAGTACCGCTGAAGCGTATTTCTTTGCTCTTACTTGATTTGAAGGCGAATGATAAGCGCCTATTGCGTATTCCCATGACTTACCTTTTTTTAAATCTTTTAGATGGTTAGCGGCATACTGAATGTTTGCCCTTGGGTCCATTAATTCGCCAACAGACGCGAATTCTTTTCCATGCCAATACCAGTTAATCTGACACATGCCTACGTCGAGCTTTACGGGTTCAGTCCCATCCATCAGTTCAAGTTCTGCATAAGCCACTGCGCTATACTTAGTTTTAAACCACAACCCTTTTCCACCAATATTTAGTGTCCAAGGCCAAGGCTGACGCTTGCCGTTGTGATAACTTTGGCTTTCGTGCGTACATACCGCTTTAATAATTTCGGTAGGTACGCCTGTCTCATCAGACACCGATTCCAAAAGGTCATTAAAGCTTGCCATCGCTGGCAGCGACAGACTGAACATTAAGCAACAAACAACCTTCCGGAACATGCTAATCAAACTCCACAAATGGCACTTTATTCACTTCCTTTTTTGCTGTATTCAACGTCACAACACGACTTTGATTAACATCAGCAGCGTTAAGGCCACTATCTGCTACACGAGCTTTAGCCCATTCAATGATCTGCTCCTTTGTTGGTTCCGCGACAAAGTGGATATCAAGACCAGAATATTTGCCCGATTTGAGCAATTCATACTGACGCTGGTACGCTTCAACACATCCATCGCAATTGGCAATAGCAAGGTATAATTGCGCTCTAGGCTTGCTCTGTAAAAGTTCATCTAATGATGGTTGATTGTTTGCTGTACTGAATATGTCTGACATATTGGATTTAGCGACCGGCGCATTCATATTAGCCACCGCATAATGAGACGTTTCAGGATTTTTGTACGCAAACCTTGGCACACCAGGAAACGCACGTTCCCATGCTTCATTTACCTCAAGTTGCCAGCTAATCACCTTGATATTGTTTTCAAACTGAATTTGAACCCACTTATCTGCGTAGCGCTGTTTATCTATTTCAGACTCACTTTCAAGCGCCAATGCGAGCAAAGGGTTTTTATCCAGGTCAGGCGTAAAATAAGCGCGGGGAGATTTTAAGATCTGCTTATAACGCTCATACTCTTTTTCAGTTAGCTTCCACTGTTTTGCATGAACAATATCCGCCTTAGTTAATGAGCTTTCCGTTACCGAAGTATCCGTTATTTTGATCGGGGAAGCCGACTCATTAGACTGATTAGCAAACACACCCACACTGACCACTAAAGCAATCGCAGAAACACTTAATCTGAACGCTGACATAAAGCCCCCTCTTGAAGATAAACCCGCTCAGAACGCTCCACGCTTAGATTTGCAACACGACGATATTCTTTCGCTGCATCACATTCCGGATATGGATTTGAAACTGAGGCCTGTAGAACATCAATACGATCATCTACAGCTAAAGTAGACTGTTGAGTATCGTAACTCGATGCACACCCACCCAAGGCCGCTACTGACAGCAAAATTAAAGCTATACGCTTCATAGCATCACCTCTTTTCTATTGCCCTCAAAATGCTCGAATAGAGCCTTATGCTCAGAAATTTCAACTAAGCGCCAACGGCCAACAATGCCACCCACACGAAGAAAACTTGTTTGGTCAGGTGCAACCTTTTGAGCAACTGTTAAAAAAACGTCATCACCCCATACGTTTTTGCTATAAACAACGATAGGAAATTCTTGAGACGCTTCTTTCACATCAACACCGATTTCTTTTAGCTGATTAGAAATACCACCTAACCACCGCTGATTTTCCTTAACGTTATTCGTTAACGTTTCGTCATTTGCCTCACGCCTAGCCACTTCCATTTCAAACTGCTTTAGCAAGGCATTTTGATTTTGCATCACCTTAATTAACGAATCCTGCTGCTTATTCAACTGACCAGCAATCGCGCCAACCTCTTCAGCAAGCATAACCAGAGAGTCATTAATACCCTTTAACTGCTCAGGGGGGATATCAGCCTGAACGTCCTGTGTTTGCGTATCAGTGTTATTAGCGTCATTACCGGTCATCATTGAACTACCGGCTACTAATGCAGGATCGTTAACTAAAAAGTCACTTCCTGAAGGGCTATCCATAACGTCATTTGAAACAACCGGCATTGGCGGCTCTTCTACAACCAGTGGTTCTTTTTCAAAAATACCTAAGTGGTTAATAGCGTATTGAATCCCAAAACCCGCAACCCCTAACAGGGCTACTAAACCAACCACAAAGACAATAGGAGGCTTTTTATTGCCACCTTTGGGCTTATCTTTGCTCGCACTTCCTTCGAGCTCCGGCAAACCGTCTGCAACGGTTTCTTCTTGTTCAATAGTTTTTTCAGTCATGGTTCACCAAACCTTTGTATTCATCTTTTAAATCAAATGTGTAAATGCGACGAAGTGGGTCTTCAACAGGTACGTAATACTGCCCCACCAATACTTGCAGAACAGTTCTCAGAGGCATTAGAGATAGCTTGCGATGTACCTGTGGTAATGGGCGCTCAAGCGTAATACCAAGCGCCTCATCATTTGACTTATTAAGTGCCAGTACCCAACCAGAATTCATCAGCACAAAATTCACTGCATCACGCACTGTTTTCACACTTGGCGGGAACGACAATTGGATATTGACCGATAGCGGATCAATTTCTTTAGTTTCCGGTGTAGGTGTAATTAACGTATACCGGTCAGTGGCTACTTGTTCCGCATGCACTGAAGCGCTAAGAATTGCTATTCCAAACGCTATTGATGTAAGAACCCCATTTTTCATTATTTGATCTCCGAAAATACCTGGTGCAATTCACTGACCGCACCACGAACAAACTTGGCTTGAAATTCAACGAATTTATCAGTTGTAATTTGACCTTCTTTGATGGCCTGAAAACCACGTTCCCACAGCGCCGAATTCGCAGGCTCTTTCATTTGTTTAGGCACATGAACCATATATTTTTCAAACCAACGGGAAGGCTTTAACTTGCGCTTTTCTTCCATTAAAAGGCCTGATTTAATAAGGTCCTTGATTATTGCGGGTCGTGTAGCAACAGTACCAATCCCATCCTTATCACTAAGCAATTTTTTCAGCTCAGCGTCTTCGACTTCAGATGAAATATTTACCATTGCCTTCGCTAAAGAGGATTGCGTATAACGTGACGGCTTTCTTGTGGTTTTCTCAACAAGGCGAGCTTCCTTAATGCCTACTTTTAAACCCCGATTTAAAGCTGGCAATTCAGGTGAACCATCTTCATCTTCACCCTCTTCAATAGAACGCCAGCCCATCGATTTAGGAATATTGCAAGTGGCTTTACAGGTGACATTGCCGAATTTGATACCTACATTCGTACTTTCGTACACATAATCCGGCATAAACTGAACGAGATAACGCTTTGCTACCATCAAGTAGACGGCTTTTTGCTTATCAGTCAGACGAGAAAAATTAAGCGCTGTTACCGTTGGTATAATCCCGTAATGCACTTTAACTTTCTTATCGTTCCACGCCTTTGTACGGCGCTTCAAATCAAGCTTGCCAGATAGTCTGCTGAAGGCATCCAACTTAACCAGGTGCGTAACAGTTTCAGTGATATCTTCAGCAAGACCACTGGTTAAATAAGCTGTATCCGTTCGTGGGTAGGTTGTGGCAGAATTTGGCTTATCATAAAGTGACTGTGCAATTTCTAACGCTTCATCCGGACTAATATTGTATTTTTCACAGGCCGATTGCAGGGATGTTAATTCAAATGGTAAAGGAGGTTGCTGACTCTTATCCTCTTTCGTAAGGGAGTCAATCACCCCAACCTTTTGCGCCTTAATGTACTCCACCGCTTTTTCGGCATAGCCTCGCTCAAGCAACCGACCATCAACTAATCCGCGCTCAGGGATTTCCCATGACACCGTAAATTGATCACCACCCTGCGTATAAACATCTACTTCGACTTCGTAATACTTCACAGGCTTAAAGTTCTTAATCGCTTGCTCACGCAAATACACCAGCATTGCAGCTGGCGTTTTAACACGTCCTACAGGGAATGCCTTTTTAAAGCCACCAGATGATTCAAGCTTTTGAACAACCAATGTCATAGCCATTGTAAGGTTCATGCCCACAACCCAGTCTGCCATTGCTCTCGCTTGAGCAGAATGATACATCCACTCTGTTTCCCAGCTAGGTAACGGATTAGCGAACGCTTTAGTTAAGGTTTTTTTGTCTGTAGAACCGTAAAGCACTCTAAATACATCACCTTTATATGAAGCAAATTTGAGAATATTTCGAGCAATACACTCACCTTCTGGATCAGGGTCAGTAGCGATATAAACTTCTTTCGCCTTTTTCAATAAGCCCTTAATAACACGCCACTGTGCTTTAGCTTTTACATCTAAAGCATATTTGTACTCTTCAGGCACTACCGGTAATTTATCGAAGGCCCATTTCTTTTTTAGCTCAGGCGTATAATGCTCAGGCGGTTGCAACTTAAATAGATGCCCTCTCGCCCAGGTAACAGCAACGTCACCATTTTGGTAATATCCCTGCTTCTTATGAACAGGTGACATCCCCAAAAACTTGGCAACGTCCTCACCCTGGCTAGGTTTTTCACAGAGATATAATTTCATTTCTGCACCACATAAAAAAAAACTGACACTACAATAGCGTCAGTTTCGATAAGATTCAGCGAAAAGCTAGGGGAACTTTCGGGGGGTTTTTCTGTAGCCTAATTAGGCATGCCTAATTTTGCTACATTTGCCCCCCTATTAACCGCATCTAATATGCGTTGGTCGAACTCACCACTATCTTCCGCACGTTGGTAAAGCGACCACAATACATCGAAGCCGTACCCAAATTTACGATGTGCCATTAGAAAACGCTCTAATTCAGACATTTTTTGGTTAGCTGTCCATAAGCAAATAAAATCTGCGTAATCACTTGGGGGAGCCGTTTTTGGCCGACCTTTAAGGGGAGTAACACCCAAACGGAAACGACGAGCTTTAACAGAATCTTCGTTTTCTTCAGAAAAAAGGAAAGACATCATTGCGTAAGTCGCTTTCTTTGACACCAATATATCCTTAATCCCCTCTCTACGCTCATAGCGCATATGGGAATAGGTACGTTCACGCACTTTATCTTTATTGAAAGCGAATTTGACACAACGGCGCTCAACCATCTGATTAGCTAACCATTCGAGTTTTCGCGCATCAGCGCGGGAAAGCATACGACGAACTTCGGGGTCAAATTTAATGATCCCACCCATATTCGCGCATGTAAAAGTATCAGTCAAAGAGTCGGCCATAAACATGACAAGCTCACGAACAACCTGACGATGACCGTAAATACAGTCCATTTCAGTCGTTTCACGGCAAGCAGGGACCTGTTCAGTCCCAATGTTTTTAAGAAGTGTTTTAAGCAGTCGCTCATTCACTTCAAAAGTGACAGCGTTCGCCTTCACGTAGTTATTAGCAAGCTTCAATAGAGACGATGAAGTTCCCTGCCTAACAAAGTCGAACGTTTTTTCGTCATACCCAAAAACACCAACAAGAGGATGCTGACTATTATCCGCTTCGGATAAAAGAGCCAGCAGTATTTCCCTCACTAATAGAGGCGCACGTACTAGGTATGGAGTACGCGCAAATGCATATGCGTCCATACTACTTTCCCACATTAAATTGTAAAAACCCACTAACAATTATATACGCGGGTGATCAAATTGAACAGGAATTATCCACATTTTTAGCCAAAAAAATACGACAGTATTTGTCCTAATAACCTGTTTTACGGACGTTTTATAATACTTTGGTATTAATCACCATACCTATATTAAGTAATTTTATCCTTTTTTACCACCCATGCATACGTATTTGCATCAAGGGAGTGATAGGAAGTAGGCACTTGAACATTTAGCAACAATACATTCACAACTTCATCTTGTATTGATATTTTCCAAATGTCTCCACCTTCTTCATTTTCAACCCAGGACTGTGACATTTCGAGGTCTGTTAACACTTCCTCTGCCACGGTTTTGTATGCTGCCTCATTATCAAGTTCGTAGTCATTGCGAACAAATTCCATCACACCTTTATCGCGCTCTACTACGATAACCTTTTCATTGTCTCGCAATAGAACATGGACACCATTTTGCGATGGCAACTTACTCACTTGTTCCAAACACCATTTTAATAAATCATTGGTGATAGATGACTCCGAACTGAACAGCAAAGCAGATTCATCCTCTTTTACCCCTGTATTGTCAACATTACTCGGTGAATCACTAAGTTCAACGTGTGAAAATGGTACTTTACTCGTACCTTTCACTTCATTTGCTGCCGATTCGCCCTCTTCTGTTTCTGAAACGTTATCAAGACCTGGCGACGATGTTGTTGATGCAAGAAATGCAGTAAATTCATCCAACGCATCGGCAGACGAATTTACCGGCGCTTCCTCTTTGGTTGCTTGGGATGATGATTTATTTTCAGATGACGATACGAATTCAGCCGAATCATCACTTATTGGTGCGACTTGATTATCAGTAATACTCTGCAACTCTACTGGAACTTGGTCAGTATCTTTACCATCAGGTTCACTATCAAATATAGACAAATCTAATCCGTCATTACTCGATTTTTTGTCAGAGGTTACAGGTTTGTCATCCTCAGACTGTTTAGTCTGCTCACTGCTATCCAGCAAATCATCGAGTGAAACATTATCGTCGCCACCGCCTAGCCCACTAATCAGATCGTCGAGTGAATTACTTTTATCAGGGTCCTCACTTTCCACAGGCACAGCTTCAGAAATATCAACTTGGGGTAGATTTTCAACGGAACGACCTAATGGCGCTGATCGCATATCGGCCAATACGCCTGAAAAAAGCCCTTTTTCACCATTGCTATAAATAGAGTCGATTAACCCTTTCAAAACTTCAGGCTTACTGTGCAACCACTTCCACCCAGTATCGTTCATCATCGTATTGAATATGGATATCGCGTAGACATAAGCAGGATAAAGGCGGCTTACCTTCGCCAATTTAATTTCACATTCTACCGGCACATTCATCCAGGGATATAAGTGCGAGCGCTCACCTTTTGTCTTTTTTGCCTTTGAAATGGCAATAAACTCAAAGGAATGGCAAAGCCTTGCCACATATAAAGATGAAAACGCAACTGACAAGCTGAAGGTATGAAGATGCACTAAAAGCGGGTCATCCTGCACAGTTCCCTTACTTCTCCTGACTAAACGAACAAACTGATCAACATAATCAGAATACAGTTTGCCTTTTTGCTTTTCATATACACCTAAAGAACGAACAACAGAATCTATGATTGGGGAATATAAAGCCTCCCAATATTCATCTGATACCGCTATTATTTTTTTTAATGGAACTACGTCTAATGCAGGCTCACGCTGCTTTCTGTTCCAAGGCCATCCCAGTTGCATAACTGCACCACCCATAATTGAAATTCATATATTTTTTCGCTGTTATTCAGACAATCACTGGCTACTACATTAACAGCATGCGCCCTGAAATCTTCAAAAGACTCCATCAATGGTTCCCATACCCTACCTGTAGATTTACAAACAATGTTTTTATTCAAAACTGGAAGCCTGCATAACCAGTTAAAAAATAACTCTTCAGTAATTAGCGCTGTTCGCGTCTGCTCTTTCATAAGTTGACAATGAACCTGCATAACAGGATCAAAAGATTCATCCACGTCAGCCACCCCCCGAAACCTTTGCTCTATTACAGACCACGCAGAAAGAAAGGGTCTTAGCTCATCTGTTTGAGCAAGAATTTCTTCAATTTCAGAGATTAACTGGGCTCTAAGCCGTGTACTACTGGACATTTAAAACCCCACTTTGATAGTTAGTGGAGCAATTGAATCATAGTTAGGGGAAAGGAGTGCTAGGAAAACACCCCCGAAGTTCGAGGGGTTTTATTTAATGACAGTAAAATTAGGCATGCCTAATTATTCTGCCAAGAGCGTTTTCTACCTCTTTTGGATTCAGGTTACTCAAACCTGTAGCAGATAAAACATCATTCACTTCATCATCTGCGGCATCTACCAACAAGTAAACAAGCAAAGCATCTAGTTGTTCATTACTATCAGGAACATACCCTTTCGACAAGACATAACGAACCATTGTTTTTACTGCCCATTGCGGAACAGATTCACCGCCCATCCAGTTTCGCAACGTTCGCCCTGGTACAGCTCTATCGCGCTCTGAATAGCCGTAATGTTTAGCCTTTTCTACTAAGCAAACACCCGCAGCCGAATCAGTAGGACCATGATATTTAAGGAACTCCGAGGCAAAGAAGCCCCGAAGTCCCATTGCGTTTTGCCAAGCGTTAGGATTTACCCTCATACCCTAACCCACAAAAATAAGAGCAAGTTCGGACACATCAACACGGACGGCTGGTTCTTCACTATTGTCGTATTGAATCCACGCGAAACCCTCTTCTTTGTCTGCACGGTCTAGTAACAGCTTAGCGACCTTTGAATTGTGCATAACATTGATTTCAGTCACGCGCTTTTTCTGAAATGGGCTTTCTTCAGATTCATCACCTTCGTCTTCATCACCTTCGTCTTCATCACCTTCGTCTTCAGACTCAGAAGGCAGAGACTTTTTATCAACTTTTTCCGTCTGTACCTTTTCAGTCGAATCAACACCATCCTGCTCGGTTTCTAGCTGAAACTCATCTTCAGTATCGTCATCGCCACCAGTCATCCCATCTGGTGTAGGAGTTTTTGAATTAGGGCGCTTTTCGTGTTCTTTACGCTCTTCAAGAGCTGCAATTTGGTCATCAATAGGCGTTTCTAAATCTTTAACACTCAGCGATTTAGCCCATTTTCTAGTAAGGCTATCATTCTGAATAGCCCATTCGATTAATTGCTTAGTCTTATCAGCATCTTTGCGAGCTAAACGAATCAGTACAGCCAATGTACTATAATCCCTACAAATTCCCTTCTCGTATAACTCATCAATGAAGTTAAGTTTTTTATCCACTCCCAGCTTGTTCAATTGCATAATTTCAGAAATATCAGCAACAGACTTATTGGGATCGCAATCTGCAATTTGTTTCTGAGTTAAACCCGCTGCTTTCAGAACCTCGTAAGATTTAGCCAAGTCTTTAGGCGCAAGTTTCACGGCGCTTTGATTAGAAATCACCTGGACAGCATGCTTTGTATCAAAGCTTTTTAATCGAACGCTTACTTTGATAGTGTCATGGCCTGCATATTTGGCAGCTCGCCATCTACGCTCGCCATCTATAATCATGTATCGCCCATCATCTTGCTCTTCAACAAGAGGCGGGTAAATAATTCCTCCGGCTATAGGGAAGGTGTTTACAATTCCCATAATACCTTCATCATCGAGGCCTTCTGTTCGTGGCTGTGTTGGATCTGGATAAACATCATCAATGGGTAGCTCAACGCCATATTCAACGTCACCACCTTGAACCCCACTAATGAGATCCATGAAACCGCCAGTGTCTAAATTACTTTTACTCATAACCAATCCCCTTACTTAATTCTGTCGTTAATAGCGTCAATAGCGTTTCGGAATGCCCGACCTACTGTGGCGGCGTTACCATTTGGAGGGCTAACCCAACACGCTCTACCGGCCATACGCGCCTCTTTGATACTCAGGGAATCCGGCAAATAATTTGGGATCAACAACTGCTTATAATCTCGTTCAATCTGAGCCAAAATATCAGCGTAAGGGTTATCACCTTTACGTGTAGTTGGCTTTTTAAAGAAGTTAATGTAAACACCGCCAATCTGTACACCGGCACGTAAACCAGTCTTAACAGCCTTAACAGTCTTCAATAGTGAAATCAGACCTTCGTTTGAAAAATCATCGATAGTGACCGGCACAAAAATGTAATCAACTGTATTAATTGCGGCCAACTGAGTGACACCGAGCGATGGCGGCGTATCAATAAGAATGTAATCAACATCAATTTTATCAAGATGTTTCTTTGGGTTGCCGATGAGACTTTTCGCCTCTCGCCCAGCTGCAAGCACATTTGCAATGCGTTCTTTATGCGCTGGAATAACGTGAAGGTTTTGATGAATCGGAGACTGATACATAACAATATCATCTTGCTCCAAATCCGAGTTGAATAGCTCAGCTGACGTAAAGCCATTTTTCTCTACCCATTCAACCTCTTTGATTGAACCCAATAGAAGCTTGCTCATATTGCGCTGGCCGTCGAAATCAACCACCAATACTCGATAGCCTTGTTCAGCCAGTCTGTATGCCTGGTTAAATTCAACTGTTGTTTTGCCTACTCCACCCTTTTCATTTGAGTGAACGCATGATTTAGCCACCTTCTTTGAGACAAAGGACGGCTTAACCGGTGTAATAGTTTCCATAATTAACTCCTAGAGCGTGGGCTTTAAACCCGTTTTATAAACCATACAGTATGTATTAGTTAGACATACATTAACTGACTTTTAACTGGGATACAATACCCAAAACAAAAAAAACGAACGAACACTGTTCGTTTAGTATTTGCTGTTCGTTTGATTATATTATAGACTCAAATTATCGATAGAGTGAGGGTGAAAATTATGAGTGCAGATCTACAAGAGCGAGTAAGTCAGATATGTAATGACTTGTATGGTAAAGGGGAAAAAATCAGCGTAAGAGCTGTGCTATCTCTAATTCCGGATGTTAGTAGTACAAGTACCGTTCATAAGTATGTAAAAGCGTGGCGGGATGAGTTGCAAGCAAATCAGCAATCCCTAATGGAGCGACTTGGTTTTTCTGAAAAGTTTACTCAATCTTTTTTGGAGGAATTCAGCCGTTTTAATACCGAAGCAGAAAAGCGTTGGAGAGAGGCTGCGGAGCAAGCCAGGGAACAGGCCAGAGAAGCAATTGAAGATCTAGAACGTATTGAAGAGAAATACCATAAGCAGCAAGCATTACTAGAGCAAAGCCAAAAGGCAATCAATCAGCTTGAAGAACAAAGTCGCGAAAATAGCAATACACACCAACGAATAGAAACAGAACTTAGGAATCGTATTGTTCAACTCGATAAAGACAAATCGAATTTAGCTGAAACTAACGAAGCGCTACGCACCGAAATTGCTAAATCACAGCTTAAACTTGAAAATAATGAAACATACGTCACAGAAGTAAAAGAAAATCAGCGAAGAGTAACGCAAGAACTTAAAGTTGCTAATCAGAAAATCTCTGAGCAAGCGGCCACAATTGCTAAACTAGAAACTAATACCGAACGTGATACAAAACAAATCGAAGATTTACGCAACAGTACGGTTGATTATCGCCGGTTAATGGAAGAAAGTGAAAAACGGGCTGGCAAACTTGAAGATAAAATTAAATACCTGGAAACTGAGTTAACAGCTGTTAGAAAATACTCTGAAGACAAACTTTCAGCGATGAAAGTAGATAATGAAAAACTAGCTAAAGATAATGCAGACAAAGAGCGCCGGTTAATACAGCAAGATAAAGTAATAGATAAGTTAACCAATCAAACTGAAGAATAATTTTACCCCTCCTATCGATACCTATTATGCCAGCTGCAGCTGGCATAGTTATTTATGACTATGTTTCTGAAAGAGCCTGAATCATCGCGGCCATAACTGCTTGGCGCTCACCTATAGGCAACTTCTTTATTTTAGCTGCCCACCTATCTGCCTTCCTTTGAATTCTTTGCCTATCTGTAAAGTTTTTTCCCGCATACGTATGATAATGGACTTCCCCAGGAATAAAATTGCACCAAAGCTTTTCCGTTCTTACCCCTCCCCTGGACATTGCCTGAAAGGTATCAGACCACCACCCTGCACCGTCAACGAGAACAGAATCATACAAATAGCTAGGGTATCCAGAAAGAATGATATTAGCCGGTAATGACTGGATTAACTCAAGCATTGTAATGTGTTGATCCTCAGTAAGCTCATGCTCATATCGAGCGTTGCTGGTTCGCGTACTAGGCAAATAGGGAGGGTCTAAATAAAGACAAACGCGACCATTATTTTGAAAATCAAAATCACGTAAGAACTGAAAGGCACACATATGAACCAGTTCGGCGCTGGGATGATCTAAAGAAGAGAGACAACGAAGGTTTAAATCAACCCCAATATCACGTTGAGCAGGCGCTTTGTGACGTAATACAGCACCAGTACCAAGAAAAGGCTCTATAAAAGTATCATGTGGCGGGATGAGTTGCACAATACGCTGATAAACACCGCTACCATTTTTAGCACCCAAGTAATTTTGCATAAGTAGAAACCCATATTACAATATAGCAACGAACATAGTCAGAACTGTCTATGCTGTCAATAAAATTAGGCATGCCTAATTTTTCAAGATACAGAGCTATGACCTATGGACTTGTGAATTTACGCTACGCGCAACAGCCTTACCGTATGGACAAGCATATGGATAACTCATGGACGGACAAGCCGACCACCAGTTACCCACACGCATTGCCCACACTCACGGCTTAATTCACGAATTCCACAGGCCCAAAGAAATAATAAGAATCTTCTTTTTATTTTTGTATTTAATAAAACTATGGCCCCAAGTCTCAGTTTGGTATTAACAGCCCTACCCCAAGAATTAATCATTTTTAGCTACCTACCGGACATATCTGTGGGGGGGAATATATAGAAGCGGACCTAATTACCGGATGACTCATTACCTCGGCCCAGTAACGTCTAACCGTTCTTTCACTCCGGCCACAAATCGCAGCTACAGTTACTTGAGTTGGGGTGACATTTTGAGTTAGGAGCTCCTTGGCCGCTCGTAGAATGCGACTTAGAGTTGATTCGGTTTTCTTCTTGGCCGTAGATACCGCCGCCGCTTGTCTAGCAGCCTTCACTTCTTCAGGGGTTAGCTTGGCTTTGTCTTGGTACAGAAACGAAACATCCATATCTAGTTGGCGTTGCAGATAATCCGCTATTGAATCTTTTTTGTACTTGTACAACGTTGTTCTAGCTGTCTTCAGGTATTTGCCTAACTCTTCGTCGGTTAAACCTATATGACGCTCATTAAGCTGCCTTACACGCTGGTAAGCAGCCTCTTCATCCTGAATGTGCCTTAGCGCAACAAACAATATAAACGCCGTACTATCGCGCATCCCCTCTTTTACAGGGTTGCTGTTAATGTGCTGAAGGATATGGGTGTATATCTTGAACCACCATTGGCCTATCGTATGTTTCCCACCGTTAGGGTTTTTATATACGTTTGGATCTTTTGGGGGTGATTTACGAGGTCTTGCGGGAGCAGAAACAGGCTGAACTAACGTGAGGTGCTTAGTTTTTGCAATTTGCACATTTAAAGACTTTGCAAGTTCTTCAAAGCTAAATACATCGCCGCAAGAATGAAACTCAACAGTTCGTTTCGTTGAGCCGTGTCTTGAACCTGGCATTCTTAGCACTCGCGCAGGGTCTTTACTCGCGCCAAGATCTACATGCCAAAGGTTTCCCCCTTTTAACTTACTCACTAAAGAAGAGGCTATATCACGCCATGCAGCAACGCGCCATTTATACGCATCAACACCGTCATACATCCAGTAAAGATGCACACCGCCAGAGCCCGATAACACATAGCCGGTTGGCAGAGGTACGCCCTGTGATTCCAGCTGATTAAATACTTCGCTTACTACTTGAGTCTCTTGCTCTTTAGAAAGCGATTTTTTGGTTTCCCTGGTAGTTCCAGCTGGCGTATTGATATCAATTTCTAACCAATTGGCATGCAGTGAAGCCAGTTGCTTTGAATTGCGCCAATCAAAAAACTGATTAGGTGACACAAAACAGTCCATCGAGCAATCACGCCCGATAGATGCATCAAGATAGAATTGGGACAGCTTGCACGTCTTTTTACCCGATTGACGTGTACCAATAGCTCGCCAAGGCGAATTATCGTCAGCTATACGATATGACCACACATAACGGCAGTGCGCTTCCTTACCAATACCCATCATCTGATTGAAATCAGTCGAAGGACGCTTCTGGTAATCCTGAAGCTGCCTAGTGCTTTTTAATAGACTATTCTCTGACATCACCACCCGACCCCTGCCACATTGACGGAATCGAGTAGTAACGTGGGTTTGCGCTTCCCATAATTTCCCTTTTTTTACTTATACTTACTTCTAGTTGCTTTTATTAGGCAAAAAGGTACTTGACCGGTTGGAGGGAAACGACTAATATTTGAGGTGCGAATTCAATATCTAGTGCTTCCAACCGTTACCGGTTTGTTGCTACTCGAACAAATAGCCTCGTTTCTACGAGGCTTTGTTTTTTCTAAATCATGCCGCTACTCCGGCAAACTTTTCATTATCAATTACGAAATTTTTAATCCCCAATTTTCTTGTTAGCCTCCATGCGCTTTCAATTGTTGCAAACGTTCTTGCTTCTGGCTTATTAACCATCGCCAAAAATGCGTCTATCTCACCGTTCTGGCTGCGTACACGCATTACTTGTTTCTTACCTTCAGAATCGGGCAGCAATGAAGCTTCCACAGCCAAATGCATGCGCGTTAGCTCCTGAATGCGTTCTTGACTAATTAATGGTTGCATCTGCATACCTGGCTCCTATGGAAATATCTCGACCCTAAGTGTTGCAAGTTTTTTACATTCGATCAAGCTTTTTTGGGTAAAAAAACATTTTTAGATCTAAAAAAAATTTCTTAGTGCTTTTTTTACCCTATCTTGGTTAGACAAACCATCGGTATCAGCATTCGCTATCAATCGATCAACTTCATCTAACAGGGTTTCAACCGCGCTATCGCTTACAGTCTCCACAAAATCGCTATCTATTCCGACCCAATGACTAACAACAACAACACACTGAAAAACATCATAGTTAGTCGCTGGCCTATAATTACTGTTGGCTATTCCAGACATCAGACCTCTCAATCTTGACCCCGTTAAATCAGGATGTATCTGTTTAGCCATTCTTATATAGTCGCTACTTTTAAGACCTGTCAGGCTCCACAACCCTTTAATCAGTCGATTATTCTTATTTTCTTTTTCCATTTGATACAAAAAAAGCCGCTTAAAATGCGGCCCTTTTTCTTATATATGCCCGTAGTTAATGTAGAGTGTGTAACATATCGTTGAACTGATCAACCAGCTGCTGCACATCAACATCGCCATCAAAGGGACTATCTTTTAGCAACTGCTCGACAATTTGATAGTCGAACTGCTTACCAGCCTGCTTCAATGTATTACACATTGATTCAAGCTGGCTTGCGGGGCCTGCTTCAAGATCAAACCACTGAAACGCTTGCCAGGTACTATGCATGAGCTTCCTCCCCATCGATGAGGGAAAACCGTAGTTTACGCTCTCGCACCAAAACTTGATGTTCGGGAAGTTCATTCACTACCTGAAATAAAGGCATACCAGTGTGTTCTTGCTGCAACTTCTTCACCTTCGCACCCAGTCGGGCAGAAGCTTCAGCACAACGTTGTAGACTAAGCTTTTCAGCTTCCGAAGAAGCCTTATTTGCTCTGTCTGTAAAGTGCTTAGCGCCCAGTGAAATAGTATCCGCTAAAGATATTCTCTTGTTCATAGTGATTCCTCATTACGTATAACAGGCAGCTCGAAAGCGCCTTCTAATTAAATTGCTTGTTGTTGCTTAACGAATTGTACTAAACGGTCGTGCTTCTCAGTATCGGACTTTGGAAACTGAGTTAGTGAGCCATTAAGTGATGTGTGAAGTAGATAGACGTTATTGTTTTGGTAGGCGACTCGATACCCTTGAGTATTCAGCCCCATCGCACAAACGCCCATACAAATTCCATCGTTAGCAACATCGCAAATACGGTTGCATGATTTCATTGCGTTCCTCATTACGTGTTGAAGGCAGCTCGAAAGCGCCTGTTTTATTTGTGGCCGTGAAGCCAATTAGACACCTTAAATATATCACAGAAAGATCAAAATGCACTAATGGCCATCATAGTCATTTTTAACTATACTCGATAAAAAATGCACCCCGAAGGATGCATTTATTTTTAGGCAGTTTTTAACATATCGTTGTCGTTTGAAGCTTTAGAAGCCCACTTGCCAAGCGCGAATCCAACAGCCGTAAAGACTGGGTAACACACGCCTTGCCCCAGAATTTCGTGCGATACGGTTGCCGATACACCATGTATTAGCTTCACCGGCACACCTTTTAAGGCAGCATGTTCCGAAGGAGTAAATAGTCTGGTAAGTACACCGTCAGGATGTTTAACAAACGTATCCGTTGAACCGGCTTTATGGTACAAGCGTCGAATTGTAGGCACAGATGATTCTGTACCATCCAATAAAGCTCGCTTAAAGCCCTTACCAGCCTTCTTGTCCCGTACCTCCTTATCAACTAGGTACTGATAGGTTTTCCATCGAGAATCATCTAGCGGCACATCTTCAAGTATTTCTGAAACACTATTGGGTTTTTCCAGTAAAGGTTTAACTAGCTCCATATTGAATTTAGCCATTCCTTTAGTTGTAGCTACAACACACATTCTGTCTCTGTTCTCTAAGCAACCAAACTCATTGCCGTTTAGAACATCAACTTCAAGTTCATAGCCCCAGGTTTCCAACACTGACTTAATTACAGCCATACTTGTAGACGATAGGTACTCCGGCACATTTTCCAAGATTATAAGCCCTGGTTGACACTGACCTATAAACTGCAAAGCATGGAAAAAACAAGCGCCTGCGGATTCATGAAACTCGGCTGCACTTATTTTATTTTTGCTAACCCCTGCTTTGGAAGCGCCTACGCATGGCACTCCGGCCACGAGTACATCTACCTTTGGCGGGTTTTTAAGCTCAACAAATTCAATTCCACTTTCGATAAGAATTGAATCATCACGGAAAAGTTCTGGTTGATTCGCTACCATCGTATCCAGGTACTGACGTTCCTGTTCTACGATGAATTTTGTATAGCAGTTAATACCGGCCTTTGTTAAACCTTCATGTAGTGCAGCATCGATGATACCGCCCCCTGAAAATAACGAACCGATAGTAAGCGCCTCACCGTTTTTAACCTTACGATTAAAGCGATCAACGCGCTCTGCTGTTTTACGATCAATACCATGAACCTCAATAGTAGCCACACCGTTCTTGACCACCACACGAAGAAGAACACCTACATCACCAAACATTTCACCAAGCTCATCATCTTTAATTTCAATAAGCGGGAAAATTCGGCCATTCCGGTCACGCTTGGAAACTGAGAATCGACCTTCAGGTGCAACTTTCAAAACAGCGACTTTCTTTTCATGATCAAGTTGGATATCTAGCTTTTGACCTATTTGGAAGCTACTGCTTAGCTTACTTCCTTCAAGCCACACTCTAGGTACACCGCGATTTTCGCCAAGACGAGTATTAATTACTGTCAACATACATTCACCTCTTTACGTATTACGGGCAGCTGGGAAGCGCCCTTTTTAGTCATTTAATAATCAACACCAGGTTAGCAAAATTCCCCCCAATGTCTAGTATCTCGACGCACATACACCTATAATCAAAGTGATTTACGCCATTTTTGGCAACACAAAAACAGGCGCTCTATGAGCTGCCTTCAACACGTAAAGAGGAAACACTATGAATATACATAGCGCTATTGAGTTGATCGCATCTGCTGGCAATGGCATTGCTGCTGATTTCACTGAACTGAAACGTCTGTACAAACGTGCAGCCTTGGCCTGTCATCCAGACCGAGTTAACAGCAATGAATCATCAGTATCAATGAAAACATTGAATGAAGCGTGGGATTTTGTATCCGGCAAGGTGGAGTTAGTAAACTACACACTTAACGGCACATCAAATAACGTTCGTACTGCTAAGGTCAACGACCCTATTGAGTCACACGAACTAACCCACTCTAACTTACCGGCCTTTGCGAGCCGTGAAACTCTACTCCGTGAAGCATTCATGATCATCGATGATGAAAAATGGAATAACTGGACGGACGTTCGCTTTAAAACGGTTTACTTTAGCAAGTACCAGGTGCGTGTACACACCTACAGTAGTTCAATCCACATAACAACTCTTGCCAATGCGCTTGAGGCCAGAAAGACTTGTGAGAAATACACAATTCACTGGAACGTAGGATCAGACGCTGAAGGTTACAGCCGCTTTCTTGAATGGGTTCGCAATATAAGCCAAACAGAGTGCATTACAGGTGTTATTGCACATCTGTATATCGCAAACTATCAAGAACGCCGCGATGGTGTATTTGAAGCTGAATTGATGCCAGGGCTCACAGTAACGCGAAGAGAAGTAAAGTCAGGTCAGGTGTTCTCACCTTTCAAACTTCACAAACTCAAGCCTCTAACTGAAATACCTGAAAAGGTTCGTGCTTTACACTTAATCAAAATGCTCGCTAACGGCCAATACCGTCAACTGCATAGAAAGAGTTACCTTACTGACGATTATGCTTATGATGCCGCGAACAATCACGGTGCAAAAGTATATGAAAACCCCTTCCCTCTTCTGGCTGATCTCATCGAGGACCGCAGCGGAGGTTTCCACTTCTTTCATAGTGGTCATGGGGTTTACAGCTTCGGTGATCATATGAACGATAGCAAGTCTATCGTGCCGGTGATTGACAACCGTTTTCCAGCCGTAGATTTGATATCTACTAAGCAAAACGAACAAGCCTATCTCCAATAACAAGCAGGCCCTTTAAGGGCCTGTTTTTTTTGCTTGTAATTCAAATCTCTTATTAGGCATGCCTAATTATGTAAGTTGCCAGCGCTCACTAAATTGGCTAGTATTTATACGTCTCCTGCCACCAATGGCAAAAAGCAAAATAGGCGCTTTCGAGCTGCCTTCAACACGTAATGAGGTAATACTATGACACCGAGTAATCAACCGGTTAATCAAGCTGTCTCAATCGATACTCTGTTAGCTCTACGCTTTAACTTGAAAGGCAAAGTACCCGCCCCGACCGTTAAGCCAAAGCCAACTAAAAAACCTATCGATATATCACTTGAGAAGTACCAGGAAGCCGTAGATTTTTATACAGATCACCCCAACCAAGAAATGTATAAAAGTTACCTGGCTAGTTTATCCATTTGCAAAACTTTGAAAGAGGCCTTTGAGCTTTCTGACGCAATTGCAAAGGAAACAACGAATGTCAGAAAAAAACGTCTGAAGGGTATGGAACGAGAAGAGTCCGTAAGCTCATTGCTAATGCAGCGAGTAACGGCACTTGAATCCATCCAACACGCCAAATCAAAACTGGCTGAACTCAAGCAAGAACGAGTAGAACTGAAGAAAAATAAAAAGCCCCATTAGGGGCTTTTTTTTGGCTATCAATCTTTGTCTGAACGCATAAGCAAAATCGCTTTAATGATCAGAATGAACAGCGCTACAACTATGCAGACTATTCCGATACCCAGTATAAACACAGCTTTTACAATATTAGTGTCAGTTGTAGGTCCGAAAAGTAACGCACCTAAACCCAAAAATATCGCACCAACCGCGATGTCAATTAATAAGCCGTGGGCAAACACTATCAACATCTTTTTGACGAGCCGAGGCCCATCACGTTGCTTCGCTTTCAAAGCGACCTCCTTACGTTTAACGGGCAGCTCGAAAGCGCCCTTTTTTTTCAAAATTACGTAGGTCCACAACTATCACCATATGCGCCAACTGGTAACTCCCAGTTGTCTACAATGATGTCATGAGCGAACGTACCTCTATTCATGGCTATTTCTAGCCATTTCTTATCGACCTGATAAGGCGTACCCTTCGCAGCAACTTCCGCTAACGGAACTTGAACAACCTCTTTATTACTGTTGCGTGAAAAGTGAATTGTCTTGCCGTATTTAGCTTCGACCGCTTCAATATTCTCAAACCGATTCGGCATGAACATTTGAATTGTTGCTAACTGGTTTGCACTGGCAAAAATGCAAATAAGGCATGAACATCGACCGAACCCTAAAATATAGGCAGGATGAGGTAAAATGCGGTATTTCTTCATAAGATTCCACACTCGCTCTTCTTCCCAATCTTGAACGATTCGGTAGTGATCAACGAAACGCTTTTTATTGCGTTTAATATCGAAAATCACTTTACCATCGCGTCCTATTCGTTTTTGGCCCTGTGCGTCCTTCTGAGCAACTTTCGTCGCTGAACTAGCATGAGGCTCAAAGTTGGCGTAACGAGCCCTACTAGGCGATTCTTCAGCGCGTTCACCCGTTAAAACGAGGGTACGCTTTCCTTCAAATCGCTTTTGATGGCTAATCACTTTTTTCCCAGGGTCGATTTTACAATAAGCTGAACACCATCTGATTTTTAAATCGGCGCTTAACGCTGGGAATTGCCTACGTGTTCCTAATTTATCGGAACTGCCGCCGACTTTCCTAATTTCACCTTCCGGAGTTTCAAAAAGAACAGCCGCCGTAGGCGCATTGTCCCTTTCCATTTCCCGAAGAAAACCGCCTTCCTTCCATGAAAAATACAACTTAACGCCCAGTGCTTTACACAGCGCTTTGCAATATTCCTCAGTGCAAGGCCAGTCCATAAACTCAGGCCCTTGCCCATCAATTAAGTGATGGTGACATTCTATTTTTTCCCTGGGTATGCCTTGCTCAATGAGCTCAAGCAAACAAGCGACACTATCTTTTCCACCGCTTAAAAATACCACGTAGGTGTCATAAGAATGTAAGTCTACACCGTCAGGCTTCTCGATTAGATAATCAAGATCCAGACTATACGCATTTCCAGATACGAACCTTATAGGCTCTTCACATTGAAGTGCTTCCATATTTTTCCTCTTTACGTGTTGAAGGCAGCTCGAAAGCGCCTGTTTTGTTTGTAAGCTAATAAGCTAGTTACATTTAAGATACTACCGTATTTCACGCAAAAAAAAAGCGCCCCGAAGGACGCATTTATTTTTACGCTGCTAAACCGTGTCGGCTTATCGCTTCTTTCATGCTATCGGATAACTCAAGCTCAGCTACTTGTCGCAAGTAAGCTGCTGTCACCTTGACGCTATCAACCGTCTTAACCATTCGCCCAGCTACAACACAACGGTTATTCCAGTGTGATGCATCTTTGGCTGTCGGAACACTCGCAATTTTGTCAATTGCCGCTTTAACAGTGTCTTCGTCACTTTCGCACATACCCGATAAGGCAAGCGCTACCGACTCCAAAAATACTGCGTGACCGGCCACATTATAATTTCTCAATTCTTCAGAACTGATCTCATCATTAATGACCTTTTGCCACAGTCGGATTTTTCCGGTCAATTCAGTTAGCACCAAGTCGAAAAACTGATTCATTGAATCCAATTTTTCATCATCGATGTTAATGAAAGACTTTTCTTTGACGTTAAGAAGCTTTTCAACAAACTTCTTCCAATGCACCAGTGACCAAACCTTTTCAGATTTACCACCTATTGTTGTTTGCTCCTTATCAACCAACTCGTTTATTTCTGGATGACGCTCTAAAGCGTCCAGAACGAATTTATTGAAAGGATTGCGCAAATCATACAAAGAGCTAATGGCTGCATTTGGCTTAGACAGATTCGCATTCAAATCCGCGAATATTTGCTTCGACCGCTCAAGCCCTTCATCGTAGAAAAATGTCACCGGAACCGTTTCATCCCCTAGTGATTTATCAAGATTAAGGAAGAACGAAGCTGCGGCGCTGCGATGTTGACCATCAGAAATCAATAGCTTAGCTGTTAAAGGTATGCGTAGCACACCTAATCTGTCAGCTAAGCCATCAACGTTTAACGGATCAAATGCCATCGCCTCGTTGACACTTACCGTCAGGCTTGGAAGCACGTATTCATCACGATTATCGATAACGTACTGACCGATTTCATTGGCATGCTTAACGTTGACCTTTCGTTGAGCTCGAAGCTCAGCCGGAAGGCTTTCATCAGCAAACGTGAAGAATTTAACCAGGTACTTAAATGGCACCTGTGCAATGTAAAATTCCTTTTTCGCCTGAATGCCTTTTACAGCAGGAAACGAATAGGTAATTTCACTTGCAGCGCTTTCAAAGCTAGAAACAACACTAGCTTGTTTCGCTTTATCTTCCGCTTGTTGCTGCAACCGTCTTTCATTTTCTTCAATGAGTTTTTGCGCGGGTTCAGAGAACTTATCGCACCACTCATCAAATTCCATATCACGATTATACTCATCTGTTGGGACCAGGTACTGACACGCATCTTCAGCGCTTACACCTGTTTTCATTTTTTCAATGATGTCTGCACATTTTCGTACTTCACGTTGACGGATACGCTCAATATAAGCATTCCATACTAACTCTACAGGCTTATCACCCACTTCCAACTTTTCATCAGTAGTAAGTTCAAAAGCCATTTGGGAAGGACTTAATGCGCCCTTACTGGCTTTTTTTGCTTCACGATCAGCAGTAAAAGCGTCTTTATGACGGCCTTTTACTACACCAAAATCATGACCACACTTTGCCAGGTCAGCATTGAAATCAGTAACACATACACGATAGAACATAGTAACGCTCATAATATTTCCTCTTTACGTATTAAAGGCAGCTCGAAAGCGCCTGTTTTGATTGTGGCCGATGGCCGATTAACCATTCCACTATATCAAATTTTGGACATAAAAAAAGCTTCCTGTTGGGAAGCTTATTTATCACTAGAGCGAATCGATTAGACGGTTAACGTCCAGTTCAAATTCATCTTTATCCGGCATCACTGCCAATTCGTTCGCTTGGGTATCTCTCTCAACAATCCCCCAAAAGCAATCAGCCAAACTATCATAAAGCTCATGCGTCCTGATATCACAAACATCAATATCAAAGTCAGCCATGATCTTGTGAATGAGGTTTGAATAAGGGTATAGGTCTAGTAAAAAAACATCTTCACCAACCCCGATAACATCACCTATCGCTAATTCTTTTTCACTCATGGCTTTTAGTAACTCTGTAGCAAAGTAAAAGTGTACAAGGGCTTTTGTTGCATTTTTAGTATTCATACGTTTTCCTCATTACGTGTTGAAGGCAGCTCGAAAGCGCCTGTTTTGTTTGTGGCCGTAGCCAAATATGCCTTTTAACTATATCAAATTTCGGTCATAAAAAAAGCTTCCTAATGGAAGCTTATTTTCTATGCCAAATCTACACTTCAGACGAACCAACCCAGCAATCGTCCTTTTTATCCCCCAAATATGCATCCCAGCCAAATTGCAGGGTTTCATAACCGGTCGTTAAGGATTCGCTGATGTGTTCCAGTGCGTCATAGGTCCACCCTTCATAGGGTGAATTTTGTCTAACCACTAAGTTTCCGTCCAAATCATAAAGGTACAAATCTTTATATCTGTTTCCTTCCAGTAGACAAGGTTCACGCTCATTAATAGGCCGTGCAACAATCATATTTACCTCTTTACGTATTGAAGGCAGCTCGAAAGCGCCTAGTTTATTTGTGGCCGATGGCCGATTCAGAATCTTTAATATACCAGCGCTATTCGCATAAAAAAAGCGCCCTCAAGAGGCGCTTTCTGTTATATACACGTCACTACCTTGCAATAGTGCCTGAGTACAACCATCAGTAAACGGTGAATCATCATCACGACGAAAGAATGAACCCATTTTGTACGGATTATATGTAATCGCACATTCAGTTCCATCTAACGTCTGCACCATTTCCGATGCATCTACAATGATGCCTTGGCAAAAAGCGTGGACGTTCTTGCGCTTTTCCCTCAAAACACGTTGCCTGGACTTCTCAGAGACTACCAGTTGGCAATTTTCGAGTAATACCGAACGAGCATAACCAATCACTTTACCTTTATCTTCACCTTCCATAGCCAGAATTGAATAGAACTCCGGTTTGTTTAGATTTCGATAAACCCTAACTCTCATTAGGCGGCGGCAAATACGATCAGCTTTACCCACTTTTGATTCAAACTGCCCGTCTTTAAACAGTGAATTGCGTAAACATTTTGGCTCGATGCTCGATGCTGCAAAATCACCTAACGGCAAATCCATAGTTGCTTGAAACATGATGCGCTCCTATACCACATTAGGCAGCAGCGCTGCGGTCTTCCCATTTAACACCATGCCCCTGTGCTACCAAGTTGTTCAACCAGCTGTGCAAAAACGAGTTTTGCGACTTTTTGGCTTTCACATTAACTTTGCCAGGAAGGGGATATACTACCTCGTACATTGGAGGAAGACTCATTTCAAATGAATAGGCTTCAACCATGTTTGTATCAGGGTAATAAAGGATTTCCATAATTGGGTCTGAGCATAAATCACCACATTGAACAAAGTAGTGTGCAATTGAAAAGCCAATACACTTTTGGTCGTTAAAACCATCAGTAAGCTCATTGCGCTCAACCACTAAGTCCATCACACCTGAAGAGATACTTTTACGGTATGAAGGGACCGTATTATCTTCCAGAATAATTCCAAGCTTTACCATTAGATCGTAGTTTTTCTCAAATACAGTTTTCATAACTTTCCTCTTTACGTATTGAAGGCAGCTCGAAAGCGCCTGTTTTGTTTGTGGCCTAAAGCCAATAATCACATTCAGTATATAGACCATCGACCAATAAATCATCTTTGAGCAATAAAAAAGGCCGCTTAGCGGCCCTTATTTATTTGAGAAGATTGAAACTAAAGTCAGCAAGGCGTTCAGTGAACTCGACATAAATGTCACTCTCACCGTCCCAGTCTTGTTTAACCTTGATATAGTCGTTGAACTTACCTTCAGCCTCTTCTTTAGTCGAAGCCATCACAAACTTCAATTCATCTTCGCAATCACAAACCCTACCGACGACAACAAACACATGCTGTTGCAACTCATCATCACTTACATCAACAAGTAATGGCGCTATAACCCTTTCCCAAACAGGATAGACTTGTTCGCTTGTGATTCGCTCGTTATCGCCTTGAGCGAAACAAATTGTGTCATAGCCCCCATCATAATTATCCTGTAACCAATCGCCAAGAGCGATTAAAAGCTTACGATTAGGTGCTGGCATTACCTTTTCCATTTGCGCCCAGGTAACTACAAATCCAGATTCGCAAGGAATAATTAGGTTTTCAATGCCTTTGGCTGTTAAACATGATGACAGTTCATTAGCTTCATTTAGTGTTGTTTTGGTTTCAGTTTTTATTACTGCTTTCATGGTATTTCCTCTTTACGTGTTGAAGGCAGCTCGAAAGCGCCTGTTTTTGTTATGGCCGATGGCCGATTTAGAGACTCCAATATACCATGTAACAGGCATAAAAAAACCTCAGAGTATGAGGCTTTTTATTATCACTTTTTAACGAAATAAAAATCGGCACAAGCTACCATTTCATGAATAGCCAATACATTACCGTTAGGGTCTGTATAGTCTAATTGCATTTCATGACAGTCGTAATTTATGTTCTTTTTTAACGAATTACTGACAATTGAATTATTAAACTCTTTTTCACTTGCTTGTCTAAAGGATTTTAGATTTACGCTCATAATATTTCCTCTTTACGTGTTGAAGGCAGCTCGAAAGCGCCTGTTTTGTTCATGCTGTATAAAAGCTATATCAATATAAACTTAGAACGAATTGCAGCATTAATCAACCTACTTTAAAATTAGCAATGACCATCACAGATATTTTATATATACGAAATAAAAAAGGTCCCGAAGGACCTTTATCTTATTGAACGGTTATCCCCTTTTGTTTTAATAACGTCCGAAAATAAAACCGCTGGTTGTCTTTGCACTCTGCAAGCGCCGCGACCGTATTTTGAACAGACCAAGGAACCTTAATATCGTCCAACCGGTTAGCCCAAAACGCGAAATCACTTTTCACTTTGTCGTGGTAGACACAAAAACAATGCGTATAAAAACCAAGTAAACTATCAAACTGGTGACTGTTAATTAGCATTACGCGCCCCTTCGGTTTCGATAAATTCCTGAACCAAAGAAGGGATGTTAATTAGTTCCTTATTGATAGTGCGAGCCTTGTTTTGACGATGTTCACATAGGTCTACTACATACCCTGCAAACGCCTCAAGCTTACTTTGAGTGGCAGCTATAATATTTTTGGGTTCACCAAACATATCGAAATAGGTACGAAGAACAGGAACATGCTCAGCATGCACTTCTTTCGTCCAATCTACCGAGTAGTGAAATTCCCATCCAAGATCCGCAATACCCGTTTCCGTGTATTCGGCAGTTCCATCGTCAATGCTACCATGACACTCACCCAATAACGCTTGGTCATTGGCAAGCTCTTCTGTATCAGCCCAAACTAACTTGGTAACACTCTTTTCGTATTCACCAGCACGAATTGTAAGTTTAACTACATATGCTTTAGACATATTACTTTCCTCTTTACGTGTTGAAGGCAGCTCATAGAGCGCCTGTTTTTGTTATGGCCGATGGCCGATTTAGAAACTCCAATATACCATGTGTTAGGCATAAAAAAAGCTTCCCGAAGGAAGCTTGTTTATTACTATGCGGTTTCTCCTAACAAATCAAATTGCTCTACCGGCATGGCCGTAGGCTTTTCCTTTTCGTCCGGAACCAGCAAATCAGCACATTCTTTTATCGCGTAATGCAATTTAAGTTTTTGCTCCCACGCTCCCATGTAATACGCAGGCGTTCTGAACACCTTAGTAATATTCATCGTGAGTGTGTTACCGATACATATTTCAGCTGGAATATGCAAAAGCGTAAACTGAACATAAGCCATCATTGCAGCTACGGGATCAAGGTCAATCGCCTGCACCCAAAGGCACTGTTGATAGTTAATCCCTCTTTCACGTAACGCTTGCGCGTATGCTATCACCATACCACCTGAACCCACGGCAGGCTCATGAAGCGTTATCACTGGCTTGTCTTCTATACCCGACACATTTAACTGCGCCATTAATAGGGACAACTCATAAGGGGTGAAAAACTGGCCGATCTGCGAACTGCCAAGTTCCAACTCCATAAACAATGAGCCAAGAAAGTCACAAGGCTTTTCTTCCAGCCCCATGATGACATAACCCATCAGTTGCGCCATACGCTTCATATCTTCTTTATCGTACCGCTTAGCAATGCGTAAATAGTCTTCTTCAACCTCTTGGCTGAAAGCAACGGCATTGTGTAGCGCATACGCCTGACAAGTGATCACATCCCTAAATACTTCGTAGCGATGGTGATAACGTGCGGTTTCTTTGAATAGCTTGATAAAGGCCTGTTTATTTGCAGACATATTTTTCCTCTTTACGTAGAAAGGGCAGCTCGAAAGCGCCCATTAAAATTAGGCATGCCTAATTTGGCATACCTGGCAAACGGGTTATACAGGTTGATATTCGTCTTTTAATGGACTCTGAGGCTCTTCGTAATCCTCACTCATAGTATGCAAGTACGTACCATTGAGATTGACGCAGCAAACTTTAATACCGTTTTCAAGTTGGTACACTGGTCTACTCCAAAAATCCTCATAAAGAAATGTCGCTGTTTGCCCGTTCTTTAACGTTAAATTATTCATGATATTTCCTCTTTACGTGTTGAAGGCAGCTCGAAAGCGCCTGTTTTATTTGTGGCCGGAGGCCGATTGATAAACCCCAATATATCAGCGTACCATCCATAAAAAAAGCCTCTAACGAGGCTTTGGCGGGAACATACTACTCAAACATAGTAATAATTAAAATAATGTTCACTGATATACCCCACAGCCACCCCCGCAGCTACAAAATAAAATATTTTAACCCTGAATTTAACTTCAGGTCGCTCATCGACGTAAAAACCAACGCACCCAAACATTACGCCAACAGATGCAGCCCCTGCACCAACAATAAAACAAATGATACGGTAATATTCAATTGAGCTGAATTTAGGTTCTACAGGCGAAAAAAGAAACATTGAAACTAAAAAGGAACCGATAACAATGTAAATCAGTGAAAGGCTGAAGTAGCCATTCTCAAAAATTTCCGTCAACTTTCTCATCGAAATATACATACCTCCCCCTAGTACATATTCCAAAACGAATCACCGGCGCGCATTTTATCTGAAGCCTTGGGTGTTAATTCATCAGCAAGCACAGATACTATATCGCCATCCACATATGAGGCTTCCAAATCATTGTGTACCATCACTTCAGCGAATGTTTTAAAGTGTGGATGAAGACCGGCACATTCCTCCCAGGACACAACCGAACGACTGAAATACACCCATAAAACACTTCTATAGGCCTGCCCTTTCTCAAGAGCTGTATTAGCCTCAAATAAGCGCGTATACGCCTTCTGCTTGGCTCTTGTTCTAGCTTTGTAGGAAGTCAGTATTGGACCATGCTTTTCCTTCGCAAAAATGAGCTCGCGGCATATTTCGGCATGCTCACTTAAAGGACTATAAATCTCACTGCCACATTTATTGCACAACTCTCCGGCCATAGTGTTTTACCGAATCGATTTAACATATCCTGACAATATCAAACTTAGATCTAACACCAGTGCAGAAAACTACCCTCAATGAAAAGGGGTTTTTAAAAAACAAAAAGCTTCCCGAAGGAAGCTTTACTTATAGATTACCAGTGCGGAATTGATCGCTCATCATCACAGCGAGAACATTTCTCATAATGCTGATCTAAATCATGATGCATAACCGAGCGGCTATGGCTGTAATCATGAAAATTATATTTGCACAAAGTTTTACCAAAGGTTCGATAAAACCAATCCACGACAATGCGCTTGAGCCACTTTAAGACGCGAATACACGCCCATACTACTAAAATCACCAGCGACCAAAACAAAATAAATTGAATGGCAGGATGAATCATTTCAAAGTATTGCATAACATTTTCTAACATAGGTTTACCTCTTTACGTTTAGGGGGCAGCTCGAAAGCGCCCAGTTTGATTTATGGCCGAATACTCAACCAACTACGATGACTATGTTAACACATTTTATTAAAAGCGTTCTTAGGTTACTTAATCCAACTGGGAATTTTTATTTTATCAATATCTGACTGTTTTATTGCAGTCGGCTTTTCATCTAAATAGCACCCCAAGCACTGTTTTTTCCAAGGAAGATATTTTTCACGAACAAACTTACCTTTACAGCAGGGACACTCCACAATTTCAAGCCTATACGAGTAAGCATTTTCAAGAAACTCTATCCAGATTGACTTTATACCGCTCTCAGCTTTATCTCTTACTTCTCCTTTAACAACATCAAGCATTACGAGCTTCTTTACATAATCATCTTCATGATATAACTCATGAGGGATTAGCCATTCTTCTGATGAACTTTCTAATAACGTATCAAAAACATTATCATGTTCAACTAGGCGCTCTAGTAACCTACCAACTTTCACTAACTCTTCAGCTGAAACATAAAAAGCAAATATATAGTCGCTCTTTCTATGCCAGCGAGCCCCCACACTAACAGGTTCTAGCTGCTCAAATGTAAACTTCAATCTTAACTTGTCAGGCCAATCGCTTTTCTTTGATATTTCAAAACTTAACATAGCCGGAAAGTCGCCATCATCATTAAAGATCTTTTTCAAATTTGGTGCGCCTTTGCGAATATAATCAACTGACAAAGATATACAATCCAAAAAAGAGCTATATTCCCAACTACCAACAATCGCTATTGAGGGCATAAAGTCTACGTAATCACTCAACCCCTTAAAGCAAATAAAATACTGACTACTATTACGCTCTGCCCAATCTTCTTCTGGCTTAGCTATATGAAGCTCAATTTCCTCTTCAACCAAACATAAATACTCTACTTTCATTACCGTACTTCAGATGTTGATTTACTGTATAAGTAAGCCTAATACACTTACTTACAATCATAGAAACTGTTGATAAAAAAGTTTTTAGTTCACGATTCGTCACGTTACTTCATCATTCATAATTTAAGCTAATTAAAGCTAATTAAAGCTAATCATGCCGTAACGTTTAATTTACAAAACTGTTTTTTAACCCTTATATTATTTTTAACATCAGAGTCTGATAAAAGGCTTTAGCCGTTCAATAACCAAAACACTTGCAGACAAAGGCAGTTTAGGGTGAACCAGTTTCTAAACACTTAATCTGACATAGACAGACCATCTACATTTATTTATTTAACATGCAATGTCACAGTTGCTTATATTTTGTGATCTTCTCCCCTTACCCTTATTCTTATTGGCTTACACAACATCAATCCATTCTCAGAGCGCATTTTTACCAACTCATAATGTCACATTATACTTGTTAACTTAGTTTTACGGACACATAATGATTTTATTGCCCATTATGCCAGGTTTATAAACAATGCATTCAAAACACCTTGTTAGCGCGTCCCCTAGCCTTCAAATTGCCACTGACGGCCCCATTGTGGACATCAACTGGTATTACCTAATGAAAACCCGCGCTGAAGTGATCCAAGCGAACGATTCAATGCCTGCTTATTTGCTGATGCCTGAAATCACCGGCTTAATAGACAATGAGCTTAACGCAAATCGGCGCATGGCTTTTGAAATGATGTGGATGTTAGGTTGCAGGGTAAGTGAGCTCTTATTACTCACCCCTAGACATTTTGTGTTTAACGGACAGAGTAGCTATGTGAATATGCCAACGCTCAAACGCCGAACACCAGACCAAACCAAAAGACGACGGAAACGCCTAAACGATTCGGATACGCTGGGTAATTTGCCGTTGCGTCAGATCCCGATTACCGATGCTCAGTTTGTGGCTCGCCTGCAATCCCACATCGTCACAGTGCGCCTTCCGGAAAACCGGCGGTTTTTTGGTATTACAAGACGAACAATCAATCGCTGGGTAGATGAAGCGGTATCGAACTATGAAGCGCAATATGGACCTTTTCAGGTTCACCTAAGCCCTCACGTCTTCAGGCACAGCTACGCCGTGAATGCAGTACTGCACTTCACACCGCTCAAAATATTGCAGGTATGGTTAGGCCATGCTTCACAGGCCAACACAGAAATTTACACGAAAGTTTTGTTTTCTGACTCGTTCGAGTTCGCCAAACGCATTGCATGGAGGCCAGTAATACAAGCGATAGATAATCCCCTATAAAGCAACCATATTTTTAACGTTCAATAAACTAGAGGAACTTTCGGGGGGATTACGTAATCAGAGTAAGAGGCCATAATTCACTATGGCTCCTTATAAAAGTTAATACTTCAGAGGTCCCCACCTGCTTTCATGTAACTTTCTTTCCATATGCTTAATCGCTTCTATTTCAGACAAGCCATTATTCTCCATGACAGCCAACCTTTGTCGCCGTTCATGTGCTTCATTGGCGCAGAGGATTAATGCCAATGAACTAGCACAGAATCGAAATACCTGATTCGATTCTGTGTTAGTACGATTGAGAAATATTCCTTCAACATAACAATGCTGTTTCTTCTCCATACTCAGTATTTGCGATTTCTGTTTGCTCGTAATATTTTTCAATCGAGACAAGCCCTCAAACTCATGAGGATGCATTGCCAGAATTTCCCAATACTCAAATTTATTTAACAAACTTGTAGACTCTTGGGGAATTTCATCCACATTTTGAGTCGCCATCCAGACCCAAGTGTTTTTCGTATTTAAATGAGCAATCCTGTCAGAAAACTCTTGCATTGCGTTAGATAATCCAATAGCTCTTAAGTAATTATGAACTTCATCCATCACTATGATTGTATCGCGGCCCCCGTTATCACTGCTGACTATATGTGACATATGCTCCAATAGAGCCAAAAGCACTTTTGACATTGCGTGCTCTTCACCCATTTTTAAAAATGGCTTAAAATTAATAGACAGTATATCTGGCAGACAATTCATATCTTTCAGAAAAGCACACCCTTCATCATCATTGTTATAAGCGGAGTCTTTCAACATACTTTTTACGAAACCCTCATCAAACTCATAAAATTCAGACTTCTTTTCATAACTTTCAAGAAGAAGGTGTAAATTATTATATGCTCCGCAACAATCAAAAATCACAATTTTGGCATCATGCTTTTCTTCATAATCCATAAGCTTTTCCATAAGGTTCACTGTCTTACCCGAACCAGTAGGACCCACAAGCATTAAATTTGCGTTATCTATTTTGTCATCAAGAATATCTATTTTGCAGGAACTACCATCACGATGAAAATACCCATCACCTAACTTATACTCTGTCATACATACAACCCTTTTAAATTAATATTCAATAAAAGACTATCACCAGAAGTTATATACATCTTCTAAAAACAGGGGGGAATTTAAAGGGGTTTTCACACCACTGAGTCACTATTCTTTGTGGCTATATCTTGTGGCCATCATAGATATTTTTAACTATGCTCGATACAAAAACCCCCTTAATAGATACTCTAAAATTAGGCATGCCTAATTCTATAACCCTCTATTTTCTGACCACTTCACCAATTCATTCACTGCAAATTGTTTGTCAATATTCACGTCGATAAAGCTATCACCATCGATTTCCCCTAAATCAACTAGCGCCCACAGCAATTCAACAAATGAACTTACTTTTTTGTTTTGATATCGCTTTACTCTAGCCACTACTCGCTTTGCTTGGTGTCTCGCAATTTTTTGTTCTTTAGATGAGAATTTCATAATCACTTACCACCTCATTACGTTTCAAAATAGAAGCGATCAATATCTGGATATAACTGAAAGCAAAAAGCTTCATCTTGTCCCAGTGTAAGAATATATAATGTACTACCATCCACTGTTTTTTCTTCGCATTGACCACCACGGCCTACTACGTATTCCCTTGCTACCGATAAACCTTCATTAAAGGTCAGACGCTCTCCTTGAACGTTAGTAAGATACTGATCTAAAGACATTGGCATTCTCTAAAAGCAATGGTCGCTCAACAACGGGGATTTTTCCCTACGGGAAACCAGGGGATAAAAGGTGTATTCCCTGATGGACAAACAGCGTTCCGCCGTATTGACCACAGGCACTACACACTTTTTCCCGCCTTAATCGCACGTAGTCACTCCCTAAGCTAATAACAAATTATTTATAAATAGGTTTTGTGATATGAACTCTAACCACGTCCGGAGAAGCCATGAACGCTAGTGGTAAATCACTAGGCTGCTGAGCAACAACCAGAACCTTCATATCATGCGACTTGGTAACGTTTATAAAGTTGTTCCAGTCTGATTCTGCACAAAGTAATTGAGCTTCATCAATTACAAGCTCCCCTTTGGTCGCGATAGGGATTGCATTTGAAGTAATTGGCTTATCGTGAAGCATCGCTTTTCGGATAGCAGTTTCTTCCAGTAAAGAGTCAGGACAGATTTTATTTGCCAGAACGGATTTACCTACCCCACTGTCACCGGTTAGCACTACAACCTTGCCATCTTTAAAAGCACGGTCGATAGCATGTTGTATCAGATGAAGGTCATAAGCCTCAATGCTTGACCAGTTAGCCGGTAAAGGGGCGTTTTTATTGCTGCTAGAGCCTTGATAACTTTGCATATGGATATCCTCTTTTCGATTAGGCATGCCTAATTTGTAAATTCAGGAGAAACCATATCAAAGTGAGTTTCTTTAGGAGGGTAAAAACAAGGGTAGGTTTTAGGGGGTTTTATTTCGCTCTTTGGTAATCCTCGCCTTGATCACCTTAACGATCCTCTTGGCCTCTTCAAGTTCCTCTTGGTATATAGATACATCAGCATCATCAATACCTTTAGATAGTTTATCTTCATACCATTTAACTGATTCCTGCTCACTCTTCAACGCATGTTTAAGCGCGGCCAGTTTGGTTGTGTAAATGCCATAAGGCAAGCGCTCACCCACCTTGAAACTTTGACGATGTTGCTGAGAAATTGAGGACAGCCAACCAAAATCACCGTTTTTCTTAGAACGCTTACCCCAGGTTATATCCTTTACTTTCTCAGTAAGATTTACATACACATCATCGTTCCGGAAAGCCTGAGATAAAGCCCGACCATACCTTGTTTGGCTACCGCGCTTTTTTTGTATCGACCGAACAACCCATTCATTAACATCCAGTATTATTCGACCTTCCCACTCATACCCCATTGCGCCGTACAACGCTGCGCCAACCTTAATTTTTGAAGCAGGATAAATTTGTCTTTCCATATAATTACTACCCTACCTGTAGATAACGAGTTTCAGCTTTAGAAGAAATCCACAGAGCGCATTCAAAGCATAAAATAGAAATTAAACCTCTTACCCAAATATTAATTGATTCAAATTCAAGCCAGAATATCAGGACCCATAAACCAGAATTTACAGTAAGCATTAATACCTTTGTTACTTTTGAAAAACCATGCTTAGTTGCAGCAATCCGTATACAAGTTACAGATACACTAAGCACAAGCAGTAAACCTAACGCATAAACTAACATTTCACTCTCCTACTCTATATAGGCCAATTTAGCTGAATCTTGACCCGAAACACCGGCATGGATAGATACCCCAGCCCCGTCACGCTTACCATTCAAATAGGCATCAATTGCACGTTTATCGTCCTTAGCTTGCCGTGCTTGATAGGTAGTGATATTTAAGTTTTTATCTTTCCAACTCTTGATCAGGCCTTTTTGTTCAATTGGCACAACAAGCGGCTGTACCTTTAAACTAACTTCTGAGATCCATCCTAAACAATACCAATCAGCTCGATTAGTCTTCGTGGCCTTCTTACAGTTTTTATGAAGGCCAGCAATGAACACCTTTCTATCTGTCATTAACTGACGGTATAGAACGTTGAAACAATACGAAGCAATTTCATCGTTTGGCATAATACCAATGAACATTACAGCCCCTCTTCGCTTCCACGAAGCATGATCATATTCTTCGGTTAGAACATGAGTTACACCGAATGCATCATCTACCGCCTTTAACAATTTCAGGACCCAGCCAGGAGGATTAAGTTTATCTATCAATGTCGTAGTTGAACCAACTTCACTCAACATGACATCGCCTATTTCAAAGCCATGCTTACGCATCATCGCTTGAGCTCTTGATAAAGCTACAGCTGCCTCATTAGGATTAGGCGACTTAGCCAGGTTAAGAAGTTTCTTAATTTTTTCGAGGTATTTTTTTTGCTCATCAGTCATCACTAAGCCTTCAGGTAACTACACGTTAGCCATTTGTCTAAAAAAGCGAACTTGACCATCTACCGATTTTTCTAATGAATTACGCGAACGAAACCCAAGCCATAAACCAAGCGCACCACCGATTAATAAAGACCACAATCCCATCCCAAACATTGGCTCAATAGACCAGCCGAATTGATTATTTAACAATCCTGGGCCAATAAAGAAGGCAAGCATAGAAACGCCAGAAACCCCCATAGCAGTTTGCTTCAACGTGTTAGTTAACTCAGTTTGAGTTGCACCATACACAATCGTCGCCTGACAGCCCGTACACACACGAACACCGAATTTTGATTGCGTGTCACAAAAAGGACACTGAACTGTATTATCAGTCATTTAACACTCCTTTAATCTAATTTTATAAGCCATACTGTACAGCCTATAAAAGAAGTTTACCAAACTCATCAAAAAATGCCATAATTAATACATTATTTAGCCATCGGCTAATTGAAAAAAGAAGGGCGCTTTCGAGCTGACCGCAAGCCAGCATTTACATTGTCTCTTCCAGTGGGTTTTCAGTGGGCGTTTCCATAAGCGTCCAGCGGAAACCCACTGGTGACTTGGAGACAAAAATGGAAAATGTATTGGCAGTAATTGAATTAATCGGCGTATTGTTTAAGTGTGGCGTAATTGCCGGTGTAGGGTTCTACATACTAGGACGTTATCGTGCTTATCGCGAAGCGACTGTGGTTAGAAGAGCTTACAATAGAACAATACTTCGTACTTCAAAAAAAAGGGCTCATGCATGAGCCCTTTTTTATCTAAATCGTTACCATTCAAACTAGGTAAGTATAAAGACAAGCTACTATATTCCCCTTAAAACCTTTATTTTGTACCCCTACCGTAAACTCTCTTATGGAAACTTTGGGGTCATCACCAATTATATATAGGCATGCTACGCCCTGAATTGGGTGGTGACATAGATGCTCGAAATAACCATAGTCCTTTTTACACCAGCGATTAAGATCACCTTCAACAAGCTTTTTTACTTCACCTTGTAGGTAATCCTCTATGTTTGGCCGGTGTTCTTCATCGATATCATCAAGCTTATACTGGCGTATGTACTCCACTGTTTTATTAAAATTATCAGACTCAAATCTGACCTTCACTTCACTCATTTGTAACTCTCTCGCTCATAGCGCCATATTCACTTATTTGTATTCCATTATTTTAAGCCAAGATTGCGTTGTTAGTAATTGTACCTATGGCTAAACTTAGCAATAAACATACTACTAAATCATGAAAACAATATGGATTATAGAATTATTGTCCGTTTATTTAGATTCGACGAAGCTTTTAAGTCTAGCTGCGTGATCTATATCAAGCAAAGTACCATCATCTAACTTGGCATGACTGGCGTAGTCGCAAAGCAATTTATATGCCGACTCTGGATTGTCGGAATAATGACGCAGTGCTTTAGTAAAATCCATATTAATGGAATATACGACCCTTTTACCTTCTGGCAACTGAACATGCACTGGCTCTATGCCGGTATTTTGTTCACCAACTGAACCGCTCATGAAATATACCCCGCCTCTGACGGCTCAAACCACGCTAACATTTGCTCTTCAGATAAGCTAGGAATAGGAATATTCAGAGAATAGGAGCAATGCACTACTTCTTGTGCAACTGAACCTACAGCTTTTAAAGCTCGATGAGCTTCAACCAGCTCCTCCCTTTCAGGTAGGCGTTCGGGTATATCCGGATATGACTTAGTAACAACTTCTGCTTGACGCTTTAACGCACTAAGCGCTTTCTTTAGTATCTGTACACGCTCTTGTTTCATCCCATTACTCTCCATCAATTGTATGAGATAAATTAGAACAAATATCTAGGGGGAACACGCAGGAAAAACCCCTGCTACTTATCAGGAGTTTTAGACATAAAAAAACCCAGTTAAAACTGGGTTATTTATCGACTAGCCAAAATGTGCGCGAGTCACTTCATATTTCATATTGCGAGCTTGGCGAAACTTATACCAAACATAAAGCAAAACAGAGATAGAAACGACAGACGTGAACATAGACTGTATCATATCGATGATATACATAGGATTTCCTCTTTACGTGTTGAAGGCAGCTCGAAAGCGCCTGTTTTTTTTCATGCTGTGAAAAACAGCTATAAGAATTTCTAGTTTAGCCCCGACGATCCACCTGGTCAACACCTATAAAATTAGGCATGCCTAATTTATTAAAATCCTTCCGTCTCATAGTCTATATAACTTGAATCATCGATTTCAAACCTTTCCCGCGCACGATTCGCAGCTTTTTTTGCAGCTATACATCCACATGAGATAATCTTACCAGACACTAAATTTGCACCTTGAACAACCTTATCTTTAGTTCCACAATGACAGTTACATAACCAATGCGCCTTCTTTTTTTGAAGATTCAGATAAGTGACTAATTTCCTCGCCTCTGGCTCTTCGTATAACGATAAGCTTACCGAACTCTTTACCATCCAATCGATTCAACCCCATTGTTATTACTCACTTTTAAAAGTTAAAGTTATTGACTTGCCCATCACACCCGAAAGTTATCCACTGTTTCAGTGGACAACCCAGTGAATAACTACTTACAGTCTACGCCCTGAAAGGATTTCAGCAGCACTCTTCCTCTTTCATCGCCATACGCAGCAACGTAATCAGTTAGATCTTTGTATTTATTTTGCTTTGCCACTTCATCAAACTGAGGAATGATCATGAACGTCTTACCTGGTGTCGCTCGAAGTGTTGTTTCACAAACTTCTACGCCCTTATTAGGCCCATCACCATACTGATCATTGTCGGCCACCAGAATAATTGCAGAGTCGGGACACATATCGCGCAACACAGCGACAATGAGCGGGATATTATCAGCATACATAGCGGCAACGCTGTAGGCCTCTGTGAGCTTATATGACATCCCCGCATCAGCTGGGGCTTCCATTACATAAATATCCTCACCATTAATAGGTGGACGGCACGGCACAGGGAAGCATGCACCCGATGTATCCAGCCCCTTACGAAACGTTTTAGCACCCAGTTCCGGATAGATACGTTGGATACCTTTGAATTTCCATTGCGCCAGCTCAACCAACTTCAACGCCGTAAACTGCCCAGTCAGCTTTCCCATTGTGGTTTCACCAGTAAAGAGCTCAACCCACTGGAATAAATCGGCAACACCTTTTTTAGCAAAGTATGGGCAAGGGGCTTGAAGCTTAGACATCATTTTAAGCCACCGAAAATCCTTATTAACAGCTTCAGCTTTTAAAGCCCTTTCCTCTTCTCTTCTCTTTTCTGCATTCTTCAGATACTCATTTCGTCGAGTATTATCCGGCTTTACTCTCGATACCCTGGACCCACCGCGATATGAATCATATTCGTCCATCAAGGCTTTATAACCATCAAAAAGCACAGGTTCTGGAAAGTGCTTACGGAAGTTATTAAAGCGAACAGAAGGGTATTTGATGGTATAGCTCTCCCCATCTACTTCCCAGGTATGAGTATTTTCAAAACCAATAATTGAAATTCTGTTGTTATCTGCTTTTTCAAGACCAGTAACATCACGGCCTTTGATTACCTCACCAGACAACGTTACGTTAGCTCTTGATTCATACCAATCAATTGACACTTCTTCTGCTTTATCAGCAATTTGTGACGCGAACTTATCTAACATCAGGTAGGGATCATTACGGTAGTAGGCTATTACAAAACCATAAAACCGACTATTGTGTTCGCTTTTTTGTTCGTTTGAATTAGGCATGCCTAATTTTCCTCTGCTTATTACTATCGCCCTCATTCGTTCTATCGCGTACAATTAAAGGGATATATGCCTCTGGTCATTTACCAGAAAGAAAAAGAAGGGCGCTTTCGAGCTGACCGCAACCGGCCTCTGTGCCAAGGAGTATGTAAAAACCCAATATTTCATGGATGAAGCGGTGTGGCTGTTCCCACGGTCACACCGCAATCTACATTTACTCTTTTGCCCCTTTTTGTGAATGCGCCTCCAAATATTCCACGCACTCACCTTCCAAAAAATCTTCGTTCACCAGTGCGGTAACAATTTCATCTTCAGAAAAGGTATAACGCGACTTCAGGATCTTAATAGATTCCATAGCCTTTTCATGCTCATCGGCCAGCCGATGCTCATGGAACTCATCAATAATATCTTTAATCACTAAAACTGCTCCTAACGACTCAGGGGCAGAGTGAAAGCTAAATTTTATTTTTCGTTTAACTTTCTCTCTAACTTCAAAGGTTCAACAATGCCAAATGCTTGCAGCATTAAGCGCCAGGTACTGTAGTGAATGTGGTATGCACGACCTTCACGTTCAGTAAGCTTGTTAATCTTGTCTGTATTAAAGATACGAAGTGAATCAAGGAGCTTAAACCAAACATCTTGCGATATTTCCATTGGCTCTTTTTTCCATGCTTCATTATCCCTGGTTGCTAACGCAACCTTCATTTCTTGATTACCAAACTTCAATCGATGTGCGATTTCCATTGGATCAAGTGACAAGATATTCATAAAGGTTCGCAACTCTACAAACGTAGGCGCTCGCCAATTTTCAACACCGAATACACGTTCATCGATAGTGACATCATGGCTACGCGCTGAACGGTTTGTAGTGAAAAACTTTAACTTTGACTCTTCCACACCAAATTGAACGGCCAGCTGCTCAGCTGTGTAGCCAGTCCATGCAATGAATTGTCGAAGAACTTTTGGTTTAGGAGGCTCAAACCCCTCACCTAACGGCAATAACGTCTCAGGAGGCAGCTTAGGGGCCTCTATATACTCATGCAGAGAACGAATACCGCCCTTATCCAATAAATCCATCCATTGTTCATGTGTAACGTGGAATGGATTGGTAGGCTGCGCCTTGTGGCTATGCAACAAGTGCTTTACCAATGGCTCTTCCATACCGAGAATTCGAGCGATAGCCGAATCTGACATACCTGAGCGAGTTGCAAGAACGCGCACCTCTGAGATATTAGGCTTTACCCATTCCTTAGCGTCATGGCTAAAGATACGAGAACGAAGGAAAGGCTTTTGAGGCTCAAGCTTTACCGGCGTTGCAATGCCAAAACTTTCAAGCCATAAACGCCAAGTGGTGTACTGGATACGTTTGCCTTTAACGTAGTTACGGTCTGTAAAATAGGTTCGTAGATGTTTGGGGCTCACATCGGCAAGCTGCGCGAGCTCATTGGTGGACCAACCCACAGCATTTTTGAACTCAGCCAGTTCCGCTGTTGTAGGCGCAACCCATCCATCACCAAACGGCTTCAATACGTCTGGATGCATAGAATTTTTCCTAACAAATTTTTGATACAAATTAGCAAGCACTTTCTGAGTGCCAGAAAGCAGTGAATTGAAATCTGCGATTAAATCTTGATCTAAATATTGAGTTTGTAACATTTTCATTTCCTCTTTACGTGTAACAGGCAGAGGTAAAACCCTCGCCTTTTTTTGGAACCTAACAGCATTGGTTAGGCACTGAAACATTGGCACATTTTTTAACTGGTATCAACTTCTTTTTCACCAGGTCTGCACCTGTGGATATTTTTTCCGCGCAAAATAAGGAAGAGCGAGTTACCCACATACCCACACTAAATCTACGAGTAAAAGAAAGCTCTCCGATGCGCGTGGATATGTGGATAACTCGCTCTCTTTTTTCCTACGGCTTCAATGTAACAAGTTCCATTGCGCCTTTTGCGCTGCATGCCTTCGGCATGCGTGACCCTTAAAAACCATCGAGGTTTTACGGGCCATCGTCCTTGCTTCGCAAGGCCGTCGCTCACCCGCCCGTTGGGAGGGGCATCACGAGCAATAGCCCCTCCTTTTTTGGCGGCCCAGCCGCTCTAGGTTGCGCTGTCGCGCTAACCTAGAGCGGCTGGGTTCGTGAGCTTTAGCGCAAAAGGCGCACGGAAAAGCTATCGTGCTTTTCCTGAACGCATAAATACTTTTATAATTATAGCATGTTGCACGGTATTTACGAACGGGATTTTTAAGGCTATTATGAACGCATAGTTTGAACGGTATATGTGAACGCTTATGAAACAAACCATAAAGGCCTCCAAAGACGTATTGGCAGTAGAGGCGGAAGAAATTTTAAGGTTAAAAGAAGACATCAAACAGAGGCGTAAGAAGCGCAATTTTTCGCGCTCTAAATTGCGAAAATACTTTGCTGAAGCAAAAAGGTTAAAAGAGGAATTTGGGTTTTCCTTTGATGATATCGCCCTTTGGTTGCGTCAAAAGAAGCGCATAAAAATGACAACTGATGGAGTCAGATCGTCGTATCGCCGCATAGAAAAGGAACTCGAAAGCGACCAATCTGAAGAGTAATTTCTATGGCAAAAAAATCTCTAAGACAGCAGGCAGCAGCAGTAATACGCTCAAAGACAGCCTTCAATACAGATAGCAAAAAAGGTGGAAATGCCGATTCCAAATCGGTCCCAGGGAACTATAAGTCTTTACAATCATTACGCTCCGCTAACGAAACGGTATTGGCGTTAGCTAAGATAGCAGAAGATATGAATGTTCAGCGGATCAAGCAAATCACGCCAGATAACGCAGAACAATACTTAGGCTTAAAACGAGACAATTTTGCTTCACAAAAGGCACTAGATAGGGACAGAAAGGCATTATCTATTGCGCTTGGTGTTGAAATTCCACGACTAAAAGCTGTATCTGAACAGGTTTTAAGCTCACGCGCTTACAGCACTGAACAAATAAATAATGTCACCAAATCTATGACTGATAGAAATGCGTTGGCAGTAAAGATAGCGCACAATGCAGGCCTTAGAGCTCATGAGCTATTGACGCTCAAACGCGCAGATGAAGGTACAAAAACAACATCAAGAACATGGACAGAAGACCGGTTCGCTGGACGGGATGGTACTGTTTATCTTGTGACAGGGAAGGGCGGTTTGACAAGGGAAGTGCTTATTTCAAATGACTTGGCAAAAGAGTTGGAAAGCAGAAGGCACGAACAACCACAAACGAAAATGGACAGAGGGATTAACTACCTTCAACGCTATGATATTGGGGGCGGTAACGCCCTGTCCTGTTCATTTACACGCGCCAGTCAACGTGCATTAACATTTTCTCATGGTCTTCACGGTGTAAGACATCGGTATGCACAGGAACGCATTGATGAAATCAAGCTTAAATTCAATGTAGATCATGACAGTGCCAGAGATATCGTTGCTCAAGAGCTTGGACATTTCCGTGGTGATATTACTGAAGTGTATTTACGTTAAGAAATTAGGCATGCCTAATTTTTAGAGCTAAACCAATAGACAGTTTTAATCCTCATAAAGATTAACCACGGCAGAAATCTATAATAAAAAACCCCGCCTAGGCGGGGTTTAATTATTAAACAGCTAACTTTTTATCAAGATTGATAAAGCGCTCTGTAATATCGGACAATTCAGCTTTTTCAGAATCGACCAATTTATAATACTTGTCTCCAATTTGTCCAACCCACTGAACCAGGTCAAAACAAATACGTTCACTTACATGAAATACTTCAACACCAGAAACCTTTCTCCAGCGACAAGGTGGTAAACATTCAAGTAACCACCAATAATCTTCTTCGCTGATCTCTTGCTCTTCCTTCATTTGCTCTTGTCTGTAAAGGTTTATACGAACATCCTGTTCTTCTGAACTAATTACTTTCAAGCTAACTTCAGGCTTAATCTTAGTCATATACTTTTCATATTCAGGCCAAGTCATATCTACATCACCATGTAAATAAAGAGCACCGCTGTACGCGACACGCTCGACACCTTCCGGATCTGTATAGATAACGCTTTCAGTTGCATAGTAGTTAGAAATAGATGCGTTTGCGTCAACAATGTATTTTGTATTGCTCATGGGGTTTACCTCATTACGTATTGAAGGCAGCTCGAAAGCGCCTGTTTTGTTTGTGGCCGTAGGCCGGTTTAGAAATTTAAGTATATCATTAGACAAAAAAAATGCACCTCGAAAGGTGCATCTTGTCTAGTCATTACTTGTTTCAAACGTATCGTGTGGTCTACCGCAAGCTTCTTCTAACTCTTCATCCGGAGTGATTAAAAGTCGGCGTAAAAGACCGGCGCGTAGCTCAGCACCAGTAACATTATCACCGTCATTATCAGAAACAACTTCAAACGCGATATCAAACGCATGGTTGAATTTACCTTTGCGATCAGTAGGCTTAGCTGAATTATATGTTACAACATAATCAACTGACTGACCGCAACGTTGTCTCTCATCGAGACGAGTAACATTGTGTGCTAAACCAGCATCAACTAGGTACTTTTCAACATACTCAAAAAGTTTACCTTCAGAATATGGATACCATGCTTCATTCCTGATACCCGTCAATGTTTTTTCAGTGAAGTGAAACATTTTGATGTTTGGCAAAACGATAATTGTCATTGCTTTACGTACTGACATATTAAGTCCTCTTTACGTGTTGAAGGCAGCTCGAAAGCGCCTGTTTTTGTTGTGGCCGGAGGCCGATATAGAAAATCCAATATACCATGTACTAGATATAAAAAAACCCCAACATCGTGGGGTTTATTATTAATATTAACTGCTGATATTTGAATTATATCTACTCTGATAGTGATTCATCGGAGCAAACTTTAACTTCAAACCAATCAACATAAATATCTGGATGACTCTGTAAAGCTTCATATATTTTATCTTTAGCTTCCCGAATTGAGTCAACATTCTTAACCATAATACAACCATTTGTAGGGTGTAGATCTAACGTTTTCATATTAAGTCCTCTTTACGTGTTAAAGGCAGCTCGAAAGCGCCTACTTTTGTTGTGGCCGATGGCCGATATAGAAAATTAAGTATATCAACGGACAAAAAAAATGCACCCCGCAAGGTGCATTTATCTATTTCAGCCTAATGTGTTCGCCCAGACAATCAGGTTTCAACGTCCACAATATATACTCTGTATTGCTTACCGCTACTTCCCATTCATCATCAATAACAAACAGATCAACATCATCTTTATATCTCGAAGTGACTTTACCTTGAAAGTCACCCTTAGAGTTATATACCGGTAATCCAAAACACATAGGACACCTACAAGATTTGATATTGAAGTACATAGGGGTTACTGATCGCTTGCTTATACATTTCCTGCAATGCGTCTCTGGTGCATTCAAATACACGAACCACTTTTTTAGTCGGGCGCTGAATAACAATTTCCAGCATTCCTCGACCTGGCTTTGTTACCTCTGACACCCCATCCAGCAACTGTATTCCATCACTGTCAGGACCGTCAGGGAAGGGGACGTAAGCATTACGTATCGCATCACCAACACGTTTAGCTATATCTTCACCGCTATGCTCTTTGAAGATCTCAAGAACAGTCTTAAAATCTCCACGCCACTGATTCGTGCCAGTAAACATAGCTTCAAGCCCAAAGGATTTGTAGATAGGTTTAAGTTTCTTATCACGCTGAACACAAACTTCCTTCCACTTCGCATACTTCAACTGCTTCGCAAAAACATCACTGGGCATCCCCTCGATAGAACCAAGAACCGTACCGCCGTTTTTATTGTACAAAACAGTTTTAGTGCCACCGGTTACGCCGCGAAAATCATCACTCGTATGTTTCCAGATAAGATTGATATTCTCAGGTGTTTTTAATAGAACGTCAGTAGTCATACTGTTACCTCATTACGTGTTGAAGGCAGCTCGAAAGCGCCTGTTTTGTTTATGGCCGATGGCCGATTTAGAAACTTCAATATAGCACGAAAAAAGGGTAAATGTAGGGTAGGGGGACCATAAAAAAAGCCCCCTAACAAGGGAGCTTCACTATTACTTTGTTTTCAGAATGTTTAGCTCAATACCTTGTTGCGAGGCCACAGGGACCAACATGCTAAGCAGTATTTGTAGGTACTTCTCTCGCGTATCAAGGCGAAGTATCTGACGTTCTGCAATACCGGTATAAGGCTCCATAACACTAAACAAAATACGTTTTGCTTCTCGCAAAGTAGATTCCGCTACCAAGAACGGACAACACTCACCATCAGCTTTAAACCCCTTCAATGCCATTTCCCGTTTGTGATAATCGTAAAGCTCTTTAGCTGCATTGTCTGAAGCTAAATAAAGATCATCCCAACGAGTTATGACTTTACCAACACTTTCGGTAATTCGACCGCATTGACTGTCCTCAACGACTGGCTTGAACTTATCTAAAGCATCCTTCCGGATACCTTCAGATATAGGCGTAATCATTTCCAGAAAAGCGGTTGCACCTAAAACTGATATCAAAGCACTTGATACAGGCTTAGGCATTTCCTTTTGAATTGGGGCCATACGTTGTTGTAGTTCTGAAGTATTCATAAGTTTCCTCTTTACGTGTTAAAGGCAGCTCGAAAGCGCCTGTTTTTGTTGTGGCCGGAGGCCTAATTGAACACTTACAGCTTAGCAAATTTAGACAGCTGCAGCATAGTCATTTTCGACTATATAGATTGTGGCCATCATAGATATTTTTATCTATGCTCGATAAAAAAAGGCCCCGAAGGACCTTTATTTATTCACCTGAACCAGCGTCAATTGCTTGCCCTGGTTCTATTTCAGAAGTGTTTACTTCCTCTGTTTCAATCATTTCTCTCATCATATCTGGATCAGCATCTGGATATGATGAACAATGCTTTGCCCATCTATCTAGTAACGCCTGATTAGCTTCCGCTTCATCACGACCCAAACCAATAAACTGAAACGACCTTGTTTCTGCAATTTTAAGTAACATACCTACCCCTTTCGACAATGTTCAAGCGCTTCATGAAAATCTTCACAGCTACAAACACTGCCAATCTCTTCATGTGATACCTGGTACTCTTCCCACAATGGGTTATACCTTATGCTGTAACCATTACCGATCAAGAATTTATGTCCGGATTTTGAAAACGATTCAGCGGCAATTTGCCCTTTTCCCCAATAACTAGGCGTTCCCTGGGATAAAGGTGTGCGTTTAATGTGTCCATTAAAATATGCACGATAACCATCTGAAAACCCATCCAACTTACTAATCAAACTGATAGCTTCAGCTTCAGTAGCAAGCGCCCAAATCTCTTTAATCATTCTGGAACGCTTAGCCCCTCGAATACCTAATTCCTTGCAACGTATTTGATTATCCATAATGGCATACATCGAAACTGCAAACTCCTGTTCCAATGCAATCAAATCTGTCTCAATTTGCTGCAAACGAATTTCAGGGTTTATGTTTTTAGGTATAGGAGAAACCAAACCACCATATACAATATAAGAGTATTCGGTAAGCTCGCATAAAGAACCGGCCATTACACATCCATACAGTGCAGATAGAACCGCACTTCGAGATTGCATATCAGCACCCTCAGAACGTGCTTTAGCCATAATCGCATCAACATTATTAGCAAGTGTTATTGCATTCTGTTTCATACATCTTCCTCATTACGTGTTGAAGGCAGCTCATTGAGCGCCTATTTTCATTGTGGCCTGCTGGCCGATTAACCATTTCACTATACCAAATTAATTCACTATCACACCAACTTCATGCCTCAATACGTGCGATTTCATTTTTGTGATCTCCTTGTCTCAATCAAGGCAAGTAAAGCGCTTTGTTCATAAAGCGCCAATGCAAGGCTTCGCGCTTAGCTTACTCACCCGTTCAGATTCGCTTTGCTCACTTAGCTGCGGCTTCCGTTGAGCCATTTGCCTTTACTTCACTGCCAGCGCTATTTTTACAGCCGATTTCAACAAAAGGAGAATCAAAATGTTTACATCAGCACTCAAATTTACCGGAAAAATTTTCTTGGAGTCAGTTGACGAAGTTTTCTTTGGTAACACCAAAGATAAAAAAACAAATAGCCAGCTTGACCAACTCAATGATGGCTTTGGCAATATCATCGCTGACAACAACGATATGACTTGGCAAGAAGCTGAAACAGCTCAAAGTCTTGGTGAAATGTATGATACTTACTACTAAAAAATGCACCTTCGGAAATAAAAAATGCACCCGAAGGTGCATGTATATTAAGCATTGTTAGCTTTCCAGTCATCAACGATTCTGCTTTGTGCAAACTCATCCTTCATGTTTTCAATGGTCCATTTTCTGAATTCTAACTTGGATTCCAAATAAACTCTGATAAACAGTTTCGGTAGAAATTTGCGATAGCGCCTTACCAAATTGTCTCGTTTACTTTCCTGATATGCATACCAATAAACAAGCTCATCGGCTCCACTAAACGGCACATACCAAAGACATACAGCCGTGACAAACAAGACAGTAGAACTTACCTTGTTGCTATAATTTAACCACTTCATACATCACCCCTTGAATATTAAAATTAGGCATGCCTAATTAAAAAAGGACGCTAAGCGTCCTTTATCCGTTACCAATCGAAATGATTAGTTTTGGGGATTACCACCAAGTAAACCGGCAGCTTTTAAGCATTCGATTTCTTGTTTAGTAACGTGACCAACTAACTTTTCAGCTTGAACTTTCATCGCCTTGCGGTTCTGACCATCTTGTTGCCAAGACTCAACAACCAACTTACCTTCAATATCGACTTGATCGCCAGGATTAAAGGTATTTTTACATTGTTTGAGAAAGCGGTTAGTAACCTTAACATCGATAAACGACACTCGCTCAACCCATTGGTTATTGTTGTTTTTATCAAAGTAACCATCATCGTATGCGATGCTCATATTGCCAAAGTATTCACCTGGCTTTTGAGTTGATTCTTTGATGTCAACGAATGATACATTACCAGCGATAAGTACAAGATTTTGCTTTAAGTTTTTCATAGGATATTTCCTCTTTACGTGTTGAAGGCAGCTCGAAAGCGCCTGTTTTGTTTAAAAAAGTAGCATGTACATAGTAATACATGGTTACTTCTTGTGCAAACACAAAGCCTCGAAAACCCGCCCGAAAAAAACGATCTTTTTGTCATTTTTGATTAACTGTTTCTATTGGCAAGTCTACGAGCTCTTGGAACTCTACATGGGAAGGGCAGCTATAAGCGCCCACTTTTTACAAATTCGATTAGAAGGTTACACGCGCCAGTTCTTAAGAAAAACAGCTCAATATAATGAGCTGCGCGTGTAGGAACTACACGACTATCCTCTAAGGCTGTGTTCTGACTAGCAGATACACTGGATTATAAGCCTCCCAGGTCGCACCTGGTTGTACCATCGGTCAAAGCCTCCCAGGTAGGGGACGTTGTTATAGGCAACGAATCTCGGCGCGTGGCCTTTTTAAAACTGGATCAAATGAACGAAAGAGGGGGAGGGACGGCCTAATAAAAAACCTTGCCCATACTCACAACCTAGTTGCTCTGACATCTTACGCTGAGATTCTGTTTCAATCCCTTCAGCCAAGACATAACACCCTTTCACATTTGCGATACTTACTAATGATTTTACAATGGTTTGTTTTATTTCGCTAGACTCTACACCGTTAATTAAGCTACGGTCGATTTTCACGCCATCAATATCCAATTTATCAATAGCGACCATGTTGCAAAATCCGGCTCCAAAGTCATCTACAACGACTTTAGCGCCTAATTGTTTAAGCATATAAATAGAGCAATTCACTTGCTCATAATCTTCTATCTGAAAGTCTTCAGTTATTTCAATCTCGATACAAGATGCATCAAGATCACCACCTTGAGCCATATTGTAGAAGCACTGCAAAAATACACTTTTATCACCTTTCTCTAATTCATCAGGCGAAACATTAATTGCTAATTTCAAGCCCTTACCGTGGCGCTTTTGTTCAACACTCACTTTATTCAACATCACAGGCCATAGACGATTCCAGATAGTGCTTTTGTTGAGCCGGTCGATAAATCGACCTGGCCCAACAATTCCGGTTTCCGGATGACTCAACCTTAGCAAACATTCAAACCCTTTTAGTTTGTTTGAAGCAAGCGCGAATTGCGGTTGATAGTGATACTGAAAGTGTTCAGCCAACCGCGCATCGATGTGTTTGCTTTTACGAGGCTCAACGAGTCGAGCCGAACGTATGCCCGTCATTTGCCCATCTTCCCTTTAATGCCACCCATGCCTTTACTTGCCATGCTCTTACCCATTCCCTTAGCTTTATTGGTTGCAGCTGAGCCACCTTTTTGACCCGCACTACCAGCACCGCCAGCCATTTTTTGGAATGCGCTATCTGCTCCGGCCATACCTACCCAGCCAAGCGCTGTAGAGAAAAGCAAAGGCGCATAAAGGTACAAACCTGAAGCAATCCACTGCGATAACATTTGCGTGTTCACTTCATCAAAATCCACACCTAATGCTGTCATCATCGTGTCGTCAATAAGTCGGGACAATTCCCAAAAGAACGGCCAAAACATCATTGACATTACAACACCGTGGAACAAGCCAATGTACTTCCACTTAAATCCGGCCATTAACATAGCAGGCAAGTAAGAAATTATGATCACCATAATGATAAAGGGCTTTACCATTGGCATAGACAACTGAAGCATACTTGCACCGCTAAACTGCTCAATCGATTTGCCAGCTACACCAAGCGTACCCATCGCCCTGAAAGCCCAGTCAGTAAAACCGTCATCACCTTGAGTACCGTAATCTGTAGTTGAAAGGGAATTAAGCTCAGATAACTTGATTGGAGTAAATAAAGACTGCATTACCACAACGTCTTTTTTGGCAATGAAAACATAATTTCTATTTTTCACACGGTTCAACTGAGTCGTTAAGGTGTCGTAGATTTCATCTTCTTTATCTCTTAACCACTCTTCAACGCTTGCATAAAGCCTTGTTGAAAGCGCCTCTTCTGCAACATAAGGCGTATTTATCACCCCTTCACCTAGCCACCATTCTTTACACGTAGGAAAACCATAATCAGCGGGAAGCTGCTCACTTTCTGCCAGCTCGTTGATTGAGTTTCCGTAACCTGGTCGCGCTTTTCTTGAGTAAAAGCCATCACCATCGAAATTATCGTAATACCCTCTGTCCATGACCAGCTTTCGGCCCCCAGGCCAATTTTGCTCATCGCTTAAACCCATATCCCAGTCTGACAGATACTTTCTTCTTGCTGGGTTGTAACACCACTGAATAAACTCTTTGGTTTCATTAAGCAGAGCCTCATCAGAAATACGCTGAGACAGCATGCCGTCAGAAAGCAAACGAATATCCGTAGAACATGGCAGATCCTCAACCGCCCAGTTTTTAATACCTTGAGAAATACGAAGAGCTACAGCAAACAAAACAGGCAAACGTATTTCACGTCCACCAAGTTGAACTTCCATGTTTTCAGCAACAAATTCAGCTTCCTCCCCCAATATTTCAGTCGATATAGTGCCAGCGCCTGTCGTATCTGATGTACATTGCCGTGCGTAATACTTAATATCATCAAACTTGAGACGAACCATTGGATAAAGCGCAAGTTCTAAAGCAAGCAGCATAAAGAAGAGCCCCATTGCTACCGTTCGCAATGAGGATTTAGTATTAAAGTCTTCCATTGATGATTCAGACGCGCTTTTCACCGCTCCAAATATCAACGCAATCATCGGGAAGTAAACCAGACCTGTTTGAGCAAAAATATCCCACAGCACATCATAAATATAAAATGCAAGTGAGATACCATAAGCGTCTATCGTGCTATCAACTACCATGCGCCCCCCTTAAAACACTAAACCTAATAACTCTATCAGCACCAACGTTCCAACAACGTATGGATAGAGCGTTTTAAGAAAAAACACCTGACGAAGATTAAGACCTTGCACACGGCCAAACCACCTTACAATCTCTTTCCAATAAAAAATCAGCAAGACCACAATAGAAAGGCGCATGACTGTAAAATAATTACCAGCACCGTCTATGCGTTTCCCGACTTCCAAAACTGCTTCTTTCTGTTCCATCAAAGAGACAGCAAGGTTAAGCAAAAAGCTAACCCCCAATGTAGCGAGCAACAAAATCCCACCACCAATCAACAGCCATTTGAATACTGCCTTTCTCTCAATATTCATTACTGACCTCGACCTGTCATTTTACGAATGGCATCTGCCATATCTTCACTTGGGGCAACGCCGTTATACTTTTCACGTCCCGCTTTTCTGTTAAGCAGTGTCACGGCAACCGATTGTTTAGTAGATGCTCTTAATTCTGCATCTTGGCGAAGCAAGTCCATTTCTTCACCAAGCTCAGTAATACGCGATGTAATGATTTTCACAGCATCGGGGTTTTGCGCCACATGCGCTTCCTTGAGGCCAGAAAGCATGATTCGACGAGCGGCTATCAAGCGCTCAACCATATCGACAGTCGCGACCTCTTCAGCTAAACGCTCAACTAACGCACCTTGATATAGAGACTCACTTTTTAGAGCTTCCATAACTTGTTGGGTTATTGCATATCCAGGGGCTGATATTTCTTTCAAAGTATCAGGGTCATAAACAGTGATAGGGGTATCAAGCAAAACAAGCAGCCGATCTTCAATACGCCTTTGCTCTTGTTCCATTTTTGCATAAACCCCCGTTCCAGGGGTTGTCTTTAACCGCTCACAATCAACACAGGTTCTAATTGTTGTTTCGCCAACAATATCAGTCACCCAGTCAGCTGCATCACCAGGGCTACTCCAATATTTAACAAACCACGGCGCTCTATCATTATCAGGAATGCTCGACCGACTTTTAACATCACGGTTTGCTAACAAATTAACACCCGCTTTTACTGTATCTGCAACCGTATCAATAGGAGGCTGGTTTTTACCGGCAGCTTTATCGCCACCAACCCATTTTACTCCACCATCGCCTTTGTCTTTATCAACATTTTCTTCGACTTGAACTACATCTTCGGATTCGGGATTAGAATCACCCCAATCTTCAAAACCAGAAACTTCAACCCAACTACCAGGCGAACCGCCTGTACCATATCCTTCACGAATCATTTTATCGGTCATTTCTTCGCAAGAAGCTACTGAGGCATTAAACAACTCACTAGCCTCAAGTTTTCCTTGCTGAATAAACTCATAAAGTTGAGGGTCAGAACGCGCAATTTCCATCATCGGCCAATTAGAGATTGCACCGGTCACGCTGGCTAATAGATCATCACCCAACTTTTCAAGTTGACCGGTCACACCATTCAGGATATTGGTAACAGACAGTGACATATCAAAATCACCGCACATTGGCGTTTTCCAACGGACCCCAGCACCTACAGGTATATTTCTATTTCGACGCTGCTTGATTTTGGCTTTTCCACCAATTTCAAACACCAGTCTGGGATCTAATTTATCCTCTGCCGCTGAAGCTTTTGAAACCACAGCCCCGTTAGTCAAAAAGAAGGCTGTTACGGCCAATGCAATAACACTTTTTTTCATCATTATCTTCCTGTTGAATCTGTATCAATGGAGAACAAGAACACTTGACCTTTTTTCTCGCAGCATGTGTAAGGCCTCCATAACTGCCAAGCGTAATTACCATCGTCTGAACGTCTGTGCTGATATCCGTCATAAACGTATTCAGTCATGTTCGGCATGCCGGTATCAATTGTGCGGTCTTTCCGTGTAGAGTCTTCACCAAATATATGACATTGGCTTTCAGCTCTTGGATAGAGCATTTGCCATTTACCCTCTTTCGATGTCCACTCCTTCACTTGACCTGGAGGCCACCAACCATCCTTACTGTTCTTTTCACCAAGGAAGTTATATACATGAAGTGCGGAGCGGTCTGTAACTAAGTCAGCAGCTCGTTGAGCAAAGACAGCCGAAGCTTTATAGGTATCATTTTGCATCAGGCTACCAATACGGGGATAGACGTTGCCAAACCGCCCTGTAAACAAAAACGTTTCATTCTGCCCATCATTGCGCTCACCAACTTCACGCATACCTGGAACAAACGTGGCAAGTTTAAGGAATTCTGTATAAGGGAATTTCCAAGAGTAATAATCGAGCGTAGACACATAGTAAGGCTGGAATGGCTGAACACCACTTTCACAACCATAGTCGGTACTACCCAGCACTTCAGAGATAGGTAACAAACCAGGACTACCAATGATGTCAACATGACGAGAAATGATTTTAGATGACTGTTTACGCTTATCCTTACCCTTATCTTTAGAGCGGTCTTTAGCGGTTATGCGGTCAGCATTAGCCGGAGTGCTACCAGATTGCCCTAAAGATACAAGCTCAGAAACAAACGACATTTCACCCCACGGCGTTTCACCTGGCGTTTGATACACTTGCACAATAGCATCGGGATTGTAGTGCTTAACCTTAATGCTTGTTTCCACACTACAGCTAGGCGGGAAAGGCCTACACTTCAACCAAAAACAAACACCTGTTGGTCGCCATGCAACACAACTAAATGAAAGGCTTTCCTGTATTATTTCAACGCTATTGATATCTGCTTTAGCAGGCAAAGGCTTGAATGCAAAAACAAGCAGCGCGGGGGCCATCATAGACAACAAAAGCTTATTCATGAGTGCCACCTTGCTTTTGATAAATTCGCAAGGCCTGATTCACGTCAGTAGTTCCGTACACCACATAACGCTCATCAATGACTGTAGCAGGCAACTTATTCACCCCTAACCCATATGCTCTACCAACCCCCTGATAACCATCTACAATTGCTTGTATTTGTTTTTTACCCTCTTCACTGTTTGCATACTGGCTCATGAAGGCAGCTGCATCGTCAAGGTTAGTAGGTAGCTTTTTACTGATTTCACTTTGCAGATCAACTGGCTTGTCCAACTGATAATAAACAAGCTCTATTCCTGCCACTTCAGTTTCAGAAACGTTACCGGCACTATAATCATAGAATACTTCGATTTTTTTAGGCCATGCATCGGAAAACCCACCTTTAGGCTGCACACTGGAAACCGCGCAGGTTGATATAAGCGCCAGAACAAATAAAACATGCTTCGATAAGTACAAAGGACACCCCCAAATATTTTCTATAAGGGCATTGTCCAGTAATAAAGAAAGAAATGCTGGGAAAAACCCCAGTGACTTTTACAGGGTTTTTTAGGTAAAGAAAAACCCGCATAAAGCGGGCTTAACTTGAGATTTAATTAGGCATGCCTAATTTTTAATAGTAAGTATCGTAAAACTCACCACGCGATTGTGCATCCTCTGCCTCTTGGCGAGTCATATGCTCACCATTGACGAATACGCCACCAATACCGTCATCTAAACCGTCTAATTGACGCTTATCTTCTGATGTGTTGTCATCTGATTTAACAAAAAAACTAACCAAGAATAATAGCACAACGGCCATCACTCCAAAAAATCCTGCAACTCCCATAATGTCACTCCTTAGCTTTAAAGCTTTCCAAAGACTCAATAATTTCGTTGTATCTTTGTTTAACCCAGCTTTTCTTGATTGGTCCCCAAGAATGAAGTTGATAACCGCCAGTCTTTCTCGAACCAACATACTCAACTTCAATCCCCATATCTCGTATACCATTAATATTAGTCTTAACTGTGTTTTTAGGCCAGTTAAGCAAGCCTACTATTTCGACTGTGGAGATTGGCCCTTGCTCATCTATGATGTATGCAAGAATCAACCTCCTATAGTAAGCACTTTCAAATAGATTTTTTATTTGCATTGAAACCACTGTTTCTGAATATCGCCATCAGACCCAATAGTAACACAAACCCAAAACTTGTGCTGCCGCCACTCTTTTCGCCGCCAGTGTTACCACCAGTATCACCGCCAGAGCTTGCATTATCGTTGTCAGTCAAAGTAATAGTAACTGTACTTGTCGTCACTTCTACACCCGCACCTTCAAGAACAATATCAAAGGAAGTATTACCAGGTTCATCATCTGAATCATCCAGAATTTGAAGAATGAGTGTTTTTTCAGTTTCACCATCAGCGAATGTCAATTCTTGATTTAACTCTGTGAAATCAGTACCAGCAATCGCAGAACCAGCCACCGTGTAAACTCGTACAACAGCTACTCCTTCAGAACCAACACTTCGAGTTACCGTAAGTGTTACACTGCCAGCAGCTTCAGAAACACTAGTCGCTGACGCGCTTAGTGCAAACGTACCAGCATCAGGCTCAACCGCATCATCGTTATCAATGATGCCGACACTCACGCTCTTAATATCGTACTCAGCAGTTTCGCTAGGGCTATTAATTTCAATAGTCAAGCTTTCTTTCGTTTCTGCTTTTTGGTCATCAACGATCACCAAAGTAACTGATTTTTCAACTTCACCTTCAGCAAATACAAGCTGTTCATTTAGGGAAACATAGTCAGACCCAGTTACGGCACTACCGGCAACGGCAGAGACATTAACAACCGCCTCACCAGTACCACCAACGCGAGTTACAACATACACGCCTGAATCACCTTCATTTAACTCTGTAGGCCCAGTAACCGAGAACATACCAGCCGTGCCTGTTTGAGCGCCATCAGCAACATTTGCTGTTGCAGTATTCACATCGTCAATACTCAGTTTATAAGGGTATTTCATGGTAATAGAGAAAGATTCTGTGCTTTCACTCTCACCATCTTTTACCATTGGATAGACCACTTCAGTAGTGGCTGCACCCGCTTCAAACTCTGCAAGCACATAAGCATCAACAAAATCAACACCCCATTCAGCAGTGTCACTTTCCGCGAATAGCTTTACTGAAGCCGCTTGCGACAAGTCACCATCACGCTGCAATGTGATCACTACGCCATCTTCTTCATTGCCTGAAAAAGCAGTTTCAGCAAACGATACAACACCTAAAGCCTCAACACCCGCACGGCGCTGCGTGGTTGCCACAAAGTTTTCCTCCAGAACGCGAGCGTTGTTAGCGGTTGTGTCATTACCACAAACCTCACCACCGCTAGATAAGTCAGGTGAAGAATAATGATGCAACGTTTTGGCGGCTGGCGAAGCTGAGTACATGATCGTGTGGTTTCCACCACACATCGTTGCTCTTGCATATTCTGGACCTACATACGCTTTAGCCTCTTCGTGGTTCATACCAATATTATGACCAACTTCGTGTGCAAACGTAGTGTATTGCTCAGGATTAACATCATTGTCAACCATACTCGAATACTCACCGCCGATACCAGCAAGACCCAAAACTGTATCTTCAGGACGTTGTTCGCGAACATAAACTACCAAATCACCTTTCCATTTTTCCTGATAAGCAGCGTACTCAGGACTACCTTCGTTTAAGGCAGCCAAAGAGAATAAGTAATTAGCGCCATCCTGAACAATATTTCCATCACTATCGACAACATTTTGGTATGGCACACTATCAGAAATAGACTCTACCGGAATCACATCAGATACTGACAAGCGATAATTCAAACCATGCGCTTTATAGCTCTCGTTAGCAGTTGTAACCCACGCCTCAATTCGCTTGTGAGCCTCGTAAGCGCCATATTTAGAAAAATATGAAGGCTGATAAAACACAACAACATCTGCCACAACAGCACTTTCAGCTGCGGTGGCAGATATTGTTGAATAACTCTGAATCATGCTATTAGGTGCCACTTTCGGCAAATGCTGAACCTGACTCTCGTTAACGTAAATTTCACGAATATCTGTAGCTGCCCCCGCCGTTGCAGAAGCCGCCATTACCGATAAATATACTGTACTAATTAGTGTTTTCATTCTTAAAAGTCCCTAAATTAAAGCTCCCCTAAACTATACCGCTGCGGTATAGTTACGTCAAGGAAATTATTAGTTTTTTATATTCAGTTTCTGATTTACCAGGTAATAAGCTAGGTAAGACCTTGCTCATCATATACCTTCTAACCTCAGTAGGAATACGCTCTAATGTATACCCTCGCCCCTCCATTTTCGAAGGCCAACTCTCCGTATATTTAGTGCCGCAAAAGCTATTTAATTCTTCTATAGCTGACTTCTGGGTCTTCGTTTTTTTCTCGACTTCTAACCAATTAATAAATAAATTATTCTTTAGCAAAATAAAAATTCCTATTAAAAATAATGAAGCGCAAACCCTAGCATTTAAACAGTAAAGCGATTTTTACTTAAGAAAGGGATTCATACCCTTTTATTAAGATATGTTATTTAGGCTGAGTACCGTCATCGGCCCTTGTCCAATCTGAACCAGTTATTGAATAAGTTCTAGTTTCTCCACTAATGGTAATTGTAACCGTACTTGTAACTTTTCCGAGTGCAGGGCAACCTCTTCCACAAGAACCATAAATGGTACAAGAAGAATTTGAACCTGAACAACCACCACTCCAGGAAATTGATGGGGTTGGGCCTGAAAAACTAAACCGTTCGCCAGCATAAGTATCACCAATGCTAAATGTTATGGAGCTAGGCTGCCCCTCACTCCGTACACCTGACGAAACGCAGCCACCGTTAGAAACCAAATCATAAGCTCTAGTATCAACATAGCAACCATACTCTATATTTAAAAACGGATCGTTGGGCGTTGTATTCGTATATGAAACGCTGACACTATCCGACGCTGATATGTTGGTGTAATGACCGTTAGTAACAACTAATTTTATAGTGCCATTAGCAGTTTCTTGAGGACTTAAAGAAGATGAAACCCTGCAAGATGGAGAAGCACTCCCCCCTTTGGTGATAGTACCACCACTACATGCAGAAAAGTTCAACCCACTTCCAGATGTCACCCAGCTATAAGAGCAGCCCTGACGACACCCCGAAATTGAACCTGTTGCAGTACCAGAAAAGCTTGAACGCGCATCGGCTAAATTACACGAAGAACAGGTTAAATTCACACTTGGCGTTTCAGGTATACAGTATTTAGTCACATCAACACAATTATCCAGCTTGCTTCTTTGCTCAGTAATCAATAGGTAATTATTGTTAACCGAGCTTTGAGACGTATAAAAGTCATCATTACTAGTAAATGATCCCCCATTAAATTGATTTGCAGTAACAGTGTTATAGCTCGCGCTAGTGCCGTTTACACTGGTAATACTACCTGTATTAAAGTTAGCTGTAGTGACATTGATACCTGAAGCACTAAGAGCCCCCAGGACAGTCAGTTTTGATGCAGACGCATTACCTATGGATGAACTATTAGATTCAATAACATTGGTTTGCAGACGATTATTCACCGTCAGGTTTGATGCCGACACAGCCCCCGCAAGGGCATTACCAGAAGTGCTACCGCTCGATGCTTGCACCGTCTGACCTTTAAAGCTGTTGGTATCAATACGGTTACTGTTTAATTCACTAAATGTAGATGTGCCGGAGCTCGATACCGATGTACCAGAAGCGCTATTGGCCTCGCCACTATTAATGTTACCTGTAGTAACATCTAAATTAGTTACATTACCGTTAGATGATGACAGTCTGTTTAATCCTGCCGTTCCTGTTACGCTCAGATTGCCAATAGACCCGCTATTTGCTGAAACGCTATCAAAATTACCATTCGTGCCGTTCACCGTGCCAAACGTAAGCGTATTGCCACTTAACGTATTCACAGTGCCTGATCCATACAACAATGAATTACCTGATAAAGAACCGATATTACCGCTATTAAAGTCCAATGTGTTGCCAGATACAGAGCTTATAGTGCCTGAGTTGTAGATAAATGTATTACCGTCAAGTGCAGTAATCGAACCATTACTAAACGTGAGCCTATTACCGCTCACTGAATCAATGCTACCGCTATTATAATCCAGCGAGTTACCGGTAAGGCTATTGATTGCCGCGCTATCAGCGCTTATAGAATCAAATTGGCCGGAGTTTGCTGAAACAGAGTTAATTCCAGTAATATCGTTACCATTACCAACAATATCGCCATTCATAGACAGCGTACCGTTAGTTCTCACCGTTCCAGCATCAACATTTAGCTGATTACCCGCATAGGTAATGCTGTTGTTACCTAACTGAACCTCTTCAGTGTTAATTCTTTCTATATCGGCATTGGTAAACTCAGCATCGTCGAAAGTGGCTCGTTGAACATTAAGCGAACCAATATTAATCAGATCATTATTGTTAATGTCCAGGTCTACTTCTAACTGAGTACGTTGCGGGTTATCAGGATCTTCTACACGCTGTAGGTAATCGTCATAAAGCGCTGACTGGAAAGGTCTGTTGATAGTTGCTGTAACAGTAGTTCCAGCTGACGAACCACCTGGTATCTGGTTTGCTACAGCTTGCGCCAAAGACTCTTTTAGTAGATTTACTGTCAGGGTGTAATCATCATCTATTACATTGCCAAATATTTGCGTACACGCACTACCAAGCAAAGCAAAGCTATTGCCACCACATTGACTAGGATCACCAGTGAAATACCCACCGGTGACTAAATCATTTATTGTCGCAGGCCATGACATATTATCCCGATAATATGCCGTTAGTGCGCTCGATATTTCTCTGAGCTCTTCAGCCGTAGACTCATAGGTTTCCCTAGCACTTTCTGGCTGCTGCATTCGTGTTTTATAGTAAACCGTACTACCCAAAGCCAAAATGCCCACAAGGGCCATGATGAGCAATGAGCCGTGTCCGGCTTGACGTTTCAAGCTTCTCATACCGCTTACCCTTACTGACAACCGCCTGCGCTTTGGCAGGAGTTCCATTTGTTGATGTATTGGTCAATCAGAGATTTATTGTTGTTCACGCTACTTTGACTGGTCGTAAAATTAGAGCCGTTGAACGTTCCACCGCTAAACTGATTAGCAGTGACCGTATTGAAATTGGCGTTCGTTCCGGAAAGATTGGCGATAGTGGCGCTGTTTGCGCTCACAGTATTTGCACTGGCCGAATTCGCAGTAACATTGCCCGACACATTCATACTACTTGCTGTCGCATTGCCCAGCGTACTACTTGAGGCCTGTAACTGATTAGTCGTGGTTTTATTGCTAACTGTTACATTGCTCGCCGTGAGCGTACCACCTACCGAAAAATTACCGGTAACGTTCACACTACTAGCGCTAAACGAACCGGTGGTTAGGAAATTGGTATCTACGTTCGTCGCATTAACGGTCGCCAAATTTGCGTTTGACGCAGTAAGATTATCTACATCAAGGGAGTTAAACGACACTGTATTGAAATCAGCATTGTTGCTTGTGAGGTTAGTTACTGTTCCGTTATTGGCAGTAAAGCGGTTCAACGTAGCTGTACCAGTAACGCCCAGGTTGCCGAAGTTTGCGCTATTGGCTGATAGGCCATTAAAGTTACCGTTCGTACCGTTCACAGTCGTATACGTAAGGGTATTACCGCTTAACGTATTTACAGTACCAGAACCAAAAGACAACGAGTTACCGCCTAGACTATCAATGGTTCCCGAACCGTAATTTAATGTATTACCGCTTAGACTTCCTACTGAACCTGAATTATAAGATAGGGTATTACCACTCAATGAAGTGATCGTACCATTGCCATAGTTCAGAGTATTACCAGATAACGTATCAATAGTACCAGTATTGTAGTCAAGGCTATTACCACTCAATGAAGCGATATTACCTGTAGTAGCTGAAAGGTTAGTAAAGTCCCCCGTATTTGCCTCCAAGCGGTCAAAGCCGGTGATATCATTACCATTACCCACTATACTACCGTTCATAGATAGGTTCGCATTCATACGAACCGTACCGGCATTCAAATTGAGTTGATTACCCGCATAGGTAATACTGTTATTGCCAAGATGAATTGACTCAGCTTCCACCCTGTCAATATTTGCCGTTGTAATTGTCGCATTGGTAATGGTTGCCTGATTAGCATCCATTTCATCGATATTGTTGAGATTGTTGTTATTGACATCGATGTTTGTACCAGCTGCTAACTGGTTACAATCGGCACAACCGGCCACTGCTTTACGCGCAAGAAAGAATGACTGAATAGCCTCTCTTGATGGCGTTCCCATTTCAGTGCTAACGGTTTCACCATCAGCCGCCACGTTACCAAACGAAACTTTACCAGCGAGCATGTTTGCCAACTGATTACGGTTAGTATCAATACTAACCACCAAGTTATCGCCATTCGACCCAATGACATAGTTAGTACCAAACGGTGATACACCTGAACCAGTGTAATAGCCTGTGGCGATAAGCTCGTTTACAGATGCAGGCCACGCACGGTTTTCCATGTAATAACCATTTGCAGCCGCCTTGAGCTCAGAAATATCATTCTTCGCATCATCGGCTTGTGATATTGGTTGTTGCTGTTGAATTAACTGGGGACCGTATGTGACCGCAATACCAGATAGGATCGTCAGCACAATAATCAACTCAATAAGCGTAAAGCCTTGAGACTTTTTATTAGTTTTCATAATTAAACTCCTGCTTAACACAATGGCGTACCAAAGGCTTCTCTATCCAACTGCTTACGAACCCCATCAGCTGTGCGGCTAAAGGTACTATTTGCCGTCCATGTAACTGTCGAACCGGCGACTGTTGCATTCTCTGAAAACCCAGCAACAAAACCGGCATCAGTGGCATTATTAAAAACGACTGAAACCCGCAATAGCGGGTTCCTTGGTCTGATTCGGTCAATTACTAACTGGTAATTACCGCCCCAGGGATTGTTGAACCCCCCGCCAACAAGGATTCCTTCAGCCCTCAATTGAGCTTCTGTGATGGCGGGGAAAACAGCTTCAGTGCAATGGCTATGGTAATATTGATTCATGGACTCAAGTAATAACTGCGCGTCTTGATCTAACCGTTTTGCGGTAAGGACCCTGCCATTTACTTGACTAAACGAGCTTGCCCAAATCAACATTCCCGCACCGATAACAATGGTGATAAGTAGCTCTATTAACGTAAATCCACGAACCCGCTTCATGACATTAACCCTGGAATGTAACTGTCATTGTTGTACCGTTGAAATCGGAATTTACCGCAGATGTCGCATAGTCAGCGGCAAGCTGCGCCCCAATGTCAGCGTTTTGAATACCAGTAACTGTAACCGTGTAACGTGTAGCATCAGCTGCATCTACCGCGATAGTGTAGTTACCACCCCAAGGGTTACGCGCTGTACCGTCAGCCATACGATCAGATACATAGCCTTGGTCATCCAATACAGTCATTGAAATACCGGTAAACACGTTATTTCGTTGCTTATAAAGCGCTGCACCATTTTGTATTTCACTGATTTGCGTTCGCGTCTTGGCAGCATCACCAATACCAAACATTTGAGACAATTGAGGCCACATTGTAATTGTCAAACCGACAATCAAAATCAACACAATTGATAACTCGATTAGGGTAAAACCCTTTTGCTTTTTCATCATTTTCACCTTTCGGCTCCTTACTTATCGATATGACATATTAAATAGAGAAGATATAACGCCCATAAACGAGCTAATCACCATTAACAACGCAAGAGACATTGTTATCCATAGAAAGAAAGCTACGAACTGACGGGTTCCGATAAGCGCCCGAACCGCTTCATCCCCGCTTCTATCCGCTGCAATCGATATTGCAGACTTCTTTCTATCCTGGTCCGGTGAATTTGCAGCGTTTCGCAAACGAAACATGAGGCGCTTACTCAACAAACCAGAATTCAGAGCTTCACCCAAATCACTTTCACCAAACTGCGTCTCGCGAATAATGTGATTAAGATGATGAACCATGTAGCCATTAGAATTACGTTTAAGCTCAGTTGCTGCTTTATGAAGGTTGTAACGAGTCTCAACGAGAATCCCCAGCGTCTTCATCGTTTTCATGGCCGCAAAGTTTTTGTAAATATTCAAAGGGAAATAACCATCAAGAGACAGGCGCATTTTTGACGTGTTATTAGTGACAAAATGAAGCGCCGCAATAAACATCACCAAAAACGCCAAAAGTACATAAGGCCACATCACTTTCACCCATTCGCTAAAGCCAAGCACAAAACGCACAGGAAACGTCATTTTTTCCGGTGGCATTAGATCAGAGAATTGAGGCAATACGAACAAACCCATCACCATCATGAAAGCAAGAACCATAAAGAAATATGTCAACGGTTGTTTAACCGGTTTCCAAAACTCTCCCTTCGCTCTTTTAATCTCAGCCTCTTGCTTCAGATACTCATTCACTACGCGAGTTAAGGCCTTAGAACCGGCTTGCTGCCCAGCATCAAAAAGCGTAACCACTTCAGGGTCAAACCAATCCACCATACCTTCACTGATAGACTGACCACGCTTCAACGCTTCATAAATAGAGGTCGCGGCATTCACTTCTTGCTGCAAGCGCTTATCACCCTTACCAGCCTCCATTATTGAGCGACACGCCTGACTAGGGCTACACCCATCGTTTAACCAGCTAGAAAAGTCTTGCACAAACTCAAATTGACGTTGCTTGCTAAATCCCCACGTTCTGAAAAACCGCCTTACACGGTCCCAGGTCTGGTAATTTATGCCAGCGTACTCAAGTACGATTAACGCACCACGCTTTGCAACATCTTGTATTTGCTCTTTAGACAGCGCCATAAAAGCCCCCTTAATCTCAATGAATCCATTGTAAAGCGCCTTTTTGAAGAATGAGCCGGAAAAACAGGGGTAACTTTCGGGGGGTTTTTTTTGAGTCGCTTTTTTGGCGTAAAATCGAGTCGTCACATAGACGCTTTTGACTATGCTCGATAGAAAAAGGCCCTAAAAGGGCCTTTTGAAATTAGGCATGCCTAATTTTCATTAAGCTGGCTCCAATCCATTATTGACGAATTCAACGGATGGATATTTAACAGCGGTTTCTTCTGCAAAGAGATTAGTAACATGCTTGACAGCTTCATACGGGTCAATAACCCCCTGCTCTATCCGCATACGAGCACGCGCAGCCATACCTTTCCAACCGTTATCCAGTAGGTGCTTCTCAAGGGCGGAAAGGTCATGGTTTGCAATATGTTCGCGGCATTTGTCATCAAACATGATCAACTCCGCAATAAGTACCCTTCCCTTAGTACCAGTACCACCGCAATGTTTACAGCCATGTTCACTTCTGACATATGAATTTGTAAAGCCCTCTACCGACTTCTTAACTCTGCACTTAGGACAAAGCGCCGGTATCAAGCGTTGGGCAACGATGCAACGAAACAAGTTACGTTCAGCAAGCACTTTAGGGCTTACACCTTCATCAATCAAACGGCTTATACCACCAATAGCATCATTGGTATGAAGCGTTGAAACCATCAAGTGACCAGTGAGCGCCGACTTAATAACAATTTCCACAACTTCTTTAGAACGCATTTCACTGATACCGATAATATCAGGGTCTTGACGAAGAGCGTTTTTAAGGTGGTCAATAAAACCTTGCCCTTTGATTTCTGGAAACACCGGTTTTTGCACTGTATTTTTACGCTTAATTCGATACTCAACAGGATCTTCAAGTAACAGGATTTTCCGCTCATCATCTATCGTTTCATAGAGCGCAGCTAAGGTTGTAGACTTACCTGACCCCGTTGGGCCAGTAAGCAAAATTATCCCTGTAGGCGCTTCTGTAGACCGGATAAGCATACTGCGAATATCACCGTCCATGCCAAGGTCAGAAATGGTCTTCTTGGCCTCCTGAGACGTTCTAATTACACGCATTACAGTGTGTGGCCCTTCAAGCGAGCCACTTTTAGAGGTACGAAGATTGATTTTTTCACGCTTTGGCTTCTGACCACCTTTTGGATCAGGCACTTCAATATTCATATAAATTGAAACATCTGCCATTTCATTATCGTCTGTCACAGAGCGATAATCCGGCGACTTTGTATTCAGACCAGCGGCGATAATTGATATAGCCTGCTCTCTTCCCAAGGGGGTACTTTGACTAAACAAACCATCAATACGAAATACTGCTTCAGCACGGTCTTCATAAACATAAAAATGAATATCAGACGTACCGGTTACTACCGCCTCAGTAACAATATTTTCCAAATCCTGCAAAGCCGCACTATGCGTTTCATCAGCTTCAGACTTTTCGCCTTTCCCTTTTTTTGAATTCGCGTCATGTAAGATGGCGTGAATATCTTTAGGGTGCGAATAAATTACGGACACATCACTAATTGAATGCTTCGACGATAAAAGCGTTTCGATATTTTGAATTTCCAAAGACTTTCTATCGTGAGCTCGGCGCGTAGTCATAATCAACGCCGTTTTGTCAGTACCAGGAGGAATGATAACAGCAACAAAAACTGTATCTTCATCTTCTTGGTCGCCACTACCCTCATAGGCCATACAAACATCCAACAGAGGCTTGAAAAAGCGATATCCATTGTCTTTAAATGTGTTGTAGTTTAGCTGGGCAGCGCCAGAGATAACTTCTTTTACAGTAGCCATAATGCGCCCTTAATAAGCATAAAGCGTAACTTCATCAGATCCTTTCATAAGGACCACTTCATTTGATGAAACGCTCTTCACATCGACTTTACCAAAAAGGGTATAACCTTCCTTAGCTGGCACGTTTCGGTCCCCATAAGCGAGCCGAGCAACATAGTCAGGGCCTTCTTTGATGATTGCCCTTAAAGCAAAATCAGCAAGGGTTATTTCCTTCTTAATATCACTCAACTGGCTTACATGTTGACTAACCGGTGCATTACCTTGGTAAAGATTTTGGCCTGCTTGTGTATCAACTGACCCTTTTTCTGCCTCTCTCGCAAGCTCGACATCAATTTGTCCACGTTTACGACTCCAAAGATCTGCATCGTATTGGGCTTTTGCCTCTTCCGCACGCTCTTTTGCGCGTCGAGCTCGTAGCTCTTGAATGCGATAGGACTTCGCTTCAACAAGAAACGTAAACGCTTCTTCCTGGTTAGGGGAGTTAGCCACTATTTGCCGCGCAAGCGAATCAATGCTTTGAGAAATATGCCCCTTATCAGGTACTCTCGCCACCGATTTAACTTGAGGCTTGGACTCTGTTGCTCTATTTGCTTCAGGACTGTACTTCGACGCTGAAGCGGCATTTCCAGCATTACTATCATAAACCCGATAACCTATTGCAGTTGACAGAATGACCGCCGCACCTATTGCTAATACTTTGGTACGCTTGTTCATAATTTCTCTCCAAATACTGATATTTTTAAGCCGCCGGTAAAGCGCTCACTGTCGATGATGTATTGACCAGCATTAGGGTCTGCGCTATCACCACCGATGCTTACAGGCAGGTTTTTTGTAATTGCGCCCAAGGTCATCAAGTCTTCTTTGTATATGCCCCTGAACTGAAACATAAGTTCCCGTATTGTCCACTTTGTATCTGTACCTTTAGGCACATCACGAATAAAAGTAAGTTCTGCCCCAGGAATATATTCATTCACCGCATCGCGAAGGAAATGATGCACCTCTTCAACGTTGTACATTTTCACTTGGCTTTCATCTGTAGACGTGACGTTAGCACCAAGGCCTAGCAAAACAATTTCATTGGGATCAATCATTACGTGAAGCCCATTTTTGCTTGCAAAAGCTTTAAGCGTTTCAACATCGCCATTTTCAGTAGACATCATGCGGTAACTCACTTGCCCTTTCGTATGCGTAACCTTAGTGACTGTCCAGCCAGGTAACGTCATTAAACCAACATGAGCGTTATAATCCTGTGCCATACGATTCAGCACTTGTATGACATCAGAGGACATTGCTTGATAAAACGAAGCATAAGGGTCTACAACCACTGTTTTTTCAACAGTATCGCTTGTTAGCGAAGCAAGTTGATTCACTCCCATAAGGACGATACCAACAATACCTAAGTAAAGAAGCCAAGGCCTGCGACTCTTAATCTTAGACATCGCATCACGTTCAGCTAAAAAGGCAAACTCTTCAGTAGGTTCAAGCTTGTCAGTCAACGCCGCCGACAAATTTTCAATACGCCCACCAAAAATACTCTTTGCTTTTTCTAACACTCCATTTTCGAGGAACTGGTAGTTGATTAGCTTTACATTTTCAAGATTGACTGAACCCATCATCGATTCGAGATCAGCTTTAATATCTTCTGCTTTACCTACTTTGTCTCGCTTGATGTTACCCTCACGAACAATCACGATAATGTTATGTTCGTCGCTAGAACGCTCTACATACACAACATCGCTCATACCCGCTTTCAGGCAATATGAGTGAAACCGTGCAGCAAAATCATATCCATCGCGCTCAGACGTATAGGCAGCATGAAGAGAATCACCGGTTGAATAGACAGATAGATACCGAAAATCTAATTCCTTCGCCTTTTGACGAATTTTTTCTTCTCTGCCAGCACCTTTAAAGGTTGCCCTGAAAGGTTGAAATATCCAGCGATGGTCTTCTTTTGGGCTCGTATAAATTCGCATTCAACCCCCTACTGAAACACAATTCTTGGAGTGATAAGTATCAGCGTTTCCTTTCGGCTCTTAGTGCCACCAAGCTCACCGCCTAACGCCACAAAACCGCCTGTAGAATTTTCTGTATATTGGTTTTTATTATCACTGCTACCAGAAATAAGCAGGGTTTGCCCATCCTTTACAGCAAACTTCATAAACATATCTGAAAAGTTTGTTTCAGGGGCTTCAATGGCTTTATCGCCACTTTCAATACGTCTAAACTTACCGTTAGTGAGATCTGATAGGAAAGTAGATAATTGGATTACAACTTTGTCACCTACGTAATTAGGCAGCATATAAATAGTGTCACCGGTTTTTAAAATACCTGGCATGAGATTGTCTTGTGAACCTACATTCGCAGTAGCAGTACCACCACTTTGCGCTAAGTACGCAAACTCACCACCTTGGGAAAGTTTTGTTACCTGATTATTCAAGCTAACAACTCGACGGTTTTTAACCGTTGTCACTGCGCCATATTGATCAAGCACATTAAGTAGCACCTGTGAACCGGCATATTTTCCCGTTTCCTGACTATAACCAAGGATTGTCGGGGCCAAATCGTTATCTACTAACGTATTGAAGGCAGTTTGAAGCCCGAACACCCCCCCAGTAGCTAAGTCCTGCTTAATAACATTCCAGTTGATGCCGCGCTGATCACCTTCATTTGAAGTGAATTCGATTATCTGAAGATCAACCGCCACCATTTGGGTGATTTTATCGTTTCCACGCTTTAGGTAATCGGCTATTGCCGAAACATTATCGGGGTAGTCTTTCACCATTACAGAAGAAGTAGCTTGGTTGATGACATATTTTCCCTCTTCGCTTTTTAAAAGCTCAAGAGTGGACTTCATATCTTCCCAAATAGAAAGGCCTTCAGTGGAGAAATTGATATATTCGTCCGAACTCGAAAAGCCTGTATCAGTGACAACGGTGTTCATACCGCCACCGCCGTTTGCATTAGCCGAACCGGTTGAATTCTCTTTTGCACCAAACAAATATTCTGTTTGTCCAGCGATAAAGGAAACATCGAATTCTGCCGTTTTAAACTTACTCCACGTAAGCAAATCACCGTCAATCTCGTATGAATACTTTGTAGCGAAAGAAATTTTATCCAGCAAACCACCAATCGTACCTTTATGCACCAACGAGAATCTGCGGCCTTTATCCAGACTATCAAGGTAACGAATATTTACCCCTTCCCGCGCAAGGACATCACGCATTACTTCTTCAAGCGTATAGTCAAGGTATGACCCTTCTGCCTTCTGAAAGAACCACTGAGGCTTATCCTGGTCGCGCTCTTTTAATTCAGGCACATAAAATTCATCTGAATAACGAACGTGAGGAAGTTCTTGTTCATTGATAGCGTGTTCATACGCTTTGGCTACAACAGCCTCACCTTCCTGTTTCACTTCTTTGAATGATGAGACAGAAGACGCACAACCAGCCAAAAATATAACCGTGGCTGTAGTGATACTGAGTTTAAGTTTTTTCATTATTGACCCCTACTACAGCTTTTTAATGATAACGCTGCCGTTACCCTTGAAGTCAGCTACTAACTTGTAAGGCGCAAGAACAGCATTAATAACGTGATCTAATGAAGCTCCGGACAATGTGTGACTGTTAGGCCACATAAAGTTATCAGAGGCTTGCCACTGAATATCATCTGTAGAATCGATGAGACGGTGATGTATAAGCAATTCGACGACTTGAGGTTTCAACAAACCTTTGCGAAGACTAAAATCAACAGCACCGGTTTCCGGATAAAAGCGGTAAGGACCATCTGTAACTACAGCTGGAGGCGCAGGCTTATCGCTATCTACTACAACAGGGATGGAGCTTGGTTGAGGCGTATCGTTATTTGACATTGAATAAACCTCAACACTATCACTGGCTTCAACGGGCGTAACCGTAGGGATTTGTGCTACAGCAACAACCGGTTTTTGGTAAGCAGCTGCCACTTTAGACGAAACAGTGACCGCATCTTGATCCAAGAAATCCGAGGAACGGACAACACTATTTTGTGCAACAACCGGCACTGCAAAACCTAACGCCATGACAAGGCTGGCAACTTGCGATCTTTTCATAATATTTTCCCAATTAAATCTTTTTTCCAAACCTTGACCAGTCGCTCACCGGCCACCACTTCATAGTCACAACCAGGCATTAACTCGCCTATCACGTCATCAAGAAGTAATGAAACTTCGATACGAGACGCAACTTTCTCAAGCGTGACTATCTGGATATCGTTAAGATGTACATCAGAAGGCTCAGGTTCTTCGCCAATGAGTTGCAAAGACCACCCAAGTGCTTCAAGCAAACTTGCTGTTTGCTGCAAACCGTTAGTACCTACAGGTTGCAAATGACGCATAGTTGGGACGGCCATAAACAACCGCTCATCAGCTGAACGGTAAATACCATTAGAGCCATCTACCCACGAATAATCACCGTCATGCATATAAGCCTTTTCAAATGCACCCCAATTTTCCGCATGATAGATACCAACACGGTCGCGCTGTTCAAAACGCTCCAATGGTTTTACAAGCACTCTGTAATCAGCATCAATGTCTACAGCATTTACAATGGAATAAAGACGCGACACGGCCAGAGTAAAGTCTTCTTGTTTATTGCCAGAGGCTACAACAACGACCACAGGACGCTTTTCATAATCGTCCAACACGCTACTTAATCGCTTCGTGAGCGCGTATCGATTGTTAAATACAGATTGACCCGCATCGAACTGTACAAATATGTCTGCGACTGGATGCACACGTTCTTGATGTACAGAGGAACACCCTGACACCAGTAAAAACGCTGCATAAACGCAGAGACTGAGCTTTTTAACTTGTTTCATGACTCCACCCGACTTTTTTTGATGAAGCCATTTTATTTGTGTCAACAAAGGTTTGCTGGGAAAAGCTAGGGGAACTTTCAGGGGGTTTTTCTGAAGACAAAAAAAGCGGCCAATTTGACCGCCCTTTGCCCAAAAATTTTTAAAAATTAGGCATGCCTAATTTTGTTATCGATAAATACCTCGCGCTTTATCGAGAGCCTTAGCTACCATTTTCGCAGCGTCCGTCTCAGAAATACCATGCTCATCCATATATTTACGGCGTTCTGCTTTTTGGTGTGATTCACTCATTGCCAAAGCCAGAGTAAGGCTAGGCGGCACTGCCCTGAATATTTCAGCTAACCGACTACTTAGAACAACACCTTCGGTATAGCAACGCTCTTGCTTCTTGGCGCTGGCAAGCAAGTGTTTTTGTTCGTCGGTCAACTTTTTAAACCTCGCGACCTCTTCAACCTCTTGAGGCTCCAAGGCCAAACAAAGCCACCATTCAAACAGTGACAACATAACTTCTGCTTCATTTGGGAAGTCACCCATATTTTGCGTAGCCAACCAAAGCCACGCACCTAATTTACGCCACATTTTAACGATTTTGACAACACCTGGCGCAAGCAATGGGTTTTTGGTTATCAAGTGGGCCTCATCCGTAAGGAAGATAATTGGCCGACCGGTTTCCTGATCTCGCTCCGCAATATCGTTCACGTTATTCAGGATTGACATATAGCTAACGGCCAATTCAGCTTCAGTGTTATCTTTGACGAATTCAGCTAAGTCAATATGAGTAAAGTCACACTCCGGCCACAAGTCACCTTCACGGTTGAATATTTGCCCAGCTAAACCTTGCGTGAACTTACGCATTGCAGCGGCATACTCATAAAAGCGTGTTCGGATATCCTCTGGAACCGTATCATCTTGCGATACATTGTAGATATGCTCAGCAACGTCTTCCGTGATAACTTGATTACGGCCTTCATCCCGACACGCTTTCGCAGCTTTAAGAATCGCTTCACGAATTAACTGCTGATCACCTAACCGGATACCCTTGGCAATATCTTTGTTGCCACCTGAAACCATAATGCGTGTGATGATTTCCATTTCGCCCAGGTAATCCTTCTCATACTCCTGACCATCATCATCATCATCTTCCTCGTAATCAGGGCTTAACTTCCCTTTCTCGAAGTCATTCATGACTTCTTCAACAACATCCATATCGGGTGAAACCGTCGTTCTACCGTATAGCTCTTGCTCTTTCTCTTCACGTTCAAGCGCTTTCAAAGCATTAGCAAATGGAGGTATGACCGTGTTTTCACCAGAACGCATTCTGACCTTGTGGGTTGATACTCCTGATTCTTTTAAATATTCACGTAACATACCGAACGAGTTACCGGCTTCTACAAGAAACACCCTCGCATTATAAATAGACATTAAAAAAAGAAGCATGCCGGTTATCTGAGCCGATTTACCCGCCCCTGTAGGGCCAAACAGACATAAATGCGCGTTCTTGGCTCTATCCATAGGATTTAGCGGGTCAAAGCTCATCGGTTCACCGCCACGGTTAAACCACAGCAAACCTGGATTGCCAGTACCTTTGCCCCGCCCCATGATAGGAGCAAGGTTAGCAATATGTTCTGTAAATACTAAACGTGAACGGCGGCGCTGCTGCTCTTTTGATGGATCGTAATTCATTGGCAGATTCTTAATGTAAGAATCAAGAATAATGGGATCATCAGCATCATCGAGCGCATTTAAACCCTCAAGTTGAAGAAGCGATATCACGTCAATTTGGTTTTGTCGTAATTGCTCTTCATCTTCACCACGGATATAAAAACACATTTCAACCGGATACATAGGGCTATCATTTGCCAATCTATGTTTAGCTTGGTCTACTTCAGCTTTAATACGATTGATTTTAGCGCTATCCCCTTTTGCCTTATCTTCAATTTTATCGATACGCTTTTCTATAACATCAGAAGGCGTAATAACGACTTTCATTGACATAACTGTGCCTTCAGGCATGCGGTCGAAGAGTGCGGAAATATCCTTACCGTTTTCCTTTGGCGCTGACATAGCCCCAATTTTTGGTCTACGGCGAAGATTTTGAACTGTGATCACCTTATGAGGCAGGCCATCGAAATACCAGGTTCCGGATTCATTATCGCTTTCCGGTGGTCGGTGTAAAAGACTTTCAGCAAAGTCATGACCATATGGCAGATCTTCATTGTCAGTATATGGCAACTGCTCTAACAGTTTATCAGTATCGCCGCCGGTGACTTCCGGACGAGGGTTAAACCAACGGAAAAGCCATTCATAGAAGTTTTTACCATCCACACGAAAGCACTTAACACCCGATTGCGTCAATGAACTTTCGACTTTTTGGCGTACTTCATTGAGCTCTTGAATGGGCGTTCTACCTCTAGGTGGACTCCCGTTACTACCGTAGCGACGATAAAACACCATTCGATAGGTACGTACTGAGCCTCGCCAGTTGACCCCAGTTACAGTATCGTCATGAAATAAACCACCTTCTTTACACACATCTTTTAAATGCTGTTCCATAACAGGAAGGTATTCTTTAAAAAGAGGGCTTTCCGTTACTTGTGGGTTATCTTTGCGAATATTAGCGGCATACTCACGCACGGTTTTTGCAAAAAACGAGAGTGAAAGCACGTCACTTTGATAAAACTCGACAACCCAGGGATTTTTTTCATGTTGGGGGAATACTTCGTTCAAAAACGATTTAAAGTTGTCCCTGATACGTGCCAACTCACTTAACATCACGCCTTCGGCATTTGTCGGAAATATATCGTAAACAGCTGCTACACTGCGCTCATCGCTAAGTAAGAAACACTCATCTTCTGTGAGATACTCAATCCAGGGTAAACGGTCGGTAAAACTACGGCGAACAGAATACATTTTTTCCATATCACCTTCAGTTACCATTTCTTCCGGTTCCCGATCATACAATTTGAAACTATCTGCAATCATGCTGGCAGAGCGCTTCAGGTTACTACTGATTTTCTTAGTTAACATTAGCGACATCCCCCACTAAACCGTACTGTACTTTTTCATACATTGGAAAACGCACTGTGTAACCAGGAACAATAACGCCAAGGCGAGTCGAACGATGCGGATAAATAAACATTTCCAATTCAGGATTTTGTAACCGGCGATAAGCGTATTCGCCTACTGCTTTATAGTTGATGTCATTTTCAAGTGGGCGGCTTATGCCTACAGCTCCTGCCCCTTGAGAAACATCAGTGCCTTCACCGACCATGTGATTTTCATAATTTTGCTTCATCGTCGGCCCCTCTTTTGACATTTCAAAAGGGGTTTTGCTCGCGCACCCTACGGTGTTAATCAAGAGCAGTAATAGGACTGTAATTTTCTTCATAACTGACCTTTCTGTTTGTCGGTATATAATCAATAGGTACGTCTTCAACGAACAATAAAGAAACCTTTTCACCTGGCGGAACGTAGATGGCTTCGTAGTAATTTTCATATCGCTCAGATAGCATTTCACCAGTCTTGTTTAGACCTCCTGAAGCAAAGCTTCCAGCTGCTAATTTACCCGCATTACCAGTAAGCCCTATGCTTGTGCTATTACCTGAAGAAGTAAGCGTTTGTTGTTGCTTTGCAATTGTTTCCGCATAATTTGAAAGGCCAGCTACTACACCTTGGGCTGTGATGTACTTACCCACATCATCAACTTGAACACCTTTAATACATGGATTTCCCCAGCGGTCGCCAAGCTCAGCAATTGGCTTTTCATACGTGCCTTTCTGGTTATAAATCCGGCCATCTTCAAAATTAAATGTCACGCTAGTAACACGGCCCCTGACGCAACTAAAAGCCATATCACCAGTACCTACCCCGCTTACGATTGCGTTTGCAACACCTGGCATCGTATGACCGTTTGCCATCAACGTATCGCCTGACAGCATCACTTGAAAGCGGAATGGATCATGCGTTTGACCTTTACGCTCAATCCGACCAATTAATGCAGTGAGCGCCGTTGCATTATGAATAGAGCTATCTGAATGGATTGTCGCGTATGGAATCGGCTTCAATTCCTCTTCCAGCTTAGCTTTAGCTTCAGCAGCGCTATCTTTAACGTTATCCGCAAAGTTACCCGCTTTACGACTAAAAGCACTACCGTTACCTAGAAGACCATCAATAACGCCATTACCTTCATCTGGTGTAAATCCAACCGGATAGGCCCACTGGATTTCTTCTGAGTTCTTGTTTTTACCCTGTGAAGAAGAGCCGGTATTCACTTCAAAAGCATCAGCGAACGGCATTTCATTATCAACATTACCGACACTATTAGGATTAACAGTATTTTCAGCGATGAATTTTTCTTTAATAGCCTTTGTTCTGTCATCGATAAGCCTTGAGACTTTATCCAACAACGCTTCTTCATCAACGCTGTCGCCAGTGTTGTTCTTAGATGAGTCAATTATTTGTTGAAGATCATCTTTTGTAACAGCGTTATCAAGCGACTCTTTCATACGTTTTTGCTCACCTTCAACGGTAGAAAGATATGCAGACATCGCGGCAATCGCCTCATTTTCAGTCTGCACCGGTTTTCCAGTACCTTTCTCTGACTCTTTTGGTGATGTTTGAACATCTGATTCTTCTTTAGAATCGGTAGCCAAAAAGTAAATAGGGATGATCACCATTAAGGCAGCCAAACCTTTAACGATAGGGTTTTGTTTTATACGCATAACAACTCCCTACTTTGAACAGCAATATCAAAAGGCTTTTCACTCAATAGGTATACCACTGTAAAGTCTTTTTTATGACCAGCTGGCATAGCTGACTTGAACTGAGCTGTTGCAGAGTAAAAATCACCTCTAATACGACACGGTTCAAACGTTACAGCCTGTGTAGAAACGTTGATAAGCTTCAACGCTGTAACGTACAAGCCCCCACCGGTCCAACTTGCTAAAACTTCAGACTTGAACGCACCACCGCGATATAGATTAGCCATTGCACGTTGTTTAACTACAACCCTACGAACACCAGGGGTAGGCTCAATAAGCTCAGCAGATGGCGTATACAAACTTTGGGAAGCGAACTGCACCAGATCCATAGGCGTTAATTTAGGCGCTTGAATTGGAAGACGATTCCCACTTACTACACCCTGCTCTGCTTCTTTTTTTGATTCATTGATATGTACAATCAAATCATCACCAGCTTTAGCAGCCCCTTCAGACACTGAGGCCTGAAGGACATAAAAACGACCGCTATCTAAGCCTTGCAAAGTAAGCTTTTCTGTAAACTCCGTAACCGGTGTTATATACAGCATATTATCAATCAAGGAATGCTTGAACTGCTCAGCGTAACGCCCTTTTACTGCAAACCGCACTTTTTCAGGGAACGTAACCTTTCGCTCTACATTTTCTTTGAGCTCAACACCAATTTCTTGCCCTTGTTCCCACTTCACTCGTTCGGTGGCATATCCACCAAAAGAGCAAAGCATAATGATGAAAGTTAACAGGAAACGAATCATGATTAATTTAACCTCTTCGGCTGACCCTTCATGCCATCGATAGCCAATCGCCAAGGGTTTTTCTCTCTATTAACATTGTACTTCGTCACAATCAGCGGATAACGCATTACAGCATCACGGACAACCTTGCCACCAATAAGCTCACGCTCTACAACATCAAGATAAACAATCCAGGTATTGTTTCCTAAAGGGACCACTTTACTGTCTGAGTAAGCGCCATACTCAGAGATACCGCGCACCTTACGGCGGTTATCTGACTCTTTGACTTTCGCTAAATTCATCAACTGTGGACGATAAGAGTCAGTAACGAAGTAACCGTATTTACGGATATTGTCTTGAAACTCAACAGCGCAATCTTGCTCACAGCGATTCAATTGCTGATAAACGTTGTAAGCGAACGCATAAACTTCATGACGTTGGAATTCATTGACCTTAACCATTCCACCTCGTGAAAGGTCTGGTGGAAAATGACACTCAAATTCTTTAGGAAGTGTCGCTAACAGCCAGTGAGCATGCAGAACCAGCCCTAACAGGATTACTGCAAAGATTGTCAGGCCACGAATAACCTTATCTTTACGGTCACTTTCTTTAATTGCTTTACTTTTCATATTCACTGTTTTGAAGCCCCTCTACTGCTTCGCCCCAAACTCCATTTGGTGCTTTCACAAATAAAATTAGGCTTAGCTAATTTCTTAGCCACAAGCCAAGCGTGAAGGTTATGTTCAACATAGCCAGAAGGCTTGCCGCGCCTTGCTTTTTCCATCCACCCAGCAAGGAAATAAACCACTATCATCGGGATAACAAAGACGAAAACGATCATGAGCATCGGAAAGCCACTTAACATTCCAAGTAAGACCCCAATAGGCGAACCTATAAAAAGGGATATTAAGAATACGCTCTTGATCTCTCCATCCGTCAGGCCCTTGAATACAACCGGCTCTTCATTAATGAAGTCGCCGGTAAAGCTATCTGTAAAATCGCTTTCGTCCTGTTTCATTATTCAACCCACGTATCAGCCAAGTTGAACAGAATGATACCCAATGTTAACAGCGCCAAGCCGCCAACTACGTGACCAGCAAGGTCCATCCAGCTACCACGCTCATCAGAAATATCGTTATATTTCTTCATAGCGCCTTTGATGATGATAATAGCGAACCACGCTGTCATACCGACTATGACCACCTGGACAAACTTTTCCATTAACCACATCAGCATTTCAGCGCCATCTTTATCATCCGATCCATCTGCAAAATCGTCTGTAGTTGGCATATCTGCGCGAACTTGCCACGCAAACGCCATCAATGTCCAAAAGGCTAATTTAGATTTCTCCGCCATCGCCTTGAATACCTTAATAACTTTCATTGTTTACCTCTGTATTTGAAGTTAATTGATTACCGTAAAAACCCCAGTGGCGACCGCTACAGCGATGACCACATCAACCAAAACGTCAACCGCTTGCATATCACCTTCTATTAAGCGCGTGTAAGATCCTTTCAGGACCACTACGCAAAACAGACTGACTACAAACGTCAACATCCACTCAATGAATGCTTTCAACGTGTCAGCATCCATCCCAAAAGTTTCACTGAATATTTCCATATTCTGCCTCTAGGGGCTTGAGCGCCTTTGGTTGACGAGAAGGCCCATTAATGTGTCTTTCCACTGCCTTTTGAACAGCGTCAAGATCACTTACAAGAGCCTCATAATTGAAAGCTTCTGTATCGTCGGCACGACGAAGCTCACTTATCTGAAGCACATCATGCTTCAAATATTTCAGCTCACTCGCAATTCTTGCCAACTCAGCCTTCTCCTTTTCAGTAGAGGCATTAGCCAAACCAGCAAAAACAGCGAGTAAAACCGCTGAAACCATCAATATTTTTTTCATATTGCACCCCGCAAATATCACTTGAGGGCATTGTAAAGGGGTTTATTTTCGGATGTACTCGAAAAGCTAGGGGAACTTTCAGGGGGTTTTTTCTATACCGCTGCAGCATAGTCATTTTCGACTATGTTTTGTGGCCATCATAGACACATTTAACTATGCTCGATACAAAAAAGCCCCCATATTGGAGGCTTTTAAAATTAGGCATGCCTAATTTTGATTCGTTAGAAGTATTTCTTGTAGTTAGATGCTGTTAAATGCAATGCATAGCCGAACATTGCAGCAAACGGCACAACTATTAGCGCCGGATTAATACTGTTAGGCCATGACAGATAGATTACAAAACACAACACTACTGAAGGACTGATAAGCTTAGTTGAAAGCTCAAATTTGTCTGTACTTTCTCTACCAGCTCCCCATTTTCTCAAATCACGTTGTACCAACCCCGTCACAAGCCCAACAACTGCAAATAGTATGTAGGCCGGTATCGAAAGGAAAAGAACGCAAAGCCGCAACAATACAACTTTGATTATCGTGTAAGCAGATACAAAGTAATTCCACGCCCACCCTTTTTCTTGATTTGACTTACGAATGTAATCATCAATACCGATAGGGCGAAATATATTATCGTCCGTCCAGGTAATGAGCTCACCCGCAAGTTTCACAGGCGCAGATCCCATCAAGCTATCTTTAAAATGCTGGTTAACGTACCCTGCTTCGGCTCTAAGCATGTTTCTTGAATGATCAACACCCATACCAGGTTGAAAATCAGCAAATGAACACACAGTCGTTCCAGGGCCTTCATCGCAATGCCAAATTAACCCCCATTCAACCAGAATAGAAATAATCATTGTCACCATCACGGTAATTGGAAGCGCCATGATAAAAAGAACAATCTTGGTAAACACACCATGACGTTTTGTTTTGTCTGCCTGCCGTTGCTGTTCTGACTTAGCTTTAGCCATTATGCAGCTTCCTCCCACCAAAGTTCACCAGTGCGATAGCGCTCATTCATATCCGCGCATATATCGACAAGATTTTGTGGAAGCTCAATATCCTCCCCTTTATCATCAAATAAAGGCAACCGTACTTTGAATAGCTGATTACCATTCTTCAATACAAATGCGTGACCTTTAGGCAAGCTCGTAACATGGTAAGGCTCTACCATTGGCACTTTATCTTCAGATATACGATCTTGGTTTTGGTCATCGAAACGCCCTACACCAGTGCCATCTTTCTTGCTTGCCCCCGATACCAATGTGGCTTCTTTGACAGGTACTTTCGGCAATCGACTCGTAAGTAATGAAGCTGTTTCCTCGTTCTGCACCCTCATCATAATAGTGGTATTAAAGTTACCTATGATCTGCATTGATTTAGGGTTGCCGGTAGTGCTACCAAACTTCGCATCGATGTCTTGTAAAGTTTGGGTATACGCACATATCCGAACACCCGCCCCGCCAGATTGGTTAACCATTGGAACAAATTCATCACCAACCAAAGAATTGAACTCATCAGCGTGAAGGTAAATCTCAGGGAATTTAAGTTTTTTACTTCCATCAAGAGACGGTAAGCCAACGTCCTTACCGTGCTTGTACATAAGACCTGCATTTGAAACAAGATCATTGAACATCGCATTACCTACGGCAGTAGCTACTTCCCTATCAGTCAAACCATCAAGACCGATATATACGATACCTCTTCGCTGTATCACTTCACGCCAGCTTAAAATTGGGCGGGGATCTTCTTCATTGAAATATTCCGGACTAAGCAGCTTACCAATTTTATCCGTATTCATTTTGTCCAAGAACGGAAGCAAACTGGCAACTAATTTTTCGTAGAATGACCTTTCATAGTTACTGGCAAGCAGCAACTGACGGCCCAAGTTATCTTTGGGCAAGAGCTCTTTCATCAGGTCGATGATAGCAACGGTTGTTTTGGTTTTACCTTTGCGTTCTACCATAGGGTGCTTATCACGTACCATTGCGGCACGTTCTTCGATTAATGATTCAGGATCATCATCAACAGCTTGAAAGGCTTTTTTCGCGTACAGATAAAGCAAGTCTTCTAAGTCCTGAACGTAATGGTTTATATTGTCAATTGTTGGCCTTACACCAACATCAACTAAGGCGCGAGCTACAACGTTAACAAAACGCCAACTAAATGCCTTAAACGCAGAAGAGTTACCTTCATCACCAAGTTGAGCAGTAGTTTTACCAGCAACTTCAGTAATCCGCTGGAACTCACCGACAGGGTTATATCTGCATGACGCTTCAGGATAGCCAAGATGGAAAAAGTAAAAATCATCTTCTCTACCAGCTCGTTTCGCTTCAACGTACATCCTACGGAATAGCTCACCATCACCTTTAGGGTCTATCACAATTACACAATTATTTCCCCGACGAATATCACCGGCCACCAAAACTTCTTCTAGCCTTGTTTTACCCACACGGGTCGTACCCAGCACAATCGCGTGACCATTTCGCTCACCCAAGTCCCAGTACGTTTCATTTTCCTCATCAGCACCCACACCATGAATTGCAGCTGTGCCGCCGATATCTGGATAAGGAGTCAGATCAAGTAACTTTAAAGGATTGTAGGGAGATTGGTTTCTGAGCGCTTTAGCAATCATAGAAAGGCCAAATGTATTTTCCCAATTGACCTCTTTACGTCTTGCCCACTCGTAACGTGCAGGCGGTTTAGTGTAATCCTCATTTTCCGGCTTGGTCGTGTCATAAAGTCGTTGAGTATGAATGGATTGCCATCGATACCCTTGGCCCAAAAACGACTTTGACTTTGAAACTGGAAGATCTGCGGGTTTTATAGAGTAAGGTTTTAGTGTTTTGATATTTCTTTGGTATTTACTAAGGCGCAACGCATCATCTAAATACTTATAACCTATGTAACTAAAGGCACTAGCACATGCATAGGATACCGGCTCTGTCATCATCCAATAATAAGGGGCAGTAACACTTAACCCAGCAGCGACACCCGATACCGTTGCTGCATTATATTCAGCAATTGGCCTTAACAAACGCTCGATAGGATGGTCATTACTCATTGCCACACCCCCGTTGAAGTAACTAAAAATGGATAAGCGCCTACTTTCAACTCTTTGCCTATTCCATCACCAGAAGACGGTACAAATTTCAAACCTGAAAACTCAGACGAGAAGGCCTGTAATTGCTGGAACGATTCGGCTTCCACAACATAAATAGGCGCATTGAGCTCTGCTAACTTATCAAAACGAAAACGCAGCCATTTGATAGATAAAGGGTCGGTCCCAACAACAGCAAAAGGTTGAACTCTCTTAGTTTCTTTAAATTTAAAGCCCTTCATTACACCTGGCTGCATATTGCTTGGAACAAGAGGAAAGAACATTTCACGCGATATACTATTTCTTGCTTCCTTCAGAAGCTTTGACGCTTTTTCCGCATCAACCTTTGAATCTCTGAAGCTCAGATTAGTGTAATATTCTTCAGCAGGCTTCGTTTTACCAACCGTTGCCAATTCTGTTAACTGTGAGGCATTAACCGACGATATAGCGCTTAAAAACGCTAGAACGAAGACAGTACCGCTGAAGCGTATTTCTTTGCTCTTACTTGATTTGAAGGCGAATGATAAGCGCCTATTGCGTATTCCCATGACTTACCTTTTTTTAAATCTTTTAGATGGTTAGCGGCATACTGAATGTTTGCCCTTGGGTCCATTAATTCGCCAACAGACGCGAATTCTTTTCCATGCCAATACCAGTTAATCTGACACATGCCTACGTCGAGCTTTACGGGTTCAGTCCCATCCATCAGTTCAAGTTCTGCATAAGCCACTGCGCTATACTTAGTTTTAAACCACAACCCTTTTCCACCAATATTTAGTGTCCAAGGCCAAGGCTGACGCTTGCCGTTGTGATAACTTTGGCTTTCGTGCGTACATACCGCTTTAATAATTTCGGTAGGTACGCCTGTCTCATCAGACACCGATTCCAAAAGGTCATTAAAGCTTGCCATCGCTGGCAGCGACAGACTGAACATTAAGCAACAAACAACCTTCCGGAACATGCTAATCAAACTCCACAAATGGCACTTTATTCACTTCCTTTTTTGCTGTATTCAACGTCACAACACGACTTTGATTAACATCAGCAGCGTTAAGGCCACTATCTGCTACACGAGCTTTAGCCCATTCAATGATCTGCTCCTTTGTTGGTTCCGCGACAAAGTGGATATCAAGACCAGAATATTTGCCCGATTTGAGCAATTCATACTGACGCTGGTACGCTTCAACACATCCATCGCAATTGGCAATAGCAAGGTATAATTGCGCTCTAGGCTTGCTCTGTAAAAGTTCATCTAATGATGGTTGATTGTTTGCTGTACTGAATATGTCTGACATATTGGATTTAGCGACCGGCGCATTCATATTAGCCACCGCATAATGAGACGTTTCAGGATTTTTGTACGCAAACCTTGGCACACCAGGAAACGCACGTTCCCATGCTTCATTTACCTCAAGTTGCCAGCTAATCACCTTGATATTGTTTTCAAACTGAATTTGAACCCACTTATCTGCGTAGCGCTGTTTATCTATTTCAGACTCACTTTCAAGCGCCAATGCGAGCAAAGGGTTTTTATCCAGGTCAGGCGTAAAATAAGCGCGGGGAGATTTTAAGATCTGCTTATAACGCTCATACTCTTTTTCAGTTAGCTTCCACTGTTTTGCATGAACAATATCCGCCTTAGTTAATGAGCTTTCCGTTACCGAAGTATCCGTTATTTTGATCGGGGAAGCCGACTCATTAGACTGATTAGCAAACACACCCACACTGACCACTAAAGCAATCGCAGAAACACTTAATCTGAACGCTGACATAAAGCCCCCTCTTGAAGATAAACCCGCTCAGAACGCTCCACGCTTAGATTTGCAACACGACGATATTCTTTCGCTGCATCACATTCCGGATATGGATTTGAAACTGAGGCCTGTAGAACATCAATACGATCATCTACAGCTAAAGTAGACTGTTGAGTATCGTAACTCGATGCACACCCACCCAAGGCCGCTACTGACAGCAAAATTAAAGCTATACGCTTCATAGCATCACCTCTTTTCTATTGCCCTCAAAATGCTCGAATAGAGCCTTATGCTCAGAAATTTCAACTAAGCGCCAACGGCCAACAATGCCACCCACACGAAGAAAACTTGTTTGGTCAGGTGCAACCTTTTGAGCAACTGTTAAAAAAACGTCATCACCCCATACGTTTTTGCTATAAACAACGATAGGAAATTCTTGAGACGCTTCTTTCACATCAACACCGATTTCTTTTAGCTGATTAGAAATACCACCTAACCACCGCTGATTTTCCTTAACGTTATTCGTTAACGTTTCGTCATTTGCCTCACGCCTAGCCACTTCCATTTCAAACTGCTTTAGCAAGGCATTTTGATTTTGCATCACCTTAATTAACGAATCCTGCTGCTTATTCAACTGACCAGCAATCGCGCCAACCTCTTCAGCAAGCATAACCAGAGAGTCATTAATACCCTTTAACTGCTCAGGGGGGATATCAGCCTGAACGTCCTGTGTTTGCGTATCAGTGTTATTAGCGTCATTACCGGTCATCATTGAACTACCGGCTACTAATGCAGGATCGTTAACTAAAAAGTCACTTCCTGAAGGGCTATCCATAACGTCATTTGAAACAACCGGCATTGGCGGCTCTTCTACAACCAGTGGTTCTTTTTCAAAAATACCTAAGTGGTTAATAGCGTATTGAATCCCAAAACCCGCAACCCCTAACAGGGCTACTAAACCAACCACAAAGACAATAGGAGGCTTTTTATTGCCACCTTTGGGCTTATCTTTGCTCGCACTTCCTTCGAGCTCCGGCAAACCGTCTGCAACGGTTTCTTCTTGTTCAATAGTTTTTTCAGTCATGGTTCACCAAACCTTTGTATTCATCTTTTAAATCAAATGTGTAAATGCGACGAAGTGGGTCTTCAACAGGTACGTAATACTGCCCCACCAATACTTGCAGAACAGTTCTCAGAGGCATTAGAGATAGCTTGCGATGTACCTGTGGTAATGGGCGCTCAAGCGTAATACCAAGCGCCTCATCATTTGACTTATTAAGTGCCAGTACCCAACCAGAATTCATCAGCACAAAATTCACTGCATCACGCACTGTTTTCACACTTGGCGGGAACGACAATTGGATATTGACCGATAGCGGATCAATTTCTTTAGTTTCCGGTGTAGGTGTAATTAACGTATACCGGTCAGTGGCTACTTGTTCCGCATGCACTGAAGCGCTAAGAATTGCTATTCCAAACGCTATTGATGTAAGAACCCCATTTTTCATTATTTGATCTCCGAAAATACCTGGTGCAATTCACTGACCGCACCACGAACAAACTTGGCTTGAAATTCAACGAATTTATCAGTTGTAATTTGACCTTCTTTGATGGCCTGAAAACCACGTTCCCACAGCGCCGAATTCGCAGGCTCTTTCATTTGTTTAGGCACATGAACCATATATTTTTCAAACCAACGGGAAGGCTTTAACTTGCGCTTTTCTTCCATTAAAAGGCCTGATTTAATAAGGTCCTTGATTATTGCGGGTCGTGTAGCAACAGTACCAATCCCATCCTTATCACTAAGCAATTTTTTCAGCTCAGCGTCTTCGACTTCAGATGAAATATTTACCATTGCCTTCGCTAAAGAGGATTGCGTATAACGTGACGGCTTTCTTGTGGTTTTCTCAACAAGGCGAGCTTCCTTAATGCCTACTTTTAAACCCCGATTTAAAGCTGGCAATTCAGGTGAACCATCTTCATCTTCACCCTCTTCAATAGAACGCCAGCCCATCGATTTAGGAATATTGCAAGTGGCTTTACAGGTGACATTGCCGAATTTGATACCTACATTCGTACTTTCGTACACATAATCCGGCATAAACTGAACGAGATAACGCTTTGCTACCATCAAGTAGACGGCTTTTTGCTTATCAGTCAGACGAGAAAAATTAAGCGCTGTTACCGTTGGTATAATCCCGTAATGCACTTTAACTTTCTTATCGTTCCACGCCTTTGTACGGCGCTTCAAATCAAGCTTGCCAGATAGTCTGCTGAAGGCATCCAACTTAACCAGGTGCGTAACAGTTTCAGTGATATCTTCAGCAAGACCACTGGTTAAATAAGCTGTATCCGTTCGTGGGTAGGTTGTGGCAGAATTTGGCTTATCATAAAGTGACTGTGCAATTTCTAACGCTTCATCCGGACTAATATTGTATTTTTCACAGGCCGATTGCAGGGATGTTAATTCAAATGGTAAAGGAGGTTGCTGACTCTTATCCTCTTTCGTAAGGGAGTCAATCACCCCAACCTTTTGCGCCTTAATGTACTCCACCGCTTTTTCGGCATAGCCTCGCTCAAGCAACCGACCATCAACTAATCCGCGCTCAGGGATTTCCCATGACACCGTAAATTGATCACCACCCTGCGTATAAACATCTACTTCGACTTCGTAATACTTCACAGGCTTAAAGTTCTTAATCGCTTGCTCACGCAAATACACCAGCATTGCAGCTGGCGTTTTAACACGTCCTACAGGGAATGCCTTTTTAAAGCCACCAGATGATTCAAGCTTTTGAACAACCAATGTCATAGCCATTGTAAGGTTCATGCCCACAACCCAGTCTGCCATTGCTCTCGCTTGAGCAGAATGATACATCCACTCTGTTTCCCAGCTAGGTAACGGATTAGCGAACGCTTTAGTTAAGGTTTTTTTGTCTGTAGAACCGTAAAGCACTCTAAATACATCACCTTTATATGAAGCAAATTTGAGAATATTTCGAGCAATACACTCACCTTCTGGATCAGGGTCAGTAGCGATATAAACTTCTTTCGCCTTTTTCAATAAGCCCTTAATAACACGCCACTGTGCTTTAGCTTTTACATCTAAAGCATATTTGTACTCTTCAGGCACTACCGGTAATTTATCGAAGGCCCATTTCTTTTTTAGCTCAGGCGTATAATGCTCAGGCGGTTGCAACTTAAATAGATGCCCTCTCGCCCAGGTAACAGCAACGTCACCATTTTGGTAATATCCCTGCTTCTTATGAACAGGTGACATCCCCAAAAACTTGGCAACGTCCTCACCCTGGCTAGGTTTTTCACAGAGATATAATTTCATTTCTGCACCACATAAAAAAAAACTGACACTACAATAGCGTCAGTTTCGATAAGATTCAGCGAAAAGCTAGGGGAACTTTCGGGGGGTTTTTCTGTAGCCTAATTAGGCATGCCTAATTTTGCTACATTTGCCCCCCTATTAACCGCATCTAATATGCGTTGGTCGAACTCACCACTATCTTCCGCACGTTGGTAAAGCGACCACAATACATCGAAGCCGTACCCAAATTTACGATGTGCCATTAGAAAACGCTCTAATTCAGACATTTTTTGGTTAGCTGTCCATAAGCAAATAAAATCTGCGTAATCACTTGGGGGAGCCGTTTTTGGCCGACCTTTAAGGGGAGTAACACCCAAACGGAAACGACGAGCTTTAACAGAATCTTCGTTTTCTTCAGAAAAAAGGAAAGACATCATTGCGTAAGTCGCTTTCTTTGACACCAATATATCCTTAATCCCCTCTCTACGCTCATAGCGCATATGGGAATAGGTACGTTCACGCACTTTATCTTTATTGAAAGCGAATTTGACACAACGGCGCTCAACCATCTGATTAGCTAACCATTCGAGTTTTCGCGCATCAGCGCGGGAAAGCATACGACGAACTTCGGGGTCAAATTTAATGATCCCACCCATATTCGCGCATGTAAAAGTATCAGTCAAAGAGTCGGCCATAAACATGACAAGCTCACGAACAACCTGACGATGACCGTAAATACAGTCCATTTCAGTCGTTTCACGGCAAGCAGGGACCTGTTCAGTCCCAATGTTTTTAAGAAGTGTTTTAAGCAGTCGCTCATTCACTTCAAAAGTGACAGCGTTCGCCTTCACGTAGTTATTAGCAAGCTTCAATAGAGACGATGAAGTTCCCTGCCTAACAAAGTCGAACGTTTTTTCGTCATACCCAAAAACACCAACAAGAGGATGCTGACTATTATCCGCTTCGGATAAAAGAGCCAGCAGTATTTCCCTCACTAATAGAGGCGCACGTACTAGGTATGGAGTACGCGCAAATGCATATGCGTCCATACTACTTTCCCACATTAAATTGTAAAAACCCACTAACAATTATATACGCGGGTGATCAAATTGAACAGGAATTATCCACATTTTTAGCCAAAAAAATACGACAGTATTTGTCCTAATAACCTGTTTTACGGACGTTTTATAATACTTTGGTATTAATCACCATACCTATATTAAGTAATTTTATCCTTTTTTACCACCCATGCATACGTATTTGCATCAAGGGAGTGATAGGAAGTAGGCACTTGAACATTTAGCAACAATACATTCACAACTTCATCTTGTATTGATATTTTCCAAATGTCTCCACCTTCTTCATTTTCAACCCAGGACTGTGACATTTCGAGGTCTGTTAACACTTCCTCTGCCACGGTTTTGTATGCTGCCTCATTATCAAGTTCGTAGTCATTGCGAACAAATTCCATCACACCTTTATCGCGCTCTACTACGATAACCTTTTCATTGTCTCGCAATAGAACATGGACACCATTTTGCGATGGCAACTTACTCACTTGTTCCAAACACCATTTTAATAAATCATTGGTGATAGATGACTCCGAACTGAACAGCAAAGCAGATTCATCCTCTTTTACCCCTGTATTGTCAACATTACTCGGTGAATCACTAAGTTCAACGTGTGAAAATGGTACTTTACTCGTACCTTTCACTTCATTTGCTGCCGATTCGCCCTCTTCTGTTTCTGAAACGTTATCAAGACCTGGCGACGATGTTGTTGATGCAAGAAATGCAGTAAATTCATCCAACGCATCGGCAGACGAATTTACCGGCGCTTCCTCTTTGGTTGCTTGGGATGATGATTTATTTTCAGATGACGATACGAATTCAGCCGAATCATCACTTATTGGTGCGACTTGATTATCAGTAATACTCTGCAACTCTACTGGAACTTGGTCAGTATCTTTACCATCAGGTTCACTATCAAATATAGACAAATCTAATCCGTCATTACTCGATTTTTTGTCAGAGGTTACAGGTTTGTCATCCTCAGACTGTTTAGTCTGCTCACTGCTATCCAGCAAATCATCGAGTGAAACATTATCGTCGCCACCGCCTAGCCCACTAATCAGATCGTCGAGTGAATTACTTTTATCAGGGTCCTCACTTTCCACAGGCACAGCTTCAGAAATATCAACTTGGGGTAGATTTTCAACGGAACGACCTAATGGCGCTGATCGCATATCGGCCAATACGCCTGAAAAAAGCCCTTTTTCACCATTGCTATAAATAGAGTCGATTAACCCTTTCAAAACTTCAGGCTTACTGTGCAACCACTTCCACCCAGTATCGTTCATCATCGTATTGAATATGGATATCGCGTAGACATAAGCAGGATAAAGGCGGCTTACCTTCGCCAATTTAATTTCACATTCTACCGGCACATTCATCCAGGGATATAAGTGCGAGCGCTCACCTTTTGTCTTTTTTGCCTTTGAAATGGCAATAAACTCAAAGGAATGGCAAAGCCTTGCCACATATAAAGATGAAAACGCAACTGACAAGCTGAAGGTATGAAGATGCACTAAAAGCGGGTCATCCTGCACAGTTCCCTTACTTCTCCTGACTAAACGAACAAACTGATCAACATAATCAGAATACAGTTTGCCTTTTTGCTTTTCATATACACCTAAAGAACGAACAACAGAATCTATGATTGGGGAATATAAAGCCTCCCAATATTCATCTGATACCGCTATTATTTTTTTTAATGGAACTACGTCTAATGCAGGCTCACGCTGCTTTCTGTTCCAAGGCCATCCCAGTTGCATAACTGCACCACCCATAATTGAAATTCATATATTTTTTCGCTGTTATTCAGACAATCACTGGCTACTACATTAACAGCATGCGCCCTGAAATCTTCAAAAGACTCCATCAATGGTTCCCATACCCTACCTGTAGATTTACAAACAATGTTTTTATTCAAAACTGGAAGCCTGCATAACCAGTTAAAAAATAACTCTTCAGTAATTAGCGCTGTTCGCGTCTGCTCTTTCATAAGTTGACAATGAACCTGCATAACAGGATCAAAAGATTCATCCACGTCAGCCACCCCCCGAAACCTTTGCTCTATTACAGACCACGCAGAAAGAAAGGGTCTTAGCTCATCTGTTTGAGCAAGAATTTCTTCAATTTCAGAGATTAACTGGGCTCTAAGCCGTGTACTACTGGACATTTAAAACCCCACTTTGATAGTTAGTGGAGCAATTGAATCATAGTTAGGGGAAAGGAGTGCTAGGAAAACACCCCCGAAGTTCGAGGGGTTTTATTTAATGACAGTAAAATTAGGCATGCCTAATTATTCTGCCAAGAGCGTTTTCTACCTCTTTTGGATTCAGGTTACTCAAACCTGTAGCAGATAAAACATCATTCACTTCATCATCTGCGGCATCTACCAACAAGTAAACAAGCAAAGCATCTAGTTGTTCATTACTATCAGGAACATACCCTTTCGACAAGACATAACGAACCATTGTTTTTACTGCCCATTGCGGAACAGATTCACCGCCCATCCAGTTTCGCAACGTTCGCCCTGGTACAGCTCTATCGCGCTCTGAATAGCCGTAATGTTTAGCCTTTTCTACTAAGCAAACACCCGCAGCCGAATCAGTAGGACCATGATATTTAAGGAACTCCGAGGCAAAGAAGCCCCGAAGTCCCATTGCGTTTTGCCAAGCGTTAGGATTTACCCTCATACCCTAACCCACAAAAATAAGAGCAAGTTCGGACACATCAACACGGACGGCTGGTTCTTCACTATTGTCGTATTGAATCCACGCGAAACCCTCTTCTTTGTCTGCACGGTCTAGTAACAGCTTAGCGACCTTTGAATTGTGCATAACATTGATTTCAGTCACGCGCTTTTTCTGAAATGGGCTTTCTTCAGATTCATCACCTTCGTCTTCATCACCTTCGTCTTCATCACCTTCGTCTTCAGACTCAGAAGGCAGAGACTTTTTATCAACTTTTTCCGTCTGTACCTTTTCAGTCGAATCAACACCATCCTGCTCGGTTTCTAGCTGAAACTCATCTTCAGTATCGTCATCGCCACCAGTCATCCCATCTGGTGTAGGAGTTTTTGAATTAGGGCGCTTTTCGTGTTCTTTACGCTCTTCAAGAGCTGCAATTTGGTCATCAATAGGCGTTTCTAAATCTTTAACACTCAGCGATTTAGCCCATTTTCTAGTAAGGCTATCATTCTGAATAGCCCATTCGATTAATTGCTTAGTCTTATCAGCATCTTTGCGAGCTAAACGAATCAGTACAGCCAATGTACTATAATCCCTACAAATTCCCTTCTCGTATAACTCATCAATGAAGTTAAGTTTTTTATCCACTCCCAGCTTGTTCAATTGCATAATTTCAGAAATATCAGCAACAGACTTATTGGGATCGCAATCTGCAATTTGTTTCTGAGTTAAACCCGCTGCTTTCAGAACCTCGTAAGATTTAGCCAAGTCTTTAGGCGCAAGTTTCACGGCGCTTTGATTAGAAATCACCTGGACAGCATGCTTTGTATCAAAGCTTTTTAATCGAACGCTTACTTTGATAGTGTCATGGCCTGCATATTTGGCAGCTCGCCATCTACGCTCGCCATCTATAATCATGTATCGCCCATCATCTTGCTCTTCAACAAGAGGCGGGTAAATAATTCCTCCGGCTATAGGGAAGGTGTTTACAATTCCCATAATACCTTCATCATCGAGGCCTTCTGTTCGTGGCTGTGTTGGATCTGGATAAACATCATCAATGGGTAGCTCAACGCCATATTCAACGTCACCACCTTGAACCCCACTAATGAGATCCATGAAACCGCCAGTGTCTAAATTACTTTTACTCATAACCAATCCCCTTACTTAATTCTGTCGTTAATAGCGTCAATAGCGTTTCGGAATGCCCGACCTACTGTGGCGGCGTTACCATTTGGAGGGCTAACCCAACACGCTCTACCGGCCATACGCGCCTCTTTGATACTCAGGGAATCCGGCAAATAATTTGGGATCAACAACTGCTTATAATCTCGTTCAATCTGAGCCAAAATATCAGCGTAAGGGTTATCACCTTTACGTGTAGTTGGCTTTTTAAAGAAGTTAATGTAAACACCGCCAATCTGTACACCGGCACGTAAACCAGTCTTAACAGCCTTAACAGTCTTCAATAGTGAAATCAGACCTTCGTTTGAAAAATCATCGATAGTGACCGGCACAAAAATGTAATCAACTGTATTAATTGCGGCCAACTGAGTGACACCGAGCGATGGCGGCGTATCAATAAGAATGTAATCAACATCAATTTTATCAAGATGTTTCTTTGGGTTGCCGATGAGACTTTTCGCCTCTCGCCCAGCTGCAAGCACATTTGCAATGCGTTCTTTATGCGCTGGAATAACGTGAAGGTTTTGATGAATCGGAGACTGATACATAACAATATCATCTTGCTCCAAATCCGAGTTGAATAGCTCAGCTGACGTAAAGCCATTTTTCTCTACCCATTCAACCTCTTTGATTGAACCCAATAGAAGCTTGCTCATATTGCGCTGGCCGTCGAAATCAACCACCAATACTCGATAGCCTTGTTCAGCCAGTCTGTATGCCTGGTTAAATTCAACTGTTGTTTTGCCTACTCCACCCTTTTCATTTGAGTGAACGCATGATTTAGCCACCTTCTTTGAGACAAAGGACGGCTTAACCGGTGTAATAGTTTCCATAATTAACTCCTAGAGCGTGGGCTTTAAACCCGTTTTATAAACCATACAGTATGTATTAGTTAGACATACATTAACTGACTTTTAACTGGGATACAATACCCAAAACAAAAAAAACGAACGAACACTGTTCGTTTAGTATTTGCTGTTCGTTTGATTATATTATAGACTCAAATTATCGATAGAGTGAGGGTGAAAATTATGAGTGCAGATCTACAAGAGCGAGTAAGTCAGATATGTAATGACTTGTATGGTAAAGGGGAAAAAATCAGCGTAAGAGCTGTGCTATCTCTAATTCCGGATGTTAGTAGTACAAGTACCGTTCATAAGTATGTAAAAGCGTGGCGGGATGAGTTGCAAGCAAATCAGCAATCCCTAATGGAGCGACTTGGTTTTTCTGAAAAGTTTACTCAATCTTTTTTGGAGGAATTCAGCCGTTTTAATACCGAAGCAGAAAAGCGTTGGAGAGAGGCTGCGGAGCAAGCCAGGGAACAGGCCAGAGAAGCAATTGAAGATCTAGAACGTATTGAAGAGAAATACCATAAGCAGCAAGCATTACTAGAGCAAAGCCAAAAGGCAATCAATCAGCTTGAAGAACAAAGTCGCGAAAATAGCAATACACACCAACGAATAGAAACAGAACTTAGGAATCGTATTGTTCAACTCGATAAAGACAAATCGAATTTAGCTGAAACTAACGAAGCGCTACGCACCGAAATTGCTAAATCACAGCTTAAACTTGAAAATAATGAAACATACGTCACAGAAGTAAAAGAAAATCAGCGAAGAGTAACGCAAGAACTTAAAGTTGCTAATCAGAAAATCTCTGAGCAAGCGGCCACAATTGCTAAACTAGAAACTAATACCGAACGTGATACAAAACAAATCGAAGATTTACGCAACAGTACGGTTGATTATCGCCGGTTAATGGAAGAAAGTGAAAAACGGGCTGGCAAACTTGAAGATAAAATTAAATACCTGGAAACTGAGTTAACAGCTGTTAGAAAATACTCTGAAGACAAACTTTCAGCGATGAAAGTAGATAATGAAAAACTAGCTAAAGATAATGCAGACAAAGAGCGCCGGTTAATACAGCAAGATAAAGTAATAGATAAGTTAACCAATCAAACTGAAGAATAATTTTACCCCTCCTATCGATACCTATTATGCCAGCTGCAGCTGGCATAGTTATTTATGACTATGTTTCTGAAAGAGCCTGAATCATCGCGGCCATAACTGCTTGGCGCTCACCTATAGGCAACTTCTTTATTTTAGCTGCCCACCTATCTGCCTTCCTTTGAATTCTTTGCCTATCTGTAAAGTTTTTTCCCGCATACGTATGATAATGGACTTCCCCAGGAATAAAATTGCACCAAAGCTTTTCCGTTCTTACCCCTCCCCTGGACATTGCCTGAAAGGTATCAGACCACCACCCTGCACCGTCAACGAGAACAGAATCATACAAATAGCTAGGGTATCCAGAAAGAATGATATTAGCCGGTAATGACTGGATTAACTCAAGCATTGTAATGTGTTGATCCTCAGTAAGCTCATGCTCATATCGAGCGTTGCTGGTTCGCGTACTAGGCAAATAGGGAGGGTCTAAATAAAGACAAACGCGACCATTATTTTGAAAATCAAAATCACGTAAGAACTGAAAGGCACACATATGAACCAGTTCGGCGCTGGGATGATCTAAAGAAGAGAGACAACGAAGGTTTAAATCAACCCCAATATCACGTTGAGCAGGCGCTTTGTGACGTAATACAGCACCAGTACCAAGAAAAGGCTCTATAAAAGTATCATGTGGCGGGATGAGTTGCACAATACGCTGATAAACACCGCTACCATTTTTAGCACCCAAGTAATTTTGCATAAGTAGAAACCCATATTACAATATAGCAACGAACATAGTCAGAACTGTCTATGCTGTCAATAAAATTAGGCATGCCTAATTTTTCAAGATACAGAGCTATGACCTATGGACTTGTGAATTTACGCTACGCGCAACAGCCTTACCGTATGGACAAGCATATGGATAACTCATGGACGGACAAGCCGACCACCAGTTACCCACACGCATTGCCCACACTCACGGCTTAATTCACGAATTCCACAGGCCCAAAGAAATAATAAGAATCTTCTTTTTATTTTTGTATTTAATAAAACTATGGCCCCAAGTCTCAGTTTGGTATTAACAGCCCTACCCCAAGAATTAATCATTTTTAGCTACCTACCGGACATATCTGTGGGGGGGAATATATAGAAGCGGACCTAATTACCGGATGACTCATTACCTCGGCCCAGTAACGTCTAACCGTTCTTTCACTCCGGCCACAAATCGCAGCTACAGTTACTTGAGTTGGGGTGACATTTTGAGTTAGGAGCTCCTTGGCCGCTCGTAGAATGCGACTTAGAGTTGATTCGGTTTTCTTCTTGGCCGTAGATACCGCCGCCGCTTGTCTAGCAGCCTTCACTTCTTCAGGGGTTAGCTTGGCTTTGTCTTGGTACAGAAACGAAACATCCATATCTAGTTGGCGTTGCAGATAATCCGCTATTGAATCTTTTTTGTACTTGTACAACGTTGTTCTAGCTGTCTTCAGGTATTTGCCTAACTCTTCGTCGGTTAAACCTATATGACGCTCATTAAGCTGCCTTACACGCTGGTAAGCAGCCTCTTCATCCTGAATGTGCCTTAGCGCAACAAACAATATAAACGCCGTACTATCGCGCATCCCCTCTTTTACAGGGTTGCTGTTAATGTGCTGAAGGATATGGGTGTATATCTTGAACCACCATTGGCCTATCGTATGTTTCCCACCGTTAGGGTTTTTATATACGTTTGGATCTTTTGGGGGTGATTTACGAGGTCTTGCGGGAGCAGAAACAGGCTGAACTAACGTGAGGTGCTTAGTTTTTGCAATTTGCACATTTAAAGACTTTGCAAGTTCTTCAAAGCTAAATACATCGCCGCAAGAATGAAACTCAACAGTTCGTTTCGTTGAGCCGTGTCTTGAACCTGGCATTCTTAGCACTCGCGCAGGGTCTTTACTCGCGCCAAGATCTACATGCCAAAGGTTTCCCCCTTTTAACTTACTCACTAAAGAAGAGGCTATATCACGCCATGCAGCAACGCGCCATTTATACGCATCAACACCGTCATACATCCAGTAAAGATGCACACCGCCAGAGCCCGATAACACATAGCCGGTTGGCAGAGGTACGCCCTGTGATTCCAGCTGATTAAATACTTCGCTTACTACTTGAGTCTCTTGCTCTTTAGAAAGCGATTTTTTGGTTTCCCTGGTAGTTCCAGCTGGCGTATTGATATCAATTTCTAACCAATTGGCATGCAGTGAAGCCAGTTGCTTTGAATTGCGCCAATCAAAAAACTGATTAGGTGACACAAAACAGTCCATCGAGCAATCACGCCCGATAGATGCATCAAGATAGAATTGGGACAGCTTGCACGTCTTTTTACCCGATTGACGTGTACCAATAGCTCGCCAAGGCGAATTATCGTCAGCTATACGATATGACCACACATAACGGCAGTGCGCTTCCTTACCAATACCCATCATCTGATTGAAATCAGTCGAAGGACGCTTCTGGTAATCCTGAAGCTGCCTAGTGCTTTTTAATAGACTATTCTCTGACATCACCACCCGACCCCTGCCACATTGACGGAATCGAGTAGTAACGTGGGTTTGCGCTTCCCATAATTTCCCTTTTTTTACTTATACTTACTTCTAGTTGCTTTTATTAGGCAAAAAGGTACTTGACCGGTTGGAGGGAAACGACTAATATTTGAGGTGCGAATTCAATATCTAGTGCTTCCAACCGTTACCGGTTTGTTGCTACTCGAACAAATAGCCTCGTTTCTACGAGGCTTTGTTTTTTCTAAATCATGCCGCTACTCCGGCAAACTTTTCATTATCAATTACGAAATTTTTAATCCCCAATTTTCTTGTTAGCCTCCATGCGCTTTCAATTGTTGCAAACGTTCTTGCTTCTGGCTTATTAACCATCGCCAAAAATGCGTCTATCTCACCGTTCTGGCTGCGTACACGCATTACTTGTTTCTTACCTTCAGAATCGGGCAGCAATGAAGCTTCCACAGCCAAATGCATGCGCGTTAGCTCCTGAATGCGTTCTTGACTAATTAATGGTTGCATCTGCATACCTGGCTCCTATGGAAATATCTCGACCCTAAGTGTTGCAAGTTTTTTACATTCGATCAAGCTTTTTTGGGTAAAAAAACATTTTTAGATCTAAAAAAAATTTCTTAGTGCTTTTTTTACCCTATCTTGGTTAGACAAACCATCGGTATCAGCATTCGCTATCAATCGATCAACTTCATCTAACAGGGTTTCAACCGCGCTATCGCTTACAGTCTCCACAAAATCGCTATCTATTCCGACCCAATGACTAACAACAACAACACACTGAAAAACATCATAGTTAGTCGCTGGCCTATAATTACTGTTGGCTATTCCAGACATCAGACCTCTCAATCTTGACCCCGTTAAATCAGGATGTATCTGTTTAGCCATTCTTATATAGTCGCTACTTTTAAGACCTGTCAGGCTCCACAACCCTTTAATCAGTCGATTATTCTTATTTTCTTTTTCCATTTGATACAAAAAAAGCCGCTTAAAATGCGGCCCTTTTTCTTATATATGCCCGTAGTTAATGTAGAGTGTGTAACATATCGTTGAACTGATCAACCAGCTGCTGCACATCAACATCGCCATCAAAGGGACTATCTTTTAGCAACTGCTCGACAATTTGATAGTCGAACTGCTTACCAGCCTGCTTCAATGTATTACACATTGATTCAAGCTGGCTTGCGGGGCCTGCTTCAAGATCAAACCACTGAAACGCTTGCCAGGTACTATGCATGAGCTTCCTCCCCATCGATGAGGGAAAACCGTAGTTTACGCTCTCGCACCAAAACTTGATGTTCGGGAAGTTCATTCACTACCTGAAATAAAGGCATACCAGTGTGTTCTTGCTGCAACTTCTTCACCTTCGCACCCAGTCGGGCAGAAGCTTCAGCACAACGTTGTAGACTAAGCTTTTCAGCTTCCGAAGAAGCCTTATTTGCTCTGTCTGTAAAGTGCTTAGCGCCCAGTGAAATAGTATCCGCTAAAGATATTCTCTTGTTCATAGTGATTCCTCATTACGTATAACAGGCAGCTCGAAAGCGCCTTCTAATTAAATTGCTTGTTGTTGCTTAACGAATTGTACTAAACGGTCGTGCTTCTCAGTATCGGACTTTGGAAACTGAGTTAGTGAGCCATTAAGTGATGTGTGAAGTAGATAGACGTTATTGTTTTGGTAGGCGACTCGATACCCTTGAGTATTCAGCCCCATCGCACAAACGCCCATACAAATTCCATCGTTAGCAACATCGCAAATACGGTTGCATGATTTCATTGCGTTCCTCATTACGTGTTGAAGGCAGCTCGAAAGCGCCTGTTTTATTTGTGGCCGTGAAGCCAATTAGACACCTTAAATATATCACAGAAAGATCAAAATGCACTAATGGCCATCATAGTCATTTTTAACTATACTCGATAAAAAATGCACCCCGAAGGATGCATTTATTTTTAGGCAGTTTTTAACATATCGTTGTCGTTTGAAGCTTTAGAAGCCCACTTGCCAAGCGCGAATCCAACAGCCGTAAAGACTGGGTAACACACGCCTTGCCCCAGAATTTCGTGCGATACGGTTGCCGATACACCATGTATTAGCTTCACCGGCACACCTTTTAAGGCAGCATGTTCCGAAGGAGTAAATAGTCTGGTAAGTACACCGTCAGGATGTTTAACAAACGTATCCGTTGAACCGGCTTTATGGTACAAGCGTCGAATTGTAGGCACAGATGATTCTGTACCATCCAATAAAGCTCGCTTAAAGCCCTTACCAGCCTTCTTGTCCCGTACCTCCTTATCAACTAGGTACTGATAGGTTTTCCATCGAGAATCATCTAGCGGCACATCTTCAAGTATTTCTGAAACACTATTGGGTTTTTCCAGTAAAGGTTTAACTAGCTCCATATTGAATTTAGCCATTCCTTTAGTTGTAGCTACAACACACATTCTGTCTCTGTTCTCTAAGCAACCAAACTCATTGCCGTTTAGAACATCAACTTCAAGTTCATAGCCCCAGGTTTCCAACACTGACTTAATTACAGCCATACTTGTAGACGATAGGTACTCCGGCACATTTTCCAAGATTATAAGCCCTGGTTGACACTGACCTATAAACTGCAAAGCATGGAAAAAACAAGCGCCTGCGGATTCATGAAACTCGGCTGCACTTATTTTATTTTTGCTAACCCCTGCTTTGGAAGCGCCTACGCATGGCACTCCGGCCACGAGTACATCTACCTTTGGCGGGTTTTTAAGCTCAACAAATTCAATTCCACTTTCGATAAGAATTGAATCATCACGGAAAAGTTCTGGTTGATTCGCTACCATCGTATCCAGGTACTGACGTTCCTGTTCTACGATGAATTTTGTATAGCAGTTAATACCGGCCTTTGTTAAACCTTCATGTAGTGCAGCATCGATGATACCGCCCCCTGAAAATAACGAACCGATAGTAAGCGCCTCACCGTTTTTAACCTTACGATTAAAGCGATCAACGCGCTCTGCTGTTTTACGATCAATACCATGAACCTCAATAGTAGCCACACCGTTCTTGACCACCACACGAAGAAGAACACCTACATCACCAAACATTTCACCAAGCTCATCATCTTTAATTTCAATAAGCGGGAAAATTCGGCCATTCCGGTCACGCTTGGAAACTGAGAATCGACCTTCAGGTGCAACTTTCAAAACAGCGACTTTCTTTTCATGATCAAGTTGGATATCTAGCTTTTGACCTATTTGGAAGCTACTGCTTAGCTTACTTCCTTCAAGCCACACTCTAGGTACACCGCGATTTTCGCCAAGACGAGTATTAATTACTGTCAACATACATTCACCTCTTTACGTATTACGGGCAGCTGGGAAGCGCCCTTTTTAGTCATTTAATAATCAACACCAGGTTAGCAAAATTCCCCCCAATGTCTAGTATCTCGACGCACATACACCTATAATCAAAGTGATTTACGCCATTTTTGGCAACACAAAAACAGGCGCTCTATGAGCTGCCTTCAACACGTAAAGAGGAAACACTATGAATATACATAGCGCTATTGAGTTGATCGCATCTGCTGGCAATGGCATTGCTGCTGATTTCACTGAACTGAAACGTCTGTACAAACGTGCAGCCTTGGCCTGTCATCCAGACCGAGTTAACAGCAATGAATCATCAGTATCAATGAAAACATTGAATGAAGCGTGGGATTTTGTATCCGGCAAGGTGGAGTTAGTAAACTACACACTTAACGGCACATCAAATAACGTTCGTACTGCTAAGGTCAACGACCCTATTGAGTCACACGAACTAACCCACTCTAACTTACCGGCCTTTGCGAGCCGTGAAACTCTACTCCGTGAAGCATTCATGATCATCGATGATGAAAAATGGAATAACTGGACGGACGTTCGCTTTAAAACGGTTTACTTTAGCAAGTACCAGGTGCGTGTACACACCTACAGTAGTTCAATCCACATAACAACTCTTGCCAATGCGCTTGAGGCCAGAAAGACTTGTGAGAAATACACAATTCACTGGAACGTAGGATCAGACGCTGAAGGTTACAGCCGCTTTCTTGAATGGGTTCGCAATATAAGCCAAACAGAGTGCATTACAGGTGTTATTGCACATCTGTATATCGCAAACTATCAAGAACGCCGCGATGGTGTATTTGAAGCTGAATTGATGCCAGGGCTCACAGTAACGCGAAGAGAAGTAAAGTCAGGTCAGGTGTTCTCACCTTTCAAACTTCACAAACTCAAGCCTCTAACTGAAATACCTGAAAAGGTTCGTGCTTTACACTTAATCAAAATGCTCGCTAACGGCCAATACCGTCAACTGCATAGAAAGAGTTACCTTACTGACGATTATGCTTATGATGCCGCGAACAATCACGGTGCAAAAGTATATGAAAACCCCTTCCCTCTTCTGGCTGATCTCATCGAGGACCGCAGCGGAGGTTTCCACTTCTTTCATAGTGGTCATGGGGTTTACAGCTTCGGTGATCATATGAACGATAGCAAGTCTATCGTGCCGGTGATTGACAACCGTTTTCCAGCCGTAGATTTGATATCTACTAAGCAAAACGAACAAGCCTATCTCCAATAACAAGCAGGCCCTTTAAGGGCCTGTTTTTTTTGCTTGTAATTCAAATCTCTTATTAGGCATGCCTAATTATGTAAGTTGCCAGCGCTCACTAAATTGGCTAGTATTTATACGTCTCCTGCCACCAATGGCAAAAAGCAAAATAGGCGCTTTCGAGCTGCCTTCAACACGTAATGAGGTAATACTATGACACCGAGTAATCAACCGGTTAATCAAGCTGTCTCAATCGATACTCTGTTAGCTCTACGCTTTAACTTGAAAGGCAAAGTACCCGCCCCGACCGTTAAGCCAAAGCCAACTAAAAAACCTATCGATATATCACTTGAGAAGTACCAGGAAGCCGTAGATTTTTATACAGATC